>WNGI01004878.1_pt1 | contig 13439 bp, 10 predicted proteins | sample 5400621 | NCBI WGS metagenome assembly WNGI01 (sample SAMN13153374, study PRJNA577476) | soil metagenome | isolation source: 20 cm soil or saprolite under Garry oak tree replicate 1 | place: USA:California | collected 2016-06-15
CACGATTTTCTCGCGAAGGCGAAGGCGCAGGGGGCAGCGGCCGCCGTGGTGCGCCGGGGCACGCCCCGTGTGGACGGGCTCCCCTTTTTCGAGGTGGCGGACACGCTTGCAGCGCTCGGGATGCTGGCCCGCGCGCGGCGCCGGCTGCTCCCGTCAGGGAGCCCGGTCATCGCGATTACGGGGTCCAGCGGCAAGACCAGCACCAAGGAGATGATTCGAGCCGCGCTCGGCACCCGTTGGCGGGTGCACGCGACGTCGGGCAACCTGAACAACCTCGTGGGTGTGCCGCTCACCATCCTGGCCGCTCCGGAGGACGCCGAGGCGCTCGTAGTGGAAGCGGGGGCGAGCGTTCCGGGGGAGATCCCGGCGCTGCGGGGCATCATCGAGCCGACGATCGCGGTGGTGACGAACGTCGGGTACGCGCACGTCGCGGGGTTCGGCTCGCTCGAGGGTGTGATGCGGGAAAAGCTGGCGCTCGCCGAGGGGGCGCCGCTCGCCGTGGTCGGGGTCGATCCACCGAGTCTGGCTGTCGAGGCGCGCCGCCGCACGCGGACGCTCGTCGCCGGCAACGACCCGGCGGCGGACGTGCACCCCGAGAGCGCGGAGCTGGACAACGCCGGGCGCCCGCGGATCCGGTGGGCGGGCCGCGAGGTGACCCTGCCGGTGGTGGGGTTCCACCAGGTCGAGAACGCGATGGTCGCCGTCGCCGCGGCCCGCGAGGCGGGCGCGGACCCGGGGGCGGCGCTCGCGGCCCTGTCCGACGTGCGGCTGCCGGGGGGCCGCGGCAACGTGGTGGCCGTGCGCGGGTTGACGGTCATCGACGACACCTACAACGCCAACCCGACGTCACTCCACTGGGCGCTCCGGTTCGCGCACTGGCTCGCCTCCCGGAGAGAGCGGCCGCTCGCGGTGGTGGTCGGCTCGATGTTGGAATTGGGGCCGGAGAGTGCCAGATTGCACGCGGCGGCGGCGCAGGAGATCGCCGCACTCGAGCCCGCGCTGATCGCGGCGGTGGGGGAGTTCGGGGCCGCGTTCGCCCCGCTCGCGTCGCGGCTCGGCGGCCGCCTGATCACGGCGCCCGATGCCGCGACCCTTGGTCCGCGGCTCCGCGCCGCCCTGCGGGGAGACGAGGTACTGCTGCTCAAGGCGTCACGCGGCGTGGCGCTCGAGCGGGTGCTGGCCGATCTGACCCGAGGTTCGTGAGGACGACGACGTGCTCTATCACCTGCTCGCACCGCTCGCCAAGCAGCACATCGTCTTCAATCTCTTCAACTACATCACGTTCCGCGCCGCAGGCGGCACGGTGACCGCGCTGCTGGTCGCGTTCGTGCTTGGACCGCCGATCATCGAGCGGCTGCGCCGGCGCAACGTGGGCCAGGTGATCCGGGCCGAAGGCCCGGCGAGCCATCAGGGGAAGCGGGGCACGCCCACGATGGGTGGGCTGATCATTATCCTCGCGACCGTAGTGCCGACGCTGTTGTGGGCGCGGCTCGACACGCGCTACGTGCCGGTCGCCGTGATCGCCATGCTGTGGATGGGGGCGATCGGGTTTGTGGACGACTACCTGAAGGTCGTGCGCGGCAAGTCCCAGGGACTGGTGGCCCGCTGGAAGCTCGCCGGCCAGGTGTCGCTCGGCTTGGCGCTCGGCCTCGTGCTGCTGCGCTGGCCGCTCGTGCCGGACCTTCCGGCCGCGTCCACGCAGGTCCCGATCTTCAAGTACATCCTCATCGTCATGCCCGGTCTGTTGTACGTCGCGTTCGTCACCGTGGTCGTGACGGGCACCTCGAACGCGGTGAACCTCACCGACGGGCTCGACGGCCTCGCGACGGGACTGACGGCGATCGCTGCGGGGGCGTTCGCGATCTTCGCCTACGTGTTCGGCCGGTTCGACTGGACCCGGTACGTGGGCGTGTACTTCCTTCCCGGCGCCGGCGAGCTGACGGTGTTCTGCGGGGCGCTCGCGGGCGCGGCGCTCGGCTTCCTGTGGTTCAACGCCCACCCGGCCCACGTGTTCATGGGCGACACCGGCGCGCTCGCCATCGGCGCGGCACTCGGAACGGTCGCGATCATGCTCAAGGCCGAGTTCCTGCTGCTGATCGCGGGCGGTGTGTTCGCCGCCGAAGCGGTGTCGGTGCTGCTGCAGACCGGCGTGTATCGCTGGCGCAAGCAGCGCCATGGCAAGGAGTACGCCGATGCGCATCGCGTCTTCCGGATGGCGCCGCTGCACCATCACTTCGAGAAGCTCGGGTGGGCGGAGCCGCAGGTGGTGATGCGCTTCTACATCCTCGGCGTGATGTGCGCGGCGATCGCCCTCGCCACGCTCAAGGTGCGATGATCCCGGAGGCGTGGCGCGGGCCGGGGAAGGAAGTCGCCGTCGTGGGGCTGGGGCGGAGCGGGATCGCGGCGACGCGCCTGCTGGTGCGGGAAGGCGCGCGCGTGTACGCGAGCGACGCGGCGACGCGCCCGGCGCACGGCGACGCGCGCGACGTCGCGGAGCTACAGGCGCTCCCGGGTGTGGCGGTCGATCTGGGACGCCACGACTTCGAGCGCATCCGCCGGTCCGCGGCCGTGGTCGCGTCGCCGGGCGTGCCCCCCGACGCGCCGCCCCTCGCCACCGCACGCGCCGCCGGCATCGCGATCGTCTCCGAGCTCGATCTGGGTTTCCAGGCTCTGGCGGGCGCGTGCAGCATCGCCGTCACGGGCACGAACGGCAAGACGACCACGACCGCGCTCACGGCGCACCTGCTCGCGGCAGGAGGCCTCCGTGCCGTCGCGGCGGGGAACATCGGGCGGCCCGTCACCGACCTGGCGCTCGGGGACGAGCGCTATCAGTGGGTCGCCCTGGAGGTCTCGTCGTTCCAGCTCCACGACAGCCCGCACTTCGCGCCCGACGTGGGCGTGCTGACGAACCTCGCCCCCGACCACCTCGACCGCTATCCGTCGGTGGAGTCGTATTACGCCGACAAGCGGCTGGTCTTCCGCAACGCCACCGACCGATCGGTGTGGGTGCTGAACGGCGACGACCCTGCCGTGCAGGAGTTGGCGCGCGGGGCGAAGGGCCGGCGGCAGCAGTTCTCGCTGCGCGGGAATGCGGACGCCTGGTACGACGCGGGGCGCGGGTCGCTGTGCCTCGGGGAGGTGGACCTGGTGCGGCGCCACGAGCTCAAGCTGCTCGGGGATCACAATGTGGCGAACGCGCTCGCGGCGGCGCTCGCGGCGCACGCGGCGGGGGTCGCGCCGGCGCAGCTCGCGGGCGGGCTGCGGTCGTTTCACGGGCTGCCCCATCGGCTCGAGCCGGTGCGCGAGGTGGGGGGCGTGCTGTGGATCAACGATTCCAAGTCCACGAACATCGCGTCCACGGTGGTCGGCGTGGCGGCGCTGGACCGGCCATTCGTGCTGCTGCTGGGCGGCCGGCACAAGGGGGAGCCGTACACGCGGCTCGCGCCGCTGCTCAAGCAGCGCTGCCGGCTGGTGGTGGCGTACGGCGAGGCAGGGCCGCTCGTGGAACGGGACCTCGCGGGCGCGGTACCGCTGGAGCGAGCCGGCGATTTCGCCGACGTGGTCGCCCGGGCGCGTCGCGCCGCGCGCCCCGGTGACGCAGTGCTCTTGTCCCCCGCGTGCTCGAGCTACGACATGTTCACGGACTACGAAGAGCGGGGAGCGACGTTCAGAAAACTCGTGGAGCAGTTGTGATCATGACCGACCGGCGCTGGGAGACGCGGGGCCTCGCGCTGCTCACCGCCGTGCTCGTGGTGTTCGGGCTCGTGGCGGTGTACGGCGCGTCGAGCCTCGTCACGACGCCCGCCGGCGACGTCGGGATGGGGTTCGCGCTGCGCCAGCTGTTCGGCGCGATCGCGGGTGGGATCGTCGCGACCGTGGTCGCGCGGCGCGACTACCGCAAGTGGCGGCGCGCCGGCTGGCCGCTGCTCGGGGCGACCGCGCTGCTGCTGCTCATCCCGCTGCTGCCGTTCACACACGCCATCTCGCCGACGATCAACGGCGCGCGCCGCTGGGTCACCCTCGGCTTCGTGACCGTCCAGCCGTCGGAGCTCGCCAAGTTCAGCGTGGTGCTGTGGGCGGCGATGCTCGCGGCGAAGAAGGGCGACCAGATCCGCACCTTCCGCCTCGGGATCCTGCCCTTCGTCGTCGTGGTCGCTCCGATCGTGGCGCTCGTGTTCCTCGAGCCGAATCTCTCGATGGCCCTGCTGGTGGCGTTGCTCGCGGGCGTCGTGCTGTTCACGGCGGGGGCCCGGATCGGCCACTTCCTGGCGCTCGGCGTGGCGGGCGCGCCGCTCATGTTCGGGGCGGTCGCGAGCGCCCAGTATCGCCTGGCCCGCGTGCTCACGTTTCTCAATCCGGGGAACGCGCCCGCGGAAGCGACGTGGCAGGTGCACCAATCGCTCGTCGGGGTCGGCGCCGGCAAGCTGCTCGGCGTCGGCCTGGGGCAGGGCCAGCAGAAGCTCGGCTACCTGCCGTACGCCTACTCGGACTTCATCTTCTCGACCATCGGCGAAGAATGGGGCTTCCTCGGCGTGAGCCTGATCCTGCTCCTGTTCGGGACCTTCGTGTGGCTCGGATTCCGCATCGCCCGCTCGGCCGACGACCGCTTCGGACAGCTGCTCGCCGTGGGTCTCACCGGCTCGATCGCGATCTCCGCCATCCTGCACGTCGGCGTGACGCTCGCCCTGCTCCCCGCCACCGGCGTCACCCTGCCGTTCATCTCCTACGGACGCTCCAGTCTGTTCATGTCGCTGCTCGTCACGGGCGTGTTGATCAGCGTGGGAGAGGGGCGGAAGCAATGAAATGCGGAATGCGGAATGCGGAATGCGGAATTGAGGGGTTGGGTTCGTTCCGCGGTGCTGCACACTCGGCTCGAGGAGTGTCCGATCCATTCCGCATTCTCCATTCCGCATTCCGCATTGGGTGGTCAGGGGAGGTGCGGTGAGGGTTCTCATCGCCGGCGGCGGCACCGGCGGGCATCTGATGCCGGCGCTGGCGCTGGCGCAGGCGATGCGCGCGGCGCGCCCCGACGTCGAGCTGCTGCTGGTCGGCGCCGAACGGGGAATCGAAGCGCAGGTCCTGCCGCGTCACCCGTTCCCATATCGACTGCTGCCGCTCGAGCCGCTGTACCGGCGGACGTGGTGGCGCAACCTGCGCTGGCCGCTCGTCGCCTGGCGCGTGTGGCGCGCGACCGATCGACTGCTCGACGAGCAGCGGCCCGCGGTCGTGGTGGGGACGGGCGGGTACGCCGCGGGCCCCGTGGTGTGGCGCGCCCAGCGCCGCGGCATCCCCACCGTGCTCCAGGAGCAAAACGCCTTCCCGGGACTCACCACGCGGTGGCTGGCGCGGCGCGCCCGCCAGGTGCACCTCGGCTTCCCGGAAGCGCGGGGCCTGCTCGCGCCGGGCCCGGACACGCAGGTGTTCACCTTCGGGAATCCGATCGCGCCTCCCGACGGCGCCGGAAGAGAAGATCTCGGCCTCGACCTCGGCCGGCCTCGCGTGCTCGTCTTCGGCGGCAGTCAGGGGGCGCGCGCCCTGAACGAGGCAGTGGCGGGCGCATTCGATCGCCACCTGCTGGACGGCGTGAGCGTGCTGTGGGGAACGGGCACGGCGCACGCGGCAGCGCTGGCGCGCTACGCGGTGCCGGGCCGGGTCGTCGTGCGCGGTTTTTTCGACCCGATCGCGTCCGCCTACCGCATCGCCGATCTGGTGATCTGCCGCGCCGGCGCGATGACGGTCGCCGAGCTGTGCGCGTGGGGACGGCCCAGCATCCTGGTGCCGCTTCCCTCCGCCGCCGCCGATCACCAGACGTCCAACGCCCGCGCGCTCGCCGCTGCCGGCGCTGCGGTGCTGCTCGCCCAACGGGATCTCCGACCCGACTCGCTCGCCCGACTCGTGGCTCAGCTGGTCACCGATCGCGCGCGGCTCGCGGCACTCGGGGCCCAGGCGCGGGTCCGGGGTCACCCCGACGCCGCCCGGGAGATTGTGTCAACGATCTTGACAGTACTTTCGCAAGTTCCGTAGATTTGCTATATTAGCCCCCCACTAATGACCTTGTTTGGAATGGGCGATCCCCGCCCGATTCACTTCATGGGTATCGGGGGGGCGGGGATGAGTGGCTTGGCCCTCCTCGCCAAGCACCAAGGTCTCGCAATAACAGGATGTGATAACGACCCCTCGGGGGCCGCCGATTTGGCAGCCGTGGGGGTGGAGATTTGGCGGGGCCACGATCCGGAGCACGTGGCAAATGCACGTGCCGTCGTGGTGACCGCCGCGGTAGCCGGGCAGCACCCGGAGCTCGAGCGAGCGCGCGCCCAAGGAATCCCGGTGGTGCGGCGTGCCGACGCCCTTGGCGAGGCCGTCGCGGCCGGGACCGTGGTGGCGGTGGCCGGGACTCACGGCAAGACGACCACCACGGTGATGGTGACGGAGGCGCTGGCGGCCGCCGGGCGAAATCCTACGGGACTCGCCGGCGGCCGCGTCGCTGTATGGGGCGGCAACGTCCGTATCGGCGGGCGCGAGCTGTTCGTGGTAGAAGCCGATGAATTCGACCGCGCCTTCCTGGCGCTCACCCCCACGGTGGCCGTGGTCAACAACGTCGAAGCGGATCACCTCGAGTGCTACGGCAGCCTCGAGGCGCTGGAGCAGGCGTTCGCGCAGTTCGCCGGACGCGCGCGCCGCGTGATCGTGGGCGGGGACGACGCGGGAGCAGGGCGGGTGGCGCGTGCGATCGCCGCGCCGGTGTGGCGCGTGGGGCTCGGCGCAGACGCGGACGTGCGCATCCAGGATGTCGCCCTCGGCACGAGCGGATCGAGCGCGACGGTCCGGTTGCCCGACGGTGGGGAGGTGAGCCTGCGGCTGCGCGTGCCCGGGCTGCACAACGTGCGGAACGCGGCCGCGGCGCTGGCGGTGGTGCACGCGCTCGAGGCCGAGCGGGGGCCCGCGCTCGCGGCGCTGGAGCGGTTCGCCGGGGTGGCGCGGCGGTTCGAACGGATCGGGGAAGCGCGGGGCGTCACGCTGGTGGACGACTACGCGCACCACCCGACCGAAGTCGAGGCGACGCTCGCCGCCGCGCGGCAGGCGTTTCCCGGCCGGCGCCTGGTCGCGGTGTTCCAGCCGCACCTCTTCTCGCGCACGGCGTTGCATGGCGAGGCACTGGGGCGAGCGCTCGCGGCGGCCGACATGGTGGTGGTCGCGCCGATCTACGCGGCGCGGGAGCAACCGATGGTCGGGGTGACGGCAGACCTGGTGGCACGCGGGGCAGCTCGAGCGGGAGCGGCGACGACCGCGGTGCGGGATCGCGCCGCCGTCACCGAGCGGGTGGCCCGGCTGGTGCGTCCCGGAGACGTAGTCTTCACACTCGGCGCCGGTGATATCACGCTCGTGGGGAGAGAGCTGCTGGAACAGCTCGGGAAGCGGGAAGCGGGAAGCGGGAAGCGGACGTGAGGAGACGGCGGCGGAGCCGGGCGGGGCGGCGGGCGGCCGCGATCGGCGTGGTGTTCGCGGCGGCGGCGGGGCTCGGGTGGGTCGGCGCGCCGCGCGCGCTCGAGGGGCTGGGCTGGTTCCGGCTACGGCAGGTCGAGCTTGTAGGCGTGAAGAACCTCGCGCCCGACGCGATCATCACCGCGCTGCGGCTGCCGCCCGAGGCGAGCGTGTTCATCGACACGCATCTCTTGGCGGACCGGCTCAAAGGGTTGAACGGCGTGGCGGACGCGTCGGTGACACGCCGGCTTCCCGGAACGCTGGCCGTGACGGTGAGCGAGGTCGAGCCCACGGCGCTTGCGCCCGGTCCGCGCGGCCGGCTCGTGGCCGTGGACGCGAAAGGACGCCCGCTGCCGTTCGATCCGATCCGCACGGGACTCGAGCTCCCCGTCGTGGCGGCTGCGGACCCGGGGGTGGCCGGCGTGCTGGCGCTGGTCCAGTCGGTGGACGCCGCCCTGTTTCAGACCGTCACGCGCGCTCGGGCGGTGGCGCACGGCGCGGTGCTGCTGGAAGTGGCAGGGCATCGTGTGCTGTTGCGTCGGGATGCCGGCCCGGAGGACATTCGCGCGGTGGTGGTCGTGACGCGGGATTTGGCGGCGAAGGGGCGCAGCTACGCGGAGCTCGACGCGCGCTTCGCGGGACAGGTCGTGGTGCGGCGTCACACGCCCACCCGTCCAAAGGAGACGGGGAAGGCGTGACGCGGGATCGCCGGATCGTGGCCGGCCTCGACCTGGGCAGCACGAAGACGTGCGCCGTGATCGCCGAGGTCGTGGGAGATCTGCCGCGCCGGCCGGTCGCGAAGGTGCTGGGCGTCGGGCTTGCTAAGAACGGCGGCGTGCGGCGGGGCATCGTGCGGGACATTGACGAGACCACGCGCTCCGTGGCCGCCGCCCTGCGGGACGCGGAGCGGATGGCGGGCGTCAAGGTCACCGCGGTAACGTGCGGAGTGGCGGGCGAGCACGTCGCGGCGCGACCCTCGGCAGGGGTCGTGGCCGTGAGCGCCGAAGAGATCACGCCGACCGACGTGGCGCGGGTGAACGAGGTGGCCCGGGCGATCTCGCTCGGCAAAGATACCGAGCTGCTGCACGACATCCCGCAGGAGTATGTGGTCGATCAGCAGCGGGGCATCTCCGACCCTGTGGGGATGACGGGGACGCGGCTCGAGGTCGAGATGTACCTGGTCACGGTGCAGGCGAGCGCCGCCCAGAACCTGCGCAAGAGCGTGGAGCGCGCGGGGTACCGCGTCGCCGATCTCGTGCTCGAGCCGCTCGCCGCGTCGTACGCCGTGCTGACGGACGACGAGAAGGAGCTGGGCGTCGCGCTGGTCGAAGTGGGCGGGGGCTCGACCGGGGTGGCCGTGTTTCACGAGGGCAAGATCCGGCACCTGGGCTCGCTGCGCTTCGCCGGTGCGCACCTGACGACCGACGTGGTGCAGGTGCTGGGGGTGACGCAGGCCGACGCGGAGCGGCTCAAGGAGCGGCATGGGGTGGCGTACAAGCCGCTGGTCGATCCGGCCGAGATGATCACGCTGCCCTCGACCCCCGGGCAGGGGGCGCGGCAGGCGGCGCGCGAGATGCTGTCGGATATCATTCACCAGCGGTTGGAGGAGATCTTCCACCTGGTGGACCGCGAGTTCGAGAAGGCGGGGTACGGCGGCGGCCGGCTCCCTGCGGGCGTGGTGCTGACGGGGGGAACGGCGCACCTGCCGGGCCTGGTGGAGCTGGCGCGCGAGGTGTTCGGGCTGCCGGTGCGCGCGGGCACTCCCGAGCACGACATCTCGGGGCTCGTGGACAGCGTGCAGGCGCCGCGCTACGCGGTTCCGGCGGGGCTGGTGCTGTACGCGGCGCGCCGCATGGCGCAGGGGACCGCGGCGGGAGGGGGAAGCGCCGGAGCAGGTGCGGGCGGAGGTGGCGGAGGTGGGGGCGCGCTCGCCGGCGCGGGGATGGCCAGGCTGTTCGGACCGCTCAAGCGTTGGCTGCAGGACTTCTTCTGATCGGGGACCCGAGGGAGCCATGATCTTCGAGCTCGAAGAGACCGTGTCACAGAACGCGCGGATGAAAGTCGTCGGCATCGGCGGGGGCGGCGGCAACGCGCTCAACCGCATGGTCGACGAGGGCCTGCCCGGCGTGGAGTTCATCTCCGTGAACACCGACGCCCAGGCGCTCCTCAACAACAAGGCCGACGTCAAGGTCCAGATCGGGAAGAAGCTCACCCGCGGTCTGGGGGCGGGCGCGCGCCCCGAGATCGGCCGCCAGGCGATCGAGGAGAACCGCGATGAGGTGCTGCATTCGCTTCAGGGCGCGGACCTCGTGTTCGTGACCTGCGGCATGGGCGGCGGCACCGGGACAGGGGCGTCGCCCGGTATCGCGCAGATGGCGCGCGACCTGGGCGCGCTCACCATCGGGATCGTGACCAAGCCGTTCCTGTTCGAAGGGCGCAAGCGCATGCGGCAAGCCGAAATGGGGATCGCGGAGATGAAGAAGCATGTCGATACCATGGTCGTGGTGCCGAACGAGCGGCTCCTGGCCGTGGTCGGCAAGGGCATTCCCTTCCAGGATGCGCTCAAGAAGGCGGACGACGTGCTGCTGCACGCCACCCAAGGGATCTCGACCCTCATATCGGTCACCGGCATCGTGAACGTCGACTTTGCGGACGTGCGGACGGTGATGCAGAACGGGGGATCGTCGATCATGGGGACCGGCACCGGCCGGGGCGAGAACCGGGCGATGGAGGCGGTGCAGCAGGCGATCTCGAGCCCGTTGCTCGACAACATCTCGATCGCGGGCGCGACCGGCGTCCTCATCAATATCACGGGCGGCGAAGACCTCACCCTGGGCGAGGTGACGCAGATCTCGGACGTGGTGAAGGACGCCGCGGGCGAGGAGGCGGAGATCATCTTCGGGACGGTGAACGACCCGGCGATGCACGGCGAAATCCGGGTCACCGTGATCGCCACGGGCTTCGAACGGCCGGCGGCGGCGGAGCCGCTGGGGCGCGCGGCGCCCGGGGTGCTGCCGTTCCGCGAGCGCGCGGCGCGGCCCACGCCCGTTCCACCGTCGGGGTACGTGAAGCCCGCGGACGCGCCGGTGAAACGGTCCGTCGCGCCGCCGGTGGCCGACGTGAACGAGCTCGAGATTCCCACCTTCATCCGGCGCCAGATGGACTGATGGCCTGGCGCGCAAGCCACTACGCCGCCGCCGGGGCGCTCGCCCTGGGGGCGCTGGCCTGGGCCACGCGCGAAGCGTGGTCCGGGCGCCGCGTCACCGCGGCGCCGATCCGGGTGGAGCGCGCGTACGTCGAGTACGCCGACACCCTGGGCCGGAGCGAGACGCTCTCCACGCTGCTCGCGCGCCGCGGCATCGTGGGGCGCGACTACACCGCCTTTCTCGCCGCGGCCACCGACCTGCCGATGCGCCGGCTGCGCGCCGGACTCGTGTTCCGGCTGCGGCGGCTCGAGACCGACAGCGTCGCCCATCTCGTGTCGGTGCGACTCTCGCCCGAGCGGCGCGTGCGCCTCGAGCGCGGCGACGCCGGCTGGCGGGAGACGACGGAGACAATCCCCTGGAGCATGTCGCGGCTGCGCGTGACCAGCGTGATCGAGACGTCGCTGTACGAGGCGCTCGACAAGGCGATGCCGGACAGCGTGCTGCCGGTGGCGGAGCGGCACGCCCTCGCGTGGGCGCTGGCGGACGTGTACGACTGGGAGGTGGACTTCACCCGCGACGTGCACCCCGGGGACCGCTTCCGGGTGCTGCTCGAGCGGCTCGAGTCGCCCGAGGGGGAGCGGCGGTTCGGCCGCATCCTCGCCGCCGAGGTGGACATGGCGCGGAGCCCGAGCTACGCGTTCTCGTTCGCACCCGAGGCCGCTCAAGCCGCCGGCTTCTACGACGACCAGGGGCGGTCCCTGAAACGGGCGTTTCTGCGGGCGCCGCTGCAGTTCCGCCGCGTGTCGAGCGGATTCGGCAACCGCTATCACCCCATCCTCCACATGTGGCGCCATCACGAGGGAGTCGATTTCTCCGCCCCCTACGGGACCCCGGTGCGGGCCACCGCGGACGGGATCGTGACGAAGGTCGGCCGTGAGGACGAAGGATATGGCAACCTGATCGAGCTGCGGCACGCGAACGGGATCCGCACCCGCTACGGCCACCTCTCGGCGTTCGCCCGCGGTCTGCGCGTCGACGAGCGAGTGGAGCAGGGAGAGACGATCGGCTACGTCGGCTCCACCGGCCTCTCGACCGGTCCGCACCTGCATTACGAATTCCTCGTGAACGGCCATGCCATGAATCCGCGGCGCGTGGACGTGGGCGCCGGGACGCCGATTCCCAAGGCCCTGCGGGCCGCGTTCGACTCCGTGCGCGCCCGGCTTCTGATCGAGCTTCAGCCCTCCTCCAGTCACCCGACGGTCGCCGCGCGCGTCGATTAGTTTCCCCGACATCGTGGAGCTCTATCCCGCCGTGGACGTGCAAGGCGGGCGCGTGGTGCGCTTGCGCCAGGGCGCGGCCGACCAGGCCACGGTCTTTGGCGCTCGGTGCAGGTCGGGGGCGGGCTGCGCAGCGAGGACGCGATTGACGAGATGCTGGCGTGGGGGGCGGCGCGCGTCGTGATCGGCACCAAGGCGGCGACCGATCCGGCCCTCGTGGACCGCCTGCTCGCCCGGCACGGCGCCGAGCGGCTCGCCGTCGGGATCGACGCCAAGAACGGACAGGTCGCGGTGCGCGGCTGGACCGAGGTGTTCGACCTCAGCGCCGGCGCGCTCGCCGAGCGGGTGCGCGCCCAGGGGACGCGCACGGTCATCTACACCGACGTGGCGCGTGACGGTATGCTCGCGGGGCCCGACATCGCGGGCGCGCGCGCGCTCGCGGCGCTCGGGCTCGACGTCATCGCCTCGGGGGGCGTCGCCTCGCTCGACGATCTGCGCGGCGTGCGCGCCGCGGGGCTCGCGGGCGTGATCGTGGGCCGCGCGCTGTACGAGGGGAGGTTCACCCTCCTCGAGGCGCTGCAATGCGTCGCCGCCTGACGCCCGGGCTCGCCCTGCTGCGAGCCACCGGTTTCGCCGCACTCCTTCTGCTTCTCTGGAACCCCATCACCACGCGCCATCTCCCGGGTGGGAGCGCCGGGCGGCCGCTGGTGCTGCTGGACGCGTCGCTCAGCCTGGCGGGACGAGGGGGCCGCTGGCGTGAAGCGCTGGACAGCGCCCGCGCGCTCGCGCGCGGTGGCGTGATCTGGCGCTTCGGGACTCAAGTCGCGGGCTTCGACTCCGCACCTCCCTCCGACGGGTCCAGCCGGCTCGCCCCCGCGCTGACGGCGGCCGTAGCGCGCGGTGGGCCGATCGCGCTGGTGACCGACGGAGAGCTCGAGGACGTTGCGGGCCTCGCGCCCGATCTGCTGCGCCTGCCGCAGGTCGTCGTGCTGCCGCGCGTGCCGTTTCGCGACGCCTTCGTCTCGTCCGTCGAGGGACCACCGGCCGTTGCGGTGACCGATACGATGCGGCTCAGAGTGAGTTACGGTGTTGCCGGGAAACGGGAAACGGGAAACGAGAAAGGTGCGGCCACGATTGCGGTCACGAACGAAGGACGGCGCCTGGCTTCGCGCGGAGTGCAACTCCCTGATAGTGGCATCGCGTCAACGGATCTCACGTTTCCCGTTTCCCGTATCCCGTCTCCCGGGTGGACGACACTTGAAGTGCGGCTGGAGGGCGTTCGAGATTCCGAACCCCGCGACGACGCGCGTCTCTTCCCGATCGAAGTGACCTCGCTGCCGTCGGTGGTGGTACTGGCGGCCCCCCCCAATTGGGACCTGCGGTTCCTGGCGCGCGCGCTCGCCGACGTGGCGCGCGTTCCGGTCAAGACGTTCGTGGCGCCGGAGACGGGCAGGGCGCGCTGGCGAGATGCGGCGACGCTCGCGCCCGTGAGCACTGCCGAGGTGCGGCGCGCCCTCGGCGCGGCTCGGCTCGT
>WNGI01006405.1_pt1 | contig 13438 bp, 11 predicted proteins | sample 5400621 | NCBI WGS metagenome assembly WNGI01 (sample SAMN13153374, study PRJNA577476) | soil metagenome | isolation source: 20 cm soil or saprolite under Garry oak tree replicate 1 | place: USA:California | collected 2016-06-15
GAGGTGGACGTCGAGCGCCGGAGATGCGTCGCCGAGCCGGGTGTCACGTTCGCCGAGCTGCTGAACGCGACGCTGCCGCACGGGCTCGCGCCCGCGGTCGTGCCCGAGCTCGAGGGCATCACGGTGGGCGGCGCCGTCGCCGGATGTGCGATCGAGTCGACCTCGTTCCGCTACGGCGGCTTCCACGACACCTGCCTCGGCTACGAGATCGTGACCGGCACGGGCGAGGTAATCACGTGCTCGCCCGAGCGTGAGCCGCTGCTCTTCGGCATGATTCACGGCTCGTACGGCACCCTCGGCATTCTCACCAAGCTGAGCGTCGGACTGATCCCGGCGAAGACCAGCGTCCAGGTCGAGTACCATCGATACACCAACGGTGACGCCTTTCACCAAGCTCTGCTCGGACGGGCTGCCGACGCCACCGTCGATTTCATCGACGGGATCGTGCACGCCCGGGACCACTGGACGCTCTGCCTCGGACGATTCGTCGAGACGGCGCGCCAGCCGAGCAGCTATCGCTGGCTCGACGTCTACTACCAGAGTACGCGGAGGCTCGGCGACGACGTCCTGACGGCTCGAGATTACTTCTTCCGCTACGACACCGAGGCCCACTGGCTCAGCCGGACGGTCCCGGCGCTCGAGTGGAAGCCCGTCCGGTTTCTCGTGGGCAACGTCTTCCTCGGTTCCACCAACATGATCCGGTGGTCGGGACGCCTCGCGCCGATCTTTCGCTGGAAGCGTCGGCCCGACGTGGTGTGCGACTACTTCATTCCCGCGGCCCGGGTGCCCGAGTTCTACGACTGGTACCTGCGCGAGCTCGGATATTTCCCGCTGTGGGTCGTGCCCTACCGTGTTCCGAAACCGTACCCGTGGGTTTCCGACGAGCACCACGCACGGTTGGCCGGCGACCTGTTCGTCGATCTCGCGGTCTATGGCATGCCGAACGGTGACCCGCGCATCGACCGCTCCGAGCAGCTCGAGGAGAAGACGTACGAGCTCGGGGGCATCAAGACGCTGATCTCGCGCAACCACTATACCGAGGATCGGTTCTGGCGCATCTACAACGAGGCGAATTACCGGACGGCCAAGGCGCGCCTCGATCCGAACGGCGTGTTCCGCGGCTTGTACGAGAAGCTGCATCGTGTCGGGTAACTCATGGCTTCGCGCTTCGCCCGGCCGGGCGCGTCGCGTATAAGAAGCCCCCATGCTGTCCCGAACGCTCGACCTCGACGGCCCGGTCCATGTCGCCGACTTCGGCGGCGCCGGGCCGACGATGGTCCTCGTCCATGGCCTCGGTGGCTCGCACGCCAATTGGCTGGCGGTGGGGCCGGCGCTCGCGGCCCACGCCCGCGTGCTCGCACCGGACCTTCCGGGCTTCGGGCGGACGCCGCTCGCCGGCCGCTCGGCGCACGTGCATGCCGGCGTCGCCTTCCTCGACTCGCTGCTCGATACGGTCGCCGACGGCCCGGCGATACTGGTCGGCAACTCGATGGGTGGCCTCATCGCGATGATGCAGGCCGCGGCGTGCCCGGAAAAGGTCGCGGGCCTCGTGCTCGTGGGGCCCGCCCAGCCGCGGCCGCGGCGTGCCCTGGTCGATCCCGCCGTCGCGCTCACGTTCGCGGCCTATGTGTTCCCCGGTGTGGGGGAGCAGTTCGTCCGCTGGCGGGCCGCGTGGCTCGGTCCCGAGCGGCTCGTCCGCCAGACGCTCGCGTTCTGCTGTGCCGACCCGACGGGCGTGCCGCCGGAGGTCGTCGCGGCCCACGTCGCCGTCGCGCGCGAGCGCCAGCAGATGCCATGGGCGCATCCGGCCTTTCTCGAGGCAGCGCGCTCGATCTTCGCCATCCTCGCCCGGTCGCGGGACATGCAGGCGATGGTCCGCCGGATCGCGGCGCCGACGTTGCTGATCCAGGGCAGCGAGGATCGGCTCGTCCCTCTCGCCGCCGCGCGGGCGCTGGCGGCGCTCCGGCCGGACTGGTCGCTCGAGGTCTTCGAGCGCGTCGGGCACGTGCCGCAGCTCGAGGCGCCGGAGCGCTTCGTGGCGACCGTCGCCGCGTGGCTCCGGGACGCCACGTGCGGGACGGATCAGGCGGCGTCCGGCCGGAGCAGCTGAGCGGGCCGGGGCACCCCGCGGTCGCGCCGGACGCGCACGCTGATGTCGCGGCCGTCGAGCGAGGCGAGCTGATCGTGAAAGGCCGCCAGGTCGGCGTCGCTCAGATCAGGCGGCACGCTGACCTCGAGCCGCGCCCCGGGGCCGCTCCGGATCGCGTCCTCGGCGATCGTCTGGGCGGTGTAGGGCGTCAGCCAGTCGGCGCGCTCGAGGTCGCCGGCGGTCCGACCCGGAGCCGGGACGAGCCGCACCCGGACCGGCGCCGGCTCCGTGGTGGCCGGGCTCGCGACTTCGTCGTCGCGCCGTCGGACGAGCATCCGGACGGCTTCCACGAGCTGGCCGTAGGTCCGCACCTCTTCGAGCACGGTCTCGGAAACCGCGATGCCGAACTCGTCTTCGAGCACGAGGGCGAGCTCGACGAGGTCGAGCGAGTCAGCGGCGAGGTCATCGGCGAGGGACACTTCGGGGGCGAGCTCGTCCGAACCCACCCCGAGATGCTCCGCGACGAGGGAACGGACCTGGGGCTCGAGGTCCTGCGACGGCTGCGTCCGCCGCGTCCAGGCAGCACAGGCGACGAAGTCGAGCACGCGGCGAACCTGGGCGATGTGCGTAGGACTCCCAACGGACATCGGACTCTCCTCTCGGACTCGTGATCCCGGCCGCTGGCCGGGGCGCAGACCCCTCCGCATCGCGTGCGACACCGCGCGTGGCGTCCACGGCGAGGCCCGTTTTTGCTCAGCCCTCCCGCGAGGTCCTCCCGTGGACGCGCACACGCACCGCCGGCTCGAGTGCTCGAGGCACGCGAACCGGCCGTCGCCACCGCCTCGTACGGGGGAGCGATGAGCAAGCACGGTGCCGGGCAGCGCAGCCGCGAAAATCGCACACCCGCGCTTGCCGTCGTCCACGGGACGATTCATAAGGTTGCAGCGTGTCGCGCACCATCGTGCAACCGCCTCCGCATCTGAAGCTCCGGCCGTTCCACGGCATCTACACCGCGGCTGCGGAGATGGAGGCGCTGTTCACGAAGCTCCGCCGCATCGCGCGGGCTCACTGTACAGTTTTGGTCGGTGGCGAGACCGGAACGGGCAAGGAGCTGGTCGCCCGCGCCATCCATGCCGAGAGTCCCCGTCGGCGCGCCCCGTTCCAGGCGGTCAACTGCGCCACGTTCTCCCCCACCCTCCTCGAGTCGGAGCTCTTCGGCCACGTGCACGGCGCCTTCACGGGTGCCGTCCGCGACCGCCAGGGGCTCTTCGCCCTCGCCAACCAGGGGACGCTCTTCCTCGACGAGGTGGCCGAGATCCCCCTCGACCTGCAGGGGAAGCTGCTGCGCGTCATGCAGGAGAAGACGTTCGTCCCGGTCGGCGGCACACGACCCGTCACCGTCGACGTCCGGGTCATCTCGGCCACGAACAAGCCGCTCCGCCGGGAGGTGGCCGAAGGGCGGTTCCGGGACGACCTCAGCTATCGTCTGCGCGTGGTGCCGCTGTATTTGCCACCCCTCCGTCGGCGCGACGGAGACGTCGAAGCGCTCTTCTGGCAGTTCGTCAGCGAGCTGAACCACCAGGGCATGCGTCGGATCGACGGGGTCACCCGGACGGCCATGGACGCGATCCTGGCGTATCCCTGGCCGGGCAATGTGCGCGAGCTCCGCAGCGCCGTCGAGTACGCCTTCGTCGTCGGCGAAGGCCCGACCCTCGACGTCGAGGACCTGAGCCCGGAGCTGCGCGGCGAGCCGACGCCGGGAATGCCCGTCGGCTCACTCGCGGAGATGGAGCGCGGGCGCATCCTGGCGGCGCTCGCGCGCCACCACGGGCGGAAGGCGGCCGCAGCGGCCGACCTCGGGATCAGCCGGACGACGCTCTGGCGGAAGCTCTACGCGCACCGCCTGCGCTGACCGGCGTTGCTAGCGACTCGCGCTCACCGTGCGGGAATGTGCACGAGCTCGAGCTTCATCCCGTCGGGATCCGCGAAGAACACGGCGTAGTAGCCGGGCGTGTACGCATATTCCCGCGGCGGGTCGAGGATCGTCGTCCCGGCGGCGGCGAGCTCGCGCGCGAGCGTGTCCACGTGCGCGCGGCTCGGTGCGGCGAAGGCAATCTCGCAGAGCCCCACGCGATCCTTGTGGAACGCATCGGCGGCAAATCGTGCGTCCGCCTGCTTGATCCAGAAGCTTCCCGCCGTGCCGAACCAGCCGACGACCGAGCCGGCGTCCGTGCAGCCGGGGTAGCCGAGCCTCGGGAGGAGCCAGCCGTAGAACTCGCGCGATCGCGCGAGGTCCTTCACGTTGACGATGACGTGGTGGACCCCCTTGGCGTCGCCGTCGACGGTGGGCGGGCAACCACACGGATCGACCATGGTCTCGACGTTGTCACGAGGCGACACCTATCGGAAGACCATCGCGACCGCTCGGAAATCAGCGGCTTGCGAACGGCGCCGCGATCGGCACTTTACCGATCAGCGTGTAGCCCATAGTGATACGATGTGGGGCTCGCGACCATCGCCCTGTTCGCCGCGCTCGCGCGGCCGCTCGCCGCCGGCGGCGCGTCGCCGGTTCTGTACGAGTCGAGCGTCGGCTGTTCGAGCTGCTTCTGGGATCTCGTCCTCGCCGGTCACCCGGCCGAACCGAGCGAGCTCGCCGTGACCGGCGTGTTCGGCGGACTGCGACTCTCGCACGACGACGGCCGCACGTGGGGCGCCGGCACGTTCGAGGATTTTCCGATGGTGTCCGATCCGAAGGCGCTCGTCACCGCCGACGGGACGCTTTTCATTTCCGCGCTCACCTCGCTCCCGAATCCGAGGGACGGTGGCCCCGTGATCTCGGGAGTCCTCTACCAGGGCCCGCTCGCCGGATCCTCCTTTCACGGCACGCTCTTCAAGGCGCCCGCGGCGAGCCTGCCCGCGGGGGAGCGTCTCGTGGCCGACTATCCCAAGCTCGCCCGCGCGGCCGCGACCGGCATCATCTACATCGGCACCAACGCCGTCCGCTTCGACGACGGCAGCCGCGGTCCCGCAATGTACGTGTCGCGCGACGGCGGCCAGACGTTCGACGAGCAGAAGCTCGCGTACGCCGCGCCCGGCCAGACGCGCGTCAGCCCTCCGCTCTCGATGGACGTGACGGCCGCGGGGTCGCTGCGCGTCGCCGTGACCGCCGGCAGGGAGCAGGAGGATCGGCTGTACCTCCTGCGCTTCGACGTGAACGGGACGATGTTCGACATCGTCCCCGGACTCGTCTTGTCGAACTTCTATGCGCCGCTCGCGCTCAAGAGCCGCGGCGGCCGGACGTCGTGGCTCGTCTATCCGGGGCCGGAGATCGCCGTCGACAAGGTCCCCGGGGGAGCGCACGAAGGCCGCCTCTATGCGGCGTGGGCGCAGCCGCAGTCGATCGTCGTCGACGCGGCGGTCGACTTCGGCCGCTACGGCCGCGACTTCGACGTGTGGCTCGCCCATTCGGACGACGACGGCGTCTCCTGGAGCACGCCGATCAAGGTGAACGACGACGGCACCACCGCGGACCAGTTCTTCCCGAGCCTTCGGGTCGACACGGCGGGCACCGTGCACGTCGCCTTCGTGGACCGGCGCGAGAATCCCGACGTCGCGCAATTCGACGTCTATTACGCGCTCGCCGTCGACGGACGCGTATCGCGGAACGTCCGCGTGAACGGCCAGCACGTCGCGATCGACGACCGCTACGGCGGCCGTGAGGTCGGTGACTACCTCGACATGGTCGTGGCCCACCCGACGCGATCGTACGTCGCATATCCGTGCCTCAGCGCGTCGGGCGCACCGGCCGATGCCTGCGTCGCCGCGATCGACCCCGCGCTCTTTCCCCCATCGGGCGATCTCTTCAAGTGCTACCGCGCGCCGGCGACCACCGGCTTCGTCCCGCGCACCGTGATGCTCCGCGACCGCTTCGAGCAGAAGCTGACGAAGCTCCTGACAGCCGACTCGCTCTGCAACCCGACCGCCCGGGACGGCAACCCGGCGCTCGATCGCGCGACAGGGCTCCGCTGCTACCGCATCGCCGACGTGCCCGGCCAGCCGCGCTTCGCCCCTCGCGACGTCACGATCGACGACGCGTTCGGGCACGAGCTGCGCACCGTCAGCCGTGCGCAATCCTTCTGCACGCCCGTGAACGTCGACCCGGCGCCGTCGTCCGCGAGCCTCGATCGCTTCAAGTGCTACCGCGTGCGGCCGAATGCCGCGGCGGCACCGTTCACACGACGTCGCGTCGCACTCATGGATGGCTTCGAGGGCAAGGCGACGGTCGTGCTGAAGCCCGTCGCCTTCTGCACCCCCGTCGACGAGGACGGCCGAGGGTTTCGGAACCCGGCCGCCGCCCTCGGCTGCTACCGCATCAGGGATGCGGGTGGCCAGCCCCGGTTCGTGCGCCGGGACGTCGCGATCGACGGCGAGTTCGGCAGCGAGACGGCGACGGTCACGCGCGGCCGCGTCCTCTGCGTGCCGGCGACGGGAAGCTGACGCGACTCACCGGCCGGGCGCCGCCTGCCGCCGGAGTCCACGTCCAGTGACCAGCGGGAGGTCGAGCGCCGAGAGGAGGCCCGGCCGCGCGCGGCACACGGCGGGAATCGCGTTCACGAGCCGCGTCGCGGTGAGGAGCACGCCGCCGACGGCATGGTCGCCGCGCTCGTCTTCGAATTCGAACTCGCAACGCATCGTGGGCGTGCCCGTGATCACCACGCGATAGCTGCCCTTGCCCGACGGCCAGTCGGGCGCGAGATCGTCGTCGAGCCGCGTCACGTGCTCGACGACGAGGGCCGGCCGCCCGCCGACGATGCCCTGCACCTCGAAGCGGAGCGCCGCCATCGTACCCGGCTCGACGGTGTGCGCGCCGATGCGGATCGGCCGCGTCGCCGGCCGCTTCTCGTACGTTTGCCGGATGTCGTCGAGCTCCACGCCGAGGCCCTCGGCCAGGAGGCGGATCGTCCCGCCCCAGGCGAAGGCGAGGGTGCCGGGCGTCAGCAGTAGCGGCGTGTGCTCGAGCGGCGTCCCGAAGCCCATCGTCTCGAACAGCACCTGCGGCTGGTCGTAGGTCGCGTAGTTGATGATCTCGAGGATGCGGATTTCGTCCCACCGTTCGCAGAGCCCGGAGAGCGTGAGCGGGAGGACGTCGTTCGCGAACCCGGGGTCGACGCCCGACGTGAAGAACGACGTGCCCCCGCGACGACACGCGTCCTCGAGCTTGTCGCGCACCTCGGGGAAGAACGACTGCGGGTGGACGAGCGGGACGATCGAGCTCGACACGACGTCCTTTCCCGACGCGAGGATGCGCGCGACGTCCTCGACGGCCTCGAACGGCCGGAGGTCCGCGGTCGCCGTGTAGCAGACGCAGTCGGCGTCGAGGGCGAGCAGCGCCTCGGTGTCCGTCGTCGCGCGCACGCCGGTCGGCCCGAGGCCGCAGAGCTCGCCGGCGTCCTTCCCCGCCTTCGCCGCGCCGTGCGCCCACACGCCCGCGAGCTCGAGCTCGGGATGGCCGACGATGCAGCGGAGCGCGAGGGTCCCGACGTTGCCGGTGCTCCACTGGATCACGCGATACGGCATGGGGCTCCTCAGTCGAACGGCCAGTTCGTCGACTCGGTGCCGCCGTCCACCTCGACGACCTTGCCCGTCACCCAGCTGCCGGCGGGCGAGCAGAGCCAGAGCGCGGCGAGCGCGACGTCCTCGGTCGTGCCGATCCGCCGCATCGGGGTCGTCGCTTCCATCTGGCAGCGGATGTCGTCGGTGAGGAAGGGTCGCAGTGCCGACGTCTCGACGGCACCCACCGCGAGCGCATTGACGCGGACGCGGGGCGCGAACTCGGCGGCGATCTGCCGGGTCATGAAGGAGAGCGCCGCCTTGGCCGTGCCGTAGCCGACGAAGCCCGAGCGCACGATCCGTCCGGCCGCGGAGGAGATGTTGAGCACCGCACCGCCGTCGCGCTCGAGCATGTGCGGAAGACAGGCGCGAGTCAGCACGAAGGCCGACGTCAGGTTGAAGCGGAAGCACCACTCCCAGCTCGGCAGGTCGGTGTCGAGGAACTTCATCGGCGGGAAGCCGCCGGCGTTGTTCACGAGGATGTCGAGGCGGCCGAGCTCCGTGACCGTCCGCCGCGCGAGATCCTCGAGCTGCGCGGCGTCGGTCACGTCGCAGCGGACGGCGAGCGCGCGCGACCCGAAGGCCCGGGCACGCGCCGCCGTCGCCTCGATCTCGGCCTCCGAGCGCGCCGCGCAGACCACGTGCGCGCCCATCTCCGCGAATGCGAGCGCGATCGCCTGTCCGATGCCGCGCCCGGCGCCGGTGACGAGCGCGACCCGGTCGGTCAGACGAAAGCGATCGAGCAGCGCCATGGCGGCCCCGCATACTACTCCCGCTGTCCGCGTGACAACCGGCGCTTCACAGGGACAGGCGATACCGACGGCCCCGACGCACCTCTCGACCCCGACCGTTGACACGCCGCCGCGCGCAGGGAAACGTGGGAGACGGTACCGTCATCCAACCTACGGAGACATGGACGCTCGCTCGGGAATCCTCGCGCTCATCGGGTGCCTCGCGCTCCTCGCGCCACCGCCCGTCGTCGCTGCCGAGCCGGGTGCGTCCGGAGACCAACCCATGAAGACCTATACCAAGCCCAGCGACGCGGAGCTCCACAAGACGCTCACCAAGGAGCAGTACGAGGTGACGCAGCACGAGGCCACCGAGCCGCCGTTCCACAACGCCTTCTGGGACAGCAAGAAGCCGGGCATCTACGTCGACGTCGCCTCCGGCGAGCCGCTCTTCAGCTCGCTCGACAAGTTCGACTCGGGAACCGGATGGCCGAGCTTCACTCGCCCGCTCGAGGACGAGAACGTCGAGCGGCGCGAGGATCGCCGGCTCTTCATGAAACGGACCGAGGTCCGCTCCAAGCATGGTGAATCGCATCTCGGGCACGTCTTCGACGACGGGCCGGCCCCGACGGGCCTCCGCTACTGCATCAACTCGGCGGCCCTCCGCTTCATCCCGGTCGAGAAGCTCGAGGCCGAGGGGTACGGCCGGTACCTGCCGCTCTTCGAGCACGACAAGGACGAGTCGAAAGCGACGTCCAACCGTACCGTCGCGACGCTCGCGGGCGGCTGCTTCTGGGGCATGGAGGACATCCTGCGCGGGATCCCGGGCGTCCTCGAGACGCGCGTCGGCTACACCGGTGGCAAGACGAAGAATGCCACCTACCGCGACGTGAGCCGCGGCGACACCGGGCACGCCGAGGCCGTCGAGGTGGTCTTCGATCCGGCGAAGCTCAGCTACGAGGAGCTGCTCGGCTACTTCTTCCGCATGCACGACCCCACGACGGTGAACCGCCAGCACAACGACGTCGGCACGCAGTACCGCTCGGCGATCTTCTATCACGACGACGAGCAGCGGCAGATCGCCGAGCGCGTGAAGGAGCGCGTCGCGCGCTCGGGGAAGTGGGACGGTCCGATCGTGACCGAGATCGTCCCCGCCGGCGAGTTCTGGACCGCCGAGGACTATCATCAGAAGTATCTCGAGAAGCACCCCGGCGGGTACAGCTGCCACTTTCTGCGCGACTGACCGTCGCTTCGCTTTACGAGGGCACGCGGTTCTGGAACCTTCGGCGTGCCCACATGGGATTCGTCGCCGCTCTCGCTCTCGCCCTCGGACTCGGGTGCCGGCTGCTCGCCCGGCTTCCGGGGCACGACGCATGCGAGCTCGGCGAAACGGTCGTCGGCGGGATGGTGGAGCCCGGCGCGCGCGACGTCGTCGTTCCCGTCCGGAAGAAGGCGTGGGAGGCCGCGTTCGGCGGCGAGGAGGCCGCGCGGCCCCACGTGCGGGCGCGCCTCACCGGCTGGCCGTCGCGCGCGCTCGTCGATCGCGCGACGTTGCCTCCGACCGATCGCGAGTTCGTCGCCCGGCTCGCACGCGATACCTGGCGGGGGCTCGAGGCGTTCACCGACCGTGAGGACCATCTACCGGTCGACAACGTCCGCTTCGCCGGGACGTCGGTCGACGGCGCCGGGGCGCGGGTGGGAGACTACACCAACGTCACGAGCGTCGGGCTCCGCCTGATCGCCCTCGTGGCGGCCGCCGACCTGGATCTCGTGCCGCGCACCGAGGCCATTCGCCGCGTCCGGCGGCTGCTCGCCACACTCGAGGGCCTCGAGACCTACCGCGGCTTCTTCTACAACTACTACGACACCACGTCGCGCGAGCGCACGAGCAACTTCCTGTCGTTCGTCGACTCGTCGTGGTTGACCGCCGGGCTCATGGTGGTGCGCACGGCCTTCCCCGAGCTCGGCGAGTCGTGCAGCCGGATCATCGCCGCCCAGGACTACCGGTTCTTCTACGACGCGACTCGGCAGCGCATGACGCACGGCTACTACGTGCACCTCGCCGCGCCCTCGCGGTTTCACTACGGGACGCTGTACGCCGAGTCGCGGCTCGGGAGCCTCATCGCCATCGGCACGGGCGCCGTGCCCGAAGCGCACTGGTTCGCGATGGCGCGCACGTACGCCGCCGGGTGTGGCTGGCAGACGCAGACGCCCCACGGTCGCACGCCGAAGGACGTGCGTGGCCACCGCGTCGTCGGCGCGAACGACGCAGCGCACGTCGCCGTGCAGCGCCGCTTCGCCACCGAGGAGCTCGGCTACCCGGTGTGGGGCATCTCGCCGAGCATGACGCCGGCGCGCGACGCGTACGGCGAGTACGGCGTGCGCGTCCTCGGTGTGCTCGGCTACGGCGCCGGAGCCGTCACGCCGCACGCGGCGGCGCTCGCGCTCGGCGTGGCGCCCGACGCGGCGGCGGGAGATCTGAAGGAGCTGGCCAGCCGGTACGACGTCTACGGCGACTTCGGTCTCTACGACGCCGTGGATCCGCGCTCGGGCGCGGTGGCGCGCGCCTATCTCGCGCTCGACCAGACGATGACGTTCATCGCGGCGGCGAACTACCTGAAGGACCACTGCATCCAGCGACGCTTCGCCGCCGACCCGATCGCCGCCCGCGCGCTGCCCCTGCTGGCTGCCGAGCGCTTCTTCGACTGACGACGATGGCGCGCGTCGAGCTCGATCGCATCGACAAGGTGTATCCCGGCGGGACGCGGGCGCTCTCCGACCTCACCCTCGCGATCGACGACGCCGAGCTCATGGTGCTGGTGGGGCCGTCCGGCTGCGGCAAGTCGACCGTGCTCCGCCTGATCGCCGGGCTCGAGGACGCCACTGCGGGCACGATCCGCATCGGCGATCGCGTCGTCAACGAGCTCCGCCCGCAGGAGCGCAACGTCGCCATGGTGTTCCAGGACTACGCGCTCTACCCGTACCTGTCGGCGCGCGGCAACCTCGAGTTCCCGCTGAAGATGCGCCGGCTCGCGCGCGGCGAGATGCGCGACCGCGTGGAGCGCGTCGCCCGGCTGCTCGACATCGCGTCGCTCCTCGACCGCCTCCCGAAGCAGCTCTCGGGCGGGCAGCGCCAGCGGATCGCGATGGGCCGTGCGCTCGTGCGCGAGCCCACGGTCTTCCTCCTCGACGAGCCGCTCTCGAACCTCGACGCCAAGCTCCGCATCCAGGTGCGTGCAGAGATCAAAGAGCTCCAGCAGCGCACCCGGACGACGATGGTCTACGTGACCCACGACCAGGTGGAGGCGATGACGCTCGGCGACCGCGTCGCGGTGCTCGATCGCGGGCGGCTCCAGCAGGCGGCGCCGCCGCGGGAGCTTTACGAGCGGCCGGCGAACGTGTTCGTCGCGGGCTTCATCGGCAACCCCCCGATGAACCTCTTCGCAACGCGCGTGTCGGCCGACGGGAGAGGCCTCGCCGTCGGCAGCCAGACCTTGCCGATCGGCGATGCCGCGCACGCGAGCCTCGAGTCGGCTCGCACCGCCGGGGTCCGGCCGGAGGCCGTCCATGTGAAAGCCGGCGCCGCCACCGACGGCGCGGTTCGCGCGGTCGTCGAGCACGTCGAATATCTTGGCCACGAGGCGCTGGCCCACGTGTCGATCGACGGTGGCATCCGGCTGGTCGCGCGCGTCGACGGGATGCCGGCGCTCCGGCGCGGCCAGACGGTGAGCGTCGGCATTGATCCGAACGCCGTGCACCTGTTCGCGGAAGACGGGCGCGCTCTTGGGGGACTATGCCCCGCACAGACGTGAGCTTTTCCCCAGTTCCCCGTGCACGTTAGTTAGTTGCACGCCGTCTTGACCACGATCTGTCCGGCGCTGTTCGACAGCGGTGTCGCATCGATGCGCGTCGGGTCGCCCGGCGCTCCGCCGCCGAACACCAAGCCGCACGTGCCGAGGTACAACGCCGGCAGCGGGTACGGGTCGTTGCCGTTTCCGGTGAGCGCCTGCTTCACCTGATCGAGACCGACCAGCGAGAGGATCCCGGGCGATGCCTGCGGGTCCGGATCCTCGTAGATCTGGATGCCCGGTTCCGTGTACACGGTGCCGTCGATGTTGTACCAGTACTTCAGGTTGTGCGAGCCGGACGCGTCGCTGCAGTACAGCGGGCTGTCGGTCGGGCCGGCGCAGTTGTACGGGTCCCAGCGCATCGGCGTGCCGTCGCTCCACTCGTAATTCGCGACGTCGCGGTAGATGTCCGTCCTGCCGCCTTGGAAGGCGACGCGGCGCTGCGTGGTGACCGCGATGCAGAAGCCGTCTGCGCAGGCGCCGAAGCCGCCGTTCGCGAACGGCGCCGGCGCCGAGAGCAGCCCCGCCGCGTCCGCCGCTTGCAGCGTGGCGATCCATGCGTGCAGCGTGGCGATCCATGCGGCCGCGGCCGCCGGGGCGATGTTGACCTCCAGCCCGCCGCCGTCGCTCGGGCCGTTGGACACCTTGTTGGACGAGTCGTGCTCGCCGCTGTCGAGGTTGTCGTCGGCGCCGAAGTACACCTGCAGTCCGGTCGTCAGGTCCCCCGGCGTGCTCGCCGTCACGGTCGGCATCTGATCGACGGAGCCGGCGGTCAGATCGAAGTTCCACGTGTAGCGAGATCCCGCGCCCGGGTCGAGCCAGACCTCACCGGTGTGCACCACCGTTCCGTCAGGCGTCTGGTCCAACCCCCACCCCGCGTACTGATGCCCGGTGCCGTCGGCCAGGAACACGATCATGTTGTGGCAACCAGCTTCGGTTCGGTTACCTGAGTTCGAATTATCGGCGTTGCCCGTGCAATTTTGGTTGGCCGGTAGATACTGGCCGTCGCTGACGGCGAACGCAGCTTGAGCTGCGAGGACGGCTACGGCCGAGAATGCGATGACGAGGCGTCGCATGATCGGTTCTCCTTCCTCTCGGGACGGCATTCGACAGACCCGGAGTGCTTCCCTCCGCGCGCGGTCGTGACGCACCGGACGAACAGG
>WNGI01003769.1_pt1 | contig 13431 bp, 8 predicted proteins | sample 5400621 | NCBI WGS metagenome assembly WNGI01 (sample SAMN13153374, study PRJNA577476) | soil metagenome | isolation source: 20 cm soil or saprolite under Garry oak tree replicate 1 | place: USA:California | collected 2016-06-15
ACGCCGGTGATCGTGTAGCGGCCGTCGGGCTGCGTCCGCGCGCTGCGGTTGCCGACGCTGACGAGGACGCCGGCGATCGGTTGTTGCGTGCTGTTGTCGATGATACGTCCGTGAATGGTACCGGTAGGCTGCTGTGCGGCGAGTGGTGCGGTCCAGGTAATGGTTGCCGTGAGGAACGCACACATCAGACGATTGTGGTGCATACGACCTCTCAGAGCGGTGACGGGGGGGACGATCTTGTCGCCGATTCAAGAGGCGCTGAGCTACGAAGAGTGTCAAGACTCGCTCGCGCATGAGAATGGAGTAGATTTTGAGGATGCGTTATAGATCGTTTCACGAGCGCCTCATCCAGACGGTCGTGACAGCGCCTGGCGATGCCCCCGAATCGCTGCGGCGGGCTGTTCTGGAACGGGCGCAGGGCTCCAGCGGCGGCACAGACGGCGTGCCGCAAACGCTGGCCCAGTACGTCGATACGGTCGCCCACCATGCCTACAAGGTGACCGACGCCGACGTCGCCGCGCTCCAGCGCTCCGGCCAGTCCGACGACACCATTTTCGAGGTCACGGTCGCGGCCGCGGTAGGCGCGGCAATGCACCGCCTCAGCCGTGGCATGATGGCGCTGCGGGGCGAGGAGGCAGACTGATGCGCGTCGCGGCCGTTGCCCACCGCCACCGCTTGCCGCAGAAGCTGAAGCTCGGGCTGATCCGTATCCTGAGCGGCCGCCGCGTCCCGGACGTGGTGAAAACGCTGATGTACCGGCCCGAATTCTTCGGCCGGGCGCACTGCGCCTGGACGCAAGCGGCGATGCGGGGGCCGTCCGAGTGGAGCGTCGGCGAGCGCGAGCTGTTCGCCGCGTTCACCTCCAAGCTGAATCAATGCGTCTTCTGAACGGAGTCCCACGCCGCGGTCGCGGCGCTGGCTCTGAAGGACGACGCGGTGGTGAAGGCGACGCTGGCCGACTGGCGAACCGCGCCGATCGACGCCAGGCTGCGCGCGACGCTCGGCTTCCTCGAGAAGCTCACGCTCCGGCCCAACGACGTCCGGCCCGCGGACGTGGCGCCGCTGCGCGCGGCCGGCGCCTCGGATGCCGCGATCGAAGACGCGATCAACGTCTGCGCGTTGTTCAGCATCTATGACCGGCTGGCGGATGCGTTGGGTTGGCACTTGCCCGATCGGGCCGGCTATGCGGCGTCGGCGCAGAACCTAATGAAGCGGGGCTATCTGCTCTAACTGCAGCTTGTCATTGTTCCTCGCCACGACAATCAGCCGGTCACCATTGGCGCGCTTCAGCACTGCCATGTGCCGCACCTGCCCATCGATCGCGAGCCCGCTCTGCTGCATGTCCACCGGCGCGAAGACACCCTGTCCGTCGCCACGCAGGAATAATCCGTAGCTCGCATCGTAGCGGCCCTCGATCGGCGCGACGCCATAGAAGTTGCCGGCGATCACCAGATCGGTCTTGCCGTCTCCATCGAAGTCCCCGGCCATCGACGCATACACCGGCGCAAATTGCGCTTCGAGCGGCAGCGCATGAATCTCGAACGTGCCGTCGCCACGATTCAAGGCAACGGCGCTGGCGAACGTGTCGGCCTCGAGGACGCGCGCTTGCTTGAGCGCTTTCCCGGGAATGATGTTGCGAACGCGGCTCGCCCCGAACGATGCGTGGGTGGGGTAATGCGTACGCAGCGACGGCATGACCTGCACGAGCGCGTCGCGCCCAACCAGCGGATAACTCACGCCGTGCCGGTACGACGTGAGGATCTGCGTGAGCATGCCGGTCTTGAAGAAGTCTCCCACATAGAGCTGCGCTGGCTCCGTAGGTGATGCGCGAATGAAAGAATTCAAGCCGGAGTTTCCGAGGACGAGGTCGGGTCGGCCGTCCCCGTTCAGATCGGTGGCCTGCACGCTCGTCCACCAGCCATTCGTGTTGGCGAAGCCGGCCGCCTGAGTGCGGTCCACGAACCTGCCGTTCTCCTGGTGGAACACGCGCACGGGCGTCCAATCACCGACCACGATGAGATCCAGCTTGCCGTCGCCGTCGTAGTCGATCCACGTCGCGCGTGTCACCATGCCGGCGGTGTCGAGCCCCGGGGCCTTCTCCCTGGTCACATCGCGAAAGCCGCCGTGCCCGTCGTTCTCGAGCAGATAGCTGTGCGGCGACAGCCCATACTGGCGCGCCACGACCCGGCTTCCCACGAACAGATCCACATCGCCGTCGCCGTCGAAATCGCCAGGCACGAGGCATGAGCCGTTGTGCTGGAAAGGTGGTAATGGCGCGCGGGTGAAGTTGCCGCGGCCGTCGTTCAGGTAGAGGCGATCATGCAGCGGCTCGCCCTCCCAGAACTCGTTGCCGCCGCTCACCACGTACAGATCGAGATCGCCGTCGCCATCGGCATCGAAGAAGGCGGCATCGACGTCCTCGTGGATCGAGTCGGCCCGAAACGCGGGCTCCGGCACCGGCCGGAACCGTCCGTCAGGCTGCTGCAGCCACAGCTCGCCCGGCTGCCACTTCGCGCCGCCGGCGTAGATGTCGTCCCGACCGTCACCGTTGACGTCGCCGATCGCGAGCGCCGGACCTTCGGTGGACACCAGGTGCGGCATGAGCGGCTCACGCCCGAAATCGAAGTAGGTGTTCTCGCGGTGCGTGTAGGAGATGCCGGTTTGCGGGGTGACGTCGGAGAAAAGGAGCCGGGAGCCGGGAGCCAGGAGCCGTGCACGCGCGGCATCGCGCTGCGAAATGGTAATGAATTGATCGGCCGGAGCATTGGATAGCACTTGAGTGCGACCATCCGGCCAAGCCACGACCAGCGAGTCGACCACTCGGCTGCTACCCAATCCAAAATGCACGCGTGGATCCACCGCCGACTCGAAGCCCCGCGTGGGCATCGCTTCCGCGAACTGATGCCCGGTGGCGCCCGCGATCATCACCTTCGACCCAATGCCCTCGGTATTCCCACCGGTGCCACGGAGGGTGACCGTGAGAAAGTGAGACGTGCTGTCCAGATCGCGTGCGCGGTTGCGGTAGATCGCGGCCGGCGCGTTCAGATTATTGACGACCAAATCCAGCGCGCCGTCGTTGTCGAGATCGACGTAGGCGGCGCCGTTGGAGAAGCCATTGGTCGCGAGGCCCCAGGGAAGCGCCACATTCTCGAACGTCAGATCGCCCTTATTGCGAAACAGATAGTTGGTCGCCGCTACATGCGGCATCTTTGATATCAGCCGGGCCGCCGGCGGCTCGACCCCGGTCGGAATGCTGTCCAATGACGCGATATAGTCGAGGTCGTTCGGGCGGCGATAGATCCCGGCGGTGACGAACAGGTCCTTGTTGCCGTCGTTGTCGAAATCGGCAAAGAGCGGGGCCCAGCTCCAGTCGGTGGCGGCGATGCCCGCAAGCAAGCCGATGTCGCTGAAGCGCAGCTTGCCGCCTACTGCCCCGCGATTGAGCTGCAGCGTGTTGCGCGCGTACTGGTAGTGATAGCCCATCTCCAGATAGCGCTGGAACAGCGTGTAGCTCACCGCTGTCTGCGCCGTTTTCAGGATGCGCTCGCTGTCCGGAAGCATGTCGAGCACGGCGATATCGGGCCGGCCGTCGTTGTTGAAGTCCGCCGCATCGACGCCCATGGAGAAGCGGCTGGTATGTCCGGTGGCCTGCGCAATCGACTCGGTGAACGTGCCGTTGCAATTATTGATGTAGAGAAAGTCGTTCTCGGGGAAATCGTTGGCGACGTAGATGTCCGGGCAACCGTCGAGATTCACGTCGCTGACCACGACCCCGAGACCGAACCCTTCGACGCCGCTGTAGATCCCCGCGGCCCGGCTGACATCGACAAAATGGCCGTGGTCGTTGCGGTACAGCCGGTCGCCTGCCTTGGCGTTGGGCGCCGTGCGGCTCGCGTTCCGGCTGGCGGCGAGATCGGCGAACGTGGAGCTGTTGAGCAGGTACATGTCGAGGTCGCCATCGCCGTCATAATCGAAGAAGGCAGCCTGCGTCGAGTACCCGGCGAAATCGAGCCCGTATTCGGCGGTGCGGTCGGTGAAGGTGCCGTCGCCGTTGTTGATGTACAGGACGTTGCGGCCGGCCATGCCGAGGTAGTTGACGCCGCTGACGTAGATATCGAGCCGGCCGTCGCCGTTGACATCGGCCATCGTGACGCCGCTCTTCCAGCCCACGGAATCGGCGACTCCCGCTCGCTCCGTGATGTCCTCGAAACGAAAGTGACCCAGGTTGCGGTACAGGCGATTGCGACCGAGGTTCGAGGTGAAATAGAGATCCACGAGCCCGTCGCCGTCGATGTCGCCCGCCGCAACGCCGCCGCCATTGTAGTAGTAGAGATAGTTGACGATGTTGACCGCGGAATCTTCCGGTAGCGCGTTGGCGAACGTGACGCCGCTGGCCTCGGGTGCGACGGAGACAAACAGCTGCGGCGGCGCGGGTCCGCGCCGGCAGCTCAGGCCGGCGAGCGCAGTCACAACCAGGAACAACGGAAATCGTGGCAAGGGGCGGCCAGTATAGCGTGAAAACTTTCGTTTCGCTTGCGATTGCCGTTGTGTTTCTCTCCGGGTGTCCGGAGAAGCCGGTCGATACCGGCGCGCTGATCACGGCGCGCACCGTCGGGCTCGAGCAGTTGCAACGCGGCCAGCTCGCCGACGCCGAACAGGAGTTCAAGAAGGTCATCGCGCTCGCGCCGCGCGACCCGCTGGGCCATGCGAATCTCGGACTTACGTATATCCGGGGCGGCCGCCTGGCCGACGCCGAGGGGCCGCTCAAGCGCGCGCGCCGCCTCGACCCTCGGAGCCCCGAGGTCGCGCTCATCTCGGCAAAACTCTATTCGCTTACCGGCAGGACAGCCGATGCCCGCAAACTGCTCGCGGACATTCCAGCCGAGCCCCGAGTCTTGTACGCGCTTGCGGAGCTCGAGCGGCAGGGTGGTGACAGCCTGCAGTACGCCGAGCGGCTGCGGCAGGTCCTCGCGGTTTCACCGGCAAATCTTGCTGTGCATCTCAAGCTGGCCGACGTGCTTCTGCGGCTCGGGCAGCAAGACAGCACCGTACAGTATCTCGAGGATGTTCGTCGCCAGCGTCCGGAACCGCCCCGCGAGGCCAAGCCGCTTCTCGACGCCACGCTGCAAGCGCTGCGCGCCGGCAACCTGCAACAGGCGCGTGTCGAGCTCGACCGCTTCCTGCGACTGATGGAGGTCAGCGCGCCGTATCAGTCGTCGCTCGCGCAGGTGGATTGGATCGAAGGACCACTCACCGGCCGGCCACTCATCTCGTTCAATCCGCAGACGCTCATCACCATGCGGGGCATCTCGGCGGGACCCGATACCGGCCAGGCTCGCTTCACCGACGTCAGCGGTGAAAGCGGCCTGCCGGACCTCGGCGTCCCACCGACGGCGCTCGCGTGGGGCAACTACGACCAGGAGGGTGGCGAGAACCTGCTGCTGGCGTGGACAGACAGGGACAAGAAGCCGATGGTGGCGTTGTACGCGGTGCAGGGCGGCTTCTTTGCCGACGTGAGCTCCCGAATGCCGTTGCCGCTGCCCGCGGGCGCCGTGTTCGCCACATTCGCCGACTACGACAACGACGGTTGGCTCGACGTTTTTGCAATCGGCACGGATGGGCGCGGATACCTGCTGCACAACGTCGAGAGCCAGAATGGCCGCCGGTTCGAAGACGTGACAACGAAGGCCGGGATCCGCGACGTCGCCGGAACTCGTCGCGGCCTGTTCGTGGATCTCGATCACGACGGAGACCTCGATCTGCTGCTGGTGGGCAGCGGCACGCTCGGCGCCTACCGCAACAATCTGGATGGGACGTTTACGCTCTTCCCCAATGCCTTGGGGCTTAGGCGCGGCGGCAGTGACGCCGCGTTTGGCGACTTCGATGACGACGGACATATCGACGTCTTCGTGGCCAGCGAGAATGGCGGCGATGCCCTGTTCCGTGGAGATGGCGCGCAAGGCTTCACGGATACCGGCGCCGGCATAGGTCCCAGATCCAGCACCGCCGTGGTGGGTGATTACGACAACGACGGCGCGCTCGACGTCTTTGTCGCGGGGCCTCACCCGGCCGGCGGGATTCTCTGGCACAACGACGGGACAGGCAAGCTGACAGATCGACAGCGACTCGCCGGCGGCACCGCCGCCGCGTTCCTGGACTACGACAACGACGGCTGGCTCGACTTGATCGTCGCGGGACCACGCGGCGCGGTGCTGTATCGCAACGACCGCCACGGAACGCTCGTCGATCGCAGTGCGCTGCTGCCGCCGTCGGTGCAACACGATTCGATTGGATCTCTCCTGATTGCGGACATCGATGGCGACGGAGATCCGGACATCGTGCTCGGCGGGCGTCGCGGCGTGCACCTGCTTCGCAACGACGGCGGCAACGCGCATCTCGCGATGAAGGTGCAGCTGTCCGCCCTCGGCGCGGGCAGCGGCAAGAACAACTCGTTCGGAATCGGCTCGCGGCTCGAGGTACGCGCCGGCGAGCTGTACCAGACGCGCGTCGTCACCGCTCCGTCGACATCCCTTGGACTCGGCAGCCACTTCAAGGCCGATGTGCTGCGCGTGCAGTGGCCCAACGGCGTGCCGCAGACCATCTACTTCCCTGGCACCGACCAGGACGTGCTCGAGCTCCAACAGCTCAAAGGTTCCTGCGCCTTCCTTTATACATGGGATGGGAAGCATTTCCGGTTCATCACGGATGTCATGTGGCGCAGCGCCCTCGGCATGCCGCTCGGCATCATGGGCGGGAATGCGGCGTACGCGCCCGCGGGTGCGTCACAGGAATACGTCAAAATCCCCGGCGAGGCGCTGCAGCCGCGGGACGGGCGCTACGTCCTGCAGATCACCGAGGAGCTGTGGGAGACCGCGTACCTCGATCAGTTGCGGCTCCTCGCAGTCGATCACCCCGATTCTGTCGAAGTCCTTGTCGACGAGCGATTCCCGCCTACGGCTCCGGGGCTCCGTCTCTATCAGGTTTCGCGCGCCCGGCCGCCGCTGTCCGCGGTGGATGGCCACGGTACCGATGTGCTCGATGCGCTGCGCGAGCACGACTATCGCTACGTGTCGAACCTGGAGCCGCTCGAGTACCAGGGCCTCACCGAGCCGCACGACTTGATCCTCGATCTCGACCAGGCCGCCGGACGCCCCGGCACGCTGCTCGTGCTGCGCGGTTGGATCTTCCCCTCTGATGCGAGCATCAACGTCGCGCTGTCGCAGCAGCACAAACTGCGGGCGGAGCCTCCCGTGCTCGAGGTTCGCGACGCACAGGGGCGCTGGGTCTCACGCGGCAGCGTGGGATTTCCGTCGGGCAAGGACAAGACGATGGTGATCGATCTCGCGGGGATCTTCCCGACGCGGGATCGGCACGTCCGGATCCGGACGAACCTTCAGATCTATTGGGATCAGGCGTTTGTTGGGGAGGATTTAGGAGTCGGGAGTCAGGAGTCGGGAGCCGGGAGCCGGGAGTCAGGAGCCGGAAATGCGCAGACCATGATCCTGGCTCCTGTATCCGGACTCCTGCATTACCGCGGCTTCTCGCGCATGTACCGGCGCGGCGGGCGGTATGGTCCGCACTGGTTCGACTACGATTCCGTAGCGAAAGAATCGCCGTGGCGGGCGATCACCGGAGCGGCCACGCGTTTTGGCGATGTCCAGCCGCTGCTCGAGCGCAGCGACGATCAATACGTCATCATGGTGCCGGGAGACGAAGTCACGGTGCAGTTCGACGCGCCGGCGGCTGCACCGCCCGCGGGATGGACACGCGACTTCATCTTGTACAGCGACGGCTGGATCAAGGATTCAGATCTGAATACCGCGGACGGCACTACGATCGGTCCACTGCCGTTTCACGCGATCCGCTCCTATCCGTATGCGGCCGGCGACGCGTATCCCACCGACACCGCGCGCCAGCGCTACGAGCGCGAGTACAACACCCGTGTGATCAAGAAAAACCGCGGAGCGCCGGAAGAGCGCTGACCAGCGATTCGCGGCTCATGCCGAGCACCTGGTGGCGTTGGAGGAGGACATCGAGGTCCACGGGATAGCGGTAGTGTGCCGCGCGGTCGGCGAGGCCGCAGGCGTTACGTGGCGCGATCGACCTGCTCACCCAATTAATGAACTCACGCCGGCCCGCGGGATCGCGGACATGTGCGAGCCGGCGCAGGCTGGCGCGCGGCAACCCGCCCAGGACAGCATCCCCGACTCCCAAAAACCCCGACCACGCGTGGTTCTCGTCGGGACGGACCCGCTGGCGAATCTCCGCAAAGGAAACGGCGGCAAAGTAGATCATCGAGTGCGCGGCGAAGAGATCAAAACGCGCCATCGCGTGGTAAGCGCCCGCCACCAGCCAGTCGATTTGATCGGCCTCGCGGCTGAGCAGCGCGTCGTAGCGCGCCAGGTCGGCCGCCGTGGGGGGGAGGCCTCCGTTCTCAAAACAGCCCGCCAGCCGCTCGATGGCGCGCAGGCTCCACGCGATCCCGGTGGAGAAGAGAGGATCGACAAACGCAAACGCATGCGGCAGCATCGCCCATCCCTTGCCGGCGGCGCGGGTTAGGCGGTGCTGGATCCGAGGCTTGAACGCGAGCGGCATGAGTGGCTGGGCGTCGCAGAAGAGCGCGCCGATTGTGGGATAGCGGCGCAGCAGGTGGCGCCACATCTGCTCCGGTGTTCCCGGCACCCTCTCCCGCAGGAGGAAGCCGGCACTCGTCACCCCGTGATCGAAGCGCAACGAGTACATCCACCCTTCATCTATAAGGTGGTGCACCGCGGCCCAGTCGTCGGGGTAGGGGCCCGCGGGCAGGCCCGGGACGACCTCCGCGAACAGCCGCCCGCGGTCGAAGTGACTGAACAGCAAGCCGGCCCTGGTGTGCATGCGGTGGAGCGCCGAGGGGATACCGAGCTGGCGCGCCAGAAAACCACCCGGACCTGACGCGTCCACGACAAACTCTGCGCCGAGCGTTTTCAGCAGCTCGGCCGTGACTTCGGTCCGGTCCCGGTACTCCACGCCCGCCGCCACGGCGGCGCGCACGAAGTGATGGTCCACGTCGGCGCGGAGCCAATGGTTGTCGGCGACCTGGTCGTTGGGGCTCGCGGCGACGAGTAGCCGCTCGGTCCGTGTACCGTCGGCCTCGAAGGGACGGCCTGGATGGTGGCGGTAGAATGTGAAGCCGCGCTTCAGCCCGCGGCGAACCTCGGGGAAGCGCGCGACCCAGCGGCCGTGTGCAGCGAGATCGTAGCAGTCGTCTAGCCCGTAGCGACGGGCCAGCCGCTCCAGCGTGAGATTGGCGAGCGGCGTGCTCGACTCACCGATGGCAAAGCGGGGGTGTGTGCCGCGCTCGAGCAGCACGACGTCGTGGCCCTGGACCTTGAGGACGCGCGCGAGCAAAGAACCGGCGAAGCCACTGCCGACGACCGCTACGCGCACGCGGGACACGAGGCAGGAGCCGGGAGCCGGGAGCCGGTGCCGAGATTCATGGCTCGGATGCGCGCGATGCGCTGCGGGCGGCACACCTCGCAGGCAGGAAGTCGATCGACATCCCACAGGTCAGCGGTGACTGCCGCCGATGTAATTGCCGAACATTGCACGAGTGCGTCTTCGAGCTGCGCGAGTGTGGGCGGAACGAAAGCGCCGAGAGCCTGGAGGCGCTCCAGCTCGCCATTGCCGCTGCGTACCGGAATGATGGCCACACGCCTCGCGCCGCGCGCAACTGCGTACTCCACGCTGCGGACGGTCCACGCGATGGATTCCTGGTCCGGCACGTATGGGAGGCCGAGCAGCACGAATGTGCGGAGATCGATGTCATGGCTGGCCAAAAACTCCGCCGCGCTGTCGAAGCGCGCGAGCTCGAGCCGTTTGTTGAGGTGCTCCATCGCGACCGGATGAATCGTTTCCAGACCGACCGCGACTTCGAGTCGTCCGCTGAGCAGCGTTTTGAACTCGAGGGTTGTCGGCCCAATGGTGCTCGCGTGTGACTCCACCGTGACGGCGGCAAACGGCCTGGCCAGCTCGGCGATGCGGGGGACATCCTCCCGCGGCACCGCTCGGTGATCGAAGAAGTTGCTCGCGTTGTAGAGCTTCAGCCGGTGAGGCAGGGGATGGGCGAGTTGCTCGAGCGCACGCGCCAATTGCGTCGGGATCGCGCCGACCGGCGTGGGGCCCTCGAGCGTCCAGCGCCACAGATCGCAGAACGAGCAGGTGAATGGACATTCCGCGCCCGCGAGGAATACCGTAACGCCCTGCTCGATGTCACCCGCAGCGCTGCGCTCTCTTTCGAGCACGACGCCGTGTGCCTTCCAGGGATCGACCGGCGGCTTCGGAGGCCTGAGCCCCCGAATGCGCGCCCCCCCATCAGGCGTGGAGGGTGAGGAAATGGCGGCGATAACGCGCCTCGTCTCCGGTGAACAGACGGGCCGCGGTCTCGGCGGTGGCCGACCCGTGTTGGAACCGCCGCTTGGGATACACCGGCATCTCGATTCCCAGCACCGCACTCACGCCTCGCCTCACGATCTCGCCCTTCAGGGCATACAGCCGCTCGTGTGAGCCGCGCGTCAACTCGGCGAACGGAATCGCCTCCGCGACGCTGATGACCGACGGCCGCGTGTAGGGGCTGAAGCCGATGAAGCCATAGCGGCTCGCGCACGCGTAGCCGCGCACGCAGCCGCGGCTGTAGCCGCCGGTGTAGGTAAGGGAGTGCTTCAGCGATTCGACGCCCCATCCTTCCTGGTAGAGCATGCGATTGTTCACGACACTCCGGATCGTCAGCTCGCTGTTCGCCTCGATCGGGTAGTCCTTGAGGTTCTCGTCGCCGCCGTCACCGTCCACCAGCAGGCGCCAGTCGGGATAGCGTGTCCGGATCTCTTGCAGCAGCGCGAGATTGACCGCCGCACACTCGACGTCGAGTGGCTTGTAGTCCTCGATCACGGCGACCGCCCGCAGCGGGTCGAGCGCAGCCTGGGGCACCGCGATCGTCTCGCCGAGCATCTCGAGCCCGGTCTTTTGGAGGAACTCGCGCGCCTGCCGCGCGTCGTCGCCGTCACCGTCGAGCGCGAGCGTGAAAGCCTTGAGCCGCGCCGGCGCTTGTCCCTGGTCCAGCAACACCTTGTACAAGCAGAGCAGGACCGATCCGCTGTCGATGCCGCCCGAGAACGGCACGCCAATTGGGGCGTCAGGAGTCTGGGCCCGGAGCCAGGGCCCGAGCTCCCCGCATAACGCCTCGATATAGTGACGTCCGATTACATCCAGATCCGGGGGCAACGTGCCGCGCGGTGGATCGAAGAAGCGCTGGTACGAGGGATTGGGATCGGGGCAGCCGATCAACCGCAGCGTGGTGACATGATGTGCGGGGGCCATGCGCGTGTAGGACGGGTGAAACTGATCGCCCCAACCACGCCGCTCGAGCTCCGCGCGGATCTGATCGATGCGCTCGGCCACGATGAGCACCGGACCGTCCGTCGCCTTGGCGAGGAAATAGCGCAACGGCCGTTCCAGGCTGCGAGCCAGCACGACGCGCTCTCCTTCCTGGACGACGAGCCCAAACGAGCCATGGATCTCCAGCACGCCGGCGGGATCGGCGGCGAGGAGCGCGCGCTGCGCGGACGCGAGATCACCCGACCACAGATGTTGCGAGCTGTCGGGGATGAGGTTGATCACCTCCGCGATCTGGCGGTTCACGGCCGAGTCTCTTGGGCGGGGGGGGCCGCTGAGGCCGGCCGAATGCGAATCGCCTGGCCACCGCCGGCCGCGAGCGCGATGCGCAGAATCGAGTCTCGGGTGACGGTGCGGTGCGAGATCGTGACCGGTGTGGGATTGGTCAGCCAGTTGGCGCCTGGACCGTCGGCATAGATGTCGGCGGTGTAGCTCTTGCCACGATCGAGGAAGGTGAGCGGCACGCTGAACGTGCGCGCCTCTTCGTCGGTGATGGCGCCGAGGAACCACTGCGGGCTGTTGCGTTGCTTGCGGGCGACGATGACGTAATCGCCGATCTTGCCGTCGATCACCCGCGTCGTGTCCCAGTCCACCGCAACGTCTTTGATGAACTGGAGCGCGGGCTGATTGACGTAGTTCTCGGGCAGGTCGGCCGCCATTTGCAGCGGTGAATAGATGACGACATAGAGCGCAAGCTGTTTGGCGAGCGTCGTCCGGACGCGCGCGTCTTCGTTCGTGCGCGCGGGGCCGGTGTTCTTGCGAAGGATATCGAAGATGCCCGGCGTGAAATCCATCGGCCCGTCGAGCAGCCGGGTGAAGAAGAGAATCGTCTCGTGTTCGGGCGGATTGCCGCCTTCGCCGCCCCAGGCGTTGTACTCCTGCCCGCGCGCGCCCTCGCGGCTCATCATGTTCGGATAGGTCCGGCGCTCGCCGGTGTCGTGGATCGGCTCGTGCACGTCGAGCATGATGTGGTGCTGCGCCGCCTTCTCGATCACATGGCGGTAGTGCTGCACCATGCGCTGGCTCCAGTGCGAGTGCCCGCCCGTGATCGTGTCGGTCACGTATCCCGACTTGATGGCGTCGAGGCCGAGCGACTGGTAGAGCGTAAAGGCGCTGTCCATCTGCCGCTCGTAGTTCTCGATTCCGCCCGATGTCTCGTTGTGCACGATCAGCTTCACGCCCTTCGACTGCGCGTAGCGGGCGAGCTCCACGAGATCGTAGTCGGGATAGGCTCTCGTGAAGGAGAACGCGTTGCGGTTCTGGATCCAGTCGCCGTCCCAGCCGACGTTCCAGCCTTCCACCAGAACGCCGCCGAATCCGTTCGCCGCCGCAAAATCGATGTACTGTTTCGTGTTCGCGGTGGTGGCGCCGTGCTTCGGCCCCGAGCTCCACGTCATCGTATTGATGTGCATGCCCCACCAGATCCCGACGTACTTCATCGGCTTGATCCAATCGGTATTGGGGATGACGCTGGGCGGATTGAGGTTCAGGCCAATCACGGACGGCGAAAGCTCGGTCGCCTTGTCGGCAATCTGGATCGTGCGCCACGGCGTCACGAACGGCGCATGGCCACGGACCTTCACGCCATCGGCGTAGGGCGCGAGGTCGGCGTGCAGGGTCCGGCTGTCCATGCGCGGGCCGCGGATGTTCATTCTCGCGTAGTCCACCAGATTCGCCTCGTGGATCACGACGAACGTCTTGCCATCCCTCGTCTCCATCGTCAGCGGCGTCTGGACGCTGTCGAGCGTGCTCACCGGCCCCGACGACCACAACTGCTCGGAGCGATCGAGGCGCGGCCGGTTGGAGGCGATCCACCACGCGCGCGCGTTGTCGGCCATGACGAACTCGGTCAGCTCGTCCACGATCTCGAAATCGGCGAGGCTTGGCTGCGCGGGAAACTCGTAGCGGAAGGCCACGCCGTCGTTGAAGGTACGTACGGCGAGGGTGAACTTGCGATTCGGCGCCGACGTTTCCTCGACCGCGACCTTCAGCTCGTTGTGG
>WNGI01003770.1_pt1 | contig 13429 bp, 14 predicted proteins | sample 5400621 | NCBI WGS metagenome assembly WNGI01 (sample SAMN13153374, study PRJNA577476) | soil metagenome | isolation source: 20 cm soil or saprolite under Garry oak tree replicate 1 | place: USA:California | collected 2016-06-15
CGGCAATGCCATAGAGCGCGTAAATCAGCAGTGTCGTCGAAATCAGCGACGCAGACGGTGTGCTTGGCGGCAGAGCTTGTGTATCGTAGGTGTCGGCCATCGCGGAATCTCCATAGTCGATGCGGTCATGAGCGACCGCGCCGGCTATATGGGGACGAGCTCCGGGCGCTTCAACCTCGGCTTTCCCCGTTGGCGCGGCCGCGAGCGGCGCCTACGGTGCGATGTCGCACACACGTCCCCGGCGCTATAATGGCCGCCGGGTGGACCTCGGGGCGCAAATGCCGCGCCCAAGGTACTGTCCGGCTCATTCAAGGGGGTTGAACATGACTGCTGCAAAACTGGAGCGCAGCCGAAAATCACTGGTCAAGGATTTCGGCGATGTACTCGCGGAAGCCGAGACCTTGCTCAAGCAGGCCGCCGCCGAAACCGGCGAAAGGGCGAGCGATCTGCGCTCGCAGGTCGAAGCCAAGCTGATGGCGGCGAAGTTGAAGTTGCAGGATCTTCAGGATGATGCCGTCGACCGCGCCAAGGCGGCCGCACGGGTGACCGACGATTATGTGCGCGACAATCCATGGCAGGCGATCGGCGCCGCCGCCGCGGTCGGCTTCCTCGTCGGTGTGTTGATCAGTCGCCGCTGATCGAAGTGTCCGAGGGCAAGGACAGCCGGCCGCAAGGCGGCGTCATGGGCGCGATGGCGCAGCTCGGCGCCAGCGCGCTCGCGATATTGCGCACTCGCCTCGAGCTCGCAAGCGTCGAGTTTGCCGAGGCGCGCGAGCGCATCAAGGAGATGGTGCTGCTGGCGGCGGTCGGCACCGTGCTCGGCCTTTTCGCGCTTCTTTTCGCCTCGCTGTTTGTCATTGCCTGGTTCTGGGATGACTACCGTCTCGAGGCGGTCGGCGGAGTAACCTTGTTCTATGTCGCCATCACCGTGCTGGCCTTCGCGCGGCTCAGGAAAATCTCGCGCGACGCGCCCGCGCCCTTCGCGGCGACCCTGGAAGAGCTCGAAAACGACGCCGCGGCATTGCGGCGCCGGCGGTGAGAACAAGATGAGTGCCCGAATGGACACGCTCGCCGCGCGCAAGGCGCTTTTGATCGCCCGGCTGCGGCTGCAGCGCATGGAGCTGGCGTTGCATGCCGGCGCCGCACGCGAGACGCTGCGCCCCGCCAGTCTCGTGGCCAGCGCGATCGCCAAGCCCGCCGCGCTGGTCGCCATATTCGAGGTCGTGGCACCGGTGCTGGGATTGAAGCGCTACGCCCGCTGGGCGCGTTTTGCTTCGGTCGCTTTCGCAGTGACCCGCATCATGAACACGCGCCGCAGCGACGCCGATTAACATCTCGTCGCCTTAGTCTGCAGATCTCGCAACGCGCTGATCGCGCCGGGCACTATCCCAGCCCGAGCTCCTTCCACAGCGCATCGACGCGCCGCTTGACCGCATCGTCCATTGTGATCGGGCGGCCCCATACGCGCGTCGTTTCCGCGCTCCACTTGTGAGTCGCGTCGATGCCCATCTTGGCGCCCAGCCCCGCAACTGGCGAGGCGAAGTCGAGATAGTCGATCGGCATGTTTTCGACGATTACCGTATCGCGCGCCGGATCGACGCGCGTAGTCATCGCCCAGATCACTTCCTTCCAGTTCCGCACGTCGACGTCGTCGTCGGTCACAATGATGAACTTGGTGTACATGAACTGACGCAAGAAACTCCACACGCCGAACATCACGCGTTTGGCGTGGCCAGGATACTGTTTTTTCATGCTCACCACGGCGAGTCGATACGAGCAGCCCTCAGGCGGGAGGTAGAAGTCGGAGATTTCCGGAAACTGTTTTTGCAAGATCGGCACGAATACTTCGTTGAGCGCCACGCCGAGAATGGCCGGCTCGTCGGGAGGCTTGCCGGTGTAGGTGGAGTGATAGATGGGATCGCGACGCATGGTGATGCGCTCGATGGTGAGCACCGGGAACCGCTCGACCTCGTTGTAGTAGCCGGTGTGGTCGCCGAACGGCCCTTCGAGCGCGCTCTCGTAGCCTCTGGTCTCGGCTTCATCGGGTTGGATAAACCCCTCGAGCACGATTTCGGCGGACGCCGGGACCTGCAGGTCGTGCGCGATGCACTTGACGATCTCGGTGCGTGCGCCGCGCAACAGACCCGCGAACTGATATTCCGACAGCGTGTCCGGAACCGGCGTCACCGCGCCGAGCATGGTGGCCGGATCCGCGCCCAAGGCGACTGCAATCGGAAACGGCGTGCCGCGATGCGCCAACGCGTGATCGCGAAAATCGAGCGCGCCGCCACGCTGCGGCAGCCAGCGCATGATGACCTTGTTGCGGGCGATCACCTGCTGGCGGTAGATGCCGAGGTTCTGGCGCGACTTGAGCGGACCACGGGTCACCGTGAGGCCCCAGGTGATCAATGGTGCGACGTCACCGGGCCAGCAAGTCTGCACCGGCAAGCGCGCCAGGTCGACGTCGACGCCCTCCCAGACGATCACCTGACACGGCGCCGACGAGCATTCTTTGGGCGCCATGTTCATGACCTGCAGCATCAGCGGACGGGTGTTCTGCCACGCGTCCTTGAGCCCCTTGGGCGGCTCCGGCTCCTTCAATGAGGCGAGGAGCTTGCCGACTTCGCGCAAAGCATCGACCGATTCTTCTCCCATGGCGAGCGCGACACGCTCAAGCGTTCCGAACAGGTTGCCGAGCACGGGTATCGAGTGGCCCTTGGGCTTTTCGAACAGCAGCGCCGGCCCGTTCGTGGCAAGAACGCGAGCGCAAATCTCGGTGATTTCGAGATGGGGATCGACTTCCGCTCCGATTCGCTTGAGAAGATGGCGGCGTTCGAGTTGGGCGAGAAAATCGCGAAGATCAGCGTATTTCATGGCAACGTCCTCGCTTCATAGCCTTGTGCGGGAAATCTGCAAATTTCGCTGAATTGTCGGGGGCAGGCGACACTTGTCACGTCTTATTCGCGCCACAACCTAATCAAAGACGAATTTCGCGGCAATGCAGGCTGGACCGGGCCCCATCCTGTAGTTATGCTGATTCCGTGGGCCTCTTCGGAGGCCCGCGTCGCCAAGGATACCGCTTGACCCGAATTATTTTCACGAACGCGATGAGAGTCGAGTCCGGCCTGTGCGCCCTGCTATGGGCGGGTGCCGCCATGGCCGCTGGCGCGGGTACGCTTGGCGGAAGCGCCGTGCCATCCGCGCCGGCGTCTCTTTTGCTGCCATCGATCGAGATTCTGAGTCAGCAAACCAAGCTCGCGGGCACCTGCGGTGGCGCGACCTTCGATCTCAACACGTTCATCAACGTCGATGCGCAGGCGTCGGCCGATGTCAGGCTCGCGGTACCCGGGATCGGCACCATCCTAGAGTTCACCGACGAGACCGGAAGCAACATCGGACCGTTCAAAGGCGTCTACCCGACGTTTCATATCGTAAGTTTCGGCGGCGGCTTGCCGCCGAATACGCCGATCACGCTTACGGTCACGACGTTTACCGGCCACGCCCTCTCCGGTACGACGAGCTTCGTGAGCACGCTGCAGTTCGATTGCACGACGGGAGCGATTCTGAATCTGGTTTCCGGCGCACCCGGTATCGCGGAGCCTATCCCGGCGCTTGATGGCGCGGCTCTCGCGACGCTTGCCGGAATACTCGCGCTGATGGCCCTGATTGCCCTGAAGCGCCGGCGCTTCGCGCGCCGATAAGTCGGTCCGCGTCGATACTCTCCCAGATGCTAAGGCGCGAGCGCCGCGCGCAGTTGTTCTTTCATGCGCCCGTAGGCGTCCTCGCGAGCCGCGGGGTTGGGGGCAATAGTCACGCCCTGCCCCGGATGTACGCCGTTCGGCACGTCCAGATGCAGGGGCGCAAACATGTTGGGCGCGTCGAAGCCGTGATGGGCACCTGGATAGGTCCGGACCTGCAGCGGCTCATTGATGGCCGCCATCCTCTCGCCCAGCGCCACGCAAGGCTTGGCCGACGTCCAGTCGTCGGACTCGCCGATGAAAATGCTCACCGCCGTGGCGGGTGCATAGCCGAATCGTGTGCGCATCGACTCGAAGCATCCGGGGTAGAACGCGACCGCGATTCGATAGAACATATCGGCAGGCGATCCCGCAGCCAGGAACTGCGTCACCACCGGATGACGCCGATTGATGCTCGCGAGGACCGCGCTGCCGCCGTGCGACCAGCCGAGAAGCGCCACTCGCGCGCGATCGACGTCCGGTCTCGTGCGCAAAAACTCAAGCGCGGCCAGCACATCGAGACGGCGGTTGTCCTGAGTGATTCGCTGGTTGCCAATCTTGAGCGAGCAGATCTCGCGCCGTCCACGCGGATTGAAGCTGTCGGGAAAAAGGACTGCATAACCCTCCGCGACCAGCAGGTCGGCCATCGCCTGATGTCGCTGCGTCAGGCGATCGCGCCGCGCGGCGGTGCCGTACATACCGCCGCAACCGTGCAGCGCGACGACGGCCGGTGTCTTGCCGGAAGCATGGTTCACAGGGATGGCCGGCCTGAAATAAAGCGCGCCGATCACGACCGGCTGCCCCGTTTCCGGGTCGATGTCGAAGCTCTCGAAGCTGACTCGCTCGCCCATCGCCTCCGCTGCGTACGCGAAGGACGTTGCACCTGGCAACGCGGCGCAAAGCGTGAACATCAAGAGCCGTCCGATAGCGCGGCTCAATCGTCCGCTCGACTTGATGAACCTCATCGCGATCATTGCTGCGGCCAGAGCGGCCATCGCTCCAGGCGCAACGCGTAATCGACCACGATGCCAGCGAACACAGCGAAGCCCAGCCAGTGATTACCGAGGAACGCCCGGAAGCAGCGCGCCGGATCGCGGATGCGTATGAGCCAGAAGTGCCACAACGCCAGCATCGCAGCGACGACCAGGCCAGAATAGTAGATCGGCCCCAGATGGCGCTGGAGCCCGATCCACGCCATGCCGGTGATATAAATCACGTAGCAAACCATCACCACAGTAACGTCCCATCTGCCGAAAGCGATCGCAGATGTCTTGAGCCCGAGCTTTACGTCGTCGCGCCGGTCGACCATCGCGTACTCGGTATCGTAGGCCATGACCCAAAACAGATTGATGCCGAACATCCACCACCCGAGCTCCGAAACGCCGTCGCTGGCCGACGCGAACGCCATCGGAATGCCGAACGAAAAGGCGATCCCGAGGAACGCTTGCGGAAGCAGGAAAAATCGCTTGAAAAATGGATAGGCAATGCTGACGGCCAGTGCCGGCACCGACAGCAAAAGCGTCGCCCGATTGAGTGGCGTGATCAGCAGCAATGCAAAAAACGCCAGCGCGGCGGCCACCGCCAGCGCCTCCCACGGCTCGATTTCTCGCAATGCCAGCGGACGCCTGGCGGTGCGTTCCACGTGCGCGTCGAATTCGCGGTCGGCGTAATCGTTTACCGCGCAACCCGCCGAGCGCATGAGCAGCGTGCCAAGTACGAAAATTCCGACCACTACCCACGACGGTGTTCCGAATGACGCCAGCCAGAGCGCGCTCAATGTCGGCCACAAGAGCAGCAGCGTACCGATCGGCTTGTCGAGCCGGATCAGCCGCTCGTAGGCGTCGATCCTCGCGGCGACCTTCTGCCAGCGCGATCGCGCCTCGTCCTGCCGTGCGACGTTGTCGTTCACGCGCTGTCCACATTTACGGCTCCCAGCGGAAGCGCGAGCTGCTTTCTCAATGCCTTCGGCGCGACTTCAGCGAACAGCGTCTGCGGCGTCGGGTACTTCAGGCGCACGCGCAACTCGCGTTTCATTCGCTGATTGGCAAGCCGCCGCGATTCGCTCATGAACGAAAGCAGCATGGGCGCGATGCGTGTCTCGGCCTCGTCCCAGGACACCCGGGGCGGCCTCGGCAGATGATAGGCGTCGGCGACGGCGTCGAACCAGCCGCCCATCTGCAAATCCGCATCGTCGGTCACGTTGTACGCGCGGTTCGGCAGGCCACGAAATACCGCGGCAACCGCGGCACGCGCGAGATCGTCGGCATGAATGTGATTGGTAAAGACGTCATCCTCGGCGCGAAGGACGGGCGTTCCCTGCTTCAGCCGCTCGAGCGGCAGGCGCGTCTCGGCGTAGATTCCCGGTGCGCGCAGGATCGACAATCGCACGCCATACCGCGTCGCCCAGCGCCGAAGACGGTTCTCAGCCGCGATGCGGCGGCGCGCGCGCGGTGTTTGCGCGCTACGCGGCCGCGACTCGCTGACCCTGCTACCCGCGCAATCGCCATACACGCCGCTGGTGCTGATGTAGACGAAACGCTGCGGTATAATTCGCGCTTTTGTCAGCGCGGCGATCAGCCGCGCGGTGCGCGGATCGTCGCGGCCGTCGCTGGGAGGCGGCGCAAAGTGCAGCACCGCAAAGGGCGCCAGGCGCAGCCTGCCGAGACTGCGCAATTGATCGAGGTCGCCGGCGATCGGGGTAATGCCGTGATTTCGAAGCTTCGGAATGTCCCCCGGCCTGCGCGTAAGACCATACAGCCGCACGTTGGCGCGCAGAAGATCGGCGGTTCGCATAGCGACGTCGCCGCAACCTATTAGCAAAACCCTGATCACACCTTCCAACCACCGTGCGGCGCGAAGCCTCGGATTCCATTTCCCCTCGCCCTGTGCAAGAGAGGGAAGGGTGGGCGTATTTTGCGGCGCGAAGGCTTAGCGCTTAGGCCCCGCATTGCCCTGATTGTATGCCGCGCCAGATTACCATAAAACCCAGCGATCACTCGTTCGCCGCCGACGACGGCGAGACGGTGCTCGCCGCGGCGATCCGCGCCGATCTGATGATCCCGTACGGCTGCCGCAACGGCGCCTGCGGTACCTGCAAGAGTCGCATCATCAGCGGAGAAATCGACTACGGCGCTCATCTGCCCACCACGCTGTCCGAGGCGGATAAGAGCGGAGGGCTCGCGCTGCTGTGCGTCGGCAAGCCGCTGACCGATCTCGTCCTCGAGGTGCGCGAAGTTCGCCGCGCGGGTGACATTCAACTCAGGAAGCTGCCTTGCCGCATCGAAAAGATCGACAAGGCCGCCCCCGATGTCGCCATCGTTACGCTCAAGCTTCCGGCGAACGAGCGACTGCAATATCTCGCCGGGCAATACATCGACTTTCTGCTCAAGGACGGACGGCGGCGAAGCTTTTCGCTGGCCAACGCGCCGGAGGATGACGCGCTGCTCGAGTTGCACATCCGCCACGTTCCGGGTGGTGTCTTCAGCGATCAGCTGTTCAATCAGTACAAGGGGCGTGAAATCCTCCGCTTCGAGGGCCCGTTCGGCGCGTTCCACCTTCGCGTCGATTCCGACAAGCCGATCATCTTTGTTGCCGGGGGAACCGGCTTCGCGCCCATCAAAGCCGTCATCGAGCATGCCTTCAATCACCAGGTCGAGCGGCCGATGGTGCTCTACTGGGGCGTGCGTTCGTTGAAGGACCTCTACCTGCCGCTACTACCCGAAGAATGGCAGCGACGGCACCGGAATTTCACGTTCATTCCGGTTCTGTCCGACCCGCTGCCCGAGGATCACTGGCCCGGACGTACGGGCTTCGTGCACAAGGCGGTGATGACCGATTTCACCGACCTCTCCGGATATCAGATCTACACCTGTGGCGGTCCGGGCATGATCGACATCGCGCGCCGTGAATTTATCGCCGAGCGAGCCTTGCCTCCCGAGGAATTCTTCGCCGACGCGTTCACTTACGCGGCGCAAACCGAAGCGCCGGTGTAGCTCCGGCCAGCGGCAGCACGCTACGGATTCGATTGCGCGATGACGTTCGACTCGCTTACGTTCGTCGTCTTCCTCGCGCTGACCTTCATTGCGTACTGGGCCACGCCATCATGGACCGCGCGCAAGGCGCTGGTTCTCGCTTGCAGCTACGTGTTCTACGCCGCGTGGAATCCGTTCTTCGTCCTGCTGATCATTGCTACCACCGGCTTCGACTGGTTCGCCGCGCGCTGGATGGATCGCACCAAGGCCCAAGCGCGGCGCAAGGCGATCATGGCGGCGTCGATCGCGATCAACCTGAGCGCTCTCGGCTTTTTCAAGTACGCGCAGTTCTTCACAGATACGGCGATCGACCTGTTGCGTATCTTCGACATCGACTTCAAACCGCTGTCGCTGGGAATCCTGTTGCCAGTCGGCATTTCGTTCTACACCTTCGAGAGCCTGTCGTACGTCATCGATGTCTATCGCAGGCGCATCGACGTCTCGAAGAGCCTGCTCGACTACAGCATCTACACCACGTTCTTTCCGCACCTGGTCGCCGGACCGATCCTGCGCTACGGAGACTTCTCCCCCCAGTGCGAAACGATCAAGTCGTGGCGCTCGACATCGGCAGGCAAAGGCCTCGCGCTCTTTGTCTATGGGCTGGCGCTCAAGGTGTGTCTCGCCGACCTGGTCTTCGCGCCGGTTGCCGACCGCGTGTTCGCGACGGGTGCGCACCTCGGCGCCTCCGAGGCCTGGCTCGGCGCGTGCGCGTTCTCGCTGCAGATCTTTTGCGACTTCGGGGGCTATTCGCTATGCGCCATCGGCACCGCGCTGTTGTTCGGCTTTCGCTTTCCGATGAACTTCGAAAGCCCGTTCGCATCGGTCGGCATTGCCGAATTCTGGACCCGCTGGCACATTTCGCTGGGGAGCTGGTTCCGTGACTACGTGTTCCTGCCGATGGGCGGATACCGGTCAAAGACGCGCGCGCGGTCGCGCGAGCTTCTCATCACCTTTCTGCTGATCGGCCTGTGGCACGGTGCGGCATGGACGTTTATCGTCTGGGGAGGGCTGCAGGGCGTCCTCATCATCGTCGAGCAGCTGATACGCAAGCGCGTGTGGGATTTCGGAAAGGTCGAACATCCAGTGGGCCGTGCGGCGCTGGCGGTGATGACGTTCGGCGTAGTCTGCGCCGCCGGCGTCTTCTTTCGCACCAACTCCGTCGGCCAGGCGTGGTCCATACTCGTCGCCATGTTCACACCCGGAACGAGCTCGGCGCTGGTCCCTCACGGTGCGATGGTCGTCGCCATAGCCGCAGGTGTGGTCATGATCGGCGCGCAGATCCGCTTCGGCTACCTGCGCGGATGGGATTGGCTCGACAGCTGGCACATCGCGCCGCGCACCGCGAGCATCGCGCTCGCGCTGGCGGCAATCGTTTTCTCGCCAGGATTCAACCCGGCGTTCATCTACTTCCAGTTCTGACGTGGACCGCCACTGGCTCATTGCATGGTGCGTGGCGCTCTTCGTGTGCGCGCTGATGGCCGGCGGCTACGAGTGGCTGCTGCACGAGCATGGCTACGCCATTACGGTGCAGGACGACGCCGATCTGTGGTCGATGGAGTACGACAAGCTCAAATCGGCGCCGAACGGTGTGGCCTTGCTCGGCGCCTCGCGCACCGAATTCGGCATCGACCCCGCCCAGCTTTCGCGCGAGCTCGGGCGCCCGGTGGCGATGCTCCCGGTCAATGGCACGGTTCCTCTGGCGACGTTGCGCGCCCTGTCACATGACGAGCATTTCGCCGGACTCGCCGTCGTCGGCATGGACGCGCGCGGCCTGCAGCGCAAGCACTGGGAAATGCAGCAGGAATATATCGATCACTACAAGAAACGCTGGACGCTCGCACGCCGGATTCATCGCACGCTGCTCACGGACCTTCAAGAACGGCTTGTGCTCGTCCGCTCTGCCTTTTCCGCGGTCAATATCGCCGAACGGTTTCTGAACCACCACGGCATGCCGCTCAGGGACCATATCGTCGTTCGCGCCGATCGCGTCGGCTTCATCGACTACCATCACCCCGACCTCGCATGGACGCACGCGGCGCGTGTCATCGGCCTCAAGGAGTATTACCGCGACAACCCTCCCACCCCGCCCGATGAATGGCTGGCCGATCTTACCGTCGTTTCGGGATGGATCGAGCGCATCCAGCGGCGCGGCGGCCGAGTGGTATTTTTCCGCGAGCCCGAGTCCGACGAGAGCCTTGCGCTCGACGAAGCGAACTTCCCGCGCGACCGCTATTGGGATGCCTACGCCCGCATCGCGCCCGCGATGATGATCGACTTCCGCGACGTGCCCACGTTTTTGACGTTCGCGCTCCCCGACACATCGCACATCGACGGCTCGGACGTGCCGCGATATACGGCCGCTTTCGCGGACCTGCTCAAAAGCCGCGGTCTTGCGCGACCGTAAGCTTACATCCGCCGCAGCGCATCGGTCGCGAGTTTGAGCGCGGCAACAAAGTGCGCGTTGGCCTCGGCATCGCGGCCAAGCCGGCCGAGCATCTCTCCCAGCGCCAAGTGAGCTCGCCAGGTATTGTCCACGCCCAGACTTGCTTCGAGATACGTCTGCGCCTTTCCCCATAGTTGCTGCCGTTGACACAGCGTCCCCAACACGCGCAGCAACACCGCGTCCTGGTTGTGCGATGGAAGCCAGCGTTCCGCCTGTTCGAGCTGACGGGTCGCGTCACCAAGTCGGCATTCGCCGTAGAGCTCGACGAGATCCGAGTCCCACTCGCGGTCGAGGCTCTGCGCCAGGATGTCGGCGGCCTCGCGCTCTCCCCCCAGCTGCATGAAGCTCTGCGCCGCCGCGCGCGCAATTTTTGGATGTGTTTTGGTCGCGTCGGCGAGCCGGCTCCAATAGTCGCGAAGCCCGGCGGCGTCGTGGGCGAGAAACTTGAGCTGTTCGCTCTGCGCGCTGATGCGAACGTGCTCCGCTTGCGCAGCATCGAAAACCTTGCGCCTGACGAGCTGGTCGAGCAAGGGCGGAATATCGGTCCAGCGGCGCGCCGCCTGCAAGGCGCGAAGCTCCAGGCGCAACGCGGCGGTGTGCAGGCCGGCCTCCTTGCGCAGCTTGTTCAGCACGCGCAGCGAGTCCTGCGGCTCGCCTTGCTCTAACGAGCTCTCCGCGGAGAGCATCAGCCGCGATACCGCCAGACTCGACGCTTGCGCGTCGGGGCGCTTGAGCAACGCTTCGGCGCCATCGAAATCCCGGACGTCGAGCGCGGCACGCGCCGCGACGATGGCGTTCAAGCCCGACGAGCCCGGGATCGCAAGCGCTTCCTCGGCCTGCTGGCGCGCCTTGCCGTACCGCCCCTCGAGCAGCGCGACCACCGCGCCGTCCTGCTTGGTGCGGGCACGCTCCAACTTCTGCCGACGGCGCCAGACGCGAACGGTGCTGGGCATCTGGATCGTGCGCGTGACGATCCGTATGACGAGGTACAAGGCAAAAAAACCGCCGACCAGCAGGATGAGCAACAAATTGAGCGACAGCTCGATCCTGTATGGCGGCGCCACCAGCAGCGCGTAACCCGCGTTGAGCTTGACCCCGAGCGCAACGACTACCGCCGCAATGGCGAGCAGCAGAAACCAGAATAGAAATCGCATGAAGATGCCGTCAGTGGACCGGAACGGCGACTAGCGCGACGGCTTCTCGCGCGCGAGCTTGAGCACCCGGACCGCCTCGAGGCTGCGCACCACGTCAGGAATCTCGCTCGCGATATCGGTCGCCTGCAGCTGCTTCAACAGCGTCTGCACCGTCGACACCGCAGGAGCGTAGGTGTCGAAATACTTTCGTAGCCAGGCGTCGGCCGTGCTCAAGTCCGCGCGAAAATTCTGCTGGTCGTGAAGCAGCAGGGAAAAGCGCGCCGAGAGGAGTCGTAGCTTGAGATTTTCACGCAGAAAGAATTGTTGCTGCGGAGCGAGCAGCGGCGCCTCCGGACGATCGAGATTCTCGACCCGAATCAGCTGCCGCACGTCCTGCCAGACCGCGCGCAGGAAACGGCGCCAACCGGCTTCGTCCGCCGGTGGCGCGGGCGCCGGTTGCGGCGGCAAGCGTTCTTCCAATGCCAGCGGCAGCGTGTCGACGGTCGCAAGCGCCTGATCGAGGCGCAGCGAAATTCCCGACACGTCCACATACGGCACTGCTTTGAGCCGATCCATGTCGCGCGCGAGTGCGCGTCGCAGCGGAACGAATTGGGGGCGGTCGAGCCGCTGCAACTTGGAATCGGCGAGCTGGAGCGCGGCCAGCGCCGAGGGTACGCTGCGCGCAAGCTGGATTTGCTGGCTTGCGAGCTGCAGCACCTGTTCGATCTCGGTCAGCGCCCACTCGTCGCGCGACGGCGCGAGCTCGCGATAAAGCTCCTCGAGCGCAGCTTGTTGGTTCTGCGATTCGGCCATGCGGCTTTCAAGCAAGGTGAGCTTGGCCTGCGCTTCTCGCAAGCCCTCCTGCGCATCTTTCAAGCTGGCGCGCGTCGTTTGATCGGCCGCGTCGAGAGCGCTGAGACGCATCGCGATCTCGGTGCGCAGCTGGCGCCGCGCGTTGCGCCCATCGAGCCAGACGGCGACCACCGCGGCGGCGAGCAGCGCCAGCACCAGCGCGAGCAGCCACCGTCGCGCGCGCGCAGGATCACGCGGCGCCGCCGGGGGCGCCGGGGAGGCGGCTTCGTGCACCGTGTCAGTCATGGGGACAGAAACTAAGAGAAGCGAGGGTAGCCGGTCGATTGTAGCAGGTCGCGACAGAGCGGCGAACGCGCGGATCATATGCAATCCTCGCTTCCGCGGGGATGACGCAAATGCGGGAATCCTCAGTAGAATATGCGTTGCTCCGCCACCGCGCCGGACGGGGGCGACGCATTCCCGCGGGATCATGGTATTTCTCGTCATTATTCTTTTGCTCATCGTGGTCGCCCTTGCCGCGTATGCCGGCTATGCGATCGGTGTGCGCGGTCGCGCCGCTTACGTCGCCACAGAAGAGCCGAACGCGCCAGTGCCCGTGCCCGCGCTCGCCGCGCCGGCGGCGACCATGCCCGCCGTAACGACGAGCTTGTCCGCTGATGAAAGCACGGAAATCGAGCGTGTCGGCGTTGAAAAGGCGCGCATCATCCGCAGCCGCGATGCCGAGGCCGCGCTACTTCGGCGGAGTCTCGCCGACCGCGACGCGTCCCCGGAGGGCGATGTCGCGCTAAGACGCGAGTGTGAACGTCTGACCGCGGAGCTCGCCGACGCGCGGCAGGAAAGCGCGCGCTATCGAGAGCTCGTCGTCGACATCGAGAACAACGCGCCGCCGCCGATCCTGTCCGGCGTCGGCGAGCCCGACGACTTGAAGCTCATCGTCGGCATCGGCCCGGTGCTCGAACGCATGCTGCACAACCTGGGCGTCACCACCTTCCGGCAAATCGCGCGCTGGAGCGAGCGCGACAGCGCCGATTTCGATGCCAAGCTCCCCGAATTTCCGGGACGCATCGTGCGCGACCAGTGGGTAACACAGGCGCGCGAGTTGCATCAGGCAAAATTCGGCGAGTTGCCTTCCGACCGACCTCCGCGTCCATGAGCGTCGCGCGTCCAGCCACCGCGAAGTTCGGCGCGCTGCCTTCCGATCGACCTCCGCGTCCATGAGCGCCGCGCATCCTCCTCCTACAGCACAGCTCGCGGTGCCAGCTTCGAGCTTCA
>WNGI01003771.1_pt1 | contig 13428 bp, 13 predicted proteins | sample 5400621 | NCBI WGS metagenome assembly WNGI01 (sample SAMN13153374, study PRJNA577476) | soil metagenome | isolation source: 20 cm soil or saprolite under Garry oak tree replicate 1 | place: USA:California | collected 2016-06-15
GCATTGTCAGATAAGAAAGCCTTCGGGTCCGGGTGGGGGGGGTGGGGTGGGGTGGTTGTCCTTACTATTGGGGGTTAATGATACGTGTACGGTAAAGCGCCCTTACTTTCTAATTGTATCCATGGCCCGGGACTCGGACCACGGAGTTACGTCAATTAAAGCTTCTGCACTATTGTTCCTAAAAATAAGTAAGGTTGGGACTAAGTATGGTATGGTCGCGTTGCTTACTGACAGTTGAACCGAACAAATCCGGGACTCGTCCTCCATCACAGCATAGTCTCTCGCGGCCTTCTATCGCTGCGAGTGGTCAACGGCAGCAGGTGAGCGAAATGGGCGGCGCATTCCCGCCGCTTCATTCGCCATTTTTTGGGTCCCAGTATATCCGCGGGGTCTCCAGATTTGGATCGGGTTAAGGTAGACAACGCAGATGTGAGAGTCAGTTGTACCCATCAGGTGCTAAGTAGATGGTCGCCTAGTCTTGATGACATCTCGGCCATTGTTCCACCAGCACGATTGAGCGGCCCACGAGCCTTTCAAGTAGTCAACTGTGCCAACCTGATACTAAGACAGGCAATGGAACTCGGCTGGCGTTCAAGGAGAATCGAGGCGCGTGGTGTGCTGTAAGCTTTGTGCGATTCTTTCCGGTGCCCGAGCCATATATCAGATTCATAGACGAACCGCACGCACAGTTCATACTGGCTGAGACGGCTTACGGCGATACGGTATTACCACGCAGAACAACTGCTACTTGGGATCGAAACGCTACAAGTTATGTTGGCCCTTGATTAGCGATTTTACGACCATTTACTGGAAAAACTGACGAATGTCAGGTGGTATGCGGCCGCAAGATCCGGGAAGAATGACAGTGAGGCTAAGTGTGACGCGGCTAGGAGAAAAGACGGACAATCAGGCACCGCGCTGTCTCGGTCAGAAACTCGCGCAGGGAAAATAAGGTATGTATACCGAAAGACGTGTCGTTGGTGACATCACAATTGACATTTTAGGCAAACAAAAAAATTTAGACGAATCCGATAACATATTTCAGTATTGTGGAGGCCCTACTACAGATCACTGGTGACGGGTTACCCTGAAAAAGCTTTGCTTCTCCGTGGCAACATAGCCAGGCTTTATGGTCAGCTGTGTGAACTTGTGAGAATCTTTATTTCTTTCTTCCGAAGGAGGGCGTACACTGGTGCTACTGGAATCACAAAACCAGCGGCCATCTTGACCGCCGTTCCTGTGGCTCCCTCATATAGCATCTCCAGCGCCCAAACCGGCGGGGTCATCTTCAGCGATGGCAATGAACTTGAGGGCGGCAGCGTCATCACCATCTCCCGCTCCCAAGTGAATCCTGGCAATTCGGTAGGAGGTCCTATCACTCTAATTCTGTAAATCGGCTGAATATTCTGGGCGGCAGTTCCTTACTATCGATCCCTCGGTTGCACGCGGACAGATCTCCACGTTGCGAGGCAAAGCCGGACTTTACATTGCAGCCGCCAATGTGAGCCTCAAGGCTATATTTCATTTCATTTTCCGATATTGACGTGACGTGCGTAGTACCCTGACAGTCAACTTCTCGTTTGGAGCCGTGTGCCATACAAGTGGATCTTCTCAGCGCAAATTCCTGGCACTTTTTCGTTAGTCTTCACGCATTCAGTTCCAGCTAAACACCTAATGCATCTGGCGATACAGAATTTCACGAGAGCGAATACAGAGGCGAGGATTAAGAATACAGATGCAAAGGTGAACTTGACCATGGTGGTAAAAGGACTTTGGGAGTTGTGGAAAGAAGATGAGTGCTGAACGACTTTATACTTTGGCCGTTGACATAAATTGAGCCATGAAGTCAGGGTTGAAGGCATGCTTGAGGTCGAACAAGTGCAGGCGGCATGCTTGGAGCCGAACAAGTGCAGGTGACAATGCTAATGCTCGCTGTCGTCTACCTAGGTGAAAAAATGAACTATTCCACGTTTAGTATAAACTCCACGAGGCGGGTTGGTCGTTAGTGTACTTACACTGTAATGATCTTGAATTTTTATATGCTGCTCGCACATCTGTTTGTTTTACATGACCCAAGTTTTCTCCAACACGATACCATGAACCTGGATGAACGTGCATTCACGTTGGATGGCCGTCCACAGCGGTCCCCAGCATTGCCCACTGGGTTAGGCGGTGTCAGGAAATCCGTAATGGCCGGAGGAATTGCGGTCTCGTGAGTCACACTCTAGATGGTCCCCTTAAGGGAGGTTTATTGACGGGCAACCGGTACGTATTTGCACAAAAACTTTTGTCAGCGAGTTCAACAAGTTGATGGCAACAGATCGGCAGCTGTCGGCGAGGCGGGCCGGCGGTGACTCGTTAAAGGTCAACCAGTCACATTCATGCATCTACGGCATGGACCTCGACTGCCATCGAGAGATGTCATCGCGAGAACAGGTGTGTCGTCCATGGCAGTAAGCGCTCGAGATTAGGGACCAGAAGGAGTAGCTAAGTAGGACACTGGGAAGGTGCCAGTGGTATCTTCGACCTAACCCTATCACTGGAGCATGGCTACCGACTTCTAGACCACGGTGCCAGGTACAAATCGCCAATACGACGATAGGAGACGGTAGAACAGGCCTTTGACAACTAAAGTAAGGGCATCATCATCATACTATGCTGCGGTGGTTATGCTTGGGTGGGTGAGATGGTGCGAGGAGACCACGAGTAGGTAGGGCTAACATGGTGCGAGAGAACCACAGCTAGCTGGGTATATGATGGGGCTAGAAAACTACAGCCGGGTCGGGGGCGCGACGGCACATATAAGGACGAAAAAAAAGCGCAGGCACGCCCACAGAGTAGCAGCATGCGACCTGTAGCTAGTAAAGTTGAGTTGGTGGAGCATGAGTGGATAGATGCATAGTATGCATGTACTATCACGTACCAGTGTTTGCAAACCATCCTTAAAGGCGAGTGTACGAAAACCACGAAGTAATGTCGCCGTTCTGGCGGTGACGCGCTATTGACTGTCACGTATTTGAGAGAACGACCATTCGTTCCAGCTTTTCAGTGCAAGTACGTTACTGAGCTCGCGTCCTGAGATCCACTGCGTCGCAGAGTTGACTTGGTTGTTTTCACGAGGGCTGGTGTCGCAAAGCGCGACTTCCTTTTTCGCCGGGTGTTACTGTCACACTGACGACAGATGCAGATGTTGGACTTCCCACGGCGATGGTACCTTGGTAGAAGTATGAAGGGCGTCTAACGTTGATCTTCGGCTTGCCATGTCATACTATCCAGCTAGAGGCCCCGGGCCTAGTTATCTGGAACCTCCTCCGACTCTCCGCCGCAGGCAGAGACAGAGGCAACAACATCGTTCAGCATATCGTGACTTTGCCAATCCAGGCGAGCTGATCGCAGATGAGCAGCCCCTTCTCCCCACAAACACACAACAGCAAGAGCTCCACCAGCAAAATCAATTCCCGAGCTGGCACGCGGGGACGCCGGCGTTCCCAGGGTACCACTTCGATCCTTTCAAGGCAGATCCTACCCTGGCCACCCCCAATGACATCAACGTCCTCGTCCGCGCGTTCACCGCTATCCCTCGTTTCCTGTACTTCTCAGTACTCCTGTTTCTACCTTTCTTTTATCACACACGTGTTCATCAAATATTCAATGGTGTACACTTGACAGAGAATGAAATCGCCTCTCATTACGGAGGCAGCCCTCTAGCCGGTTCTTGGAGACCCAAACACTGGGGCGAAGTGAAGCTCTCTTGGAGTGACTTCATCGATTCCACACTGAAAGAGTGGAGCACTCTCAACATCGTATCAGTGTTGCTCCTTTCGTGAGTCTAGCGAGAAGTTCGTGAAAATCTCCGAAGACTGACAGCACTCAAGGGCCATTTATAACCTTCTCCAGCTGGGCGGATCAGGGAGCCATCTCATACAATGCACGGCACTCATGTCACTCATCAGCGCCCTCACGAGTCTTATCTTCGGCTGCTTGTATGTCATCAGATTTGAAACGATGCGCAGACCCCACAAAGCAATGCAGTGGGCCCAGGTCAAAGGCGGTCCCCATTGACAACCTTTCTTCTAACCTTATTCTTAGAACGCGCTTCATTCTTCCAGTAATACCTGGTGGAATGTTTTTGTTCTACTTTCCCTTCCCTTCGTCTGGCTCGCATGGTATCGCCGCTATTCTTCTTTGTATACTTTACCTAACAACGCCTCCCAGGTCCATCGTCCTCTTTATCATATGTCTTATCTCTGTCATTTGGCAAACGTCAGCTCAACCCACCAACGCTCACAGCCTTACCCCTCTCTCCTTCGATGTCAAAATCATCACATCCGCTTTCCTCTTCATCGGTTTTCTCCATCTTTGCCTCATCCTAATCACTTTTTCGCAGTATGGTGACATTGACGAGGCCTGGAGCGAGCGATTCAAACATATTACCCAGGGGGCAGCGCGTATGTCATCAATACCGATTTTCCCATTCGTGGAGCCTTATCGTCCATCAGCCAGTATTGTATATGTACCAGGTTCACTGCTACCGACTGGCCACCATGATCGGTACATGTTGCCCTACGAAGCCCCAACATTAGCGACACCGATGCCACAACCACCAGTACAAGTGGTAGTATATACCCCCTCTACCTCTACGGAGGAAACATCCATGGATTCAGAAACTCGTCGCTTCCCGGCGCGTCACAGGCAGGAACGACGTGGCCCTCACAGGGGAGGACGACACCGGTATCACTATTCGGAGGATGCCGACGAAGAAAGCGAACCGCATCCCTCAGCTTCACGTCACAGGGACGAACCAACACAAGCTCGATATTACCGCTCTGAAGATTCGAGCGAAGACATGCCGCAAATTCCCTCACCTAAGGGTTGGCGGATCCAATCGCGGCGAAGACGACGGCGGCGGCGGCGATCAAGAGGTTCTGTGGAGTCAACTTATCGTCCTTCCCACCCGGTTGTACGATTTGCGCCAACGCCATCTCCGCGTACCGCGTACCAGATTCCTGCCCCCTCTGAGTCGCCTGTAACCCGTCAGCATAATCAAACACAGAGGCAAATGGAGCTGGTAAGGGACACACCCGTGCATGCCCACAACACGAGCTTGTACAACAGAGATCAAAATGATGCAGAGTCGAGGCAGTCTGCTGCACCTCGGTCGCGACGCGATACGTCTGTCAACTTATCCTTGTCGGGCGTGAGCACGCCACAGCCTGAACATTCCCAGAATAGGGGTGAGTGAGCGTTTGAGCCTAGGTGGAGTCATGAGAGCGGTGGTTATGTCCAATTTCTTTTCTATTGCGTGAATATATGAAAGTGATATGAATACCTTCGCCTCGAATGAGTTTACGAGATTCCCCCGTCGTCACTATGTACCACTTACTTTTTTTTGCACTGCTGTGCCACTCGAATTTCGAAAATTCTTTCGGAACGTCTCCACTTTCCTGGTCAATGCTATTATTACTTCCGCAACACAATTTCATGACCACATGCATATCCTACGGTTTCCGAGCGGACGATGTTGCAGTGGCGTGGGAGTTTGAAATGTAGGCCTGGGCGCTTCTCGGACCTTGCTGTTAAGATGTGCTAGAAAGCGCCGAAGCAAAATGAGTTCTTCGGAGTCGAGCCAGAGTAAGACTTTCGAATTGACCATAACGCTGCACTAAACTAACGTCAATGCAGCGAGCCGTGGAGAACTTCACAATTGGACCCGTAAACACCACTTGGATGCCCCCCAATATGAAGATAAATACAACGGTCAGTTGTGGACGTCCAAGGTGAAAAGTAAGTACCTCGGATAGATCGATTGAGTAAATTGACCGAGTGGCAGTCGATGACACATTTTATGGCGTGGGTTCAGGCAGTAGTAAGGTAAAAGCTCGAGAGAGCGCTGCTGCCGCCGCTCTGGTACGTTTTCAACTAATCGGATCCAAGAGATTTTGATCAATGACATGACTCAATTGGAAAGTGCAATCCACGACTCGCCCGCATGTTCCCTCAGTGATTTGTAATCCTGGTTTTGAGCATGGTTATTGTGCGTGTGGATGCATCGATCAGCTTGTTATCAAATTACTTAGGACAATCTTCACAAGTTTAAACGGGCGTGATAAGGTGTGATTGACGCCGATTCTGTTATAATTACGGTGGAATAATCCAGCATCCACCCTGGAATTTGGTGGTATTATCCGACTTGTCATACAACAGGATCAAGTTGTCCTACTCGAGGTAGATCAACTTAGACGCTGTACGAAACTGATTAAGCGCTTGAGCGGTTATTATATCATAACGATTTCATCAAACGCCGGAAGTAGTACTCACGTGGGCGACTACCATAAGGGAGGAACCTTTGGTACGGATCTAACAACAAGCCACTATATGTGCATCACTTCGTTCAACAGGGCGTTGAAAGGATCAACTGACCTCGGGACTGCGGTTCCGCATCACTCTGGATTACCGCTTTTGTTCTTGCATCGTACGCAGAGATCGCGCTTTTGCTCGAAACTCTCTAATCGCCTGAAAGACAGGAGGCGCTTATCATACGTAGCAAGAACAAATGCGCAGTATTCCTCGTCCTTTGAGCCGGCAAGTAGCAAACTGAGAAATCAAAATTAGTTCAACTGCTCATGCAGTTCAGATTACGGTGGCATCCTGTATGGTTTGGCCTTTAATTGTCCGCCATCATGGAACCTGGACTGCGCATCAGTCCTGCATGCAAATGCGAAAGCACACTATATCTCACTGGACTACTTGTCGTGCCCCGTGCCTTGTGTCGCTGTGGATGGATTCACCTAGCTGTGGGATCCAAGGTTCATCAAGAAGTACGACCACTTCATAAGGAGGCGGTAGCGTGCTTACAACTGGATCTTTGACAGCATCACCGAATTTAGCTCTTCATCTCTGAGGGAAACGACAATGACCTGCGAGTTGGTAAGGAAAATGTGTCTCCCTCGTCAGAGGTGTCTACGTCAACAGAGACCACGTACTGTCGGCGAAATATGTGTGATAATCGTGAGATGTGGTATGCGAATTATCTGGTGTCAGAATATGCACGATACATGAGTTAAAGACTTTTGAAAACAAGAGAGGCGCAACGCACTGTCCACCATCTCCACACTGATCCCTAACCCGACCTGTGGACGACCCGCGAAGCACCTTTGACTTAGGGTAGACCCATTTGACATCTCTACGTTAATCCAGGCATAAGTGCATGAGTACTCCGAGTCGTTGTTACGGAGTCGCGGCTTTAGGGTCACGCTCTTGTCACGGTGAGACTCACCGTTGCACCCGACGGTCACGGTCATAGGCCAAGGTACGACACAGACTCGATTTCTCCCAAAGCAGATCTGTCTTCTGGGCTAATGAACTTTTGTTCATTCGGACCTTGCAGATCGTTCTTTGGTTCAGCACTGGGAACCGGTAACCCCAGAGAGGAAAGCGTTCGTATTATAACATGATCGATGGATCACGACGTGAGTAGTGTTTGGTGAGTAGTGTGACTACATTTTGACTGAAGGTATATACCAATTTCACAGTCATGTTGGTCCTTTTCTCATCGACCTGGCTGGTACTGTGCACGTATGAGGCAATCGGCAGTTTAAGCTAGAAGATAGTTGGCGAGTATGTTCTTCGCTTGCAATTCGTACCAACCGAAATATGTGCTGGAATGACCACAATGCATGGCAGTTACGCAATAGCCACATAAATTTTTGACTCCGTCTTGCATATAAAAAGGCAGGTCTATACTTAGTCATTAGGCGTTCGCCGCTTCTCTTATTTCCTCAACACCAGAAATTTCGTCCGCCATGGTCAAGTTGACATTCGCATCCACAATATCCTTACTGGCGCTCGTCTCTGCGACACTCATATCCGGAGAATATGCAAACTACACTATCAGGAAAGGAAAGTGGACGTTTCTTGTCCCGGGCCGATGGTCCGGGATGCTCCAAACCATTTATTCCGACTGGGAGCGCGCGTCGGTACGAGTTTCTTCGATAACCATTCCTACTACAACTACGATATTTCTGCATGACCGACGTTCTTGGTTGACCTGAGCTCAAGCAACACAGGCTCGGGCACTCGTGTGATAAACTATAGGTTGTGAGTATACCATTTTGCCTCGCAGGTAAGTCTACTCTCGTTAGATCGATTTCAAGAATTGAACTTCTATCCCAATAGAACCTGGTTCAAGTAGAGCATATAAGCACCGCCATTTGGACCGATTCGCCATTCATTTGGCAATTTTTATCGAGTTGACCAGCTGGACACTTATTTGTAAGCCTGAGTCATGCTGTTGATCGCGCGCTCAGAATATCGCTGGTGCATAGAATTAAGGCTCATGAAAGCCGCTGATTCAACGGTAATGATACATACTCTCAATGAATTGTACGTTTGTTCATTTACTGTACAAGAAAGCATGTTTACAGTATTTGGTACAGATCCAAACTGTCACTCTGGGTAGGGAAATGGCACGATTCCATGATGTTCGAGATCAGGCCTCGTCCCAAGATGTAGGGAGTGTTTGTAATAGGAAAAAGAGTGTGATGCCAAGTGGCTACCATATTTTGTGATTCAAGCTTGAAGTCTCTAGCTGTTCTCTCACTGTTATGTCGTCATATCTGTTGATGGAAGCAAATTTAGCGGTAGACGAACCAAACAATGACTGGTGCGTTTCCGTCTTCAAAACGGCGCGTGGCCGTTCCGGGACGTAGAAGCAGCCAAAGTGGCTCTCCATTATTTCGACGTATATAATGTCGTGAAAATAATATGAATATCGCGGTGGTCATTTGATGATCTACCGCTGCGGGAGCCACTTTACCTGAGAATCCGAAAAATGCTATGGCGCATCGCGTCGTTCAACAACGCGAAAAAGGAGATAGCCTAACATCTCCCACATTAGCCTATGATTCTATGTCACAGTATTGCTCCTTGTATCCGGTCGTCTAACATTGTCTGCCGAGGGTAACGACCTAATGACGCGACGTGTTCGAACGGCTAGTAAGCATTAAATAGTCCTCGTAACAAATTTCGATTACCGTCGGAGCCATTCCATAGAGACACCAATCCCTTGCATTCCCAATTACGGTCCTCGATCCCTTTATACCCATCTGGAAAAGCGCCAAGCGTCGTGACGTGACGTCGGCATCAATGTCATTTGCTATTTTGGTTTATCTGCAGGTATTTGCATGAATCTTTTTTCAGTCGCCGTAGTACTACCATGTATCCTTTCACTCTGGCTTACACTAGCAGACTAGGAGTCCCGCCGTAGACGGATCCTCAGGGCGATATAACGGAACATCGTACCTGACGCACGGTAAGGGTTTGTCCACGAACCGACTTATGACATGGTCTTAGCTCTGTACAACTGATGAGCAATGCTCCCCCTCCTGTTCTTTTAGCTATTGGTTGACGGGTGAAAGGAACGAATACCTAGGACTATGTCTGGCGCCCTTCTCGGTTTCGAATCAAGGTCATGTGTGTCGTAGCTATTGAATGACGCCCCAGTCTGATGCCCGTTCTGCTCCTCGATTGCCATCTGTGTCAACAATAGCCCACACGTTCATAGCCATTGCGGATGCCCTAACCTACCTATGTACATACCAGGGGAGGCACTTTGACAGTGCGTGGGTTATGCGGACCACGAAGCTCTTAGTCTTTCTGATGTGGTGATCCCCGTCTATTTCGGAGACTGATGTTGCCAGTGAAGCTTACCCGGAAAACTAAAGATGTAGTATTTATATTGATCAACTCAGACTTGGGCTTTTGCCATAAGCGCAGGTGTATCTATGTGATCAATTGATTCGATTAACCGAACAGAAACCCCTTCCTTCTGTTCTTGGTTCCCGCAAGAGCGGCGTTTCCGTACATTCTCCCAGTCGTGTGAGTATATATACTTTCCTTGTTCGCGTCCGCATCTCACGATACAAATAATTTTCACACGCACTCCGAGAATCAAGCTCCCGATTTCATATCTTGACTTCCTAATCTTTCAGCGATTATACTTGCCGTATATAATGCACGCAATCTCCTACCTCGGGTCATCCCATCTCGTCTCGCCTAGATCAACATGTGTCGCTGGCTTGCTTTCATTTCAGAGTACGTGGATATTTGCAATCTCGACAACAGCTCCTCACATATACTTCTTTTAGCCAGCCTATACTGCTGGAAGATCTCTTGATCAACGCTCCGCACCCTATCACGTTAGGACACTTTCTTCACATCCCAGCAAAGATGAACTAACTCCCATCCGTTCCTCCAGTCAAGAGTAAAATATTCCGCTTCTTTGCTATTCTTTTGTATACTAATTGTTTACCTCTTCTCTGCAGAGTTCATGATCATTATATACCAGGTATTCAACAGAACATAATGCTACTAGCCGCCCCTCTGAATGTTATCACCAGGCATAGTTCGCCATCTCGATTTTGACGAGCGTTAGTAGACATCGATTATCGAAAGACTTTACTGATTATTGATCTCCTTAGGGAATGCGCCGTATAACCTTGATGGCTTTGGTATCACTTGGTACACAAAGACGCGCAGCGAATTTGATGACAGTGTCCGTGGCCCCTATCCGGCACTGTACAAAACGACTTCAATTCCGTGAGTGAGTCATCGTCACGAAAAATACACTAGATTCACGACGGTCACATTGCAGCATCACAGACGCAACTTTTAACTTTGTTTGCGGTAACACAGCGTCCAAGTGCATTTTTGCGCACGTGCGAGCCGCGAGTCGTCCTCCAGTGGCGCCAACGAACAACCATCCTTTCATTTTTGGACGTCACAGTTTCATGCACAACGGGGGAATTGTGAACTTTACCGACATTGTGGGTGACTTTTTATCGTACTTCTTATGGACTAATTCTTTTCCGCAAGCGACTCGAAATGCTAAAAGAGACGTCTGCGAAATATGGTGCTATGATCTATGGAAACACCGACTCGGAGCACCTCGCTGCGCTCTATTTCACTTATCTCGGTGACATCGACCGTCAGTACCCCGTCGGCCATATGAGAGACGCCATGAAAAAAGCTGTTGAATTTGTCCGGGATGCCCAAATCCGGGTGCTCGGAAAAGAAGTCTATAATTCTATGAATCTCTGTGCCAGTAAGGGGCCGGTTCTGGGCCACTGTGCGTACAATTGACCACGATTTCTCATAGCTGATGGGGAGAGTCTTGTTGCGCTCCGATATCGCAACCACCCGACGGAAGACCCCCCTTCTCTCTATGTTTCTTTCACGGCTGCTGCCTCGTTGAACCGCAAACATAACGATGAATGGAATGCCAACCAAAACACGACTAGCCCCGAGAACCTTGTCAACAATGCAAAGCATGCTTCTGAAGTACACGGTGAGGAGGACATGGATAACCCGCACGGCTATCACGTCATTGTAGCTTCCGAGCCAGTCAGTAAGTTGATTTTGTTGACTCAATATTCTTTGATCGAATGTTGTTGTGTAGCTTTTGTAGAGGGTCAATGGTTGTTGTTGAAGAAGGGCGAGTTCATCATGATAAGCAAGAAGAGAAGCAATGAGACGGAGGGTAAAGAAACTAATTTGATGAACAACGTCAGGGAGGAGATGGAAGTCACATTCGACCAGTCAAAAATTTAAATTTCGAATGACAAATAGATAGTAGTACTTTGAACTGTTGTCTTGGTCCTTTTTCCCTTGGCGACATTGTCGCGGATGAAAAGTTTGGAACTAGTGTGGTTTACTATGACCTCCTCTCATTTATGGTCCGCATTCGATCCTATCAACATTTTCTTAGTATCCACTCTCCCTAAACCTTAAACAAAATCGTTTCGGGCCGTGCAACCCTTGTACCAACGCCGTCGGGCGCAGGCCTGTGTATAACGTCATATCGATGTTGATCGTCACGTCCCCGAGTGGACGCGAGAAGTTTTCAACACATTCGTAGTCTTGTTCTTCAGCTGGTAGGGCGGCTAGCAGAGGACTTTGCGTGGGCGGAGTAGTCGTAAATGCAATGGCAGGCGACTCGAACGGTCCACTTAGGTTTGCTCCGAGACTGGTACTAGTTGCTGTGCTTGCAGTGGTCATCACGCTAGCCATTGTGCTTGAGCTAGCCCGTTTGGACGTGGTTGGCAATGGAGCAGACGCAGGAGCAACTTGAAGAGGTGAAGGCGTATGATATAATATCTGAAGAAGGGCGCGACGATTGAGCACATGTACACAAAACATTGACTTTGAAGCGAAGAACAAGTGCATATTCGACTACTTCCCAAAATTTACAAAAGCTGATTTTGGCGGGTACGCGCTCGAGTGTTCAAACTCTGAGTGAGAAATACCCAATATATTTGAATAATCACATCTAAAACTCGGGTTCACACCTCAAAAATGCGATCAAGCCCTCGTATAGCGGTAATACTTAGTGCTCAAAAAGTCTACGCTATGAGTAAAGCTTAATATCCATGTATGGTGACCAAGATTGGATTTAGTATCGTTTCTTGGGAGAGGGTGAGCGGTTATCACGACGCGGAGGACGGCTGTCACCACGGTCACCGCCATACGGGGCGAATGGGGAGGGCTGGTGGCGACTTGAATGAGGCTGGGGTGCGGGCGGGCGATGAGTCACATCATGTTGACGGTAATGGTCACTGGGCCCGGCGACAGGCGAACGGCCGCGAGGATCATGCTCACGTCGCTGGCGGCGGTCTCCACCGTATGGGGAGGGCTGGTGACGACTTGAATAAGGCTGGGGTGCGAGTGGGCGGTGGGTCGCATCATGTTGGCGGTAATGCTCACTGGACTCGGCGGCAGGCGAAGGGCTGCGAGAATCACCCTCGTGTCGTTGGCGGCGATCACCACCACCGGATGGGGAGGGCTGGCGGCGACTTGAATGGGACTGGGGTGCGGGCGGGTGGCTGGTTGCACCATGTTGACGATAATGCTCACTGGGCCCGGCGACAGACGAAAGACTGCGAGCATCACGCCCATGCCCCTGGCGGCGATCACCACCACCGTATTGGGAAGGCTGGGGGTGACTTGAATAAGGATGGGGTGCGGGCGTGCGGCTGGTCGGATCATGTTGACGGTAATGCTCACTGGGCCCGGCGACAGACGAAGGGTTGCGAGCATCACGTTCACGTTGCTGGCGGCGATCACTACCACCGTATTGGGAAGACTGGGGGTGACTTGAATAAGGATGGCGTGCGGGCGTGCGGCGGGTCGGATCACGCTCATATCCCTGGCGGGGATAGCCACCACCATATGGGGAGGGCTGGGGGTGACTTGAATGAGGCTGTGGTGCGGGCGGGCGAGGGGTCGGATCATGTTGATGGTAATGCCCACTGGGCCCGGCGACAGGCGACTGGTTGTGAGTATCATGTTCACGTCCCTGGCGGCGATCACGCCCACTGCTATGAGCACCCATTGTGGGATTGCGTTGACGTGATTGCGGATTAGCGGGGTCAG
>WNGI01010580.1_pt1 | contig 13428 bp, 12 predicted proteins | sample 5400621 | NCBI WGS metagenome assembly WNGI01 (sample SAMN13153374, study PRJNA577476) | soil metagenome | isolation source: 20 cm soil or saprolite under Garry oak tree replicate 1 | place: USA:California | collected 2016-06-15
TCCGTCGTCGAACACGAACAGGCGGAGCGAGATCCCGACCTGGGGTCCCGCGAGCCCGACCCCGGGCGCCGCGTACATCGTCTCCAACATGTCGTCGGCGAGCCGCCGGAGCTTCCGGTCGAAGTCGGTCACCGGCTTCGATCGCTCGCGCAGCACCGGATCCCCGAGCGTCCGGATGGGCACGATCATGATCGACTCCTACAGATGTGGCTCCGCCTCGACGCGCTCGACGACCCCCTCGACCGCCAGTGCGCGCATCGCTCGGCTGAAGGCGGCGACCCGCCCGGCCTCGAGCGCGAGCAAGCATATCGTTCGGTCTCCGAGCGTCGTGACCAGCGATGTCAGCGGTTCGTGCTCGGCGAGCGCCGCCTCGAGGCCCTGGCCGCCGATCACCCGGAACACGGGCGCGCCGACCGGGAATCCCGCCTCGGCGCGCTGCTCTCGCTCCCGCATGAGGAACCGATCGGGGTTCCCTCGGACGAGCGCCTGCACGGCGGGATCGGACGGATGCGAACTCTGCACGATCGCACGTCCCGCCGGCCGGGCCCAGCCAACCGCCTCCATCCAGATGGCCAGCGCTCGCTCGCGCGCGGCCAGGCCCGGCCGGCGGGCGGCCGCATCGGCGTCCAGCACGGCGACGAGATCCAGGGCCGCGGGACCGAGATCACGGACGAGCTCGGCACCCCCAACGACGATCTCGCCGGTGGATCTTGGCAGCCTCGGACGGGACGGTCTCGCGACGGGCACGGAGGCGCTCCTGGCCGCCCATCCTTCCACGCGCTCGGCGCCCCCGCGCCGGATCCCGAACGTCGAGCCGCCGCAGACGGCGCACACGCCGACGGACGAGCACACGATGCACCGCACCTGTCCCGACTCGGCGCGGAGCAACCCGCCGCACGAGGCGCACGCAGCGGGTCGGCCACAGGTGCGACAGATCTCCGCCACCCCGAAGCCCGGCACGGGCGCGTAGATGAAGGCTCGCCGGACCGTACGCAGGGCCTGCACGAGACGCGGAGCCCGTCCCTCGGGACCGGGGCGAACCACCTCGACGACCGGCCATCGTCGATCGGGCGGGGCCACGACCGGGATGCCGAGCGCGGCGGCTTCCCCCGTCGGGCACAGGGCGGCCAGCACGCAGGTGCCGGCGTTGAGGCGGGTCCGTTCGACGGCGACGTCTCGGACATGGTGGTACGGGGCACGATCCTCTCGATGCCCGATGTGGGATTCCCGGGACAGGTAGACGAGCCCCACGTCACGGAGCGGCGCGAACACCGCCGGACGTGTTCCGACGACGACGTCGTACCGGCCATCGCGCAGACCGAGCCAATCCCGATACCGCCGCCGCTTGTCGCCCCCGAGGTAGAGGCACACCCGATCGCCGAACGCCGCTCGGAGCGCCGTCGCCGTCGCGGGCACCGGTGCCGCTTCGGGGACCACCACGATCGCGCGCCGTCCGTGGGCGAGACACGCACCGACGGCGTCGACGGCGACGGCGCTCTCTTCTTCGGGCGCCGGCCGGACGATGAACGCCCCCGACGCGCCGCCGATCGCGTCGAGCAGCTCGGTCCCACGGCGATACCCCGAAAGCGTCGTCGGAACCGTCACGGCCGCCGGCTCCCGTCGACGTCGCTCGGGATCGTCGCTCACGTCCACGAGCTCGATCTCCTCGCTCGCCACCCTCGGCGGCGACAGGACGCCGAGCACCGTCGCGAGCGGCGCCACGTATCGTTCGCTGATCCATCTCGCCAGCTCGAGCATCGATTCGTCGAAGAACCGGACCGGCGAGACCAGGCGCATCACCGGGAGCACGCGGCCGGGGATCTCCTCCGCGGGCCCGAGGACCCACGCGCGCGTCAGCTTGCCGTGGAACCGGACACGGATGTAGGACCCGAGACCGGCGCCGAGCTCGGCCGGGAGCGTGTACGTGAAGGGCCGGTCGAGCGAAAGGATCGGTCGGTCGATGCAGACCGCGACCGGACCCGAGATGACCTCAGGCGTCGACGGCGCTCCGGAGCGCGTCCACGCGATCGGTGGCCTCCCAGGGGAACTCCTTGCGCCCGAAGTGCCCGTAGGCCGCCGTCTCTTGATAGATGGGGCGAGCCAGATCGAGGTCACGGATGATCGCGGCCGGGCGGAAGTCGAAGATCTCCCAGATGGCGGCCTGGAGCTTGACCGGGTCCACCTGCTCCGTGCCCGAGGTGTCGACCATCAGCGAGACGGGGTGGGCCGTGCCGATCGCATACGCCACCTGCAGGAGGCATCTGTCCGCCAACCCGGCCGCCACGACGTTCTTGGCCACGTACCTCGTCATATACGCGCCGGAGCGATCCACCTTCGTCGGATCCTTCCCGCTGAATGCGCCGCCACCGTGCGGCGCCATGCCACCGTAGGAGTCGACGATGATCTTGCGCCCCGTCAGGCCGGTGTCGGCCTTCGGACCGCCCACCTCGAACCGCCCCGTCGGATTCACGAGGACCCGCACGCCCTCGGTGGTGAGCTCCGGGAACTCGCGGAGCACGGGATCGATCACCTCGGCCTCGACGTCCGGCCGAAGGAGCGTCTCGACGTCCACTTCCTCCCGGTGCTGCGCACTGATCAACACCGTGTCGACCCGTGTCGGCGTGCCATTCACGTACTCGACCGAGACCTGACTCTTGCCGTCAGGACGCAGGTACGGGACGACACCAGCCTTGCGGACGTCGGAGAGGCGTCGTGACAGACGATGCGCCAACGCGATGGGCAACGGCATCAACTCGTCCGTCTCGCGACAGGCGTACCCGAACATCATCCCCTGGTCGCCGGCTCCCAACATGTCGAGGGAGTCGTGCGAATGCTCCTCACGCTCCTCGAGCGCGTGGTCCACGCCGATCGCGATGTCGGGGGACTGCTCCTGGATCGCGGTGATCACACCACAGGTGTAGCCGTCGAGCCCGAACCGGGCATCGGTGTAGCCGACCTCGACGACCGTGTCGCGGACGACCGACGGGATGTCGACATATCCATCGGTCGTGATCTCGCCGGAGACGAAGACGACCCCGGTCGTCACCAGGGTCTCGCACGCGACGCGGCTGTTCGGATCCTTGGCGAGCATCGAGTCCAACACGGCGTCGCTGATCTGGTCAGCGAGCTTGTCCGGGTGTCCCTCCGTCACGGATTCGGACGAGAATAGGTATCCCTTGCTCATGATCGCCCGAGTCTACCGGCGCGCCCGGCCCCCGGCACCTGGCGCCACCTCGGAGCTTCGGCGGTTACCGTGGCGGGATGGACCGCGCGACGAGGTCGCAGACCGCCGCCGCGAGCTCCGCCTTCGACCACGGGCGCATCGGCACGTCCCGTCCTCCGGCCACCAGGATCGTGGCTTCGTTCGTCTCGCTCCCGAAGCCCGTGCCTTCGCGGCCCACGGCGTTGGCCACGAGCGCATCGACGCGCTTGCTCCGCAGCTTCGTTCGACCGGCGGCCTCCACGTCCTCGGTCTCCGCGGCGAAGCCCACCAGGAACTGATCGGCGCGCTTCCGCTCCCCCAGCTCGGCGAGGATGTCGGGCGTCAGCTCGAGCATCAGCTCGGGGACGCCGGCGTCCTTCTTCATCTTCCGATCCGCGGGCGCCTTCGGACGGAAGTCCGCGACCGCAGCGGCCATCACGACGACATCTGCCGACGCGAACCGATCGATCACGGCCGAACGCATCTCGTCCGCGGTCCGGACGGGGATCGTCTCGACGTTGGGTGGCGGCGTGATCGTGGCGGGGCCGAGCACGAGCGTGACCACCGCGCCACGAGCGGCTGCCTCGCGAGCGATCGCGACACCCATCTTCCCGCTCGACCGATTGCCGAGGAAACGAACCGGATCGATGGGCTCATGGGTCGGCCCCGCGGTGACGAGCACGCGCACTCCCTCGAGATCACGAGGACGGATGGCCGCGAAGACGGCGTCCGCGATCTCGGCGGGCTCGCTCATCCGCCCGAGCCCGACATCACCATGCGCGAGGGGCCCGTCGACCGGCCCGACGAAGCGGACGCCCCGAGACGAGAGCGTGGCGACGTTCGTCTGCGTCACGCCCGCACCCCACATCCCCGAGTGCATCGCCGGCGCGAGGACGAGGGGTCCGTGGTATTCGAGCAGGGTCGATGTCAACAGATCGTCAGCCAAGCCGTGCGCGAGCTTCGCGAGCGCGTTCGCGGTGCACGGCGCAACGACCGCGACGTCGGTCTCGTGTGCGAGGCGGACGTGGAGGACCTCGCCGGGCCTGTCCCAAAGGGAGACGTACGCGGGGCGACCCGTCAACGCCGAGAGCGTGTCCGGCCCGATGAACCGGGTCGCCGTCTCGGTGAGGACGCACGTGACGTCCATGCCGGCCTCGGACAGCAGACGCGCGAGGAGCGCGGCCTTGTAGGCGGCGATGCCACCGGTGACACCGAGCAGGAGCCGGCGACCGCGTGGCTCGGCCACGTCAGTCGACCTCGATGATCTCCTCGGGGCGCTCGTAGTCGATCTTGCCCTCGGAGATCTCTTCGAGCGCGATCGAGAGCGGCTTGTTGCGGAGACCCGACTCGACGAGGGGCGGGACGAACTCGCCTCGCCCCTCACCGAGCTGGTTGTAATAGGAGTTGATCTCGCGAGCTCGCTTGGCCGACAGGATCACCAAGGTGTACTTGGAGTCGACCGTCGCGAGCAGGTCATCGATCTTGGGTTCGATCATGGATGGAGCTCCCGTCGCGTGCTTCCGGCAGGTCAGATAGTGCGGGACGTCTCGATGATAGCAGCGACCTCGTCCGCGGCGCGGTCCACATCATCGTTCACGACGACGGCATCGAACCAGGTGGACTCCTCCAGCTCGCGGGCGGCCAGCCGGAGACGATCGGCGATCATCGCCTCGGTCTCGGTCCCTCGACCCCGGAGCCGCTGTTCGAGCTCATCGAGTGATGGCGGCTCCAAGAAGATCAGCAGGGCCTCCGGCACCCGTTCCCGTACCTGTTCGGCGCCCTTGACATCGATCTCCAGGATGACGTCCCTGCCCGCGGCGAGCAGCTCTTCGACGGGTCGCCGCGGGGTTCCCGAGCGGTGCCCGACGATCTCTGCCCATTCCAGAAGGGATCCTTCGCGGATCATCCGATCGAACTCGGCATCCGTGACGAAGTGGTAGTGGACGCCTTCGACCTCGTCGGATCGAGGTGCTCTGGTGGTGACGGACACGGAAAGCGCCGGCCCCTCCGGGATCCGGGAAAGCAACCGCTCGATCACGGTCCCCTTCCCGACCCCGGAAGGGCCGGCGATGACGATCAGCGTGCCTCGACGCACGAGGCGACGCCGCTACTTCTTCCCGAACTTGTCGAGGAGCAGCTCGCGCTGCTTCGAGCCGAGTCCGCGCACGCGACGGCTCGCAGAGATGTCCAGCTCTTCCATGATCTTCTGCGCCCGCACCTTGCCGACGCCGGGTAGCGACTCGAGCACCGTCGATACCTTCATCTTGCCCAAGGTGCCGTCATCACCGGCCGTCTTGAGAACATCCGCGAGTGTTCGCTTCCCCGACTTCAGCTCCCCTTTCACCTCTGCGCGCTTCTTGCGAGCCTCTGCGGCTTTGGCGAGCGCCTGCGCGCGCTGTTCGGGGGTGAGCGTGGGAAGAGCCATCGACATACTCCTTCGATCGGTGGAAGGTCAGGAACCCGGGGAGTATACGCACGGCCTGAGAGCGGGACAAACGGGAAACGAAGGGTGTGGCCTGCGGATTCAGCGCGCGGAACGCAGGATCGCGCGCGCGACACCGACGGGATCGGCCGCGTCGGTGATCGGGCGTCCGACGATGAGGTAATCGGCGCCACGTTCGATCGCAGCCGCGGGTGTCAGCACGCGCACCTGATCGTCGCCGTTCGATCCTTCGGGGCGGATGCCCGGCACAGCGAGCACGAAGTCCTCGCCGCATGCATCGCGAACATCCCGAACGTCCTCGCCGGAGACGACCACACCGTCGAGCCCGGATTGCTTCGCCTCCCACGCGAGCGACGCGGGCGAGGCGAGTCCCTCACCACCATGGGACGACAGGACGGTCACCCCGAGCACCGATGGCACCGGCATCCCGGATGCTTCCGCTCCACGTCGCGCGCCCTCGAGGGCTCGTCGCATCATCGCCTCGCCGCCAAGCGCATGCACGTTGAACATCCGCACGCCCAGCCTCGCGACGTTCGCACTCGCACGCTCGACGGTGGTCGGGATGTCGTGCAGCTTGCAGTCGACGAAGACCGGCGCACGCTCGGCGATCAGACGGACCGCCTCGGGACCGTGGGCCCAGAAGAGCTCAAGGCCGACCTTCAGCATCGCCGCGTGCGCCGCCAGCCTATCGGCGAGCGCGACGGCTTCTCCGATGTCGGAGACGTCGATCGCCACGATCAGCGGATTCTCGGGACGAGGTCTCACGGGGTGGTGGCCGGGCTCGCACCCGCTCCCGCCGGCTCCGACCGTCGCAGCCGCCCTCGGAACCCTGCGGGCGACGCTAGACCCGTCGCCTTGAGTCGCCGAACGATGCTCTGAGCGATCGTCACGGCAGCAGCGGGGTCGATCAGCGTCGCCGTCCCGACCTGGACGGCCCACGCTCCGGCCAGCAAACACTCCACCGCGTCATCACCGGTCCGGACCCCCCCGCTCGCGATCAAGGGAACCTCGGGAAGCTCCTGCGCGACGTCGGAAACCGCCCGCAGGGTGATGGGCTTCAGGGCCGGCCCGGAGAGCCACCCGCTCACGGACCTCACGCTCGGACGTCCGCGGGTGGCTTCGACCCCGAGCGCGGGCGGCGACGCAAGGAGCGTCAGGCCCGTCGCCCCGGCTCGGACGGCCGTCCGTGCGAGCCCGACGACGTCGTCGCATCCCCCGGGGAGCTTCGCGAACACCGGGACGAGCGACATGCGCGCGACGGCGCCCACGATCTCGTTCAGCCGGTCCGGGTACGCGCCCAAGACCGAGCGATCGAGCTCTTCGTCGCGAGCCGAGAGGTGGATCTCGATCGCCGCGACCTCGGGCCGCCCCTGGAGCGCGCTCGTCATCCGCACGTATTCCTCCAGGGACCCGCCTCCGATGGAGACCACGATCCGTGCACCACCCCGGGCGAGGCGGAGCAGCTCACCGGCCACGAACGCATCGAGGCCGGGGTTCTGTAGCCCTGTCTCCCACACGATCCCGGCGGGCGATTCGGTGATCCGCGGCGCATCGGAGCCGACGCGCCCCACGACGGTGATGGTCCGAGACACGATCGCTCCGACCCTGCGCAGGTCGACCAGACCCGCAAGCTCCCGACCGGTGCCCCCGCATCCTGCGGCGATCATCACCGGCGTCGGAAGCACCATGCCCCCGAGGTCGACCGCGAGCGAGCGAGCGGCGGTCACGGTCGGCCGCCCCCGTGCGGGATGGCCGGGACGGGCTCCACGGTCGGGGGAGCCGCCGGTGCGCCGAGCCATCGATCCCAAAGGACGCGCGACGGATCGAACACCGGCCCGTCGATGCATGCTCGGAGATTCTCGTACCCGGAACCATCCTTCCGCGCCACGGGGACGACGCAGGCGTTACACAGCCCGAACCCACACCCCATGCGCTCCTCGATCGCCACCTGGGCGGGGAGCCTGTGCGTCCGGCAGAAGGCAGCGATCGCCTTGAGGATCGGCGCCGGCGCGACGGCGTACACCACCTCGGCGTCCGTTCGCGTGACCGCCCCAGGAAGCGCGTCGAGGACGCCGCCCCGCTCGCCGAGCGATCCGTCGCCGGTCATCACCGCGACGGTCTGGGACAGCCGCTTGGCGTCGATCGGCTTGAAGACGGTTTCGAGCGTGCGCCCGCCGATGACCATGTCCACCCGTTTGTGCCGGGCGACGAGCTCTTGGGCGAGGAAGTACAGCGACGCCGCTCCGCGGCCTTCGGCAACTAGGAGGCAGTTCGTTAGGTGCTTCGGGTAGGAGAAGGCCTTCCCGAGCGGACCGATCACGTCGAGGAACTCGTGGGCGTCGGCGCCGGCGAGCCAGCCGGTGCCCGCGCCGGCGGTCGGGTCGACGACGAACTCGAGCGTGCCGGCCCACCCACCGCGACGGGACGCCTGATGGATCGAGAAGTGGCGGCGCAGGACGAACTCGCGTCCTTCCGGCATCGCGATCGCGAGGAACTGACCCGGGCGTGACCGTTCGGCGATCTCGGGGGCGACAAGGGTGATCGATCGATACGCGCCTACCTTGTGCGTCGACAGGATCTCCGCTCGAGCGCGTTTCATGCGGGCGCACCCGCCACGCCGGCGGCTTCGTCGAACGTGAGCCGCACCTGGATCGGCCCTTGGCGAGCCGCGACGTGGTGCTCCTGGATCGACATCGGCACCGTGGGTCCGCCACGCATCGCTTCGATACCGCGGAGCGCGGCGAACGCTCCGGGGAGCGTCGTGATGCAGGGCACGCCGGCCGCCGCGGCCGCCGTCCGGATGAGCGAGCCGTCGGTCCGGGGACCCCGCCCGAAGGGCGTGTTGATCACGAGGTCGACCACCCCGGCGCGATCGAACGCTTGTCGCGGTTGGCGACGCTCACGAAGACGGTGCCGGTGGCCGGGAGCGCGTGCCCGGCCGCCACCATCGCCTTCGCGAGCGCCATCCCGGAGTCGACGTCGATGCCCATCACCTCGCCGGTCGAGCGCATCTCCGGCCCGAGGATCGTGTCGACGCCGGGGAACCGGCCGAACGGAAGGACCGCGGCCTTGACACTGGTCGTGGGGAGATGACGGTAGTGATCCCGGTCCACGGGCAGGATGCCGTCCGCGCGCATGTTCGCAACGGTCCGCCCCAGGAGCACGAACGTCGCGACGCGGGCGAGCGACACCCCGATCACCTTGCCGACGAACGGGACGGTGCGAGAGGCCCGGGGGTTGGCCTCGAGCACCCAGATCCGCTCGTCCTTCACCGCGAGCTGCAGGTTCAGGAGCCCGACCACGCCGAGCCGCCTGGCGATGCGGGCCGTGATGTCTTCGATGGTGTCCAGCTCTTCGTCGCTCAGGGTCGCGGGGGGGATCTGGCACGACGAGTCCCCCGAATGGACGCCGGCCTCTTCGATGTGTTCCATCACCGCACCGATGAAGACCTCGCCGGTCCCGTCGCACACGGCGTCGACGTCGACCTCGATCGCCCCTTCCAGGAAGCGATCGATCAGCACCGGGTGCTCGGGCGATGCCTCGGCCGCCATGCCGACGAACCGTTCGAGCTCCTCGTCGTCGTAGACGATCTCCATCGCTCGTCCCCCGAGCACGTAGCTCGGGCGGACGACCACCGGGTACCCGATCCGCGCAGCGATGTCGCGAGCTTCGGCCATCGTGCGAGCCTCGCCGTGCGGAGGCGCAGGGATCTCGAGCTCGCGCAGGAGCGCAGCGAAGCGACCGCGATCCTCGGCGAGGTCGATCGCCTCCGGGGTCGTCCCGAGGATCGCCAAGCCCTCGTCCCGGAGCGTCCGTGCGAGCTCGAGCGGCGTCTGTCCGCCCAGCTGGGCGATCACGCCCACGGGCCGCTCCGCGCGACAGACGGCAAGGACGTCCTCTGCCGCAAGGGGTTCGAAATAGAGCCGGCTGGCCGTGTCGTAGTCGGTGGAGACCGTTTCCGGGTTCGAGTTGATCATCACCGAAGCGAAGCCGGCCTCCTCCAGCGCGAACGCCGCGTGGACGCAGGCATAGTCGAACTCGATCCCCTGACCGATACGGTTCGGACCGGCCCCGAGGATCACCACCCGAGGGCGATCGGCATCGCCGACCTCCGTCTCCTCTTGATAGGTGGAGTAGTGGTAGGGGGTGCGAGCAGCGAACTCGCCGGCACAGGTGTCGACCGTCTTGAACACGGGCAGCACGCCGAGCGACTCGCGGCGGGTCCGCACCGAGGCGGCGGAGGCGCCGGTGAGCTCACCGATGTGTTCGTCGGACAGCCCGAGGCGTTTGGCTCGGCGGAGATCGTCGGCACGCAGCTCGTCGAGGGACGAACCCGAGAGCGCACGGTCCCCTTCGACCACCTGTGCGATCTGATCGACGAACCACGGGTCGATCCGGGAGGCTGCCGCGACCGCGTCGACGGTACGGCCCCCGGCCAACGACGCGGCGACGAGATGGAGCCGACCTTCGCCGGCGACGGCCAGGGTGAGGAGAGGATCGTCGAGCGAGGGAGGGCTCAGCGCGCTCGGCGGGCCCCCGCTCGATCCGGGCAGGGTCGGCCACGCTCGATCCAGCGTGGGCTTCTCGAGCCCTCGCCACGCTTTGCCGATCGCTTCTTTGAACGTGCCCCCGATCGCCATGACCTCGCCAACCGAGCGCATCGTCGAGCCGAGCGCGGCATCCGCCGTGGGGAACTTCTCGAACGCGAAGCGCGGGATCTTCACGACGACGTAGTCCAGCGTCGGTTCGAAGGCCGCGGGTGTCTCGCCGGTGATGTCGTTCGCGATCTCGTCGAGTCGATACCCCACGGCGACGAGCGCCGCGATCTTCGCGATCGGGAACCCGGTGGCCTTCGACGCGAGCGCGCTCGAGCGGGAGACGCGCGGGTTCATCTCGATCAGGACCTGCCGGCCGGTCGCCGGATCGACGGCGAACTGCACGTTGGCGCCGCCGGTCTCCACGCCGACCACCCGGAGCACCTCGATCGCCGCGTCGCGCATGCTCTGATACTCGCGGTCGCTGAGGGTCTGCTGCGGCGCGACCGTGATCGAGTCGCCGGTATGCACACCCATCGGATCGAGGTTCTCGATCGAGCACACGATCACCGCGTTGTCGGCGCCGTCGCGCATCACCTCGAGCTCGAACTCCTTCCACCCGGCGATCGACTCCTCGATCAGCACCTCGCCGACGGGGCTGGCGGCGAGCGACCGGCTCGCGACGTGGACGAGCTCGACCGGATCGTCCGCGAACCCGCTCCCCCCTCCGCCCAGCGTGAACGAGGGACGGACGATCACGGGGAACCCGAGGACCGTCCCCAGCGATACCGCTTCCTCAACCGAACGAGCGATGCCCGATCGCAGGACGTCGAGGCCGGCCTCAACCATCGCGCGCTGGAACCCGCTGCGATCTTCGGCCTTGTGGATAGCCCCGAGCGAGGCCCCGAGCATCCGCACGCCGAGGCGGTCGAGGTCGCCCGATTCCGCCAGCGCGACGCTGACGTTGAGGCCGGTCTGACCGCCGAGCGTCGGCAGCAGCGCGTCCGGCCGCTCCCGCTCCAGGATCTGCAGGACGGATGCGGGCGTGAGCGGCTCGATGTAGGTCCGGTCCGCGAACTCGGGGTCGGTCATGATCGTCGCCGGGTTCGGGTTCACCAAGCACACCTCGAACCCCTCCCGCCGGAGCACCGTGCACGCCTGCGTTCCCGAATAGTCGAACTCGCAGGCCTGCCCGATCACGATCGGGCCGGACCCGATCACGATGATCTTTCGGATGTCCGTGCGGCGCGGCATCAGGTGCCGGCCCCGATCAGGGCCCGGAAGTCATCGAAGAGGTACCGCGAATCGTGCGGTCCCGGCGCGGCCTCGGGGTGGTACTGCACGCTCAAGGCGGGCACGTCGAGGCACCGGAGCCCTTCGAGCGTTCCGTCGTTCAGGTTGCGGTGCGAGAGTTCGACCCGACCGTAGTCGGTCTTGGCGCGACCATCGGTGTCCTTCTCCCATCCGTCCGGATCGACCGCGAAGCCGTGGTTGTGGCTCGTGATCTCGATCGCTCCGGTCGCGACGTTCTTGACGGGTTGGTTCACGCCGCGGTGACCGAACTTCATCTTGTAGGTGGCCCCGCCGAGCGCCAGACCCAGCAGCTGATGTCCCAGACAGATGCCGAAGATCGGGACCTTGCCGAGCAGCTCGCGGGCCGACGCGATGCCGTACACGGTCGCCGACGGATCGCCGGGGCCGTTCGACAGGAACACGCCGTCGAATCCACCGTGCGCGATCGTCGCCGCTGGGGTCTCTGCCGGATAGACGGTGCAGTCGATCCCGTGATCGGAGAGCAGGCGCAGGATCGTGCGCTTCAACCCGAAGTCGTACACGGCCACACGGAAGACCCGGCCCCGATCCATGGCCGGCGGTCCGATGGTGTCCGATCCGTACGGTTCCGTCGTCGAGACGGTCTTCGCCAGATCCGCACCGGCCATCCCGGCAGACGATCGGGCCCGCTCGACGAGCGACCCGGCGTCGAGATCGTCGGACGAGATCGCGGCACGCATCGAGCCGTGCTCCCTGATCCGCCGCGTCAACTTGCGGGTATCGATCCCTTCGATCCCGGCGATCCCGGCCGCTTCGAGCGCCTGGCCCAACGAACCGCTTGCGCGCCACGAGCTCGGACGCCGAGCGGCCTCGTGCACGGCGAAGCCCGCCACCTGGATGCGCCCGCTCTCCGGGTCCTCGTCGTTGACGCCGTAGTTCCCCTGATGCGGCGACGTCATCGTAGACCGCTTCCCCGAAGGACTCTCCCGCCGCGCCGAACCCGGTGCCGCGGAAGGTCGTGCCGTCCTCGAGCGCGAGCAGCGTCGGGCGACCCATCGTCATCTCGTGGGCTTCCCATCCGCGACCACGAGCGCTCCGCGGAGCACGGTATGGGTCACGCGACCGCGCAGCTGCCGGCCGAGGAACGCGCTGTTGCGTCCCTTCGACACGAACGGAGCATCGACGACCCATCCGTGGTTCGGGTCGAACACCACGAGGTTCGCCGGGCGTCCGACCTCGATCGGCCCACCGTGATCGCCCGCGCCCAGGATCCGTGCGGGGGTCCTCGAGAGGACGTCGAGTGCGCGCGCCAGCGGGATGATCCCCGGATGCACGAGCTCGGTCAGGATCACGCCGAGCGCCGTCTCCAGACCGATCGTTCCGGGTGGCGCCCGGTCGAACTCCGCCTCCTTCTCTTCGATAGCGTGCGGGGCGTGATCGGTGGCGACGGCATCGATCGTTCCATCTGCGAGGCCCGCGCGGAGCGCGTCACGGTCGTCGGCCGACCGCAGCGGCGGGTTCATCTTCAGGTTGGCGTCGTACGTGCGCAGATCCTCGTCCGTGAAGGTCAGGTGGTGTGGAGTCACCTCGGCGGTTACCCGGATCCCCTCGGACTTGGCGCGGCGCACGAGCTCGACGCTCCGGGCGCTCGACAGATGGCACAGGTGGATCCGTCCGCCGGTGGCGCACGCGAGCGCCAGGTCGCGGGCGACGACGATCTCCTCCGCCTCGGCGGGGCGTCCGGCGACGCCAAGGGCGGCGGACACCACGCCTTCGTGCATGTGCCCACCCTCGACGAGTGACGGGTCCTCCGCGTGCTCGGCGAGGACGACCTCGTCCCCGAACGCCTTGACGTAGCGCAGCGCGTTCCGAAGGAGCCGGGCCGTCGGGACCGGGTGGCCGTCGTCGGAGAACACCCGAACCCCGGCCTCGACCATCTCGCCCATCTCAGCGAGCTGCTCGCCATCGAGCCTCTT
>WNGI01003772.1_pt1 | contig 13427 bp, 13 predicted proteins | sample 5400621 | NCBI WGS metagenome assembly WNGI01 (sample SAMN13153374, study PRJNA577476) | soil metagenome | isolation source: 20 cm soil or saprolite under Garry oak tree replicate 1 | place: USA:California | collected 2016-06-15
GGGCCCGAAGGTGCTGGATGAGCCGTGCCCGATCTGCGGCAAGCCGCTGGTCGAGCGGCGTGGGCGGTTCGGCCTCTTCAAGTCCTGCTCGGACTACCCGAAGTGCCCGGGCCCCAAGGGCGTCGCCGGGCGCGCGCAGGGCGCATCCACAAACAAGAAGACCGAGAAAGCCGTAGAGGCTTAGCTTTTCCCGGTCTGGGTATACTCCCTGAGCCAGTCGCAAGACTGAGTTAGCACGCCCGGGCCAACGCCCCTGTCCTTCGCTAAGCGAAGGCCGGAACCCGAGCGGAAGAAGAACAGGGAGGCAACGTAGAAACGTGGCTCAAGTGACCTTGAAGCAGCTGCTGGAGGCGGGCGTCCACTTCGGACATCAGACCAGCCGCTGGAATCCGAAGATGAAGACCTACATCTTCACCGCCCGCAACGGCATCCACATCATCGACCTGCAGAAGACGGTCCGGCTCCTGGACGACGCGTGGGACTTCACGCGCAACGTCGCCGCCAGCGGCCGTCCGGTGCTGTTCGTTGGCACCAAGAAGCAGGCGCAGGAAACGATCCAGACCGAGGCCGCGCGCTGCGGCATGTACTTCGTCAACCGCCGCTGGATGGGCGGCATGCTGACGAACTTCAGCACCGTGAAGAAGAGAATCGAACGGCTGCAGGAGCTGCGCAAGATGCAGCAGGAAGGCCAGTTCGAGCAACTGTCGAAGAAGGAGGCCAAGCGTCTCCAGGACGAGCTCGACCGCTTGATGTTCCATTTCGACGGCATCGCCGACATGAAGCGACTGCCCGGGGCCCTTTACGTCGTGGACCCGCGCAAGGAGCACATCGCCGTCACCGAGGCGAATCGGCTGAAGATCCCGGTGGTCGCGATCACCGACTCCAACTGCGACCCGGACCTGATCACCTTCGTGATCCCAGGCAACGACGACGCGATTCGCGCCGTGAAGCTGCTCACGGGAAAGATCGCCGACGCGTGCCAGGAAGGCCGCCAGGAAGCGGCGGCTCGCGGCGAGATCCTGCCCGAGGTCGAGGAGCGAGAGTTCCTCGAGACGCCTCGCTACGAAGAGATCGAGGAATACCTCGAAGATGAGGAGGACTACCTACCGACTGTGTCGGAAGAGGAGTTCACCGGGCACACCGTCGACGACGAGGAGGCCCGCTAGTGGTGGATGTGCCGATCGAGCTGATCAAGAAGCTGCGGGACCTGTCGGGCGCCGGCATGATGGACTGCAAGCAGGCGCTGGAAGAGGCGGACGGTGACGTCGACAAGGCATACACGATCCTGCGCGAGAAGGGCATCGCCAAGGCCAGCAAGCGCGCCGGTCGGGCGACCGGCCAGGGCGTCGTCGAGGCGTACCTGCACAGCCCATCGCCGGACTTCCCACCGCAGGTCGGCGTGCTGATCGAGGTCAACTGCGAGACGGACTTCGTCGCCAAAGGGCCCGACTTCCGCAAGCTCGCCAAAGAGCTTGCGCTCCAGGTGGCGGCCTTCGAGCCGAGGTGGGTGACGCGCGAGGATGTGCCTGATGAGGTGCTGGTGACCGAGCGCGAGGTCTATGAGGCCAAGGCGCTTCAGGATGGCAAACCGGAGCAGGTGGTCCCGCGAATCGTGGAGGGCCAGATCGAAAACTTCCTCAAGCAGAGCTGCTTGATGGAGCAGCAGTACTTCCGCGAGCCCACCCGCACAGTGCACGAGATCATCGCCGAGAACATCTCGAAGCTTCAGGAGAACATCACGGTCCGCCGCTTCGCGCGATTTAACATCAGGGAGTCTTGACGGCCGAGCACGCGCCGGGCGCTCAAATGGGAGTTCTGAACGTGGCAGATCGATCGCCTAAGTACAACCGCGTGCTGCTCAAGCTGAGCGGTGAGGCGCTTGGCGGATCACGTGACTACGGCATCGATCTCGAGGTGGTCGAGACCATCGCGGCGCAGGTCAAGCGCGTCCACCAGATGGGCGTGCAGGTTGCGCTCGTCGTCGGCGGAGGCAACATCTTCCGCGGGCTCGCGGCGACGGAGCGCGGCTTCGACCGGGCGACGGGCGACTACATGGGCATGCTCGCCACAGTCATCAACGCGCTGGCCTTGCAGGACGCGCTCGAGCGTACAGGCATCCCGGCGCGCACGATGACGGCGATCCAGATGCCACAGGTCGCGGAGCCCTACATCCGGCGGCGCGCTGTACGCCACCTCGAAAAAGGACGGGTGGTGATCCTCGCCGCCGGCACCGGCAATCCTTACTTCACCACCGACACGACGGCCGCCCTGCGCGCGGTCGAGATCGAGGCCGACGTGATCTTGAAGGCGACCAAGGTCGATGGCATCTACACGGCGGACCCCAAGCGGGACCCGACCGCCACGAAGTTCGAACGCCTGGGCTACCTCGAGGTGCTGAACCGCGGCATCGAGGTGATGGACAACACGGCGCTGACGCTCTGCATGGACAATGACGTACCGATCGTCGTGTTCAACCTGCTGACGCCTGGCAACATCGAGCGCGTCGTGCTCGGTGAGGAGATCGGCACGCTTGTGGGCGCGGCGACGTGATCGACCCATGATTGATCCAATACTCCGCGAGGCGGAGTCCAAGATGGGGAAGTCCGTCGATCACTTCGGCGGCGAGCTCGCCACGATCCGCACCGGGCGCGCCAACCCGGCTCTCATCGACCGCATCATGGTCCCGTACTACGGCACCCCGACTCCGCTCAACCAGCTGGCGCAGATCAGCGCGCCCGAGCCGCGGCTGCTCGTGGTCCAGGTCTATGACAAAAGCCAGATCGGGGCCGTCGAGAAAGCGCTCCGGGCGGGCGAGCAGGGACTCAACCCGGCCAACGACGGCCAGGTGATCCGGGTGCCGATCCCGCCCCTCACCGAGGAGCGGCGCCGCGAGTACGTCAAGCTCGTGCGTCAGAAGGCCGAGGAAGCACGGGTCGCCATCCGCAACGTCCGCCGCGACGAGCTGCACCGCATCGAGCACATGCAGAAGCAGGGCGAGGTGGCCGAGGACGACTCAAAGCGGGCCACCGGCCGCCTGCAGAAGATCACCGAAGCCCAGATCGAAAAGGTCGACGCCCTCGCCAATCGCAAAGAGCACGAGGTGATGGAGGTCTAGTTCGGGACCAGGGGTAGCCTGGCTCCGAACTGAAGTTCGCGGCTTGACGCACCGCGTCGCAGGCCGCTAACGTTCGCGCCCGAGCCTAAGCGCGGCAAGCGCTACGAACCGGGGGGCAGGCAAATTGGAATCAATGGGACCGTTCGATCCAGGCACGGCTGCAGGAAAACTCGAAATTCTGCGTTATACGCGCCCATCTCCGGTTAGGGGGTTTTCCATCGATGTTCATATTGCTGTCGCGCCTGGGTCGCCTTTTAGTGGGCACTACTGTCGTGATCGCGGTCACCGGCTTCATGGGCTTCAACACGCTGACTACCACGCCTGTCGCTTCCAAGCACAAGGATCCGCCCTGCACGATCAGCCCGAGCACGGTTGCGGTGAACCAGGCCTACACGATCAGCGCAACCAGGCTTCCGACCATCGACCCCGTCTATCTGATCGTGACTCCCCCAAGCGGAAGCAGCAGCGTGACCCCAGTGCCCGTGAGCTCGACTGGCACTTGGAGTGGAATTGAGTCAAGCGGTCTTGCCGGCACGTGGACGTATACCTTCTCCGGCCTGCAAACCAACAACACATACGGAGCGGTCGCAACCTGCTCCGCGCACGTGATCTGAGCGCCGACTCGAAATCGCCGGGTGAAACCTGGCCTGCGATAGGTCTCCTCACCCTGGCCACAAAAAAGGAGGCAGTGGATGCGTCGAGTGCGCCTGACAGTCCCGATCGTCTTGCTCGCCTGGAGCTCTTTCGTCACCGTAGGCGCGACCAACGCGGCCGCGTCACAGTCATGCGTCCGAAGCAATCCTGGGGTAACGGTTGACAACAACTGGGCCTGGTCGGCACCTGGGTCGTGGGGAATGCCAGGCCAGCAGCTCACCTATGCGATCGACGTGAGGAACTACGACATTGGCTGTGGTTCGTCAAGCTTTGCCATTAACGTCGCCGTCGCGAGCGGGTTCGCGATTTCGATGCCAACGAATACGATTAGCCTCAAGTCGTATTCCTCCGGGTACCTCTGGGCGCATGTGACGTCGCCGAGTGTGATCGCCGACGGTGACTACCCCCTCAGTGTCGCCGTGGAACGGGCCGGTTCATCGAGTCCGTCCTCTCCCACCACGAGTTACTACAAGGTCTACTCGTTGGACCTGGCAGCACCGACTCTGTTCTGGCCAAACCCTGGGGACGGAAACACGCTCAGCGGCAGGTCTTACACATTCACCGTTTCATCGAGCGACGACCACGCGGTCAAGAAGATCGACCTCTTCATCGACAATGCCTACGTCTCGACGACCGCGTGCGATGACATTTCGTATACATGCCAGCTGGGCTATAAATGGTCCCTGCGCGGTGCGAGCGGGCAGCATACCGTCACGTTCGAGTCTTACGACTGGGTGGGCAATCTCAGTCTGCTCCCGGTGACGTTTACCGTTAGCTGAAGCGATCCTTTACAAGCGAAAGAGGCTCCCGGCAACGCCGGGAGCCTCTCGTTTGCCATTACAGGCTGCTCGTCGTCGAGCTGTCTGTTCCTTACGGGTCGATTATCACCGTGCAGGTATAGGTGCCGGGCTTCAGGCCGTTTGCAGTGACGTTCTCCGGATCGCCAAACGTGGTGGCAGATGGCTGAGGCGAGTTTCCAATGTCGGCGCTGGCGCTGTCGACACAGGTGATTCTGGACTTGGTGCCACCCGTCGCCTCGCTCGTAACCGTGATCGTAAGGTCCGTTAGCGGCGTGTCTTTGAAGGTCAGGGACTCGCCACCAAACGAAGTGTCGCTGCATTTCGCCATGTGGCTCACAGCCACCGAGTGGGTCGTGGCGTCATCGATCGAGTAACCGGTCGGCGCTGCCTTCTCCGTCACGTAGTACGTGGCAAAGCCCAAGTTGTCCACGCAAACGGAGCCGTCCGTGCCCGAGACAAGATCATCGCTCCCGGTCTTGGCTGGAGCGCACGGATTCAGCACAGTGTACGGACCGTTGTTGGTGCAGAGCTCGAAATGCGCGCCCGAAAGGGCGGTTGCCGCAGGCTTGCTGGAGATCTTCGAGATCTTGATCGCCCCCAGCTGCTGCTGATTGGTGTAGGTGCATGTGACCGTGGCGCCCTGTGCAACGGTGATGTCCGCCTGCGTCGGCGTGGTCGCGTCTTGCGCCCCGCCGGTTGTGCAGACCAGACTCTCGAGTAGCCAACCTCCTGGCAAGGTCTCGTTCACCGTGTAGCTGCCTGGCTTCACGTTGGTGATGTCCTCGGTGTTGACTGAGTTGTCTCCAGTCGTGTTGCCGCTGTCGTTCAAGGTGAATGTGGTCGGAGGGCCAGTGCTGTCGACGGCCTTGCTGAAAGTGGCGGCGTTGGTCCCAGCACTTGGGATGTCGGTGCTGTAGCTGAAGTTCTTGTCGACGCCGCGCGGGTCGGTGTGCTTCTTGATCACGACCTCACCGCAGTTGGAAAGCTGGAACAGGCCAGGACCGACCAGGTCTTCCATGGCTGCTGAGCCGGAGTTGCCGGAGCTGCGGCTGACCCCTTCAGTCTGTCCGAAAGCGAGGCACGGCCCTGAGGACGTGAAGATGCCGGCATTGGTCAGGTCCGCCCCGGCCTCGCCGAACTCGTTAGTTCCAAGCGTTTCACCGGGCGGATTTGCTGCTGGGCCGGCCGTGTCCAGGACGGAACCGAATGTGTTCACCTTGGCTTCGGCGAACCCGGACGCTGACAGGTTAGTCGCAGTCCCCCAGCAGGGCGGAGAATCGCTGCCGATCTCACACGTCGACGTCGCCGAGGTAACCCAGCGCCTGAATGTCAGGCTAGGGTTGCTGGTGCTGCTGCCCTCGAAGTCGTAGACGAATAGCAAGTCACCTGCAGTCCGCTGGACCAGGCCATCTGACGCGGCGCCGCAAGCCGTCTTGCTCTGATTGAATTCGAAACCCACGTGGGCCGAGGGCGACGTGGTGTTTTGCGCGATTCGGACCCACGCCAGCTCCAGGAAAACGTGGGTGGTGTTCGGGCTAGGAAAGCCCGTAACCGACTTGGTCGCGATGTAGATCCGCTTGAGGTCGTCCTTGTTCGGAGAACTCGTCCCGATCACGCCCGGGCAGTTGTCGTCTTGCTTGGTCCCACCCTTGAAGCCCGTGTCAGTGTTGGACTTCGAGGCGTCGGTTAATCCGATGAATGACCAGCCGTTCGCCGTCGTGTTCTTGGTCTGGTAGGGGGCGGTCCCCGTATAGGTTCCACCGGAGAAGCTATTCCAGTCGGTGTATCCCGTGTTGTCGACGGCAAGGTTGCCGTCGTTGTCTTCGAACTGCGCAGCCTGCCCTATGAGCCCGGGGAGAGCTGCAAATGCTGAAAGACTGAACGTGACTGTTAGAGCGCCGACCGCGATGAAGGCGATGCCGGCGCCGCTCCACCAGCGTGAGCTTCGCCAGCGACGTGGTAGGGCCGATCGCAGAGCCCTTAGTCGAAATTCCAAATTCATTCTCCTCGTTTCAACGCTCCCTCACTCGCCGCGCAAGCGGCCTGAGGTGAGCCGTCAAACGGTGCTTCCTACTGCGGCATCTCAGTCTCAGGAGAGCTGCCCGATTGCCGTTCGCGCGAAAGCGCGAAAGCTGCAAGCAAAAACGCGTCGGTCGGCTCTCCCTGGTAGCTGCCCAGGCTCAGGCTGGGGGCGGGCACCCTCTCTTTTTCACGGTTCGGTTAGTTGATTGGAATGTTGAGTCCAGAAAAGCGCGTGTCAATGGGACAACGGTCCCCTTTGAGGACTGCTTTGTGATTTAGACCGGCGTGACGAGCGGCCAACCGGCCGATGCGCCTCCAGCGACGGATTGGGCGCCGGTCGGTACGCTTTCCTCACCTTTGGACTCCCAGGTCCCTCGCCACATCGGGATCATCATGGACGGCAACGGCCGCTGGGCCCGCCGCCGCGGCCGGCCCGCCAGCTTCGGCCACCGCCAGGGCGTGCGTGCGATCAAGCGAGTGCTCCAGGCCTGCGAGGACCTGGGTGTGCACGACCTGTCCATCTATGCGTTCTCGACCGAGAACTGGGCGCGTCCGCGGGCTGAGGTGCGGGCGCTGATGCGGCTCTTTCACGAGACGATGCAGCGCGAGATCGAGGAGATGCACCGCCGCGGCGTGCGCATCGTGGTGAGCGGCCGTCGGGATGGCCTCTCCCCGCGGATGATCCAGCGCATCGACGAAGCGATGGCGCGCACCGCCAACAACCGCAACGGAGTGCTCAACGTCTGCCTCAACTACGGGGGCCGGGCCGAGATCGTGGACGCCGTGCGCGCCCTGATTCGCGACGGTGTCTCAGGGCAAGATGTCGATGAAGACGCCATCTCGTCGCACATGTACCAGCCGGAGCTTCCCGATCCCGACCTCATCATCCGCACCGCCGGGGAGCGGCGAGTCAGCAACTTCCTGCTCTGGCAGGGGGCGTACGCGGAGATGCTCGTGTCCGAAACCCTGTGGCCCGACTTCGGTGTCGACGACCTCAAGGCAGCTCTGGCGGACTACGCGTCGCGGGTTCGTCGATTCGGGGCGCGACCCGAAGATGAGAAGGTCGCGAGAGGGGCCGGATGACCACCAACAATCCACCGCTGGCCAAAGGCTGGAAACCGAGCCCGCTGATGGTCCGCATCCTCACCGCCTTCGTCTTCCTCGGCGTGGTCATCGGGCTCGTGCTCGCGGGCATCTACGGCGTCTACCTGCTGGTGCTGATCCTCGGCGGCCTGGCCCTGTACGAGTTCAACGGGCTGTCCGACCTGATGGGCTCCCGCGCCCCGGCCTGGCTGCTGTATCCGCTCGGCATCTTCTTCGCCTTCAGCGGCACGGCCCTGAAGCAGGTCGACGTCACCCTCGTGCTCGCGCTCGCGCTGGTCGGCGGGCTGGGCGCGTTCTTGTTCCTGCCTGGCCGCCGGCAGGGGCTGAGCCGCTGGGCGATGGGCCTGGCCGGGGCCCTGTACGTCGGCATGCCGTTCAACTTCTACCTGCTCCTGTACACGTCCAAGCCGAACGGCCTGGTGTGGACGCTGTTCACGATCTTGGCCGCCGTCGCCAGCGATGCGGCCGCCCTGCTGGTCGGGAGTCGAATCGGCCGGCACCCATTCTTTGCAGCGATCAGCCCCAAGAAGACGCTCGAAGGCGCCATCGCGGGTGTGATCGGATCGGTGCTGGTGATGCTGATCGGGGTCTCGGCGGTGCTCGGCCTGAACCCGCTGCATGCGATCGCGCTTGGTGTGCTGGTCGGCACCAGCGCCGAGGTGGGGGACCTGGTCGAGTCGCAGATGAAGCGCCTGGCCGAGGTCAAGGACTCCTCGCATCTGATCCCGGGCCACGGTGGCGTGCTGGACCGCCTGGACTCGATCCTGTTCCCGCCGATCCTCGTCTATCTATACGTGATGGTTTTCCATCTGCTCTAGATGACCCGGCCCATCAATGTCGTCGTGCTCGGCGCCACCGGGTCGATCGGCCAGCAAACCCTGGACGTGATCGACCGCAACCCTGGCCGCTTCAAGCTCTTCGGGTTGACCGAGGGCGTTCGCTCGACCAACCGGCAAGCCGAATTTCTTGTTCAGGGCAAGGCCGGCGAATCCGACTTCGACGCCCAGGTCGAGGCGATGGTCACCGACCCGCGCTGCGACCTGGTGGTGGTGGCGATCCCGGGCGCTCGGGCCCTGATGCCGACCATGTCCGCTCTGAAAGCCGGCAAGGAGGTCGCCCTTGCGACCAAGGAGGTGCTGGTGATGGCGGGCGCGCTCGTGATGAAGGCGGCCGCCGGTCGCGCGCAGGGTGCATTTCCAATCGCCAAGAGCATCCGGCCGATCGACAGCGAGCACAGTGCGATCTGGCAGTGCTTATGGGGTGAGGAGCGCGAGAACGTGCGCCGCCTCATCCTCACCGCGAGCGGCGGCCCTTTCTGGGCCCACCCCGACCTCGACCTGGACCAGGTGACGGTGGAGCAGGCGCTCAACCATCCGCGCTGGTCGATGGGGCCAAAGGTCACCGTCGACTCCGCGACTCTGATGAACAAGGGCCTGGAGCTGATCGAGGCGCACCACCTTTTTGGCATCCCCCTGGACGCCATCTCGGTGTCCATCCATCCCCAGAGCGTCGTTCACTCTCTCGTCGAGTTCGTCGACGGCTCCCTCAAGGCCCAGCTCGGCAGGCCCGATATGCGGCTGCCGATCGCGGTCGCCCTGGCCTATCCCGACCGGCTGCCCGACGCGGTGCCGCCGACCACGCTCTCCGAGCTCAGCGGCCTCGAGTTCCAGGAGCTGGACGAGAAGCGGTTTCCGAGCGTCCGGCTGGCCCGGGAAGCGGCGGCCACGGGGGGCGGTCATCCCGCCGTCCTCAATGCCGCCAACGAAGAGGCCGTGAACGCTTTCCTGGGGCGGGAAATCCCTTTCAGCGGCATCGTGCGCACGGTGGAGCGCGCTCTCAGCGCATTCACAGGCTCCGGCGGCAGCCTCGACGAGATCCTGGAAGCGGATCGCTGGACGCGGGCTTACATCCGGAATGAGTCCGGTAGTCTGAGGGCCACATGAACGTCTTTTTGGTGATCGTCGGCGTGGCAGGCATGTTCCTGCTCCTGATCGCGCCTCACGAAGCGGGCCACTTCGCGCTCGCCAAGCTGTTCAAGGTGCGCGTCATCGAGTTCTCGATCGGGGCCGGCGCCCGGCTGTGGTCGATGACTCGGGGCGGAACCCTGTACGCGGTGCGTGCGATCCCAGTCATCGGTTATGTCCGCATGGGGGGGATGGAAGCCGGCGACTGCGAAGATCCCCAGGGCTTCCACCGCAAATCTGCCTGGCAGCGGATCCTGATCCTTGCCGCCGGGCCGGCGGCCAACTTCCTGGTGGCCATGATCCTGGTGGCGGCCTTGGGGCTGACGCAGCTCAACGACGATCCCGGCAAGGTCGCCAGGGTGGTACCGGGTTCGCCGGCTGCCGCGGCCGGATTCCAGGCCGGCGACAGGCTGCGTACAGTGGAGGGCCGGCCGATCACGGCGCCGGACCAGCTCCGAAAGGTCGAGAACGCAGCGCCGGGCGCGGCCATCGTGGTCAGCGGCGTCCACACGAACGGTCAGCCTTTCACCTACATCGTCACGCCGCAGTGCCCCAAGCCAAATCAGTGCCAGATCGGCCTGAGCGTGATGGGGCTGATCACCGTCAAAGACGCGGTCCTCAACGGCGCCGCCTTCCCGTTCGTGGCCGTGAACAACCTGGTCCAGGGACTCAGCCAGCTGGTGACCGGCCAGGTTCCGGGTGGATTGCTCGGGCCGAACGGCTTCACGGGCCCGATCGGCATTGCGTACGTCACGGAGCAGTCGGTGTCGCTCGGTCTTGGCACCTATGTTTTCTTCGTCGCCCTGCTCTCCGTCGCGCTCGGCTTCACCAACCTGCTGCCGTTCCTGGCTCTGGATGGAGGCCGGGTGGTCGTGGTGCTCATCGAGGTGCTTCGCCGCAGGCCGTTCGACCGCGCCAGCGAGCTCAACTTTCAGCGCATCGGACTGGTGGCGCTGCTCGGCCTGGCGGCGTTGATCAGCTTCCTCGACATCCAGCGGATCGCGACGGGCCAGTTCCCCGGGCTCGATCGTTGATAGCGATGGTCACGCGCCGCAAGGCGATCCCGGTCAATGTCGGCGGCGTCGTCATCGGAGGCGCGGCGCCGATTGCCGTGCAGACGATGACCAAGACCGACACGCGGGATGTCAAGGCGACGCTGCGCCAGATCCACGAGCTGAAAGAGGCAGGCTGCGAGATCGTGCGGCCGGCCGTGCCCGACCGAGAGGCGGCGGAGGCGCTCAAGGAGATCGTCAAGGGATCGCCACTGCCGGTGATCGCGGACATCCATTACGACCACACGCTGGCGCTCCTGGCGATCGAGGCGGGCGTGCATTGCCTGCGCCTCAACCCCGGCAACCTCCCCGACCGCGAGAAGGTGGTCAAGGTGGTGAACGCGGCCAAGGAACGCGAGATCCCATTTCGCATCGGCGTCAACGCCGGGTCGCTGCCCGAAGAGGTGCACAAGAGCCTGCGCGAGCAGCACCGCATCGACCGCGACGACCGGGAGCGGACAGCAGACCGGATGGTCGAGGTCGCGCTGGGACACTGCAAGATCCTCGAGGACCTGGATTACGGTCCCGGCTACATCAAGGTCTCGCTGAAGGCGACCGATGTGTGGACCAACATCATGGCCAACCGAAAGTTCGCCGCCGCGCGGCAATACCCGATCCATCTCGGCGTCACCGAGTCAGGTCCGGTGGAGGCGGGCAGCATCCGCAGCTCGGTTGGGCTCGGCATCCTGCTGAGCGAGGGAATCGGCGACACGATCCGGGTGTCACTCGCGACATCCGATCCACGAGAAGAAGTACGCGTGGCGCACGAGATCCTGAAGACGCTGGCCTTCCGCAATGAGAGCCCGACCCTCATCGCCTGCCCCACGTGCGGGCGGCTCGAGTACGACATGGTGCCGACTGTGAATGCGGTCGAGGCCTATATAGCGAAGCTCAAGGTGCCGATCACCGTCGCGGTCATGGGTTGCGTCGTCAACGGCCCGGCGGAAGCCCGGCACGCGGACATCGGCGTGACGGGCGGCCGCGGCAAGGGCGTGATCTTCAAGAAAGGTACCCTGTACCGGACCGTGCCCCAGGAGGAACTGCTTCCAGTGCTGCTGGCTGAGATCGACGCGATCGCCGCAGAGGCTGCGCTCCCGCGCTAGCCCTTCACCTCCCCACTTGCTGGGGAGGTGGCCGCGAAGCGGCCGGAGGGGGCGACCCCTTTAGCATTCACCGTCAAGGATTGTTTCGCGCATGAAACAGGAAACCGAAGAGCAGCAGGACTTCGTCAAAGAAGTCACCAAGATGTCCGACGACTTCGACCGCTGGTACACGGACGTGGTCCGCAAGGCCGAGCTGGCCGACTGGTCGGGTGTGCGAGGCATGATGGTTGTGCGCCCCTACGGCTGGGCGATGTGGGAGGCGATCATGCGCGCCTTCGACGACATGATCAAAGAGAGCGGGCATGAAAACTGGGCCTTCCCGCTGCTGATCCCACGCGAGTTCTTGATGAAGGAGGCCGAGCACGTCGAAGGCTTCGCTCCTGAAGTCGCATGGGTCACGAGGGCGGGCGGCGACATGCAGGAGCTCGAAGAGCCGCTCGCAGTCCGGCCCACGTCCGAGACGATCATCGGCCCGCTGATCAAGCGCTACATCCAGAGCCACCGCGACCTGCCCAAGCTGACCAATCAGTGGAACAGCGTGGTGCGCTGGGAGATGCGCTCGCGCCTTTTCCTGCGCAGCCGCGAATTCTGGTGGCAGGAAGGCCACACGTTCCATGCCTCCGCCGAAGAAGCAATCGACGAGGCGGCGATGATCCTCGACTACTACCGCTCGATTGCCGAGGACTGGCTCGCGGTCCCCGTGCTGACCGGTAAGAAGTCGCCCGCCGAGACGTTTCCGGGCGCGGTGCACACGCTCACCGTCGAAGGTCTGATGAAGGACGGGCTTGCTCTGCAGATGGGCACGTCGCACTACTTCGGACAGAACTTCGCCCGCGCCTACGACATCTCCTTTTCCAACAAGGAGAACGAACGCGAGCTGTGCTACTCGACCTCGTGGGGCATCAGCACGCGGTTGGTGGGCGCGCTGGTGATGGCGCACGGCGACGACTCGGGCCTGACCGTTCCGCCCAGGGTCGCACCCATCCAGGTCGTCGTGGTGCCGATCTTTCGCGACGACGACAGCCGAGCCAAGGTCGAGAGGTTCATCAACAGCTGGACGCCGGACCTCAAAGTGGCCGGGATCCGGCATCGAGTCGACTGGCGCGACGAGCGGCCCGGTGACAAGTACGCTCACTGGGAGCTGAAAGGCGTGCCGATTCGCCTGAACGTTGGCGCGCGCGACGCCGACGCGGGCCAGGTCGAGATGGTGGACCGGCTGTCGCGCGCGCGAGTGAGCGTGCCTGTAGCCGGGATCGGAAAGCGTCTGAGCGATGAGCTCGACTCGTTCCAGAAGAAGTTGTTCGAGCGAGCGCAGCAATTCCAGCGCGAGAACACCTTCGAGCTGGGAACGCTTGACGAGGTGGTCGCGCACTTCCGCGACCGCGGCGGCTTCGCGTGGACGCAATGGTGCGGCGACGGGGAAGAGGAAGCCCGCATCAAAAGCGAAGCCGGAGGCGTGACGATCCGCACGATCGACGAGACGGAAAAGCCGTCAGGCAAATGCTTCGTGTGTGGCAAGCCGGCGAAATACCGCGTGGCTCTAGCCAAGGCTTACTGAACGCCTCTCACCCTAGCCCTGTCCCCTGAATTGGATAGGGAGATCAGGTACGGAT
>WNGI01010741.1_pt1 | contig 13427 bp, 8 predicted proteins | sample 5400621 | NCBI WGS metagenome assembly WNGI01 (sample SAMN13153374, study PRJNA577476) | soil metagenome | isolation source: 20 cm soil or saprolite under Garry oak tree replicate 1 | place: USA:California | collected 2016-06-15
GCGAGTCGCGGACAGCCCCAGTTGGGATTACGCTGCTTCATTTCGAGGACCGCATGGACGAGTTCTGCACTCGGTCCTTTCGGGCCGGGCATCCGTCGGCGATTCGGTGAGAATAGCATCCGGTACTTTCGCTTGCTCATGGCTTTGTGAAAGGATAGCAGCGTCGAGGGCTTCAGTACGATTGCGGAACGGAGCAGACGAGTTGGACGTACCAAGAGCGCCATCCAGCCGGCAAGGATGCGGTCCCACGCGGATAAATTGGGGGATCGTTGCCGGGAGCGATTCAAGATCAGGAGCTGATGCTTGAGGAGAAGCGACTCCGCAACTAGGGAACGGACGCCGCCAGGTCCAAGCAGGCGGGCCAGCGTGGCAATGAAATGGATAAATAGAACGACCAAATGGCGCATCGAAGAATGGTAGCAAGGCGGGGAATTCTGAGGAATCATGGGTGAAATAACAATTCGCCAGCCACAGGTTCATCCGATGGGGTCCTCACTGGCGCGTCGGCAAGTGGATATAACGGTGGCCCGTTATTTGAGTTTCAGGTGAGCCCAGCCGGTGCAACACTCCTTGCCGCTGGAACCGCGTCATTCAACATGGGCCAAATCCACTCGGACTTTGGGACGGGACTAATCTACAGCGATGATGGCGAGGTCGCTGATCCCAATACACAGGCGAGCGTTGGCACCTATAACGCGTCGGGCCTCGCCGCTCCGGACTCCTCACTGAATCGAGTATTCATCCTCGGACAGACATCCGCGCAGGCCGGCACCAACAACTACACCATCCAATCCTTCGACGAAAAGGCTTACACCCTTGTGTCTTCAATCACAGTCTCGAATCTAGTGGGCACCCCTATTGAACTTGTACGATGGGGAGCTACCGGCCTCGCTGTATCGACGATGAATCTGGGGGGCAACGGTTCGCCAGGCATGCTTTATTTAATTCAGGATATGACCTTTGTAAGCGCTGCTCAGGCCGCTACTTCTCTGTCGTTCCAGTCGCGGGAGTTGGTGCGGCGGCGCTGGAAACGCATCTCCAAGGCCGACATTGTGAAGATGGTGCAAGCGAGAGGAGCAGCAAAACCTCGAGCATGAAAAACAGTCTAGGTTCCTCCACTCACAGGGTTGGTCCAAGATCTACCTGGCTCGCTTCGCCTCCAACGACGTTTGATCTGGTGTCCTAGCTCCCGATAAGCCCCGACTGCGTCTTCGACGCGTCGAAGACGCAGTTAAAGCTTATCGGGACTTTGGACCATCAGGGACTCGGACGGCTGTCCACTGGCCATTTGTCCCGGCGGCATTCACAAATGTGCCAACAATTTTGTTTCCCGTCATTTTCCCGACAAAGAATGTCTTCACGTGCTGTCCGTCGGGTTGGCTAAGTGTGATGGTGAAGGCTAGAAAATCTCCTTCTCTGTGGCCAAAATCGCTTTCTTCACTCTCTCCCTTTGAGTTCAATGTTCTTGCGTTCAGCCAATCCCCCTCTGCGCCGGTATAGGTCAGCTCGAACAAGCGCGAATAATTACCGTGGGCGCTTTTTATCTGTGCTTTCCATGCTCCAAGCCCAAGGTTGGCGTAATAGATACTCATCTCTGGGGGAGACGCCAGTATCTCGACAATGGCCGCTAACTTCAGAAATTCTACCTCTACACTGCTCTCCATCAATTTATAGCGGAAAGTCACGTTGAAGGTGCTTGGAGTGTGGGAGACGAATTTCCACGTTTTAGCGTTGTCCTCAGCGGCCTTGCGTAGCAAAGGATGACCCGTCTGAGCGACAGCCTCACGGACCGATTCACCGTCGGTCGTGACCTTAACGCTCACTTCCCCTTGGATGCGTGTTTGGCGAGCGAGAGGCGGGTATATCGGCTCGCTGTGCTGCATCACCTTTGGCAAGGTTTCCGCAGACTCCTGTGCCAATGTGCTCGGTACCACCACGAGCAATACCGATAGCATCAGAATCGTGCAAGCAGGCCGCATGGATTTCTCCGTCTCAGAATCAGTCTAGCGCATAGCAAAAGCTGAATTTCTGCAAAGGAGTTTCTATGGCCTAAAAGTACTCTCGACCTTCAACTCCTGCGTAACGCCGAAATCGGAGAAGTTGAATCGGCCAAACGGACTTTACCGGTAAGGCGACAAATCGGGCATGTGGGGCCAGGGCGGGCTATGAGTCCTCGCAGCATTCACAATGACCGTGCACTTCACGTAGCGCTCACGATATTTAAGAAATATTTTTGGCCTTAAGTTGCCTAATGTTGGATGGTTTTGTTCTGTTCAGGATGGTCTTGCATGGTTTTGCTTCTTGCGTGGAAGAAGAAGTTGCAGCCGCCGTACGGTTTCAGCCATAGGTGGCTGAAGGACTTGGTGGACGAGAGCGTATTTGTATCCCCGGCCTCCTCGTTGCGAATACAGAATGCAAGATTGGATGGAGCGGAGTTGGTTGGGAAGTTGGGAAGGAATTGGAGGAAGGGGAAAAGGTCCATCGAATTCAGGCCATTCTGAGTGACCATACCAGTTTGGATGGATTGGGCCCGAGAAGTAGCGAATTGCTTCGGTGGACAGAACCGGGTTTTGGCACAAAGTACGGCACAAAACTGGGCACATTCGGCAGCGAGTGTGCAACCGAGTGGATTACGCTTGTCCGATCGGCGCGTTCATCAACAAGTGGATTTGGACCATCACGACAATTTCATGGGATCGTTATAGTGATTGTCCCCGGCGCTACGGTGACATTCGGGGATGTGGCTTGTACGGCAATCGTGACGGTAGTTGGAGTTGGGGGAGGGGGAGGAGGCGGTGGAGGCGGAGTGAACGAACTCCCTCCTCCGCCACAGGCAACCGCGCCTGCTACCAGAACGACAAATAGAAGAGCAAAGCTAATTCCGGATGCCGAGAGCATTGGCACAGTCCGCTTGAAGTGATCCTTCCAGATCAAGAACACGATCATCAGCCACAATGCAATGACTAAAGTATAGAAAGCAAAAGGCACAGGCCGGGGTGTTTGGCGCAGGGGCATCGGGGGAGCCGTGGCCGGACGTGATGCAACGCTGACCGTAAGTGTGGTGTTAAGCGCACCGCTCGCTGGCAAAGTTCCTGACTGCGGATTGAAGCTGCAAGAAAGGCCAGATGGCATCCCTGGGCAAGTGAAGTTGAACAGATCCGTGAATCCATTTTGTGAAGACAAGGAAACACTGAATGTTGCGGAACTCCCAACGGGTATCTTCGCAGTGCTTGGCGAGAGGGTTCCCGTCGCGCCTTGTAGATGCACAGTGATCGGTGCAGCCTGGTGCGTAACTCCATCTGCGGAGCCACTGACTTGGATCATGTAGTCTCCGGCGGGCGCATTTGTCGCCAGTTGTATGTTGTAGTTACCCAGCGAAAGAGAACCAGTATTCAAGCACTGCGGTCCGTTCTGGGGTGAAACACTACAGGTGATGGCAACCTGATCACTCCAACCGGGCGTTGCGCTAATCGTCAGACCAAAACTCGCCGGATTGCCTGGGAGTAGGGTTAAGGAGTTTGGCGAGACACTTACGGCAAAATCCGCAATGGTCAACTTCAGCAGAATCTGGTCAGTTGCTGCGCCATCGCTTGCAACCAATTGGAATGGGTACGTTCCTAACGGCGTATTCGCGCTTGTTTGGATCTTCAGCGAATCGACGAGCACCTGTCCTGCGGGAAGAAAAAGCGAATTTGCGCTCAACTGGCAAGTAGCACCTACTGGCAAACCCTGGCAAGAGAACTGAAACGTGCTCGTATAGCCACCCACAGATGCGACGTAGATGCCGTAATCGCTCGTCGTGGCTGATGGTGGCGTTTGTTCGTGCAAAAAGTCCGCAGTCAGTTTGATTCCCGCAAACGAAGAACTTGTCTGGTAGGAATAGATCGTCGTACTCACTCCGCTCACCGTGGCAGTGATCGCAAAGACATGCGAAGAGTTGAATCCGGTGCCGATTGTGAATGGCACGTTGGCGGTTAGATTGCCATCCGGAATGGTCACGGTCGAGGGAATACTGATATTGGGATCGCTAGCGGTAAGTTGGACAGCAGTAGCACCCACGGCGGGCAAACTCAAAGTAACCATCACTGTCCCGTGGTTACCGACAGTCGGATGCGTGGTCATTTGCAATTGTACCGTTGGTCCAGCCGCACCCGGGATTACATGATACGAGTCCGGTACGCCGTCGAGTTCAATCAAGTCGGCGCGCCCGTCGCCATTTAGATCTGCTGCCATTTGCGGGACGGACAGTTTTTCCATTGGAAAAATGGCATACGTAGGCGTGAAGGTGCCGTCGCCGTTCCCGGCCAAAAACTGTAGCGACGCAGTCGGGGCCACAATATTCGGTGTGTACAGAAAAGCTGCGATGTCCAGGTTGCCATCACCATTGAAATCGGCCAAGAAAGGAGCCGAACCTTGAAAGGGATCGGCCGTATTCGAATCGCCGCCTGCCAGGCTGGAAGGTCCGCCGGACGTCAGATAAGTCTGCAACAAATGAAACGTTCCATCCACTTGGCCAAGATATACCGAGAACTGGATCGGTCCATAGACTCCCGGAGAAATCTGCTGCGTCTGATAAGTTACCAGGTCGGGCAGGCCGTCGTGGTTCAGATCGGCAAGCGTAAACCCAGTGGGATCGGGAGTGATGAGTTTTGCTGGTGCAAACGTTCCGTCACCCTTGCCAAGAAGTTCGTAGGGCCCAATCAGAAGATCAAGCTTCCCATCGTGATTAAGATCCAGAGCCCGAATACTAGAGACCGTAATGAACTGTCTGTCGTTGCTGGTGACGCTCACGGACTGGCTTTTGGTAAAAGTACCGTCTCCGTTCCCATGATAGATGGTGAGAAGTGAGCCAGTCGGAGTGCTAGGCGGCGCGGCCACTGCCACATCAAGCTTGCCGTCGCCATCGAAGTCTCCCGCAGCCATAACGCCAAAGCCACCATCAGTGAGGGGAATCGTCTTGGCTGGTCCGAACTTCCCTCCACCGATGTTGGGAGCGAAAACAAAAGCCGGCTGCCCTTCAGTTTGGGCATTGAACTTCAAGATAAGCAGATCTGGATGACCCGTGTTGCGAAAATCGCCAAGCACAGCGTCCAGTAATGTATCGAACCCCTCCGCCACGGGAGTGCGGATGGGAGAACCAAATGTTCCACCGCCGTTGCCAACCAGGACGGTGAACTGCCATGCAGTAGAAGTTATTCCATCAGGGAACTCGAAAAGAGCAAGATCCGGCTTGCCGTCTCCATCAATGTCGCGAATAAAAAAATTAGTATGAGGGGCGCTGAACGCATTTGGCGGAGGATAGCCGATATAATTCCCGGTGGGGCCACCAAAACTTCCTTGACCATCATTCAGAAAAACGCTAACTGTATCTTCATCCTGACTCGCGCCAATTATGTCAAGTCGGCCATCGCCATTAAGATCTGCGAGCGCCATACCGATCATGGACCGGTCTCCACGAACGACCTGGGCCGTGCCCAGGTTTCCATGTCCGTCGCCCAGCGATACGCTGACGAGGTTGCCCGCCACCGCGCCGTACGGAGGGAACTCACCGAAATAGAGGCCGGTGGCAGCAACATCGAGATGTCCGTCACCATTCAGATCGGCCAATGCGATAGCGGCGATATTTTCACCTGCACCGGCTCTAAGGATCGTGCCGCTATTCTGAAACGAACCGTCGCAATTGCCCCAGAAAGCAAACACTGCTCCAGCCACGGTTTCGGCTGCAACAATATCGGGACAGCCATCTTCATTGAGATCCCCGACTTTGGCGTCAAAGAAAAATCCAGGATTGTCCTCGGCCACTACTTGGGCCTGCTTGAAAATCCCCCCGCCCTGATTCAAATAGGACAGGACCCCAGCGTTTGAGAATTGATCGATGACTACCAGGTCGGGAAGCCCATCCCCGTTTAGATCCGCGGCGACCAAAGAGGTGGTGGCGAATCCCGTGGGCACATTCACTTCGAACGGGCTGGTGATGGGGCTTCCAAAGTTTCCTTTGCCATCTCCAGGCAGGAACGCGACGGGGCCAGTGTTATTGTCACCCACAATTCCAACAACAAGATCAATGGCCCCATCGCCATTGAAATCCGCCGCAGAGACGGAAAGCGGAGCACCGGGAACGAAATAGTCGGCTTCGGGAGCGAAGGTGCCGTCGCCGTTGCCGAGTAGAACTCCGACGATCCCGTTATCAGCTTCTGCCACTACGAGATCCAGGACGCCCTTCTTCCGAAGATCTGCGCTGATAACCGCTACCGGCGTCTGTCCGGCTAGATGGAGAATGACAGGGAGCTGCGAGGTTCCATCGCCCTTGCCAAAGTAAAGCCACAAGTCGTTACTGCCACCATTGGCTACAACCCAATCCATCTTGCCGTCGTGATTGAAGTCGCCTGTCGCGACGGCTGTCGGGATGAATCCTGCAGGCAGCGTTGGATGAAGTGTAAGACCCGGCAGGCTACTTGGCTGCGTTAAGGTCGTGGCGTTGCTGGTCGCTTGCGCTTGCCCGGTTGGTGCGCTCACTAACCATGGGAACGGTGGCGGCCCTGCGCCGCCTGGGGAACGCGCAAACTTTTGCAAATATCCAGAGCCAAGCCTTTGCGCCTGATTCCAGCCTAGGAAACGGTGCGGCCTTGGTGGTAGCTTCGCTGGCAGCTTGGGACCCCGCAGATCGAATTCCTGCATTGTTGTTGTCCCAGCAGCAGCTAAGATCGGCGGCGCCGGGGTGACTGTAAAGGTCAGGGGATTGGAGACTCCACCACCGGGAGGCGTAGTGACGACTGTGATCTGAGCCGTGCCGGGATTCGCGACCAAGCTAGAAGGTATGTCGCCGAAGAGTTCGTTGTTATTGGCTGCGCCCGAATTGAGCGGCTGCCCGTTCCAGTAAACCGTAGCTCCTGTGAGATTGCTCCCGTTCACAAGCAGACCAAATCCAAATCCTCCAGCGCTTACGCTGGACGGGGAAAGCGATGTAATCGTCGGCGCGAGGTTGAAGATAGTGAAAGGAATCGAGTTCGAAGTCCCTCCGCCCGGGGGTGGATTCTGAACGGTGATCAAGGGAGCAGAAAATGATGAAAAGCGCGATGCAGGATCCAGATAAAAGGCGGGGACAATGGCCGTCAGCTGGGTACTGCTGAGGTAGGTAGTGGGAAGATTCGCGGAGTTCCACTGTGCAACCGACGAGCTGACAAATCCGGTACCGTTAACAGTGATGGTGGTGCTGGGTCCAAAGAGAGGAGCGCCAGTCGGTGAGATGGACGAAATGGTCGGGACCGGACTGATGGGAGGCGAAGATGGCGGACTCTGCCACAAAAGCGCCATCCCTCCGGCAATACTACCGATTTCAAAACTCCACTGCGACGCTTGTGAACGCGACGATTGAACACCGACGGTCGCCGCAATTCCAAAGTCTTGTGAAACACAAGCGTTGCCGAACACCGTGTCGCCGTATTCGAACAAAAACTCACTGCTGCCTTCTTGAAAGACAACCTCGAACGTAACTGTCGCGTTGGAGTCTGAGCGGCACAAGAAGCTTCGAACGTTCCTCCATTCGACAATCAATTTGCGGTTAGGCGCTGCGCCGGTTACGGCCCAAAAAACGTTCTGCGCCGTCCCTTTTAATGGATAAAGATCCTGCCAGAACGGAGCCACAAGCGTTGCCGGCTGATACGCAAACGGAGGAAAACCGCCGGGGCGAAGATCCTGATTTGCATAGCTGGAGTACGCATCGGTGAAGCTGATCGTCCCGTTGCTGCTGACGTACAGCTGAGTGAAGTTCCCTCCGCCAAATGGAATCGTGAATGGTGAAGCGATCGCCGCTACTGAGTCATCCCCCAGATTTAAGTTGGTTCCAGCGATGGATTGGTAGTTAGGTTGCGTTTGCGTGAAACTGTAGGCGCTGAGCACTTCTGCGTTTACTTTGCTGCCGTCGGGGTATTGCAGAACGTAGCTGCCGATCGCCGAGGGGATCCACTGACCGGTGTAAACGCCATCACCAGCAGCTTGGTCCGCCCCGCTCCCATCGTCAGTGAGCGTTACGCTTTGGCCGCCGGGGGAAACCTGCACCACTACTGCGCCGGCCGGTTGTGCGCAATTGATGTTCAGCACCGAAAGGGTAATCGCGCCTCCTACGCTGCCAGAGACAGTGTCCGGTACTGGTTGCAGTCGCGCGTTCACGGTGGAATTGGTGCATGTCAATGCGCCGAATGCGTTTAGACGCTTTTGGGTGATCGAATCAGTGAGTGCGGAAACGCTGTCCCCTCCCGCGAGAATCAGATTCTTGATGGCGCGCCAATCTCGACTCGGGTCCTGCGCTTTGAGAAGCGCCGTCACACCCGTCACGTGCGGCGCGGCCATGGACGTTCCGCTAAACACGCTGTAGGTATTGTTCGGCGTCGTGCTGAGAATCTCAGCTCCGGGCGCACCCAAATGCACCGTGCGTCTTCCCGTATTCGAGAATGACGAATAAAATTCCGTCCTGCATCTGTGCGGAAATCGCATCCATCAGCGCCTGAGAGAAATCACCGCCGCCCCAACTATTGTTCGTTGCGACGATGTTTACCCCAGAGTCTCTAAGCTGCTTGACGACATCAAGGCACCTGATCGCCCATGACGTGTCTCCTCCGCCGTCCGCGTTGAGGAATTTGCACGGCAAAATCTGCACGCCCCAATTCACACCAGAAACTCCTCCTCCGTTATTTCCAACTGCGCCGATAATCCCTGCCACGTGACTCCCGTGGCCGTTGTCATCGAAGGGATCGCAGTTGCCATACACCACGTTTAGTCCATGGCTTCCGGCTCCGCATTGGATTGGATTTCCGTTTTGATCGGTGCCAGAGAATCCGGAGGAGGAGGTCCACACATTCGCTGCTAAATCGGAGTGCGTGTAATCAATCCCGGTGTCCAGAACTGCAACTACCACACTTGGGCTTCCAGTCGTCAACGCCCAAGCTTGGGTGGCATGAATGTCCGCACCAGGTGTTCCGCCGTTTTGCCCAGTGTTGTGGAGACTCCACTGCGCACCGAACTGGGGGTCGTTCGGTGTCGTGAATGCCCTGACGATGTAATCTGGCTCAGCGTAGAGTACACTCGGATTCTGCCGATAGTGGAGCAATGCATCCTGAACACTCACCCCTTGTTCTAACTGGACGACATGGAGTCGCTCCACGATGGCTGGCTCCGCCAGGATTCTTGCCCCTACACTTTGGTGCGCCCTCTCCATGGCCGCTCGTGTCGCGTCGCCCCGAAATCTCACTAGCACCCGATCAGTTCTGTATTTGGGCTCCTGTGAGCGATCGACCGCACCATTCTGGAGATGTGGCTCTTGCCCTTCAGAATGTGCCAACAGCGAAACTATTCCGGACGCAACCAGGGCAACGAGAACGAGGCCCAATAGAAAGAGGGGACCCCGAGTTGCTTTTCTACGGAGACCCGAGAACATCCAGCGCATTAGTGAGGCGAGAGGGATATTGCTCCTGCTCGGAGGGAACTCGGGGATATTACCTTAGATGTAAATCACTGTAAATAGCCACTGAATGCGAAGTCAAAACCTGCACGCTTCAATAACCGAAGCGTGCGGCACCCCCTCTCATTTCAGCGTTCTATAGAGCCCGCCACCCGTCTTAGGATTTAACGTCCGGACCACACGCCCCTCTGTTAAGTCTTGTCCCTTCCTTAATTTGGCGCACCAACCTCGAAGGTCAGCTTGAGCGGATGCTGATTGCATTCGTAATCTGTGCAGGAGAAGCCGAGCGGCTTATTCGCTCGGGAATCGGATACGTTGATAAATGCTGAGATGCCGGAGCTTGCATGTGCCCCGTAGTTTAGACGGGTAACAATCGGCCTGAAATACCAATAGAGCAGCGAGCGCTTAATGGTCCTCGCAGGAAACGCGGCGATTCCAGCCTCATTCGTCCAACTGTCCTCCTTTCCAGATAAGTCATAACACTTTAGTAGTGGTGGTCGGTTGGGAAGTAACGGTAGTTTTCCCAGGGGACGGAAGTGAGGTCCGCTCCAGCGATTCGTTACATTCCAGCCGTTCGAGAAACATCTGTTTTCGTGACAGCTTGGGCAACGACACTAACTGGCAGCAAATGCAACACCGCCAGAGTCGGCATTCGTTAGGGTTTTGTGGACAAGGCCTTCACATCAAAAAGATGTTGCAGAAATTATCCAGAAGTAGAGCTGGAGACCCTCCCGTGAGCTGCTTCGATTCGGGCGAGCCCACGTGATCTCGTGGGCCGGCTTATCACTATTTGGAATGTTTTTTTCATGAAGCCTCGGCGGTTGCCACGTCGCTAGGTAAGGCAAGCGAATTCCGACGGGCTGATAAAGTCGGGTCCAAAGTGGGTCCGATAAGCTCCGAAAACCACCTAAAACCATGGTACATGAGATACGCAGAGCCAAGACAAATCAACGAGATAGCAAATCAGAATTTAACTACGAACCAGAAGGTCGGGAGTTCGAGTCCCCCCGGGCGCACCACTTATCTCCAGTTGCTATAACAATATATATTCATTATTGTAGTATTGTAGTATTCAGGGTCTGCGCTCGGGCCCTTCGGGCCGGGCTTCCGAAGGCGATTCGGTGAGAACAGGTTGCGGTACTTTCGCTTGCTCATGGCTTTGTGAAAGGCTAGCAGCGTCGAGGGCTTCAGCACGATTGCGGAACGGAGCAGACGAGTTGGTGGTATCAAGAGTGCCATCCAGCCGGCAAGAATACGGTCCCACGCGCAGAGATGGGGGGATCGTTGCCGGGAGCGATTCACGATCAGGAGTTGGTGCTTGAGGAGAAGGGACTCAGCAACGATGGAACGGACGCCGCCAGGTGCGAGCAGGCGGACCAGGGTAGAAAGGAAATGGATGAAGAGAACCACCAGATGGCGCATCGAAGAATGGTAGCAAGACGGGGAATCCTGAGGAATAGTGGGTGAAATAACAATTCGCCAGCCACAGGTACGACGGAAGATCTCGAACGGCATTCTGAGTGGAATGCCTTCTCGCCCGTAGAGCTCGCGACACCGTGGCCATCACACTGGCGATCCGACTTGAAAGCCTTCAAAACATGGCTGCCCCTTAACCGTTTGTGTCCCGCTTTGAGCCCCCGAAGATGAGTGGCCCGCCGAAGCGGGCCACTCGAACTGAGGTCAAATGGTTTTTAGGGGAGAGGCACTCCTTGGCACTGGCCATGGAACGAGCTCGCCGTGTTGGCTACGTTCACTGGCGCCGGATCATTGCTTTCGCAGACGAGCACGCCGCCAATCTGATTGTCGTGTATGTTCTCCGCCCCGCGATTGTTGTTGACGATGACGTTTCCGAGAACCGTGTTATTGTTGAAGTCAAAGTTAACCGATCCTCCGTTGTTGTTCAGAATAACATCGTGAAAAAACGTATTCCCGGCTGTACAGACGTCAGCCGGAAATCCGATGCCGATCGTCTCGAACCCGGTGTTCTCATCCCAATGGAGATCGCCACCGATCGTGCTTCGGCAGATCGCCCCTAAGGTACCCTCATGAGTCTTGCTGATGTTCACGTTGCCGCCCACATGGCTATCGAGAATTCGTATATCGAAGATAATGTCTCCCGGCGAGTCGACGTTTCCCCCGATTGTCGAGCCGTGAGCGTGGAAGCCTGCCGCACCTGGCTCAACTCGGACGCTGCCGGTGATTGTCGCGCCCAGGGACAGGCAGAAGCCTCCGGGACTGGGTACAACGACATTCGCGTCGACAAACCCAGTTAATGTACCATTGCACTCGACGGTCTTTCCGAATGCCGTCGACGCTCCGAGAACGGTAAAAATGATCAACGTCATCAGGTAAGTTTTTTTCATTGGCGTACTCCTCCTCGAAAGTTGGCCATAGGCCTCAGATCGACCGCAAAGCGCCTAACAACAAGCACTATCAGCGGTGACCCTCACTCCGAGAGTGCAAGCGATGTACCGAAGCGAACGCTTGCGAGTCATGCATAGTTATGCGCGCGAAATAGTGTCGTGCGGTCGGAGTTCGCTGGCGCCGATCTCTTGTGACTTGCATAACTTAGCGCTGGAGCCGTGAGGCAAGCCGCGGCGCAACTTACCTTTTGGCGATCGCCCCACGACCCGGACGGATCAGGTGCCGACGCAAGAACTATGGCGAAGAGACCATGGTGCCGCCGCCAACAAGGCCGCGGACAAAGACGAACTCAGGTCAAACCGCGCTCCTACGGGCGAGTCACATCGCTCAAGACTCCTTGAACTGCCGTTCAGGTATGCCGTACTGCTTCATCTTGAGGTGCAGGGTTTTGTAGTCGGTTCGGGGGAGCCGCGCTGCCTCGCTCTTGTTCCCCTTTGTGTCCTGAAGGAGCCGGCGGATCGCCTGCCGCTCCGCGGCCGACTCGGCGATCTCCTTCAGCGAGGTGTAGATCCGCGCTGGCTCTTCTCCGACCGGAGTCGCCATGGACGTCTGCGGCGGAAAGCGCGAACGCCGATGCCAGATCCGGCAAGACTATGTCCGCCGAGCACGGCGATCCCTCGCAACCGCCCTTCGTCGCATCGGCTTGCTTCTTGAATGATGGGATAAGGGAGGTTAGATCGGTGATTACGGAATCGTGTCCCACCGTTCCAGTCGCGCAACGGGCCGTACTGGTGAACACCGTGCCGCGCGGAATTGAAATGCTGGCGGACTGTTGGGACTAGGGCCACTACGATTGGTTCCTCGTCGAAGGCACTGACACGGCATACGCTCGCTCAGGCCTGACCTTGTCGTGCTGCTCATGCCCATCAACGGTCAGAATGGGTGCCGGCTGATGTCGGTGCTGCGGCTCGACGCTGCGACTGCCTGCATTCCTATTGTGATCCATACCGAGGCGGTCAAAGATTCCAAGAGTGGGCTCTCGTCTCAGGAAGAAGCGTTGCCGCCTCTAAATTACCGGACCCCGAATCCTCAATAACGTGGGGCTCCGCCACACCCCGGCTCGGTCGCTCGCGGGGACCCCGCCAGCCCCGCGCCGCTCCCTCGCGGGCGCGCCGTGCGCGCCGGCCGTTATGCGGTTCGGGTCATGAGTCGAGTCGCTGCGGGAAACGAGTACAAAATTCTCGCTTCGAACCGCACAACGGGCTAAATAATTGGATACGGAAAGACGATAGGAAACATAAGGGCCATCTCGCGGTTAGCATAACGCTCGTTCTCAGCCCCTCAGCAACCCCTCCCCCTCACGACAGCGCCACGGGATCGTAACTGACCCGCGGAGGCCGCGAGTTGCTGATACTCGTGGACCTGACGGCGCTGCTCGGTCAAGCCATTTGCTGGTTGTAAGTCTTTGAGCGCCTGAGATTCAGGCGCCACTGAAAGCATCCGAGTCGCTGGCGCGCGCACGAGAGGAGAAAGCCATGGCCGTCAACTTCATGCCGCAAGGGTACCACACTATCATGCCGTATCTGGCGGTGAACGGCGCGGCAAC
>WNGI01003773.1_pt1 | contig 13426 bp, 13 predicted proteins | sample 5400621 | NCBI WGS metagenome assembly WNGI01 (sample SAMN13153374, study PRJNA577476) | soil metagenome | isolation source: 20 cm soil or saprolite under Garry oak tree replicate 1 | place: USA:California | collected 2016-06-15
GACGAGCCTGTTCTCCGTCGGCCACTGGCGAGTCTGGCTCGCGGTCCTGTGCGGCGTCTCCGTGCTGGCGGCGCTGCTGATCTACGCGATCAGCGAGTTCATGCACCGACGCGAGGCGCCGACGCCGACCATGACGCCGGCGGGTTAGTTGGAGGCAAGTGACGTAGTTCGACAAGCGGACGAGGCGGGTCTCCGCCTCGTCCGCTTCATCTGGTGCGGCAACGACGGCACCGTCCGCGCCAAGGCCAGCACGCTCCCCGGGCTCGAGGGACGGATGCAGAGCGGGATCGGCCTGACCGTCGCCATGCAGGCGATGAGCTCGCTCGACCAGCTCCAGCCGGTCGAAGGGATGGGCCCGGTCGGAGAGGCGCGGCTCGTTCCCGATCCCGAGACCTTCCGGGTGCTGCCGTACGCCCCGCACCTGGGCGCGATGCTCGTCGACCACGTTCAGCTCGACGGCGAGCCCGCGCCGGTCGACCAGCGCTCGTTCCTGAAGCGGATGGAAGGGCGGCTGGCGGAGCGGGGGGCGAAGCTCGAGGCCGCATTCGAGAACGAGTTCTCGCTCGCGACGCTTGTGGACGGCCAGTACGTGCCGATCGACTCCGGGCTCTGCTTCTCGACGATCAGCGCGACCGCGGCGCAGGACTACCTGGACGAGCTGGTCGCGGCGCTCCAGGAGCAGGAGATCGGGATCGAGCAGTACTACTCGGAGCTCGGGCACGGGCAGCACGAGATCTCGACTCCGCACCGGCCGGCGCTGCGCGCGGCCGACGAGCAGCTGTTGACGCGGGAGACGATCCGCGGCGTAGCCTCTCGCCACGGCCTGGTTGCGTCGCTCGCGCCGAAGCCGTGGCCGGAGAACGCGGGGAACGGCTGCCACATCCACTTCTCGTTGTGGGAGACGGACGGATCGCGCAACCGGTTCCACGACGCGTCCGCTCCCGATCGGCTCTCGGACGAGGCGCGCTCGTTCGTCGCAGGCGTCCTGGCCCACCTGCCCGGGCTGTGCGGGCTCGCGGCCCCGAGCTTCAACTCCTACCACCGGATCATCCCGCAGTACTGGGCTGGCGCGTTCGTCTGCTGGGGGCACGACAACCGGGAGGCGCCCGTGCGCGTGCCGTCGGTGTTCCGGGGGATGGAGGAGGCGTCGACCAACGCGGAGCTGAAGGCGGCGGACGCGAGCTCGAACCCGTACCTCGCCGTCGGCGGGCTGATTGCGGCGGGCCTGGACGGGCTCGAGCGTGGGCTCGAGCCGCCGGAGCCCGTCGAGGTCGATCCCGCGACGATCGACGAGAAGGAGCGCGAGGCGCGTGGGATCGTCCGCCTGCCGGCGACGCAGGCGGAGGCTTTGGACGCGCTCGAGGCGGACTCCGTGCTCATGGACGCGCTCGGGCCGGTGCTCGCCGGGTCGTACCTTGCGGTGCGCCGTTCGGAGTGGGAGGCGTACTCGGCCGGCGACGAGGCTTTCGAGCAGGCCGGCCATTTCTCCAAGTACTAGGGTTCGTTTCGTGGAGACCCGGGAGTTGCACGACGTAGCCTCGGTGCGGGACGAGCGCGAGCGCTTCGTGCCGCGCGGGGTGGCCACGACCGACCTCGTGGTCGCGCGGGCCGAGGGCGCGACGATCTGGGACGCCGACGGCCGCGAGTACCTCGACTTCGCGGGCGGAATTGCCTGCCAGAACCTCGGCCACAACCCGGAGACCGTCGTCCGCGCGGTCCACGAGCAGGTCGACCGCTACCTGCACCAGTGCTTCATGGTCGGGATCTACGAGCCGTACGTCGAGGTCGCCCGCCGCCTGGACGAGCTCTGGCCCGGGCCGAGCGAGACCAAGACGCTGCTGGTCAACTCGGGCGCCGAGGCGGTCGAGAACGCGGTCAAGATCTCGCGGGCCGCGACAGGGCGGCCGGGGGTGATCGTGTTCGACCGCGCTTTCCACGGCCGCACGAACCTGACGATGGCGATGACCTCGAAGCTCGTCTACAAGCAGGGGTTCGGGCCGCTGGCGCCGGAGGTCTATCGCGCGCCTGCGCCGTATCCGTACCGCGGCGTCTCGGTGGAGGACGCTTTGGCGGGCCTCGAGCTGCTGTTCAAGCAGGACGTCCCACCGACCGCGGTGGCGTGTGTCGTGCTCGAGACCGTGCAGGGGGAAGGCGGCTTCATCCCGATGCCCGCGGAGTTCGTGCACGCCCTCCGCCACCTCTGCGACCGTCACGAGATCCTCTATGTCGCGGACGAGGTGCAGTCCGGGTGCGGGCGGACCGGGCCGGTCTGGGCGATCTCGCACTTCGATGTCGAGCCGGATCTGCTCGTCTCGGGAAAGACCCTCGGCGGGGGGCTGCCGCTGGCCGCGGTGACCGGAAAGGCCGAGCTGATGGACTCGGTGGAGCCGGGCGGCCTCGGCGGGACCTTCAGCGGGAATCCGGTCTCGTGCGCGGCGGCGGGTGCGGTGCTGGACGCGTTGGCCGCGCCGTCGTTCCGCGAGCGTGCCGACGAGATCGGGCGACTCGTGCGTGGACGGCTCGACGAGCTGGCTTCGCGACACGCTGCGATCGGCGAGGTGCGCGGGCTCGGCTCGATGCTCGCGATCGAGCTCGAGGCGAAGTCGGGCGACGAGGCGAAGCGGGTCACGGTCGCCGCCCGCGAGCAGGGGCTGGTGCTGCTCTCGTGCGGGCTCTACGGAAACGTGATCCGGCTGCTGCCGCCGTTGACGGCGACCGACGAGGAGCTCGAGCGCGGTCTCGACATCCTCGACGCTGCGCTTGCTTGACGTTCCCCTAATCGATCACCACGCGCACGGGATCCTCTACGCGCAGCCGTCGCTGGACGAGTTCCGCGGGCTGTTCTCGGAGAGCCCGGACCCGCGGCAGTGGCCGCACGTCGCGACGGGGGTGACGTACCGGCGGGCGATTCGCGAGCTGGCGGCGTTCTTCGGCTGCGAGCCCGCGGAGGAGGCGGTCTACGGGTACCGGCTGGAGAGCGATCGCGACGAGTACGCCTCGTCGTTGCTGCGGGCGACGAACACGGAGCTGCTGTTCGTCGACGACGGCTTTCCACCGGAGGGGGAGGGGACGCCGTGGCAGGAGCTCGGGCGTTTGGCCGGCTGCGAGGCGCGGCCGGTGCTTCGGATCGAGAGCCACAACCCCAAGGAGATCGCCGGCGCACGGGAGCACGGCTTCGTCGCGCTGAAGACGATCGCGGCCTATCGCGGCGGGCTCGACCGGCTCTCCGATCCGGTGATCGCCGCACTTGAGGCGAACGAGGAGACGGGCTCGCCGCTGCCGGTGCAGGTGCACTGCGGCTTCGGCGACTCGGATCTCTGGCTCGCGCGGGCCGACCCGAGCCACCTGAAGCCGGTCCTGGAGCGGTTCCGGGAGACGAGGTTCGTGCTCCTCCACTGCTACCCGTTCGTCCGCGAGGCGGGGTGGCTGGCGCACGTGTACGGGCACGTGTGGTTCGACCTCTCGCTGACGATCCCGCACGTCTCGCGGCCGGCCGAGATGCTGCGCCAGGCGCTGGAGCTCGCGCCGGTCTCGAAGCTCCTATACGCGTCCGATGCGGCGCGGACGCCCGAGCTCTACTACCTCGCTGCGAAGTGGTGGCGCGAGGCGCTCGCGGAGGTCCTCCCGGAGCTCGTGGGCGACGACGCCGAGGAAGCCGCGAGGCGGATCCTGCGCGAAAACGCGCTCGAGCTCTACGGAGCGCCTGTGCAACGCTCGTGACGCTTCTGCGCAGGTGGCTGCCGCCATCACGGAAGCGTCATGTTTTGCACACAGATCCGCTCTACGGTTACGGCGAGGTCAACGCCGAGCGGGCCTGCGCTCGAAGATGACGAGCACGCTCAGCAGCTCGTAGCCGACGAACCGGTGCTCCGCGCCGGACGGCACGAATACCGCGCTCCCCTCCCGCAGCTCCACGCGCTCGTCCTCGACCTCTAGCACGCCGCGTCCCTCGAGCACGACGTAGATCTCGTCGTCGTCGTGCGGCTGCTGCCGGTCTGGCTCGGGCGCGACGAGAACGTAGACGCCGACCTCCAGCCCAGCCGAGCGGTGAAGGATCTCGTAGCCGCCACGCGCGGCCGCCAGCCGCTCCTTCGCCTGCTCGATGTCGAACGGGTGGGCGACCGGCAGCGGGCCAGGCTCGAAAGGCTCGGCGGGCACGCCGACAAGCATGCCAGAGAGCGCTCGAACCTCTTACGCGCTTCTTAGGCCTCTCCCAAGGTTCTCTCAAGGTCGGCTGCGAGGGTGGTCTTCGTCGATGGAGTCCACCCGAAGGAGACCGAGATGACGCAGCACGCAGAAGCCAGGAACTTCGAGAACTACGAGCCGGCCGAGCTTCCGGTCGGCGGGCACGTCGCCCGGACGGCACACGCCGTCGCAGCCGGGCACGACGCACACCTGAACCGCGCGCTCGAGAGCGTCAGCTGGGAACGGCGAGGCCTGCTCGGCGCGCTGAGCCGACGGCCGCGGCCGACGCAAATCCCGGGAACCGCAGACTGAACGCGGTTCCGGCACCGGCGCTCTCCGCGGAGCAACTCCCCCCATGCGCCTTTGCGATCGCATCGACGATCGCCAGCCCGAGTCCCGCGCCGCCCTCGGCGCGGGACCGGGCCGTGTCGGCCCGGGCGAACCGCTCGAAGATCCGCTCGCTCTCGCCCGGCGGCAGCCCCTGACCCTCGTCCGCAACCTCGATCACGAGGTCGCCGCCGATTCGCCGCGCGGAGAGCTCGATCCCGTCCGGCGCCTCGGTGTACTTGACGGCGTTCTCGATGAGCGCGTCGAGGGCGATCCGGAGGGCCTCGGGATCGACCCGTAGCGTCCCGGGGGCGACGTTGCCGAGCCGCCAGCCGCGCGGAACCGTCCCCGACCAGCGCACGAGTACGTCCTCCAGGAAGGCCTGGACGTCGACATCCTTGGGCACGACGAAGTCCGGTTGCTTCGACTTCGCGAGCAGCAGCAGCCGCTCGAGGATGTGCTCGATCCGCCCGAGCTCGTCGAGCGCGACCTCGATCTCCTGCGCGGGCTTCCCGTTCAGGCGCCGCAGCACCTCGAGATGGCCGCGCGCGATCGTCACCGGCGTGCGCAGCTCGTGCGAGACGTCGTGCAGGAAGCGCTTCTGCTGGCTAAGCAGGGCCGCGCGCTCGGCCGCCTCCCGCTCCAGCCGGCGAACGGCGTCCTGCCGGCGACGCGCATGCCAGACCATCGCGAGGAACATCGCCGACATGAGCGGCACCTCGAACAGCTCGCCCCAGAGCTGCGAGCCGGCGAAGGCGTCGCTGAGGATCAGGCTGCCGGTGCCGGCGATCACGAGCCCGAGGACGATGCCGGTCGGCTTCGGGTTCCAGATCCGGAAGCCGTAGACGAGCGTCAGGCTGATCCAGATGAAGTGAAACGGGATGGTCTCCCAGCTTGGCCACAGCTCCATCGCGGCCAGGTTCGCGCCCGCGAACGCGAACCACGCAAGCTCAACGAAATTACGCCGCAGTGAGTCGATAACCGCCATGCCGCACCGTCTCGATGGGAGCGTCCTCGCCGAGCTTCTGCCGCAGCCGCCGGATGCAGACCTCGACGACGTTCGAGCGCGGATCGAAGTGGTAGCCCCAGACGTCCGCGAGCAGCCGCTCGCGGCTCACGACCTCGCCTTCGTGGAGCACCAGGTGGTGGAGGAGCCTGAACTCGCGGTCGGAGAGCGCGGCGACCACGTCGCCGAGCTTCGCCTCACGGCGCGCGACGTCGAGCGAGAGCAGCCCAGCGTGCACGACGCTGCCGTTCTCGCCCGGCCGCCCGCGCCGGAGCTGGGCCCGCACGCGCGCGAGCAGCTCGTCGAACGAGAAAGGCTTCGAGAGGTAGTCGCAGGCGCCGAGGTCGAATCCGCGCAGCTTCGTCTCGAGCTCGGAACGCGCGGAGACGATCACGACCGGTAGCTCCGGCAGCCGGTTCTGGAGCTGCCGCAGGACCGCGAACCCGTCGAGCTTCGGCAGCAGCAGGTCGAGGATGACGAGGTCGTAGCTGCCCCGGGCGGCGCGCTCGACTCCGGCCCGGCCGTCGTCCGCACCGTCGACCGAAAAGCCTTCGGCCTCGAGCCCGCGCGCAAGGAAAGCCAGGATTCGCGGCTCGTCCTCGATCACCAGGATGCGCATGCCTACCTCCCGGACGCGGACCCTAACGCAGTGAATATGACCGGAACATGACCTGCCGATGACAACTTCGTCATTTCGGCGGTCCTGGGCGACGCGGCTTTCTATGTTCGCCCTGCGATGGGGGAATCGCGTGCCTTGACGCCCGAGGCGCCTGCGCCGCTGACGGCTCGCGCGAGGAGCGGCTTTTCGCCCTTCCCGGACGGGGCGGCGAAGCACTGGATCCTCTCGTCGATCATCTGGCTGACCGTCGTCGACCTCTTCGGGCTCGTCCTGGCAACGGAGTTCGTCACGCCGGAGGCCTTCGGCGGGATCTCCTGGCTCTCGTTCAGCCGCGTGCGCCCCTCGCACGTGAACGGCGTGATCCTCGCCTGGCTGACGATGATGTACTTCGGCGCGCTCTTCTACATGCTCCCGCGGCTCGTCGGCACGCGCGGGATGTGGAGCGAGCGGCTCGGGATCATCTGCGCGTGGGCCTGGAACCTGATGTACCTGCTCGGGATCATCGGGCTCCTCACGGGCCACAGCCAGGGACGCGAGTACGCGGAGTTCATCTGGCCGATCGACATCGCACTGCTGGTCATCTGGTGCGCGAACATCGTGAACATCCTTGCGACGGTCGCGATCCGGACGATCAAGCCGATCTACGTCTCCGTCTGGTTCTTCATCGCGAGCCCGTTATGGCTCGCGGTCGACTACGCGATCGGCAACGTCATCTGGAACCCCGGCAACGTCTGGGGCTCCCGCTCGGGCGCGCTTTCGTCGAGTCTCTCCGACGCGATCCTCAACTGGTGGTACGCCCACAACCTGTTCGGACTGTGGCTGACCCCGATGCTGCTCGCGCTGACGTACTACATCGTCCCGCGAGTCACCAACACTCCCCTCTACAGCTACACGCTCTCCCTCGTCTCGTTCTGGGGGATGGCGTTCTTCTACACGGGAGTGGGCGACCACCACATTCTCCAGTCGCCGACGCCGGCCTGGCTGAAGACGATCGCGGAGGTCTCGTCCTGGATGCTGCTCGTCCCGGTCTTCGCGTTCACGATCAACATCCTCGGAACGATGAAGGGCAACTGGGACCGGTTCTTCACGAACTTACCCCTGCGCTTCACCATGACCGCCTTCTTCTTCTACTTCCTGGTCAACATCCAGGGGGCGTTCGAGGCGATCCAGCCGTTCAACAAGCTGACGCACTTCACGAACTTCGTCGTCGCGCACGCACACCTGGCGCTCCTGGGCGCGTTCACGATCCTCGGGATGGGGGTGATCGACTACATCGTCGCCCAGGTCTACCAGCGCCCCCTCTTCAGCCGGAGCCTGTCGGAATGGCAGTACTGGTTAGTCACCGTCGGCTTCACCGGCTTCTTCAGCGTGCTCACGCTCGCCGGCTTCCAGCAGGGCTTCGCCTGGCAGGACGGGATCCCCGAGGTGAACGTGTTGCCGCAGCTGCACGCCTACTACATCGCGCGCGGGATCTTCGGCGCCATGATCGTGCTCTCCGGGATCGTCCAGATCGTCAACATCGGCATGACGATCTTCACCAACACGGCCGAGCGCAGGCGGGCTGAGACCTACAAGGTCGCCGACGCCGTCGCGCCGCCGGTGACCAGCTGATGGCCGACCGCGAGGACAGACCGGCGGCCGACGAGCGGCTGCCGCGCGGGTGGGTCCGGCACCCGTCCGAGCGGATGCTGATCACTCCACTCGTCGCCGGGATCGGCGGGCTGCTCGCCTTCTTCACTGTGGTCGCGATCGTCGTCTGGCTGCCGATCCACACCTTCGACCCGCCGGCCTCGCAGGACTGGGCGCCGCTCTCGGACGTCGCGCTCAAGGGCCGCAACCTGTTCGCGCAAAACGGCTGCTACGTCTGCCACTCCGGCTACTCGCGTCCCCAGGACGTGCGGGAGGCGCTCTACTTCCTCTACCCAAAGGTCTCGCAGCCCGGCGACTTCTACGGCAGCGACCAGTCGCCGAACCTGCTCGGCACCGAGCGCACCGGCCCGGACCTCTCGCAGGAGTCCGGCTGGCACCCGAACGACTGGCAGCGCGCGCACTTCTTCGACCCGCGCTTCATGGACCCGAAGTCGCTGATGCCCGACATGAAGTCGCTCTTCTCCGACAAGCAGGTCGACCAGCTCGTCTCGTTCGTCGAGGAGCGCAGTGGCAAATCCGGGCTCCTGCGCTACGCGGGCCAGCTCTACGCGAAGCACGTCGTGCTCGCGAACCAGGGCTTCCCGGAGGCGTACCGGGGCTTCCAGGGCGCACACAAGAAGATCGTGGAGTCGCTCCCGGACTCGAAGCTCGTGGCGCCCAAGAACCAGCTCGAGGAGGCGCCGAACCTCTCGCAGATCGACCGCAGCTACTGGCTCGCAGGCGATCCGCTGCCGGTCACGGAGGGGAACCTGCTCCGCGGCAAGATCGTGTTCCTCGAGCGCTGCGTGGGCTGCCACGGCCTGAAGGGCGACGGCAAAGGGCCCGGGGCGCGGTTCCTCTCACCGCCGCCTGCCGACTTCACCAGCAAGGACGACGCGTGCTGCGGCGGCGACACCGGGCCGGGCGACTTCTACTACCGCATCCTGCGCGGCTGGCCGGGGACCGCGATGGAGAACTTCGGCGAGCGCCTCTCGGTCGACGACATCTGGCGCGTCGTGCTGTTCGTCAAGACGATCCCGAACGGGACGCTCAAGCCGAACCGCGTGCCCGAGCCGAAGGACTACATCGTCTGGCAGCCGTCGCCCGAGCTGCTCGCCTGGGTCAAGTCGCACCAGACGCTGCCTACCAACGCCAGCTTTCAGAAGAAAGTGGTGACCGACCCGTTCATGCAGGAGGCGATGCGCGTCTTGCCTGGCCTGAACGCGAGCGACCACCTGCAGCTGAACGACACGGCGCGTACGCCGCTCTCGCTGACGGACGCTGCGGCCGGGATCAAGGCGCTCTACACGGACATGCTCAACCGGGCCTGGGCCGACGCCAAGGCCCGCGGCGAGAAGATGCCCCCTGACGCCCAGAAGGACGTTCCTCCGACCGTGCCGGGCCAGCAGTGAGACGGCTTGTGCTCGTGTGGCTCGTCGTCGCGGTCGCCGCGCTGGCGTGGCCGGCCCTGGCGTTCGCGCACGACCAGCCGGAGACGAAGCAGTCCCGCTGGGTAATGGCCGACTGGATGATGGACACGTTCTTCATCTTCGGCGGCCTCGCGTTCGTGGCGTTCCTGGCCGCGTGGAAGGCCGGCCACTTCCAGGAGCTCGACCGCGTCGGCAGCGTGCCGCTGTACGTGGACGAGGAGGACTACTACACGCCCGAGTGGGCGCTCGACGAGGAGGAGTGGGACTGATGGGCTTGCCGATGATGGGAATGCCTAGCGGCGACACGCCCGACAAAGCGCGCCAGTACTACCTCTACCTCCAGGGCCACCAGGAGACGATGCAGCGGGCGGCGACGTGGCACGTCCGCTGGCTCGACCTCGCCTGGCTCTGGGGCTTCCTCATCGCGCTCGCGCTGGCGATCCTCGTTTGGGTTTGGCAGTACCGCTCGACCCGGCAGAAGCGGGCGCTCTACCCGGTTGACAGCTTCGGCGGCTATACAACGGAGCTCGCCGGCCCGGCGACGTTCTTCTTCGTGGCTCTCACCGTCGTCCTGACCGGCTGGGCCGTCGCGCTGATCGTCGGGCATCTCGTCTGGGGGCAGAAGTTCTGATGGAGGCGGGGGCCGTTGTTCCTTCCGCGCTGCCCTACGTCGCGTGGGCGAGCGCGACCTTTGCCGCGATTCCTGCTGATCAGTGGGAGGACGTGTACGCATCGATGCAGGCGCTGAAGGCGCACGTCCAGGAGTACCCGGGTTGCCAGAAGCTGGAGGCGTTCGTCGAGGTCGGCGCCGCTGGAGCCGTGCACGTCCATTGCTACACGGTCTGGGATACGCCCGAGCAGCTCGAGGCCTTTCTCGAGCGCGGCTACACGTTCGAGCGGATGCTGAAGGGTGTCGCGAACCTCACGGCCGAGCCGACGCGCCTGATGGAGAAGGTGTTCTGATGGCGGACGAGCCGAAAGTCCGCCCCGCCCGGCCGCTCGTCGGCTACCGCGACGTCGGAGAAGACGTCCGCCATTCCCGCCGCGCGCAGACGCGCGCCTTTGTGATCCTCGGTTTCCTCGTGCTGATCTACCTCGGCTGGACGCTCGTCATCTACTTCTTAGAACCTGGGCTCCGCTAGGCCGGGCTGACCCATGTGGGTCAAGCACCTCTCGTCGCTCCAGTTCCTGACCTACGTCGCCTTCTTCGCCGTCGTCGTGGCGGCGATCTGCAAGTTCGTTCCGGGGAAGGCGGCGCCGGTGCGCGAGACGCCGTACCCCGAGGACGAGCTCTACGCGCACGACCGCAAGACGGCGAAGTACTTCGTGGCCGGCGGGCTCTTCCTCGTGCTGGGCAGCGTCCACGCGGCCGTCAAGAACCTGCCGTGGCTCGCCGAGTACCTGGCCCGCACCGGCTACGCGGGCCACCTCGTCCGCGACCTCTCCAACACGCACCTGACGATCGTCGGCGGCGGGACGCTGCTCGCAACGGGGCTGTGCTGGCTCGCGCTGCCGCGGATCGTCGGCCGGCCGCTGGCGAGCGAGGGTCTCGCGCAGTGTGCGTTCTGGTTCACCGCCGTCGGCCTGGCGATCTTTTACGTCTCGCTGGTCGCCAACGGGATCGCGATGGGCTCGCTGATCGAGCACGGCTGGACGTACGAGGCGGCGAAGGCGCACATGGGCAACTGGTACAAGGCGCCGACCGGAATGGGGGCCGGGGTGATGGGCCTCGGCTACTGGTGCTTCGCGACCAACGTCTTCATCACCGTCTTCCAGGCGCGGACGGTGCACGTGCCGAAGCCGCAGTGGCATCTCTGGAAGTTCTTCGCGACGGGCGCGGCGGCGCTGACCGTCGGAACCGTCCAGGGCGTGATCCAGGTGGCGCCGGGCAACGCGGACTGGCTCTACAGGGCCGGCCACGCGGGCGAGTGGATCGACCCGATCAGCCACGCGCACATCAACCTGGTGACCGGGCTCGCGATGCTCGTCTTCGGGGCGCTGTTCGTACGGACCCAGCCTTCTCGACGCCTCGTCGACGCCTGCTTCTGGTCGCTGCTCGTCGGCTCGCTCGCCTTCTACTTCTCGGCGCTCTACCTCGGCTTCCACGAGGGCGGGCTCGTCGTGCACCACGGGCTCAGCCCCGAGGCCGCCGAGGAGGCGACGCCGATCCACCCGTTCCTGATCATGGGCGCCGGGATCGCCATGTTCGCAGCCTTCTGGTTGCTGCTCGTCGTGGCGGTGCGGTCGGTGTGGCGGACGCAGAGCCGCATCCGGCCGTTCGTGCTCGCCGGGTGCGCGGCGCTTGCGGTCGGGACGCTGCAGGGGCCCGTGCAGGCGTTCCCGCTCGTGAACGAGGCGCTCGACCGCGGCGGTCAAGCGGGCGACGTGATCGTCAACCTGCACGCCCAGCTGAACATGGTCGGCGGGCTGATGATGGTGCTCGTCGGGCTGGCCCTCGGCGCGCTCGAGCTCTCGGGAGCGGCCTGGCCCATGCGGCGAGCGCGCCTCGTCGTTGCGCTCGTGCCGCTCGGCGTCGGCGTCTACTACGCGGCCGGAGTCGCGTTCTCGGCGGTCGAGGCGCACCGGATCGAGCACGGGACGGCATTCGCGACCGCGGTCTCGGCGCTCGAGCCTTGGCAGGCGCTCGTCCTCGTTCCCGCCGCGCTGTGCGTGCTGGTCGGGTTCGGCGCGTTCGGCTCCGCGATGTGGCGGATGACCGCGCGGCAGCGCGCGGCCGGCCGCGAGGCGATCGCCGCGACGCCGCGTGTCTTCAGCGGGAAGATCCCGAAGCGCGTCGTGCGGCGCAGCCCGGCGGCGCTGGCCGGGTACGAGCTCCCGCTCGGCCTGATGGGCTTCCCGGGGGTCGGCTGGCTTTTCGCCGGGTTTCCGCTGACCGCGTCGGTGCTGCTGATGCTCGGGCCGGCGCTGACCTGGGCGATCATCCCGGTCGCCTTCAGCCCTTACGGGCGCGGGCCGTTGCGCGGGCTCGGATGGGGCGTCGAGCTTGTCTGGCTGCCGACGATGGCGCTCGTCTCCTCGGCCCTCCTCTACCGGGCGCACGCGCGGCGCCGCGCTCGCCTCGAAGGCCGCCCGCCGCGCGGGCGCACGCGTTGGGCCGGCGGCTACCGCACCCGTGTGAAGGTCGCCCTCGGCGGGATCGGGCTCCTGCTGATCGCGATCCCGTTCGTGCCGGCCTTCGCTGGCGTCGGCGGGAGCACCGTCCGCTACTCGTACGAGCCGCGCCTGACGCGGGAAGTGACCGGCCAGTTCGTCCGGATGAGCGGCGGGCCCGTGAAGCTCTTCTCGTGGAGCGACCCGCAACCGTCGTTCCCCAGCGACGCGCTGCGGCTGCATGCCTCCCAGGTCGGCTCTCTCGTCGTGCGCGCCGCGGCCGTCGACTCGGTCGGCGCGTACCAGCTCTTCGACCTCGGGCGCGATCGGACTGTTCGGCTCCTCGAGCGCAGCGTCTCACCGCAACAGCTCGTGCTTGCACCCGTGCGTCCGCTCGAGCCCGGCCGCTACTCCTTCGTCGCGACGCACGAGGGCATGTTCGGCGGGCGCGACTTCGCGTACCTCCGGATCGTGCCGCCCGGTGGGCCGGTGACCGCCATCAGCTCGAGGCCGCGCGCGAAGGCCCCGGCCATCCTCGACGCGCTGCTGCCGCTCTGCGCGGCCCTGGTCGCGCTCGCCTTCGCGGGCTTGCTGCTGCGCTCGCTGCTGCGCCGTCCATCCGGCGAGAAGGCACTCTGGGCGATCGGTTTCCTGCTCTTCGCGATCGCGGCAGGCTGCGAGGCCTCAGCGCAGCGGGCCGGCTGGAGCCCGGGGCTCTTCCGCACCTACTACCTTGCGGGCGGCGTCCTGACGGTTGCCTACCTGGGCGGCGGCTCGGCCTGGCTCCTCCTACCCAAGCGAGGGCGCGACATCCTCCTCGGCGCGCTGCTGGCCGCCACGGCGGCCGCCGCGGTGACCGTCGCACTCGTCCCGGTGAGCCACTCCGTGTTGGCGGCGACCGCTCACGGACGCCCCCCGGTCAACTCTGCGCTCGGCGGGCACGCGTTCCTCTGGGCGATCGCGATGAACTCGTTCGGCTCGGCGTTCCTGATCGGCGGCTCGCTCTACTCGATTCTGCGCGGCATTCGCGTGCGGCCCAACGTCTGGATCGGCGGCGGCGCGCTCGTTGTCGCGCTCGCGACCGGCCTCTCGCGGGCCGGCTCGTACAACTTCGTCTAC
>WNGI01011730.1_pt1 | contig 13424 bp, 12 predicted proteins | sample 5400621 | NCBI WGS metagenome assembly WNGI01 (sample SAMN13153374, study PRJNA577476) | soil metagenome | isolation source: 20 cm soil or saprolite under Garry oak tree replicate 1 | place: USA:California | collected 2016-06-15
CAACTTATTGCGGAAGAACCAGGTGGCGTGGTCGCGAATCGGGGAGGCGATTGGGACGAGCCGTCAAGCCGCGTGGGAGCGGTTCTCTGGCGAGGACTAACAGTCGTAGCCAGTCTGTTCGACCGCCTTGCTTGCGTCGGTTGGCCTGCTATGGCTGCGCCGCACTACTCAAATCGGCGAGCCTTTAGGAGTCCTAGCAGGCTGCCCACGAGTTCGGCCCTGGAGTTCAAATAGTTCCCCTCCCCCCGACCAACTTCTCAATTTGGACTAGGCCGCTCAGCCGAGTAAACATCGCAACGCCGACGACCGCTTCAAGCTGTACGCTCTGGACATCGAACTTTCACAGTAAGCCTACGCATCGGAGGCCGTCTTTCAAGGTGCGATAAAAGGCTATGTGATCGCCACAGCAAGGGCTGGTCTCCACGTTTCAGCGCTGACGCACCCGAAGGCCGCAGACTCGAAGGACCGGAAGAGTCGCCAACGTGCCTAAGGGGATCAGAACCGCTGCAGGACCAGCACGGATCGACCCGCCGTCCGCACCACATCGCTGACCGCTTGCGTTTCCGGCTCGGGCTGCAGCCGCTCGGTGTCGTAGATAAGCCTCCAGGGACCGCCGTACTGCTTGGGCAGCGTCCACTTGACCAACCGCGAATGGGCGTTGAACACCAGGAGAAACGAGTCATCCGAGAGTGGCTGCCCGCGTTCGTCGTGGCCAGGGATCCCTTTTCCGTTCAAAAAGACGCCCAGTGAGCGCTCATGTCCGGCGACCCAGTCCTTGTCGGTCATCACCTTTCCGCTCGGCTTGAACCAACCAATATCCACTGTGCCGCGAATCGGACGCCCCTGGAACCAGCGACGCCGACGAAACACGGGGTGCTCGCGCCGCAGCCCGATGAGCCAGCGCGTCACCTCCAGCAGCTCCCCGTCGACCTGATCCCAGTTGACCCACGACAGCTCGGTGTCCTGGCAGTAAGCATTGTTGTTGCCCTTCTGCGTCCTGCCGAGCTCATCACCCATCAGCAGCATCGGCACGCCCTGCGCGAGGAAAAGTGTTGTCAGGCAGTTGCGCTCCTGCTTCGCGCGCAACCTGATGACGGCGGGATCGTCCGTCTCGCCCTCCACGTCACAGTTCCACGAGCGGTTGTGCGATTCCCCGTCGGCGTTGTGCTCGCCGTTCGCCTCGTTGTGCTTCTCGCTGTAGGAGACAAGATCGCGGAGGGTGAAGCCATCGTGCGCAGTGACGAAGTTGATGCTGGCCACGGGCCGGCGTGAGTCGCTCTGGTAGAGGTCGGAGCTGCCGGTGAGCCGCGACGCGAGCTCCGCGACGGTCGACGGGGCACCCCGCCAGAAGTCTCGCACCGCGTCTCTGAATCTGCCGTTCCATTCTGACCACAGGGCTGGAAAGTTCCCGACCTGGTAGCCGCCCTCGCCGATGTCCCATGGCTCGGCGATCAGCTTGGCACGGCCGACGACGGGGTCCTGGTGTATGAGGTCAAAAAATGTCGAAAGCCTGTCGACCTCGTGAAACTCCCGGGCCAGCGTCGCCGCCAGGTCAAACCGGAAACCGTCGACATGCATCTCAGTGATCCAGTACCGGAGCGAATCCATGATCAGCTGCAGCGTGTGTGGATGCTGCACGTTGAGGCTGTTGCCTGTGCCTGTGGTGTCGTAATAGAACTGCGGGTCCTCGGCGACGAGCCGATAGTACGCAGCGTTATCAATGCCGCGGAAGCAGAGAGTCGGCCCGAGGTGGTTGCCTTCCGCGGTGTGGTTGTAGACGACGTCGAGGATGACTTCGATGCCTGCTTCGTGCAGCGTACGCACCATGGCCTTGAACTCGTTGACCTGCTGTCCGCTCTGGCCGCTGCTTGCGTATCCGTTATGCGGCGCAAAGAAGCCGATCGTGTTGTATCCCCAGTAGTTGCGGAGCGACATGTCGAGCAATCGCTGGTCCTGGACAAACTGATGGATCGGCATGAGCTCGACAGCCGTGACGCCCAGCGTCTGCAGGTGCTCGACCACGGCCGGATGTGCAAAACCGGCATACGTGCCGCGCAACTCTTCCTCCACATCTGGATGACACCGCGTCATTCCCTTGACGTGTGCTTCATAGATGACCGTTTCGTGCAGCGGGGTTTCGGGTGGACGGTCATTGCCCCACTCGAAATACGGGTTGTGCACCACAGATCGGAAAACGTACGGAGCGCTGTCGGTGGTGTTGATCGAGCCTTCATCGCCGAGCTCGTACGAGTAGCAGGCTGGATTCCACCGGATCTCTCCCTCGATGGCGCGGGCGTACGGATCCAGCAGCAGCTTGCTTGGGTTGCACCGCGCGCCTCGCTCGGGCGCATATGGACCTCTGACGCGGTATCCATAGCGCTGGCCGGGCTCGATGTTGGGCAGGTACGCGTGCCAGGAGAAAGCGTCGACCTCCTCCAGCGGCATTCTATGTTCCTCTCCCTCGTCGTCGAAGAGACAGAGGTCGACCGCCTCAGCGACCTCGCTGTAGAGAGCAAAGTTCGTCCCGGTGCCGTCGAAGCTGGCGCCAAGCGGATAGGCGCGGCCTGGCCAGACCTCCAGGTCATGCATGCTCGACGACCTCGACCTCTGTGCAGTCGGGCACGCAGAGGTTCACGCGGACGATGACGCCGTCTCGCTCGAAGACGATTCGGTCCCCATCAACGCGCGCCTTGATGTCGTGTGCAACCGCTGGCATGCGGCGTCGCATCGCGATCAAGTCGCGGTACCAACCGAGCATGCGTCGATGGTAAGGCTCGTCCAGCTCGTCCCACTTCAGCTTCGACTGCTCGAAGGTGCCCGGGGCTTGCGGGTCCGGCACCTCGTTTGGCTTCCAGCCGAAAGCGGCGAACTCGCGCCGCCGTCCTTCCGACACGGCCTTGCCCAACGCCTGGTCGGCGTGGGCGGTGAAGTAAAGGAAGGGCGTGCTCGCCGCCCATTCCTCACCCTGGAACAACAGCGGCGTGAAGGGCGTGGTCAGGAGCAGCGCGGCCGCTGCTTTTACCCTGCCTTCGTCCACCAGCGCCGCGAGCCGATCACCCGCGGCGCGGTTCCCCACCTGATCGTGGTTTTGAGCCGCGATAACGAAAGCGTTGGGAGGAACACCAGCCGGTTTGGCGCCGCGCATCTTCTGCCGGCGGTGTGACCACACGCCGTCGTAGACCCATGCCTGGCGCAGCGCTTTCGCGAGCATCCCGGGAGAAGTGAAGTCCTCGTAATAGCCCGTGCGCTCGCCGGTCAACACGACGTGAAGCGCGTGATGCCAGTCGTCCGCCCACGCCGCGTCGAGTCCGTACCCGCCCGCATCGCGGGCACGCACCAGGCGAGGGTCGTTGGCGTCGGTTTCGGCGAACAGCAGCACCGACCGATGCAGCGCCGCTGACGCCGCATGGACTTCGGTGGCCAGCTGCTCGAGGATGTTCAGCGGCGAATCGTCGACGATCGCGTGCACCGCGTCCAGACGCAGGCCGTCGATGTGGTAATCGCGAATCCACATCAACGCGTTGTCGACGACGAAGCGACGGACCACGTCGCTGCCGTCTTCGTCGAAATTGAAAGGAGCCCCCCAGGCGGTCGGGTGTCGATCGATGAAGTAAGGGCCGAAATCGCCCAGGTAGTTGCCCACCGGGCCAGCGTGGTTGTAGACGACGTCGAGAACGACGCCGAGACCGGCGGCATGACAGTTGTCGACCAGCCGCTTGAGACCGGCTGGACCCCCGTAGGCGTGGTGCGGAGCGAAGAAATCCACACCGTCATACCCCCACCCGCGATTGCCGGAGAACTCAGCGACTGGCATGAGCTCGATGGCGTCGACGCCGAGCGCGACGAGGTGGGGAAGATGGTCGATCACGCCGTCGAAGGTGCCCGCGGCCGAGAAGGTCCCGACGTGCAGCTCATAAAGGACGAGGCCAGCGGGTGACAGGCCGTTCCATCTCGGATCAGTCCAGGAGTGCAGCTCATGATCGACCACCTCGGACAGGCCGAGCACACCGTCGGGTTGCGAAGCGGAGCGTGGGTCGGGCCGCGTCTCACCGCCATCGACCGCAAAGCCATAACGCGTCCCTGGACCGGCCGCCGCATCGGCGCTTTCCCACCACCCACCTTCGAGCTCGGTCATTGGAGCGCGACTCCCGCCGGACACGAGGTCGACGCGTTGTTTGCCCGGCGCCCACACCTTGAACCGATGCATCAGCGACTAGCGAGATACGGCGCGCCGCGCCAGGACGGCCACCGGAAACCGGCGCGTCAGCTCGGCGACCGGAACCCTAGGTCCGCCCTCCTGTTCTTCGCCTGTGAGCAGACTTCCCCAGCTGCCGTCAGGAATGTCTATCGCGGTGTCGGCCCAATCGCCGCCCAAGCCAACCACGAGCCGGGGCACTACGACCAGCAGGCGATTGCGGACAAAGCCGACGGTATGGCGTGCCTTGGCTCCGGACGCGGTTAGTGGCATGTAGCTCGAGCTGCCGAAGAGCTCGGGGTCAGTCCTGCGCTGCTCGAGGAGGCGGTTGATGAGCCACAGCTTCGGAGCGCCCTCGTCCGCCCGCGCCATGACGTCGCTCAATTCGGCAGTACGAATCTCCGACAGCAGGCTGGCGAGACGCCCAAAGTCCACCGGACGCCGGTTGTCAGGGTCGACGAGGCTCAGGTTCCACACTTCCGTGCCCTGGTACAGGTCGGGCACTCCTGGCGAGGTCATCAGGAGGGTGGTCTGGGCGAGCGACGCAAGCCGCCCCAGGGCCACCAGCTGGTGACGGCCGATGAACGACTCGAGGTCGCTCTTGAACTCAGCGTCCGCCATCACGCTGCCGGCGAATTGAGTCAACGCGTCCTCGAATGCCTGAACCGGGTTGATCCATGAGGTGTGGACATTGGCTTCGCGGGCGGCTTTCTGCAGGAACGCCACCAGCCGCTGCTCGTCGACCGGCCAGGCTCCGACCATCGTCTGGTACATGAGGTATTCGAGGTTTCGGTCTGGGAATCCCTGCGCCCGATGGCGCTCGTTGTGCTCGGCCCACCGCCGGACCGCTGACTCCCACTCCGCCGGGATCTCTGACAACAGGTTTGTCCTCGCCCGCACGTCGCCACTGCGCTTGGTGTCGTGTGTGGACAGGGTGAGCATCGTGGCCGGCCACTTCTCGGCGGTTTTGAGGCAGTGCGCGTGGAATGCCTCGACAGACCGGCCGAACAAGCCTGGATCACCGCCGACCTCGTTGAGTGAGACGAGGCGGTTGTAGCGATAGAACGCAGTGTCCTCGACTCCTTTGGCCATCACCGCGGGCGTGACCTGCTGGAATCTCGCGGAGAACTCGGCCTCGTTGACGCCTTCATACTGCACGAGCAACAGGTCGCCCATAAACGAAAGGAGCTCGGCGTCGATGTCCGGCCGGCGGCGCGTGGCTTCCTGAACGGCGATCGAAACCTGACGCCGGTCTTGTTCAGAGGGCGGCGAACCGCGACGGACGTAGGTTCTGTATACGCCCAGGCAAGCGGCGATCTCGCGGACTGCGTCCCGCAGCTCGCGTCGCGTGCGATCGCGGTGGCGCCGATTGCCATCGCAGATGTCGACCAGCAGGTTGGTCAGGCGTTCAATGTCGGGCGCGAGCTCGGTGGTCATGATCTCGTGCTTACACGTGCGAACCACCTCGGAGAAAAGCTGCGACTCGCCGGTAAACGCGTGATAGAGGGCGGTCATAGACCCCTCGTTGGCAGAGTCGACGAATATGCCGTCGACATACGCGACGAAGTCATAGCCGGTCGTGCCCTGCACTGGAAAGGTGTCCGGCACCTTTTCACCGGCGGCCAGGATGTCTTCGACCACCATGTACGTGTCAGCAGCTGCCGACCGCAACCGTCCCAGGTAGGCGACCGGGTCTCTCAAGCCGTCGACGTGATCGATGCGGAGGCCGGCTAGGCTGTCGTCTGCGACCAGTCGGAGGATCACGCCGTGACTGTCGTCGAAAACTTGTTGGTCCTCGACGCGCAGGCCAATGAGGCTGTCAATGGTGAAGAAACGCCGGTAGTTGAGCTGCTCTTGCGCGCTGCGCCAGTAGGCAAGCCGATAGTGCTGGCGCTCGAGGACTGCGTCGAGCATGTCGAAGTCTCGGTTCAGCGAGTCTAGTTCCAGACCGTCGAGGCTCTCAGGCGAGACCGGAAACACGAGATCGTGATAGCGGACCACTGTCTCGGAGCCGTGCCTTTCGAGTGTCAAAGCGCCATTTTCGAGCTCTCGGCCGTAACGATCCCGCAGCACGCCAATCAGCACCTTGCCCTTCATGGCCGAGATCGGAGATGCCCAGTCGACGTCGAAGTAGTTCGCGTACCGGCTCGACGGACCGTTTCGCAGCAGGTCCCACCACCATGGGTTCTCGCGTCCGGCGGTGGCCATGTGGTTGGGCACGATGTCCACCATCAGCTGCAGCCCGTGCTCGCGCAGTGCAGCGACGAGCCGCCGCAACGCGACCTCGCCCCCGAGATCCTCATTGACCCGCGTCGGGTCGACAACGTCGTACCCGTGACTGCTGCCACGCGCGGCTTGAAGGATTGGTGAGCAGTAAACCCGCGCCACTCCGAGGGAGGCAAGATAGCCGGCGCAGGCGGCCGCGTCGTCAAACGTGAACTGTTTCGAGAGTTGAAGCCGGTAGGTGGAAGCGATCTGCATCCGAAAGCTTCGCACAAGCGCGTCCTTAGCTACGGTTCTTTGGAACTGGATCGTTAGAGCGTCCATCAAGCGCAATCAGGAGAGCCCACCAGATCGGGTTACTTCGCTCAACTCTCGATGTCGAGGCATAGACTCGGGCCGTTTAGTGCCTAGGAGGCGATTATCCACCTCGCTCACTCGCATCTGGCGTTAACGGGCCACGCGCGACGTCGCGCCAGTCTTGGGCCTTCCGCATACTGCTTTCATGGCCTCGTATTCCCTCAATGAGCGCGCAATCGCTCACGCTCGTCGATTGATCGACGCACGCCAGTACGTTCTTGACAGTGACTGGGGCGAAGTTCAGCCGAAAGCCCCGGACGAGAATGCGTTCCTGGAAGGCCACTCATGGGACGCCTACGCCGAATGGCACCTTGGCCTTAACGAGGAAGCGAATGACGAGACCAAGAGCCGATACGCGTTCATTTATGGCGATTTTCGCCGCGTCCACCGAACCGGGCTGATCGCCTGCCAGTACAGGGCAGCCGAGTGGCGCCACAAGGAGATTGAGCTTGCCGCGCACGAACTTCTGCAGCGGCTAGACAAGACGAGCGCCTAGCGCTCATTTGCGCAGGCCCAGCCTCAAGTATGCGATGCTGCCGGCCGACCACTAACGCGCGGCCGGCTGGATGTTCTGGTTCAGGTGGAAGGCGCCGAAGGTTATTCAATCTGCAAAATGGGCGAAGCTTCGTTGGTGCGGCTACCCGCAGAGGGCTCGCGCCGCCCGAAATTCTTCTAAAACACTCTGTGGGATGCACCGGATTCGGACGTCGCCGCGAAGTCACGCCCGAGCTGGTGCGAGTTCCTCAGAGTCCAGGCGTGTGCGATCGTGGCCACCGACCACTTCACGGTGGTAATCCTGGTCAAGTGTCTTAGGGGAGCCTAGGATTAGCAAGTCTGACTTTCACACGCGGTGGCTGCGCCAGGCATTCGCCCGACCCGAGGAGAACAATGGAAGAAAATCCCGAAGGCGCGCAAGACTCCGAGGAAATGGATCGCCGAGAAGAAGACGATCCGCGGACGCATGGTGCCGCGCGCCAGCCGGTCACGCGGGAAAGGATTGCGGAACGCGCGCATTTGATCTCGCAATCGGACCAAGCCGGTACCGACGAGGAGAACTGGCTGCGGGCCGAGCAGGAGTTGCGGGAGGAGCAAGAACTCCAAGAGGGCTGATTGAGGGCGCGGATGAACGCGTTTCGCGGCATGGGCATCGGCGCGCTACTGATGCGCGTGACCTCCGCAGGGTTCATGGCCCGCGGCCCGGCACCCATGCGCTTCGGCGCGATGATCGGCAACGATTGTGCGGACCGCTTCCACACGCGCTGGGAGGGACGCTGATCGGCATCGAGCCAGTGTTCGTGCTCGCCCGGCCTCTTCCACCAGGGGTATCGGTGGTCCCCGGCCTCTTCCACCAGGGGTATCGGTGGTCGGATCCAAGCTGGTGGCGGACGCTCTAGCAATCCGACGGGATAACAGCCCTGAATGACGATACGACCGGCCGCCTTGGCTGACCATTCGAACTGAAATCGATCGTTTCCGCGATTTCTGGACCGTGAGGCCCCGGGTTCAAATCCCGGGCCCCCGACCAAAATCCGAATCTAGATTCGTCCCATCGGCGCCATAATCTGACAAGCCCGCTGGGCAGGTGCGGTAGTTAAGCCGTGCTGTTTTCGGCCCGACGCTAACGAAGGGGGCTCTGCTTGATAGAGGCTGAAACTCGTTACCTCGACTACTCCGGCCGCGACGACAATCTCAGCGGCGGCGTCAAGATGATCCCAATCCGGACCTCCAAAGGCGACTTCAAGGTCTGGACCAAGCGTGTCGGAAACAACCCGAAGTCCAAGGTGCTGCTGCTTCACGGCGGGCCGGCCGCGACTCACGAGTACTGGGAGGCTTGCGACAGCTACCTCCCGGCGGCAGGCATCGAGTACTTCTACTACGACCAATTGGGCTCCGCGTACAGCGACCAACCGGATGATCCCGACCTGTGGGAGATCGATCGATTCGTCGATGAGGTCGAGCAGGTACGCAAGGGGCTTGATCTGCACCGCGACAACTTCTATCTGGTGGGACATTCATGGGGCGGTCTTCTTGCAATCGAATACGCTCTCCGTTTTCAGCAGCACTTGAAGGGCCTGGTGATCTCCAACATGATGGCCAGCATCCCGGCCTACAACGAGTACGCGAACAGAGTTCTAAAGCCGGGCATAGATCCTGGCGCGATGGCTGAGATCGACCGGATGGAGGCGACTGGCGAATTCACCCAGCCTCGCTACATGGAACTCCTGATGCAGCATCACTACGTCCGCCACGTGTTGCGAATGCCTGCGGACAAGTGGCCCGATCCCGTCAATCGAGCGTTCGCAAAGCTCAACTACCCGCTCTATGTATTGATGCAGGGCCCGAGCGAGCTCGGCGCAAGCGGCAAGCTGGTCGACTGGGACCGCACCGGGGATCTCGATCGGATCAGCGTGCCGACCCTGGTGATTGGCGGGACCCATGACACCATGGACCCGAAGCACATGGAAATGATCGCGGGACGCATCCCTAAGGGGCGCTTCCACCTATGCCCGAATGGCTCTCACATGGCCATGTACGACGACCAGCAGATCTACTTCGAGGGCCTGATCGGCTTTATCCGCGACGTCGAGGACAGCATTGCCTAGGCTGTGCTCAGCCATCTATGGGTGCGCGAAACAGCGATTGGGCTGGAGTGTTCCGTGAAGCAGGGGAGTACACGACTACGCAGGGTGGTCTTAGGGCTTGGTTCAAGGTTCGAGGTGATGGACCCGCGTGCCTTATTCCGACTCCCGGATTGGGGCGCGAGCAACGACCTTTACTTATTGGTCAGCATGGTTGGAGGCTGACGCGGTGAAGATGTCTACCCAAACCGGCCAGGGTCAAGCAGCGCGGCACCAGGGCGTCGCGGCGGCAGACCTACCAGTCGAGGGCATGATGCCGTCTTTCGACGGCGCGAACGGGTGGCTCAACTCGCAGCCGCTGACCCCGAGCGGCCTGCGCGGCCATGTCGTCGTCGTCCAGTTCTGGACCTACACGTGCATCAACTGGTTGCGCACACAGGCGTACTTCCGAGCCTGGTCGCAGAGGTACAGGGATCAGGGGCTCGTGACGCTCGGCGTGCACACGCCCGAGTTCAAGTTCGAGCACGACCTCGACAACGTTCGGTGGGCGGTCCAGGCGAGGAAGATCGACTACCCGGTCGCGATCGACAACGACTTCGCGGTCTGGCGGGCTTTCGCCAACAACTACTGGCCAGCTCTCTACTTCGTCGACTCGCAGGGTCGGATCAGGCATCACCGTTTCGGCGAAGGCGATTACGAGCGATCGGAGATGGTCATCCGGCAACTCCTCGCCGATGCGGGTGTCGAAGACCTGCGGCCCGGCTTGGCTTCGGTCGAACCGAACGGCGACGAGGTTCAGGCCGATTGGGAGGACCTCGGGTCGCCTGAAAGCTACGTCGGCTACGCCCAGGCCACCGGATTTGATGCGGGGGGCCCTGCAGAGTGGGACAAACCGCACACCTATTCGGCGCCGGCGCACCTCCGGCTCAATCGTTGGGGACTCACGGGAAACTGGACCGTCCGCTCCGACGCGGGCGCGCTCAAGAGTCCCAACGGACGGGTCGCGTACCAGTTCCACGCGCGCGATGTGAACCTCGTGATGGGGCCGGCGCGAAAGGGCGCGACCGTGAGGTTTCGCGTGCTCCTCGACGGTGAGAGCGCCGCGGCGGCCCACGGAGCTGATGTCGACGCCGACGGGAATGGCACAGTTGCGCAGCAGCGGATGTATCAGCTGATCCGTCAGCCGGGACCGATCGACGATCGAAGGTTCGAAATCGAGTTCCTTGATTCCGGCGTCGAAGCTTTCGTCTTTACGTTCGGATGATCTAACCATTTAATACGAGAACCAAGTTGTCATCGCTGCGATCCCATCCGACCCATCTGCGGCTAACCGCGGCTCCACTGGCTCGACCTTAAGCGAACATCAAGGGATCGACCGACGCAACGCAGGCCTGAGGGCCGCCGGCCTCGGTCTGGCCAGTTGACCTGTTGGCGCTACTATGGGACGCTCCAGTTTGACTCGGAAAGGAGGTTCGTGATGCCGCTCTACATGGACATTCATCACAAGATCGACGGCCTGACGGCGGAAGCAATCAAAGGAGCTCACGAGCAAGACGTGAAGGTCCAGGAAAAGCACGGAGTGAAGTACCACAAGTACTGGTTCGATGCGGGCTCCGGCAGGGCATTCTGTTTGGTCGAGGCGCCCAACAAGGAAGCCGCGAATGCAGTGCATCGCGAGGCCCATGGGTTGGTAGCCGATGAGCTCATCGAGGTTCAGGAAGGGGCCTAAGAAGGCCGCACGCAAACTTGCGGTTGCCCTGCCCGCTGACGACCCTTTTTGAGAGTCGCGCATCGCCCACGTGGACCGGCATTTGGCTTAGATATGGCTCCATCCTGAAAGGGGAGAGGGAAGAGCCACCGGCGGAAGGGGGTGCTTCCGCGCGGTGACTATTGGGCGTGGATGTCTAGCGGATCTGCATTCCCGTAGGTGAGACGACGTACCAGGGTCCGCCGAACGCATCGATGTTCTGGCCAGTGATGTCGCCTGGCTTCTTGTCCGCGATGAAGTAGTACAGGGGGTGACCGGCGTACGTGACCTCTTCGGTGCCGTCGCCCCGTCTCGTCGTGCCGAGCAGCGAAGCGTTTACGCCGCTCAGCGCCTGTGGCGCGCCATTGGTGAGGAACGGGGGCCAGTTCTGCACGCAGCTGGCGCTGTTGCAGGTCGAGGCGGTGCCAGAATCGGCGACGAAAAGATAGAGCGTCCTGCCGCTCGAGTCGACCAGGATCGATCCGAGGCGGCTGCTGCCGACCGCGATCGCCGCGCCCGTTGCGGGCGGGCTGGCCGTGGCGCTCGGCGACACCGCGACCGGCGCGGTTGACGGCTGGCTGCTTGGCGTCGTTGCGGGGGCAGCGCCGTAAGAGCCGGTGGCTGGGCCGCAGGCCGCGGCGATGAAAGCGGCGGCCGCAAAGCCGCCCAGTAGAACGAGTTTCGAGTGCATCGGTGGTCTCTCCTTGAGATTGCTAGCTGACGAGATACTCTATGACGAGAATCTCGCTCACGAGAGAGGTATTCCTTATACTTCGCTCGTGGCTCAGATGGATTGGACCGATACTTTGCTGAGTAGGCTCGCCGCGAATCACTCGCGTGAAGACGTCGAGCCCTACCAGGTCACGGCCCGCATCGCACGGGTCGGGGTGCACATCGCTCGCCGGCAAGAAGCCGCTTTTGGCCGGTTCCACCTCAACCGGGGTGAGGTCGGCGTCCTTGGCGCGCTACTACTCGCAGGCTCGGCTCAGCTGTCGCCGACCCAGCTGTTCAAGGGATTGATGCTGTCGTCCGCGGGGATCACGAGCCGGCTCGACCGCCTGGAACGTGCAGGCTACGTCAAACGCACCCGTCACCCCAAGGATCGCCGCGGCGTGCTGGTCAGCCTGACTGCTGCGGGGCGGAGAGTGTTCGAGCAGGCATTCGCCGCGAACTTGGAAGGCGAGAAAGACCTGCTAACAGGGCTCACCAAGGCCGAGCAGCGATCGCTGGTCTTATTGCTGCGAAAGCTGCTCGGCGCGCTGGAACCACTCGAGCCGAAGGCGTAGGAGTCTAAGGAGGCCGACAGAGTTCGGCCGGGGCAATCGTGGTAATCGGATCTGAATCTCAGCGGTGTGACAGCCGTGTCAAAGACACGACGTGCTCGGGGATTGACAAATTCTTCTGACGGCTGCGCTCGCGCTAGATCGCAGCCGGCTCGTGGATCTGTAGAGCTCCTCCGCGTCCGATGAACGGATGGTCGGCCAGCAGCTTCGCCGCGGCGTCCAGGTCGTCGGCCTCGATCACGGACCAGCCGTTGAACGGCCCGTCGGCGAGACCGTCCTTTGTTCCCCTGCTTGAAACCGTCCGTGCAGCGCGGATCGGCGAACCTGGGTCCACCAGCGCCGGGCCCATCTTGCCGGCCCAATGCATGAAGGCGTCGCGCGCCTTGGCCATGGACTCCGCATCGTGGGGCATGTTGCTGCCGTGATAAGTGACCAGAAATCTAGGCATCGAAGTCCTCCTCGGGACCGGAGAGTGAGGCCAGGTTACGGCCCGAAAGTATTTCTGGCCATGCTTCGGGCGACGAAAGATCTGTCCTAGCGTCCAGGTCTTGTAGCCCGGTGAGTACAAACGGCGCTGGACGCTACGACAGTTAAGGAGTAGAACTACAAAGTGGATCCGCTGAGCGTGGCGCTGCGAAGCATCCAGATGTCCGGATCACTGATCGCCCGCGCCGAGCTGACCGCGCCGTGGGGCCTGGGCCTCGAACCCTTCGGCGCCGCCGTCTTCCATGTCGTTCTCTCGGGATCTGGATGGCTTCGGAGTGAGGAGGGCCGTACGATCCGCCTCTCGGCCGGCGACGTCGCTGTGCTGATGCGCGGCCAGCGGCACGAGCTTATGAGCGAACCGGGAGTGCCGATCACCTCGTTCGCGGACCTGATGCAGCACTGCGTTCCGGGGCGTTTCCCGTCGATCGGCATCGCCGGCGGCGGCGATCACGCCACAATGCTGTGCGGCTTCTTCAAGGTCGATCGCCAAGCCGGCCATCCACTGCTGCGAGCGCTGCCGGACCTGATCCACATCAATGCGGGCTCGGGCCCGA
>WNGI01003775.1_pt1 | contig 13419 bp, 14 predicted proteins | sample 5400621 | NCBI WGS metagenome assembly WNGI01 (sample SAMN13153374, study PRJNA577476) | soil metagenome | isolation source: 20 cm soil or saprolite under Garry oak tree replicate 1 | place: USA:California | collected 2016-06-15
CTCACCCGCTCGCTCAACGACGAGCACGCGCGAGCGGTAGCGGATCTCCAGCGCAAGCTCTCGGAGGCACAGGCGGCGCTGAATGGAAAGGGAACCAGCGACTCGATCCGCGTCACGCAGCTGAAGAGAGCGATAGAGGTGGCTGCTGCCGAGGCGAGAGTTACGGCCCAGAGGTTGTCAGCGGTCGAAGAGCAAGTGCGCGTAGCAGTCACCAAACTCGAAAAAGCTCACGTACAGCTGCACGCTCAAGGCGAAGCACTGCAGACTCAGAGTAGCATCATTTATCGGGTCGAGCAGGCGTTGCGGGAGGCGATGACGGGGCAGGACTCACGCAAAGTGATAGAGGAAGTGCTGCAGATCGTCACGTCGAGAGAACAAGCTTCGTCATTGTAAGTCACTCGCAATGAGCGCCCAATCCGGCAACGCGCTGCAGGGCGCCATTCACAAACTCGCCTTCCGCGAGCCACTCACGGCGGAGGACGCCGAGGCGGCATTCGATGTTGTGATGCAGGGCCAGGCGACGGCAGTGCAAGTCGCCGCATTGTTGTTAGCACTGCGCGCCACCGGAGAAAGTCCTGAGGTTGTCGCCGGCGTAGTGCGGGCGCTTCGATCAGCGATGGTTGCCTTGAGCGTCGATGATCCCGATGGGCTGGTCGATACGTGTGGTACAGGTGGAGGCGCGGTTGCCACCTTCAACATCTCTACTGGGGCCGCTATCGTTGCCGCGGGCGCTGGTGTACGCGTGGCGAAGCACGGGAATCGATCGTTCACTTCGCGCTGCGGCAGCGCCGATGTGCTCGAAGCGCTCGGCGTTCCGATCGAGGTAAGCGTCCCGGTCATGGAAAGGGCGCTTCGTGAAGCGGGAATCGTCTTCATGTTCGCCCCTTTGATGCACCCGGCGATGCGTCACGTCGGCCCGGTTAGGCGCGAGCTCGCGATTCCGACGGTGATGAATATCGTGGGGCCGCTGGCCAACCCGGCCAGAGCCGGGCGTCAGGTGGTCGGAGTCGCCGATCTGGAGCGCACGCCAGTTCTCGCCGGCGCGCTCTCCGCTCTCGGCGCCGTTCACGCGTTGGTGGTCCACGGCGAGCCAGGTCTGGACGAAGTCTCGCCACTTGGCCCGACGCACGTCATTGAGGTCAGGAACGGCACGACCAATCGCTGGACGATCCATCCCGACGAGCACGGATTCAAAAAGGTGTCGCAGGACGACCTGGCCGGCAGTGAGCCAACCGAGAACGCGCGGATCATCGAAAAAATTTTGGATGGTGGCGGTCCCAAAGGAGCCCGCGCAGCAATAGTGCTCAACGCTGCCGCAGCGATTTACGTCAGCGGTCGCGTTGGCTCGTTCGGAGATGGAGTCGATGCGGCGACGAAAGCGATCGACTCAGGGGAGGCTAAATTAGTTCTGGATCGCTTAAGGAAGGCCTACGCAAAACCTGCCAAGACAGCGGGTTAGCGCGCGGAGCTCTAGAACCTTCTCAGCACTCCGACGACGATCCCCTGGATCGTAATGTCGTTCTCGTGAACGTAGATGGGGTTCATCGTTTCGTTGGCAGGCTGCAGACGAATTCGGCCGTCGCGCTCGCGGTAGAATTTCTTGACCGTCGCCGATGTCCCGTCGATCAGGGCGATTACCATCTCACCATTGTCAGCAGTCCGCTTGTCGTTAACGATGACGAAGTCACCATCGCGGATCTGCTCGTCGATCATCGAGTTTCCCCGAACGCGCAGCACGTAGTGATTCCCGCTGCGCCGCACGAAATCCTCGGGCACGCCGATCGATTCCGGCGTCTGGATGGCTTCGATCGGCATGCCGGCCGCGACGGTTCCCAGTAACTGCAGGGAAGTAGCACGAGGAAAGGCTTCTGACGGCATCAGCTCAATGCCACGGCTCTCGTTGTACGCGCGCTTGATGTAGCCCTTGCGCTCGAGATTCGTGAGATGCTCGTGGACCGTCGCGAGGGAGTTATAGTTAAACTGCGTCGCGATCTCCTCGAAGCTTGGCGCGTAGCCATGCTCTTCGGAGTAGGTGGCGAGGTAGGTCAGAATCTCCCGCTGGCGTTTTGTGAGCGACATATCCCTTTTTCCGCGGCTGGTTAAGAGTGGACCGGTCCGCCGATCCTACCGAACATTTGCCGAATTCATACGTTAGCCGAAGATCGACCGAAGCGCAAGCTTTTTCCCCTTGGGCTCCGCCAGGCGGCGTCCTCGGCGCGTTGACGGACGAGGCAGCTGCGCGCGCGGCAACGCTCCGGTCGTCGCTTGCCGAACTGCGTCGGAAAGCTGACGCAGCACCGGTGCAGCCGAGCTTCGCGACAGCCCTTAGACGCGCCGATATTGGCGTAATCGCCGAGGTAAAGCGTTCATCGCCGTCGAAAGGTGTGATCAATCCTGATCTCGACCTCGTTCGCCAAGTCGGCGCCTATGAGGCTGGGGGCGCGGCGGCCATTTCCGTACTGACGGAACCGACGCGATTCGGTGGGTCGAACGACGATCTCACTGCAGCCCGGCGTTCGGTCGGTTTGCCCCTTCTCAAGAAAGACTTTCACGTCGATGTATTGCAGGTTCTCGAGGCAAGAGCGCTTGGCGCTTCAGCGGCCCTCGTCATAGCGCGCGCGGTACCGCCGAAGCGTCTTCAGGAGATCATGACCGCCGGAGCAGATGCCGGTTTGGAGATCCTGGTGGAAATCCGGGACGAGCGAGAGCTCGAGCTCGCTCTCTCACTGAACGCGGGCCTGATCGGCGTGAACAACAGAAATCTGGAAACGCTTGTCATCGATCCAGAGACATCAGTCCGCCTCCTTCCGTTGATCCCGCGCGACGTTGTGGCCATAGCGGAAAGCGGTGTGAAATCAGCAGTCGATGTGAAGCGTTTCGCAGCTGCAGGGGCCGATGCGGTGCTGGTCGGCTCAGAGCTTTCGGGCTCAGGAGATCCTGAGGCGGCCGTGCGCGCGCTCACTGGAATCGAGCGTACGGGCAGTGCTCGCAAAAGTTAAGTTCTGCGGCATGACGCGACCCCAGGATGCTGCGCTCGCGGCAGAAATTGGCGCGAGTTACATCGGAGTCGTGTTCGCCGATGGGCCTCGTCGCATCTCGCCGAAACAAGCGAGCGCGATTCTCGACGCTGCCGGTGAAAGCGGTAGGGCGAAGCGCGTTGGCGTCTTTGGGACCAACGATCCTGACGAGATCGCAGACGTGTCCGAACAGGCGGGTCTGGACGTTGTCCAGCTGCATGCAGATCCCACGACTTCCGATGTGCGTGCGATCCGACGCCGATTTCGCGGTGAGGTCTGGGCGGCAATCAGAATTGCGGGCTCGCACATTCCACCGGATGCGGAGATGTTGTTCGATGCTGCCGACGCGATCGTTCTGGACGCACGGAGCGAGAAGCGCCTGGGCGGGACGGGCCAGGCGCTTCCCTGGAGTGACCTCGCTCTAGACCTTGCTCGCGATCGCGGCAGTTCCGCCGTCGTTCTCGCTGGCGGACTGAAGCCGGACAATGTCGTCAGTGCCATAAGAACGCTCGCTCCCGACGTAGTCGACGTCTCCTCGGGCGTGGAGAGCTCGCCCGGGATAAAAGATCCATGGCTGATGCGAGAATTCTTTTCGGCAGCCACCGGCCTCAATCCGCACTAGCGTGGCGACGGAAACGGTGCACCGCTTCGGTGCATTCGGCGGCCGGTATGTACCTGAGACGCTGATTCCCGCGCTCGACGAGTTGGATGCGGCGTTTGATGCGGCGATGCGGGATCCGGAGTTTCAGAAGGAGTTGGAGCGGCTGCTAAAGGAATACGTCGGCCGACCATCCCCACTCAGCACGGCGCCCCGACTCTCGCAGACTGTCGGATGCGATGTGTATCTGAAGCGAGAGGATCTAAATCACACCGGCGCCCACAAGATCAACAGCGCACTCGGGCAGGCGCTGCTGGCGCAGCGGATGGGCAAGCGCCGGATTATCGCCGAGACGGGCGCGGGGCAGCACGGCGTGGCCGCGGCAACAGTGTGCGCGCGCTTCGGTCTGGAGTGCGTCGTTTACATGGGCGAGGAAGACATGCGCCGCCAGGAGCTGAACGTCTACCGAATGCGCCTGATGGGAGCAAAGGTCGTCCCCGTTCTCTCCGGTACACGCACGCTCAAGGACGCGACTAGCGAAGCGATTCGTGACTGGGTCACCAACGTGAACGACAGCTACTACATCATCGGGTCGGTGGTCGGGCCGGCACCCTACCCGCGAATGGTTCGGGATTTCCAGTCCGTCATCGGGCGCGAGGCCAAGGCACAGATGTTGGAGCTGGCCGGGCGGGCACCTTCCAGCGTGGTCGCCTGCGTCGGAGGCGGCTCGAACGCGATGGGGATCTTTCATCCTTTCGTTCCGGATCGGTCCGTGGAGCTGGTAGGGGTTGAGGCGGCCGGAAGGGGTCTCGATACCGGTGAACACGCAGCCTCACTGCAGCGCGGAGTTCCAGGTGTGCTCCATGGCTCGCTCAGCTACCTGCTACAGGACGAAAGCGGGCAAGTCCACCCGGCCCACTCGATCTCGGCCGGCCTTGACTACCCGGGAGTTGGTCCCGAGCACGCTTACCTCAAGGAGACTGGCCGAGCGATCTACGTATCGGTGACAGACCAGGAGGCTGTCGAGGGGCTGGCTATTCTGAGTCGGCTCGAGGGTATCATTCCCGCCCTGGAAACGTCACACGCGGTCGCCTGGGTCGTCCAACAGAAGGGGCGGTGGAATAAGGGCGACGCGGTGCTTATCTGCATCAGCGGCCGGGGCGACAAGGATCTCGCGCAGATAACTGAAATGGGACTTCTTCCCGAATGACAACGTCGGTTCCAGCAAAGACCGGGGAAGACGAGCTCGACGAGCCGTCGTTCCCGATCGTTTACGTCACCGACCTCCTGAAAGCCTTTGTCAAGGCTGTTCGCGCGACGCAGATGTACTTGCCGAACAATCCAATGCACGCGCGCGCCCTCGATGCGGTCAAGGAAGCTTTCGGCAACTTGTGGCAACACACCGACGAGATCGAACTGCAGGTGGTCGAGACCCGCCTCGAATGGGAAGGTCGTGTGGTCCTCGACGAAGAAGAGCGGACCAGTGACAACGTCGCCTGGCTGCTCTACAAGGACGGGATTCGCGAGCTGAAGATGCTCAAGGGGTTCGAGGAGGACGAGCTTGGCGTGCTCTTCAACCTTCTCCAGCGCGTGCGAAAAGCGACCGACGACGACGACGATTTGCTCACTCTCATGTGGGAGCGGGAGTTCGTCACGCTGCAGTACCGCTACGTCGATCTCACGCAGGACGGCGGTCCCGGCGTCGAGTCGATGGAGAGGGCAGAGCAGAAGGAAAAAATTCTGTCGCCCGCGCAGGCCGAAGCGGGGCTGGAATCGACTCAATCCTCGATCGCCAAGCTCGATGAATTCGACTCGACGCTGTACTTCCTGGACGACAACGAAGTCGAGTATTTGCACGGCGAGATAAAGCGCGAGTTTTCGACGGATTTGCGGCCCGCCGTAATCGCGTCCCTCCTCGACACCTTCGAGAACCAGAAGGACCCAACGGTGCGCGAGGAGATCTGCGGACTCCTCGACTATTTTCTGCTGATCCTCCTCTCCACCGCGCAGTACAGAAACGCCGCGTACCTCCTGCGTGAAGCGGGCGTAACCGCCGGCCGTGCCGCTGAAGTTCTGGAAGCCCAAAAGCAGCGCCTCACCCAGCTGAACGAGATCATGAGCGATCCGAAGCCCCTTGGGCAACTGCTGCAAGCGCTCGAAGACTCCCCGCTTCGCGCCCCACAGCACGAGCTCGACGAGCTCTTCGGAATTCTGCAGCCCCGCGCCCTGGAGACGATTCTCAGCTGGATCGGTCGCAGCCAGAATCCTCAGCTCAAGATGCTGCTCGAAGTCGGTGCTGGTCGCCTGGCCGGAAGCAACAGCGCCGAGCTGATTCGTCTCATCGGCTCGGACGATGAAGCAGTGGTTCTCGAAGCAATTCGCCGCGCCGCCGCACTCAAGTCGCCTGCTGCCGTGCCCGCACTCGGCAAAATGCTCACCGTCGGAGAGCCCGACATGCGTCTGGCCGCGGTGACTGCGCTTACCGAGATCGGCTCACCCGGTGCGATGCAGATGCTGGAGCGAGCGCTGGTCGATGAAGATCGCGAAGTGCGCATTGTCGCTGTACGGGCGCTCGGTGCCCGCAATGCCCGTGCTGCCTTGCCGCGCATCGAAGCAGCGATCAAGGGCAAGGACCTTCGCGACAGCAACCTGACTGAGAAGATGGCCTTTTTCGAAGCTTATGGCTTGCTGTGTGGCGATGCCGGTGTGCCGCTCCTCGACGGCCTGCTCAACGCCAAGGGCTTCATGGGGAAAAAGGACGACTCGGAAATCCGCGCCTGCGCGGCAATGGCGCTTGGAAAGATCAATTCAGCAAAAGCAGCGGATTCGCTCACCAGGGCAACCGGTGAAAAGGACGTCATCGTGAGAAACGCGGTGAGCCGCGCCATTCGCGGAGCCAGCACATGACGGCACCAGCGACAAAAACCGTTCGCAGCGACGGGGATAAGCAAGCCGGAGCGAACGTCCGCCGCAGCGGTAGAAACTTCATGATCGCGTTCTATGCCGCGTTGCGCGCGATCAAGCTGTATCCGATCGAGCACAGCGCCGTGCAGAAAACGCTCAACGAGCTCGCTCAGGTCGCCGAGGAGCTCCGCGCGGAAGAGGGCGAACTCGAATTCAGAATTTCCGGCGAGTTCATCTTCCTGAACGCGACCCGACTTAGACTCGACCTGAGCAACTACGCCACCTTCGGACACATCCTCACGCTCTGCAAGCTCGCTGGCATCGGCGCGATTCACGTTGGCACGCAAGGCACTGCCCGCGATTGGACGCTCCTCTTGTCCCTCCTCGGCGGCGAGACAAAGAGTGCGCCGCCTGAGCGGCACAAGGAGATCGTGGCGCGGCTGAAGGAAGCCAAGATCGAGACCTTCCAGCTTGATGCTCCAACCGAGACGGCCAGCGACAGAGAGTTCAATGAGGAAGCGAAAGCGGCAGCCAATCGCACCTACTCCCAGTCGGTCGCCGTTACCAAGGACGTCATCAATTCGGTTCGCATCGGCAAGACTCCGAACATCCGAAAGATCAAGCGCGTCGTGCAGGGAATTGTCGATCAGGTTCTCAACGAAGAGACATCGCTCATCGGCCTGACAGCAATTCGCGATTACGACGAGTACACGTTCACTCACTCAGTGAACGTCTGCATCTTCTCGATTGCGCTTGGCCGCCGCCTGGGGATGACCAAGCTCCAGCTCTATGAGCTCGGCCTCGCCGCCCTGATGCACGACATCGGCAAATCGCGGGTTCCACTCGACCTTCTTCAAAAGACTGGCGAGCTCACCGACGAAGAGTGGAAGTGGATGGCAGCGCATCCGTGGCTCGGCGTGCTGGTGCTGTTTCAGTTCCGCCGTCAGCAGGAGGAACTATCGTATCGCGCGATGACGGTGTGCCAGGAGCACCACATGAAGGTGGATCTGACCGGCTACCCGAAGTGCAACCGCCCGCGCCAGGTCAGCCTTCTCAGCAAGATCGTCTCGATTGCCGACGGATACGATGCCGCTACGTCCAGACGCGTTTACAAAACCGAAGCGCTGGCACCGTCGGCAGTTCTAGAGGAGATGCGCGACAACCCCCGTCGCGGGCTCGATCAGGTTCTGGTGAAAGCATTCATCAATCTCCTCGGCATCTACCCGGTTGGAACTCTGGTCGTCCTCGACACGTTCGAGCTCGCCGTTGTGTCGTCGGCGAACCCGAATCCGGAGTCGCTTTCGAGGCCCATCATCAAGATCATCAGTGATGCGCAGGGGAACAGAATTGCTCCACCGTTGCAGGTGGATCTAGCCGTCCCGGAGGCAGGAGGACAATATGCCCGGACCATCATCAAGACGGCGGACCCCGATCGCTATGGTATCACCCCCGGCGACTACCTCATCTAACTCGATCACGCGTCGATTCGACGCGCTCAAAAAACAGTCACGTCGCGCGCTGGTCTGCTATGTCACGGCAGGCCATCCCGATGTCGATCTCTCGCTGCAGACACTGCAGGCGCTACAGGCGGGAGGCGCCGACATTATAGAGCTCGGCGTTCCCTTTTCTGATCCGATCGCCGACGGCCCGATAATCCAGGCCAGCTCGCAACGAGCGCTGGAGCACGGAATGACTTACGACGGCGTCCTTGCTCTCCTCGGGCGGGCAAATCTCGAAGTTCCGGTGGTTCTCTTCAGCTACCTGAATCCGATCCTGGCGGCTGGGTCCGACGCGCTCACACGCGCCGCAGACGCGGGCGCGAATGGAATACTCGTCACTGACATTCCGGTTGGCGCTGATCCGGCGCGAGAGGCGTGGCTTGGCAGCAGTCCGCTTGCCTTCATCAGGCTCGTCGCACCGACGACGCCACTCGAAAGAATGGCGGAGATCGCGCAGCACGGCAGCGGATTCGTTTATCTTATCAGCCGGCTCGGCGTCACCGGAGTTCAGGAGACAACGGAGGGCTCGCTTCCCGACACCATTCGGCGCCTGCGTTCGACGACGACTCTTCCCATTTGCGTCGGCTTCGGAATCTCGACGCCAGCCCAGGCGCGAAGCGTCGGCGTCCTGGCCGATGGCGTCGTAGTAGGGAGCGCGCTCGTTAGAGCGGCCGAGAGCGGTCCCGAGCAGGTGCTGAAACTGACACGCAGTTTGCGCGAGGGCCTTGATGGGTAGCGTTCACTCGTCGAAAAAAGATGTGCAGCGGGACCTCGCGGGCGTGCCGAGCCGTTCGGTCGATACCGACGTCGTGACTCTCAAAGCGATGCGATTTCATGCGCGCATCGGAGTTCTTCCGCACGAGGCCGAGATTGCGCAGTCGATCGAGGTCGACGCGTCACTTTGGGTTCGGCGTGGCGGCGCGCGCCCGACAGCCAAAGACATCGTCGACTATCGACGCGTCTACGACCTCGTCGCAGAGGTCGTGACACAGGGCCATACCCGCTTTCTCGAAGAAGTCGGCGAGCGAATCGCTGCGCGCGCTCTGGAGCTACCGCTCGTCGAGCGCGTGCGAATAGCGGTGCGCAAGCCCAACGTTGCGCTGCCTGGACCGCTCGCCTACGCAGAAGTGGCGCTCGAGCGAGAGCGTGCGTGAAGGATGTCGCCTACATAGCGCTCGGCTCCAATCTTGGCCAGCGTGAGGTATTTTTGGCGCAGGCACGAGGTGCGATCGCGGCGCTCGCCAAAACGCGTGTGTTAGGTCAAACCGACGCCGAAGAAACCGCTCCGATCGGACCGGTCGCGCAAGGTCCTTTTCTCAATCAGATGATCGCCATCGAAACCGAGCTGTCACCGCGTGATCTGCTCGTCGAGCTCAAGCGAATTGAAGTGGCTGCCGGTCGGGTCAGGAGTGCACGGTGGGGGCCGCGCACCCTCGATCTCGACATCGTGCTGTTCGAGACACAGCGCGTCAGCGAGCCGGGACTCACCGTTCCGCATCCTGAATTATCTAACCGCGATTTCTGGCTGAGAGAGCTAGCTGCGCTCAGGAGCTCGCGCGTTGGATAAGACCAAGGCTGAACAGAAACCCGTCACCGTTCGCGATTTCGCCGAGCGCAAGCGGAAGGGAGAAAAGCTGGTCGTGATGACGGCGTACGACGCGCTCTTCGGGCGACTCGTCGATGAGTCGGGTGTCGATGCCATTCTCGTTGGCGATTCGGTAGGTACCGCTGTCATGGGCTATTCATCCACGCTGCCAGTCACGCTCGATCACATGATTTACCATGCGTCGGCGGTTCGTCGGGGTGTGAAGCGAGCGCTCGTGATCATCGACATGCCTTTTCTTTCTTATCAGGCGAGCATCGAAAGCGCCGTTCTGAACTGTGGACGCGCAATTCGGGAAACCGGCGTCGAAGCGGTCAAGGTGGAAGGCGGAAGCCCTGAGATGCTCGACACGGTTCACGCGCTCGTCCGCACGGGCATTCCGGTGATGGCACATGTCGGATTCACACCACAATCGGTGAACACGATTGGTGGCCCTCGCGTTCAGGGGCGTGAACAAGCGGGAGCGGAAAGACTTGTAACCGAAGCGAAGGGCCTCGAGGAAGCGGGTGCATTTTCAATTGTTCTGGAGCTCGTACCAGCAAAAGTATCGGCGCGAATTACCGCGGCTGTTGGTATCCCAACGATCGGCATTGGCGCTGGTCCTGAGTGCGACGGACAGGTCCTTGTGCTGCCGGACGTGCTCGGTCTCAATGACACGTTCGAGCCGAAGTTCCTGAAGCGCTACGCCGAGATGGCCGAAGAAGTACGGTCGGCGCTGGGAACCTGGGCGCGGGATGTTCGAAGCGGGACTTACCCGGATGCCGAGCACAGCTTTTAAAATGCAGGTGGTCGGAACCATCGACGAAATGCGTCACGTCGTTGCCGATCTCAGGACGCAAGGGCGGAGCATTGCGTTCGTGCCAACCATGGGCGCCCTGCACGAAGGTCACCTCAAACTCGTCGACGCGGCGAAGGGCGTGGCTGATACAGTCATCATGAGCATCTTCGTCAACCCGCTCCAGTTCGGGCCGAGTGAAGATTTCGCTCGGTACCCGCGCACGCTCGACGATGACGCGAGGCTCGCCACGGAAAGGGGCGTGGACTTTCTGTTCACGCCGACGCGGGAAGACATGTATCCGGAACACGCTCCGGTGGTTTTCGTCCATCCAGGAAGCATCGGGAAAGAATGGGAAGGAGCGGTGCGTCCACATCACTTCGAGGGCGTGCTAACTGTAGTTGCAAAGCTCTTTCATATCGTGATGCCGGACGTCGCGGTCTTTGGCCAAAAGGATCTTCAACAAGTGGCCGCGGTGAAGGGAATGGTGCGCGATCTCAATTTCCCGATTGGGATCCTGGTTACGCCGGTCGTGAGGGACCATGATGGATTGGCGATGTCCAGCCGAAACCGATACCTCTCGGCGAGGGACCGTGAGCTCGGTCTGATTCTCCCCAAGGCGCTCTTCGCGATGAGGGACGTGTTTGCACGCGGAGAGCGACGGGCCAGCGCGCTGGAGGCTACTGGCTGGCGGATGCTCGAGCGAGTCGTCGGACTTACGCCGCGTTATCTCGCCGTCGTGAACGCCGACACGTTTCAACGCGTCAACAATGTGCGTCATGGTGATGCTGCCGTCGGCGCCGTTCGGGTCGGCGAAACCAAATTGATCGACAACATCATCTTCTGAAATGGTCCAGCTACAGACATCCGGACTGCCGGCGTGGGCACAGGTGACTGAGCGCCGATTGGCGCACATTCAGCGCGTTACATCCTTGTTGCGCGCCTGGGGAGCGGCGATGCGCATTCCGCCGGAGGAATCGAACGCCTGGATCGACGCCGGAACATGGCACGATGCGCTGCGCGATGCGCCTGTTCCGGAGCTGAGAGCGATAACCGGAGATCGGACGTCACCGGACGGTCTGCTGCACGGTCCGGCAGTGGCGATCAAGCTGGAGAGGGAAGGAGAGCGCAGACAAAACCTTCTCGATGCGATTCGCTATCACACGGTCGGAAACGCGCGGTGGGATCAGACCGGGCGCGCGCTCTACATGGCCGATTATCTCGAGCCAGGTCGTAAATTCCTGGCCGAGGATCGCGGCTTTCTGGCCAGTCAGGTGCCGCACAACTTCGATGGCGTCTTCCGTCAGGTGGTGCGCTTCCGTCTGGAATGGTCGGTGCGCGAGGGCAACCACATCTTTCCCGAGACCGTCGAGCTCTGGAATAGTCTGCGGTGAATCCTCCTCGCCGCCGCTACGGCAGAATCATTCTGGTGCTGCTGATTCTGTGCGTGATCGGTTGGATCGTTTGGCAGCTGTGGGCGTGGCGATCGGGGTCTGGCGAGAGCTATGCACCCGATGACGCTCGAGCTCCCGAAGGAGTCCGAATCAAAGTCGAAGTTCTAAACGCGACCAGGACGAGAGGTCTGGCGCGGCGCGCCACGCTCTATCTGCGCGACCGGGGGTTTGATGTGGTAGGCTCGGGCAACGTTACGGAGCAGCGAACTACTACCATCGTCTACGATCGTTCTTCACATCCGGAATGGGCACAGCTGGTGGGACGGGCGATGAATGCGCCAGTCGTGTCGCGCCCAGATAGCTCACGCTACCTGGATGTTACCGTCCTCATCGGCGCCAACTGGCGACCGCCGGCGCTGCCGTTCCACCCGTAGCTGCCCGCAGGCGGCGGCGATATCCATCCCGCGACTCTTCCGCACGGCGACCTCAACTCCCTGTGCCCGCAACCGTCGCGCGAACCACTGAATCTGTGTCGGCGAGGATGGTGTGAAGTTACCCGCGCCACCCGGATGCAGTGGAATCAGATTCACGAACGCACCGCACTCGCGGGCAAGCTCGGCGAGCTGTACCGCCTGCTCGGCACCGTCGTTGATGCCGCCGAGCATTACGTATTCGAACGTCACTCGCCGGTCGAAAACTTTCGCCGCCTCGATGACGCTTGCCAGCGGATACTTGGTGTTGATCGGCATCAGCGACTGACGCAGCTCGTCGCTTGGCGCGTGAATCGAGATTGCCAATCGGAACTGCTCCGGCCGTTCACCCAGGGCGACGATACCCGGAAGCACGCCGACAGTGGAAACCGTGATATGGCGCGCGCCGATTCCCAGACCCGATGGGGAATTGAGAACGGTCAGGGTGGGATCGACTGCTTTCCAGTTCATGAGTGGCTCACCCATCCCCATAAACACGACGTTCGTCACTTGCTTGGGCGGCGTGTTCAACTTCATCTCCCGCACCTGTCCGGCGATCTCGTACATCTGGAGATTGCGCGTAAACCCCATCGCACCGGTCGCGCAGAACGCGCACTGAAGCGCGCATCCAGCCTGCGACGAGATACATAGCGTGAGGCGTGAGCCTTCCGGTATGGCCACGGTCTCGATGAACTCGCCGTCGTCCAGCCTGAAAAGAAATTTCTCGGTGCCGTCGCTCGACGTTTGTCGCATCGCCAGCGTCAGCCGAGGCATGGAGAAGTGCTCGTCGAGTACGCTTCGAAAGGCAACTGGCAAATCCGTCATCGCCGCGAAGTTATCGACCGGACTCTGCCACAGATGTCGCACCACCTGGGATCCGCGGAACGGTTTCTCGCCATGATTGACAGCGAAGCTCCGGAGCGTCTCCTCGGCCTCTGAAGGCAGGATGTCGAGCAGGTTTTGTTTATTGGCCATGCGCGGGAAAAGCTGTCCAGCCGGGCGAAGTGCGGAGCGCGAAGCTCCTTCCACCAAGTCTATGCAACTACTAAATTTAACCCCTCTCGATGGCTTATTCGACCCACACATCCCGGCGCTGACCTCCACGGCTTCCACTTCCCGCTTCGCGACGGCCAAGCGCACCCATCTGGGCGGCGAGCTC
>WNGI01005889.1_pt1 | contig 13417 bp, 15 predicted proteins | sample 5400621 | NCBI WGS metagenome assembly WNGI01 (sample SAMN13153374, study PRJNA577476) | soil metagenome | isolation source: 20 cm soil or saprolite under Garry oak tree replicate 1 | place: USA:California | collected 2016-06-15
TTGCGTGAAGGCGGTCTTGCCGACGCAACAATCGACGAGTTGATTGCGGCGCGGGTCGTGCGTGTCGATGACTAGAACCTATCTCAAAAATTGGCTGCGCAGCCCGATTACTTTGTCGTTTCCTCGCTCGTCCCTCGCTGTACCTCCATGTACTATCTCGGGACTCGCTGCGGGCCCTCATTTGGCAACTGAGGTACTCGTGCTGCTCCCCATTTTGAGATAGGTTCTAGGTTGCGGTACCGATAACCCGCGTTTTGGCTTTCTTCGGCGGGTCGGGCGCGACTTCCTTGCGCACTGCGGCTGCGGGTAGCGTCGCCACACGATCGTATTCGGCATCGGGGTAGCGACATCCTGCCGCGACAAAATCGCGCGCCATATCCGTCGCATCAACGCCCCAGAAGAGCTCGTTGCCGATCGCGAGCGTCGGAACACCAAAGACACCGCGCGCAATCGCTTCGTCGGTGTTGCGCCGGAGCTCTGCTTTCACCTCCGGATCGGCAATCCGCACATCGGCGTCGGCAATGCCGAGGTCGTGCGTCAGGTCGGCCCATTCGATCGGCAGGTCAGGCAGCCTGCCATCGCGCCAGACGAAGCGAAAAATGCGCTGCACCGCGGCGGGCGCACAGTCGCAAGCGAGCGCAAGGCGCAATAGCGGCAGCGGATTGAACGGATGCTCGGGTGGAAACTTGAGCGGAATCGCCCATTGCTTCGCCTGCCAGAGGACGAAGCGATAAGTAAAGGCGCGCTTCGTCGGGATTTCCGCCGGTCCCTTATGCGCGTGCGCTGAAAGAATGCCCGCAAAAAGTACCGGACGAAATCGGATGGATACTCGCGGCGCGAGCGTATGCAGACGCTCGCTCTGCAGGTACGAAAACGGCGAGATGAAATCGAAATACCAGTCAGCGGTCGGCATCGGACGGCGTCCCGGTTTCAACGCGTGCGGCGCGCTCCGCGAGATACGCCCACACATCGCGTCGTTCGCTATCGCTCAACACGCTCCATGTGGCGATTTCGTCGAGCGTCCGCAAGCAGCCAACGCACAAGCGCGTCGCCTCATCGATCCGGCATACGTTGATACAAGGGGAAGGGACTGGGACCCCCACGCTTGCGGCTGACGCCGCTACGCTGCCCCCAGTGGGGGAGTAATTCGCGCCTTGAGGCGGCTCGGCGGCGCTCATGGAAGCGGATCCCGCGCGTTCAGCGCCCGCGCGACGCGCGAGGCCGGCGGCCGTGCGAGAAAATCGGAAATGAATTGACCGGCGCGTCGCAGCTTCGTCATGTCGACACCGGTATCGATGTCGAGACCTTGCAATAAATAGACGACGTCCTCGCTCGCCACGTTGCCCGTGGCGCCCTTCGCGTAGGGGCAACCGCCCAATCCCGCAACCGAACAGTCGAATGTCGTGACGCCGAGCTCGAGCGCCGCGTACAGGTTGGTGAGCGCCTGACCGTAGGTATCGTGAAAATGTCCGGCAAGCGATTCAATCGGCACGCGCGCGCCAACGGTACGGATCAATGTTTGCGTCTTTCCCGCGGTGCCGGTGCCGATCGTGTCGCCGAGCGACACTTCGTATGCCCCCAGACGATGCAGCGCATCCGCGACCTCGGCGACTTTGCCGGGATCGACCTTGCCTTCGTAGGGACAACCGAGCACGCACGAAATATAGCCCCGAACGCGGACGTTATTGACGCGCGCGGCCTCGAACACGGGTTTCGCGCGCTCCAGGCTTTCGGCAATCGAGCAGTTGATGTTCTTGCGCGAGAACGTTTCCGACGCGGCGACGAACACCGCGATCTCGTCCGCTTTCGCAGCGAGCGCCGCCTCGAAGCCTTTCATGTTCGGCGTCAATACCGGGTAGCGCACGCCCGGCTTGCGGCGTATGCGCGCCATCACGTCGGACGCGTCCGCCATTTGCGGCACCCACTTCGGCGACACAAAAGCGGTTGCCTCGACGGCGGGGAATCCGGCGTCGGACAAAAGATCGATCAACGTGACTTTGACGTCGGTCGACACGATCGTCTGCTCGTTTTGCAGACCATCACGGGGGCCGACGTCGACTAACCGCACGCGTTTGGGAATGTTCATCAATAGCCTCGCTCGCGATCGACAACGCCGGTGACGGGCATGCCGCGCTCCAGTCGCTTGATCTTGGCAACGATTTGCATGACCGCTTCGCGCGGCAGCGTCGTGCCTGCGATATGAGGAGTGATCGCGATCTCGGCACGGCCCCAGAACGGATGATCCGCCGGTAATGGCTCTTCGCGAAAAACATCGAGCGTCGCCCCGGAAAGCTTGCCCTCATCGATCAACGCGAGCAAATCGGACTCGACGAGATGCGCGCCGCGGCCGATGTTGATCAAGTGTGCGCCATCGGCGAGTCGAGACAACGTCGCATTCTCCGTCGGCGAAGCAGCGCATGCCGGCGATCGACTGGCGATGGCGAGCGAAACCCCGCACGGTGAAATCGAAGGTCGCAAGCGCGCGCGCAATCTCGCTCCCGATTACACCGATCCCCAGCACGCCGACGTGAACCTCGCTCGGCGAGCGCGGCGGCAGCCGATGCCAGCGGCGATCGCCCTGCTGATGCGCGTAGATGTCCAGGCGTTGTGCGAAGCGCAGCGTCGCCGCAAGAACGTAACGAACCATCTGCGGGGCCATTCCGGCATCTTCGAGCCGGATCACCGGCACATCGTCCGGCAGATTGGGCAGCGACAGCAAGTGACCGACCCCCGCGGAGAACGCAAAAACCGCCTTCATCCGGCGCTCGCGATCAAACAACGTCGCGTTGCGATAGCCGGTTACGACATAGTCAGCGTCGGACGGGTCCGAGCTGTCTCGAGACATTCCGTCGACCAGCGCGATGTGCGCTTCGGGAAGCGCTGCCTGGAACATCGCAACGATACTCGTCGCTTCATCGATTGGCGTGCTGATATGGATGCGCATCACGGCGACGATTCGTCCAGATCGACGAGATCGGCGCCTTCCGGGACGCGGTCGCCGACACCGTAGTTCACCGACGTCACGACACCGGCGAAGGGTGCGGCGATCGTGTGTTCCATTTTCATCGCCTCGAGCACGACCAGCGCCTTGCCCTTCTCGACTTTCTCGCCCGGCTTGACCAACACTGACACGATCGTTCCGGACATCGGCGCCATCAGGTGACCGCCTGGCGCTTCCTCCTCGCCCGAGTGTGCGAGCAGATCGATCAGCGACAATCGGCGTCGCACACCGTTCGCGAATACCCAGCGTTCGTCGCCGACCCGAACGACGTCGGCGGAAAACGTTGCACCCTCCGCTTCGATGATGAGCCTTCCGTCGCGGCGTACGACCGAAGCCTCGACTTCATTTCCGTCGATTTCAACGTGAAGACGACCGGAGCCCTGCGCTCGGATCTTGATCGCATGCCGGGCCTCGCCGTCGGCAAACATCAGTTCGATTGCGTAGGTCGCGCTCGCGTTCCACCACGCGTCGATCGAATGCCACGGCGAATGCGGGTCGCCCGACACCGCGGCTCGTGCAGTCGCGGCCTCCGCAAGATCAACATGTTCGGCCAGCGCAGCGACGAGCAATGCGCGCGAGGGCGTCGGCGAGGCCAAAGGAAACAGTGCGGCCCGATGCTTGTCGATGAGACCGGTATCGAGATGCGCCGACGCAAACGCCTCGTGCTTGACCAAGCGCTCCAAAAACGCGATGTTCGTCGCGACGCCGACCACCTCGCATTCACCGAGCGCCGCCAGCATTTCTTGTGAGGCGCGCTCGCGATCCTCGCCCCACACGATCAACTTGGCGAGCATCGGGTCGTAAAACGGGCTGATCGTGTCGCCCGTGCGCACGCCGGTGTCGACACGAATGCGCCGCGTCGCCGCCGGCATCCGCCAATGGACAAGGCGGCCGATCGACGGCAGGAAGCCGCGTTCGGGATCTTCGGCGTAGATCCGTGCCTCGATCGCGTGGCCGTTGATCTCAAGCTCCTGCTGCGTTTTCGGCAGCGGCTCGCCGGATGCAATCCGCAGTTGCCATTCGACGAGATCGACGCCGGTGATCATCTCGGTCACCGGATGCTCGACCTGCAGCCGCGTGTTCATCTCCATGAAATGAAACGTCCCGTCCTGTTCGGCGATGAACTCCACCGTGCCGGCGCCGACGTAGCGAATCGATTGCGCTGCGATGACCGCCGCCTCGCCCATCGCTTTACGGCGTTCGCGCGTCATTCCGGGCGCCGGCGCCTCTTCCACGATCTTCTGATGGCGACGCTGCACCGAGCAGTCGCGCTCGAACAGGTAGACCGCATTGCCGTGCGTGTCGGCGAACACTTGAATCTCGATATGCCGTGGCGAAGCGAGATATTTCTCGACCAGCACGCGGTCGTCGCCGAACGACGCTTTCGCTTCGCGTTGCGCGGACGCGAGCGCAGCCGGAAACTGATGGGCGTCGCCCGCGATCTTCATCCCCTTGCCGCCGCCCCCGGCGGTCGCCTTGATCAATACGGGATAGCCGATCGCTTCCGCTTCGCGCGCGAGAATCGCCGGCGACTGGTCATCGCCGTGATAGCCGGGTACCAGCGGTACACCGGCCTTTGCCATGATCGTTTTCGCCGCTGACTTGGATCCCATTGCCGCGATGGCCGCGGGCGGTGGTCCGATGAACACAACACCTGCTTTCGCACATGCCGCAGCGAACGGCTCGTTCTCCGACAAAAACCCGTACCCAGGATGGATCGCCTGGGCGCCACTCTCGCGGGCGATTCGAACGATCGCTTCCCCATTCAAATAACTTTGGCGCGGCGCGGACGGACCGAGCCGATACGCCTCATCGCAAAGCTCGACATGCAATGCGCGTGCGTCGGCATCGCTGTAGACGGCAACCGTTCTTACAGCCAGGCGGCGGGCGGTGCGCGCGACACGGCACGCGATTTCGCCGCGGTTGGCGATCAGGATTTTCGAAAACATCTTGAGATTCAGCGTGCGGCTTGGCTGTTCGCCAGAATCCTAGCGTTCAGCGGCTTTCCTCGTGCGGCGGAACATGGCCGAACCAGCCTCCGACGTGCGCAACGATGCGCCGGATCATCCGCCACACACGCGGGATCAGCCAGATCATTACGGCGGTGAGCGCTGCGACGACGATCAACGCTGCGATCGGATGCGAGAACGCGAGCCACAGAACCGTTCCGACGGCGAGCTCTTCCGCGAACGATGCCGCCCAGTTGGAGAACTGCTCCGGCGAGGTGTTGATGACCGCGCGTCCGCCCGCTTTCGCAAAATGGCTGCCGGCCGCGAGTGTGCCACCCAATATCGCGGCCGCAATCATCGTCGCCGACGACGAATCGCCGAACACACTCGCGGCAAGCGCGGCGCCGGCTGGAATGCGGACGAGCGTGTGCACGAGATCCCATAGCGAATCGACGCCTGGAATCTTGTCGGCGAAGAACTCGACGAAGCACATGAATCCGGACGCGGCAAGGACATAGGGATGCGCAAGGACTTGCAATCCCCCGGGCAGTTCGACCCATCCCAGATAGCCGAGCCCGCCGACGATGAATAGCACCGCGTACAAGCGCAAGCCGCTTGCCCAGCCGATCGACGCAGCGAGCGCGACCAGCTGCCAGGTGTCGAACGATTTGAGCGCATCCATCATTTTGCTCCCGCGCTTGCGGCCGCATTGGCCAATGAGGCCGCTGCGCTGCCCCCGGAGGGGGAGTAATTCGCGCCTTGGGACGGGCCTGCGGCGCTCATCGCGACGTCTCCGTCGGCTCCCGCGGCGCCCATGGTGCGGAACGTTTGCCTAAGAATGCGGCGACACCGTCGCGTCCCTCTTGCGATGCGCGAACGGCCGCGATGTGTTCGGCTGTGCCCGCGATCAACTCCGCATCGATCGATCGATGCGCGACGCCGCGAATCAGCGCCTTGCACTCCACTTGCGCGCGGGGTCCAACGAGCAACAGCGAACCCAGCAGCTCATTGATTCGCGCGTCGAGCTCGACCATGGGAACAATATCGTGGACGAGTCCGATGCGAAACGCCTCCGCGGCGGTAAAGCGCTCGGCCGTGACGAAATATCGCCGCGCTTGACGAGCACCGATCGCCTCGATCGCGTATGGAGCGATCGTCGCCGGAATGAGCCCGAGCTTGCCTTCGGAAAACGCGAACGTCGCTTCCTGCGCCGCGATCGCGATGTCACAGCAAGCGACGAGACCGACGCCGCCACCCATCGCCGTACCATGGACACGCGCAATCGTCGGCTTCGACAGGCCATACAGCGTGCGCAGCATGTGCGCGAGCGCGTTCGCGTCGGCCACGTTCTCCGCGTGACCGTGGCCCGCCATTTTCTTCATCCAATGCAGGTCCGCGCCGGCACAAAAACTCTTGCCCGCACCCGCGAGAACGACGGCACGCACGGTCTCGTCGCCGTCGAGGGTGTCGAGCGTTGCGGTCAACTCCGCGATCAACGTTTCGTTGAACGCATTGTGAAGTTCGGGCCGGTTCATCACGACGATCGCGATCGCGTTGCGCATCGTGACATCGACCATGGTCGTTTTTCGTGCTCTTTTCGTGGCTTTTGCCCGCATGGTCATCACATTCGGAATACGCCGAACGTCGTCTTGTCGATCGGCCGGTTGAGGGACGCGGAAATTGCGAGCCCGAGCGTTCGGCGGGTATCGGCGGGATCGATCACCCCATCGTCCCACAGCCGTGCGCTCGCGTAGTACGGATGTCCTTCCTTTTCGTATTGTGCACGGATAGGCGCCTTGAACGCGTCTTCATCGGCGTCGTTCCACGTGCCCTCCTTGGCTTCGATCGCGTCGCGCCGGATCGTCGCGAGAACGGTTGCCGCCTGTTCGCCGCCCATCACCGATATGCGCGCGTTGGGCCACATCCACAGAAAGCGCGGGTTGAACGCACGCCCGCACATCCCGTAGTTTCCGGCGCCGTAACTGCCGCCGATGATGACGGTGAATTTCGGTACTTGCGAACATGACACGGCAGTGACCATCTTCGCACCGTCCTTGGCAATTCCGCCTGCTTCATATTTGCGCCCGACCATGAAGCCCGTGATGTTCTGCAGGAATACCAGCGGGATGCCGCGCTGACTGCAAAGCTCGACGAAGTGCGCGCCCTTCTGCGCCGATTCCGAATACAGCACGCCGTTGTTGGCAACGATGCCGACCGGATAGCCCCAAATACGCGCAAACCCGGTGACGAGTGTCGTCCCGTACCGCGTCTTGAATTCATCGAGGTCGCTCGCGTCGACCATGCGGGCGATCACCTCGCGCACGTCGTACGGCTTGCGCATGTCGGCGTTGATCACGCCGTAGAGCTCTTCGACGGGATAGTGCGGGTCTTCGGCTGGCGCAACCTCGAGCTCGACGCGCTTCTGCCGATTGAGCTTGCCAACGATGCGCCTCGCGATCGCGAGAGCGTGGTAGTCGTCCTGCGCGAAATGGTCGGCTACGCCGGAAATGCGCGTATGAACGTCGGCGCCGCCAAGCTCCTCCGCTGAAACGATTTCGCCGGTAGCAGCTTTGACGAGCGGAGGACCGCCGAGAAAGATCGTTCCCTGTCCGCGCACGATGATCGCCTCGTCGGACATCGCAGGAACATACGCGCCGCCCGCCGTGCATGAGCCCATCACGACGGCGATTTGCGCAATACCCGCCGCCGACATCGTCGCCTGGTTGTAGAAGATCCGGCCGAAGTGATCGCGATCCGGAAAGACTTCGTCCTGATTCGGCAGGTTGGCGCCCCCGGAATCGACTAGATAGATGCATGGCAGCGCGTTCTGGTAGGCGATCTCCTGGGCGCGCAAATGTTTCTTCACCGTTAGCGGGTAATACGTCCCACCCTTGACGGTCGCGTCGTTGCACACGATCACGCATTCGCGTCCGTTGACCCTCCCGATGCCCGTGATGATTCCGGCAGCCGCGATAGTATCGTCGTACATGCCGTGCGCGGCGAGCTGCGACAGCTCGAGAAACGGACTGCCGGGATCGATAAGCCGGCGCACGCGCTCGCGCGGCAATAGCTTCCCGCGCGATGCGTGTCGCGCGCGCGCCATTTCGCCGCCGCCCTCCTCGATCGCCGCAACCTTTTCGCGCAAATCCGCTACGAGCGCGGCCATCGCCGCACGGTTTTGCGCAAACGTCGGATCGCGCGTCGACAGTTTTGTCGTCAAGACCACGGCGGTCCTATTTCTCGAGCATCGCGAGACGCGCGGCCAGGAGCACGAACAGTCCGCCGACCGCTCCGGCGAGCCAACGAGACCACCGCGTACTGTCACGCAGTCCGCGCCCGGCGCGACTCGCGATCCACGCCACAGGCAAATTGACGAACAGGCTGTTGAAGTTGAACAAGGAACCCAACAACACGAACGAAAGCGTCTTTGCCGGCGCGTCGACGGCGATGAACTGCGGCAGGAACGCAATAAAAAAGAGCGCCACCTTGGGATTGAACACGTTGATGATGAACGCGTCGCGGAAAATTTTTGACGGGGCAGCGGGCGTCACCATCCGATGCGGCGTATTCGCGCGTTGCGCCTTCGTAGTACCCGCGATCAGACGAATGCCCGCGTAGAGCAAGTACGCAGCCCCGCACCATTTGACGATTTCGAACGCCGCTGCCGATGTCGCAAGCAACGCGGAAAGACCCGCTGCCGCTGCGATCGTGTGCACGACGCAACCCGCGGTGATGCCGAAGGTCGCCGCCGCGCCATCGCGGAAGCCACCGGCGACCGATCGCGCAGCGACGTATGCCATGTCCGGCCCCGGCGCGAGGTTCAGCAGCAAACCCGCCGCAACGAATAGCAGAAGATCATGAATGCCGGTCATCGGTCGAGCCTCATGCTGGCACAATCATGCCTTGGCCGTCGGCAGCGGATGACCAGGCATCAGATCGTATGGATGCGCCCAACCGGGCAGCGCACGAATGCGAGCGAGCCAATCGCGCACATGCGGATAATCGTTCCAGTCGACGCCGATCTCGTCGTCGAAGAACAGGTATCCGCAGAGCGACAGGTCGGCAATCGTCGGCTGGTTGGCCACGACGAACGCGCGTCCCTCGAGGTGCGCGTTCAAGACCCGCCAGGCGACTTCGGCGCGCTTCCCGAATTCTTCCAGCAAAGCCGCGTTGGGAGTTGTCACGAACGTCCGCATGAAACGGTACGTCGCGGTGTAACTCGTCAGCTTGTGATTGTCGTAGAGAAGCCAGCGCAGGATTTCGCGCCGCTCATCGCCATCGGAAGAACCGAATTGACCGGTCTTATCCGCCAGATAGTCCAGAATAACGCCCGACTGCGCGAGTCGACGCGCCCCGTGCTCGAGCACCGGCACCTCGCCCATGACGTTGATCGCGCGATACGCGGGCGAACGGGTTTCGCCATTGAAGTAATCGACAAAACGCGGCGTCCAACTCGTGTCCGTCATCGCGAGCATCAGCGCCACCTTGTAAGCATTGCCGCTTTGCGCGAAACAGTAGAGCGTGTAATCGGTCGTCATCGATCGTTTCGCTGAAGTCACGCGAGCTCCGGCGCCCGCGGGAGGGGCGACCACAACTCGACCAGATGTCCCGCCGGATCCCGCAGGTGCGCGACGCGTTGGAGCCATTCAGTCCTGTCATGCGGCGCGGTCAGCAGCGCATTGCCGGCGAGCCTCACGCGCGCCGCGGCTGCGTCGACATTTTCGACCCGCAAGCACATCACGCAATCGTCGCCGACGTGTGTCGCCAGTGGCACGCCGATCACCTCCGCCATCAGATCGGAACGATAGAACGCGAGATGGCCACTCGGCGTTTCGAACTCTGCGTACACGCCTGGAACATCGACCACCAGCTTGAGCCGCAGCACATCACGATAGAAATGCAGCACCGGGCTGAAATCCGAAACAAGGTAGCGAAGATGCGAGAGCGCGGTCGTCATCGCGTCAGAATCCCCCGACGGCAAGCCAACGATCGATCTGGTCAAAGCGGTCGAGACCCCAGAACGGCTCGCCGTCAGCGAAGACAAACGGCGATCCGAACACGCCCCGCGCGATGGCGCCATCGACTTCATGTCTTAGCGCTTCCTTGATCGCGGGATCGTCGACGCTCGCGCGCGCACCTGCGCGATGCACTCCTGCGGCAGCCGCGAGGTCCGCGGCGATATCGGGGTTCGAAATGTCGCGGCTGTCGAAAAAATATCCGCGGTATAGCGCCTTCGCAACGCGAGCTGCCTGTTCCGGCTCGCGGGCCTTGGTCCACAGCACGATTCGCGCGGCGGCGTGTGTCGCAATCGGGAATGGCGATGGCATCCGAAAATCATCGATACCGTGATAGCGCGCGCTACGGAGAAAGTCGCGCTTCGAGTAGTCGCCTTTCAACGGAATCATCGTCAGTGGCGCCCCGCCGGTTTGCTTGAACACGGCACCGAGCAACATGGGCCGCCAGTCGACAGCGCGGCCATGCTTCGCGGCGAGCGCATCGATCTTGTGCGAAGCAAGATAGCCATACGGCGACGAAAAATCAAAGTAAAACTCAATGGGTGCTTTCATCGGCAATTTCCCATGCAGAATTCGGCGATCGCCGCGGCTTTTTCGTCATGATGCAGCGGATTCTTGTTGCCGCCTAGGGTCGCGACCGAGACGCGGCTACTGGGCAAGCGTGCGTCCGATCACGAGCCGCTGGATCTCGCTCGTACCCTCGTAGATTTGGCAGACGCGCACGTCGCGATAGATCCGTTCGACCGGAAAGTCCGTGACATACCCATAACCGCCGTGGATCTGCAGTGCAGCCGAGCACACATGCTCCGCGATCTCGGACGCGAAAAGTTTTGCCATCGACGCTTCCTTGAGGCAGGGCTCGCCGGCGTCGCGTAACGCTGCTGCGTGCCAGATCAGCTGACGTGCCGCTTCGACTTCCACCGCCATGTCGGCGAGCTTGAACGTGATCGCCTGATGCTCGACGATCGGCTTGCCGAACGACTTGCGCTCGCGCGCATACGCGAGCGCGGCGTCGAAAGCGGCGCGGGCCATCCCGACTGCCTGTGCCGCAATGCCGATCCGCCCCGACTCCAGATTCGCGAGCGCGATGCGATAACCGTCGCCTTCGCGCCCGAGCAGATTCTCCGCGGGAACGTTGCAGTTGTCGAACACGATTTGCGCCGTATCGGACGCGCGCTGGCCAAGCTTGTCTTCGATGCGTGCAACGATGTAACCCATTGTCTTCGTATCGACGATGAAAGCGGAGATTCCCTTCTTTCCGGCTGACTTATCCGTCACCGCGAAGACGATCGCGACGTCCGCGTTCTTGCCGGACGTGATGAATTGCTTGACCCCATTCAACACGTAGCGGTCACCTTGCTTGTCGGCTTGCGTGGCGATCATTGCGGCGTCCGAGCCGGCTTGCGGCTCGGTTAGACAAAAGCAGCCGAGCGACTCGCCGCGTGCAAGCGGGAGCAGATATTTCTGCTTTTGGGCTTCGTTGCCGAATGCGGCAATCGGGCCGCAGACAACAGAGTTCTGGACGCTGACGATCGTCGACGTCGATCCATCTCCCGCGGCGATTTCCTCGAGTGCCACGGCCAGCGACAAACAATCCATGCCGGCGCCGCCCCAGCGCTCTGGTACGACGATGCCGAGCGCACCGAGCCGGCCCAGCGCCTTCAAGGCCTCGCGTGGAAAGATGTGATCGCGATCCCACTTCGCCGCATGTGGCGCAAGCTCTTCGCGCGCAAAGGCTCGCAGCGTGTCGCGCAGCAGTTGCTGTTCTTCGTTGAGCAGCATGGCATCAGGGTTTCTGTTCCCACGCAAGACGTAAAGCAAGGGCTCCGAATACACCGGCAAGCGCTCGCTTCGACCAGCGTCCCCAGCCGGGCCGCGCGGCGAAATACCGTCGCACGCGTGCAGCCGCGAGCACGAACAGCGAATCGCCGGCAATCGCGAGAGCAAGTTGCGTGGCCGCCAAAACGAGGCTCTGCGTCAAAACGCTGCCGTGCGAGGGCGATACGAACTGTGGAAACAATGCGAGCTCGAACAACGCAACTTTTGGATTCAGCAGCGATGTCAACAAACCCTGACGAAACAGTTTTCCGGCATGCAGTTGAGTCGGTGCGATCGATTGCGTCTTGTCGCCTTGCGAACGCCATGTCGTCCACGCCAGCCACGCGAGATAAAGCGCGCCCGCCCATCGAACGGCATCGTACGCAACCGGGACCGTCGCGAGCAGAGCAGACAGTCCTAATGCCGCCGCGAGAGCATGCGCCGCAACTCCCGCTGACGTTCCGGCGAGCGACACGAAGCCCGCCGCGCGACCCTGCGCGAGCGTTCGCGAAACGAGATACAGAACGTTCGGACCCGGCGTCGCGACCAGCGCGATGCACGCAAGACAAAACAGCAGCCAGGTATCGAGCGGCAGCACGTTGGCTCTGTTACGGCAATTCGATCGCCATCGCCGTCGCTTCGCCGCCGCCGATGCAAAGCGCCGCGACACCGCGCTTCTTGCCATGCTTGCGAAGCGCCCCGATCAGCGTGACGATGATTCGCGCGCCAGACGCACCGATTGGATGACCGATCGCGCACGCTCCGCCATGCACGTTGACGCGCTCGTGCGGAATTCCATGCTCCTTCATCGCCGCCATCGTGACGACGGCGAACGCCTCGTTGATCTCGAACAGGTCGACATCCCTCGTCGACCATCCGACATTGCGAAGGAGTTTGGCAATCGCCTCGACCGGCGCCGTCGTGAACTGTCCAGGCTCCTGTGCGTGCGTCGCGTGTCCGACGATCACGGCGAGAGGCGAAATACCGCGCCGCTCCGCATTCGATCGCGTCATCAGCACCAGCGCCGCTGCACCATCGGAGATCGAGCTCGAGTTCGCCGCCGTTACCGTGCCGTCTTTCCGAAATGCCGGCTTCAGCAATGGAATCTTGTCCGGTAAGGCCTTCGCCGGTTGTTCGTCTTTGTCGACGATGCGCTCGCCGCTCTTGCCAGTCACGGTAACAGGCGCAATTTCCCACGCGAACGTGCCATCGTTGTTGGCGTTTAGCGCACGCGAGAGCGACGTCAGCGCGAACTGATCCTGCGCTTCGCGCGTGAACCCGCTTTTCGCCGCGCAATCCTCGGCGAACGTCCCCATCAAGCGGCCCTTGTCGTAAGCGTCCTCGAGCCCGTCGAGGAACATGTGATCCTGTACGACCTGATGTCCCATCCGATAACCGCTCCGTGCTTTCGGCATCAGGTACGGGGCATTCGTCATGCTTTCCATGCCGCCGGCGACGATGATGTCGCTGGTGCCCGCGGCGATCTGGTCGTGCGCGAGCATCGCGGCTTTCATCGCCGAGCCGCACATCTTGTTGACCGTCGTGCAGCCTGTTGAAAGTGGCAAGCCGGCTTTCAGCGCAGCCTGGCGCGCCGGCGCCTGACCCTGTCCAGCGGGCAGCACGTTGCCCACGAT
>WNGI01003776.1_pt1 | contig 13415 bp, 11 predicted proteins | sample 5400621 | NCBI WGS metagenome assembly WNGI01 (sample SAMN13153374, study PRJNA577476) | soil metagenome | isolation source: 20 cm soil or saprolite under Garry oak tree replicate 1 | place: USA:California | collected 2016-06-15
GACGCCGAAGCCCTTGTATTTGATGAACTCTTTCTTGCGATCGACGATGAAGACGTATCCCTTCTCGTCCTTCTTCCCGACATCGCCGGTGTGGAACCAGCCGTCACGCATCACGTCCGCCGTGTCCTGCAGCTTGTTCCAGTAGCCGCGCATCACCTGGGGTCCGCGCACGCAGATCTCGCCGACCTCACCCGTCGCGAGCGTTCACGTACCGTCGTCCAGGTCGACGATCTTGTCGAGGGTGCCGGGAACGGCCGGTCCGATCGACTCGAGCACCGCCGCTTCGACCGGATTCGAATGCGTCACCGGGGAGGTTTCGGTTAGGCCGTAGCCCTGGACGATCGGCTTGCCGACGCGTTCGATCATCCGTCTCGCCGGATCGGGGGCGAGCGGGGCCGCGCCGCTGAAGAAGAATCGCACCGACGAGAAGTCGTGCTTGTCGACCTCGGGACTCATCGCGAGGCCGAAGACGATCGGCGGGACGATGAAACAGACCGTAGCCCGATGACGCTCGATGAGCGTGCAGTACTCGGCCATGTCGAACCGCGGCATCACGACCTGCGTCGCGCCGAGACTGATCGAGCCGGCCATGAGCAGGTTCAGCGCGTAGATGTGGAAGTAGGGAAGGACATTCAGGAACACGTCGCTGCGGCTGACCGGGACGGCGGCGAAGAACTGCTGCTGGTTCGCGGTCAGGTTCGCGTGCGTCAGCATCACCCCTTTCGGGAAGCCGGTGGTGCCGCTCGTGTACGGGAGCGCGGCGAGGTCGTCCATGGTCGTGCCAACGGAAACAGAACCGGCCTCCGCCACGAGGTCGTCGAACCGTTCCACGCCGCTCGGCGCGGACTTTCCGGTGATCGCGAACGCGTGCACGTTCTTGAGGTCGCCGCGCACCGCGTCGACCACGGGCGCCAGCGTCTCGTGATAGAGCACCGCGGTTGCGCCGGCGTCGCCGATCTGGAAGCGCAGCTCGCGCTCCTTTGACTGCGTGTTGATCGGATTCACCACGCCGCCCGCCTTCAAGGTCCCGTAGAAGGCGAACACGAATTCAACCGAGTTCGGCATGAAAAGCGTGACCCGATCGCCCTTCTTGACGCCGCGCGTGGCGAGCGCGGCCGCGAGGCGGTCGGTGGCCGCATCGAGCTCCGCGTACGTGACCATCCGGTCGCCGAAGATGAGCGCGGGCTTGATGCCTACTTCGCGTGACACCTCGCGCAATCGGTCCTGAAGACCGATCTCCCGATAGGTGAACGTCGTCGACAGTGGCGTCGTGGCGATCGTCATGACGATCCCTCCCCGGCCGTCGGCCAGCGCACGCGATTCTATGTCTCTGCCTGGGCGCCTAGCCTTCTGCCGTGTCCCTCCTGGTTACAGCGGATGCCCTCATCGACGGGTCGGGCGCGGCGCCGCTGCGCCCCGGTGCGGTGCTTCTCCAGGGCGACCGGATCGTCGCTGTGGGCGCGCACGTCGCGCCACCGCCAAACGCCGAACGTCTCGATCTCGCCGGAGCGACGATCCTGCCTGGCCTCATCGACTGTCACGTCCACCTTTCGGATGAGGGGCTTCCCGATGCGAGCGCGCGCGATCGCGATCCGCCGGCTCTCAGGGTCCTCCGAATGGCCGAGCACGCTCGTCGCACGCTGGCCGCCGGCTTTACGACCGTGCGCGACGTCGGTGGCCGCGATCATCTCGAGTTCGGTCTTCGCCGGGCGGCAGCCGAGCATGTCATCCAGACGCCGCGACTCGTACTCGCGGGGAAGATCGTCTCGATGACGACTCCGGGCGCGTCGTCCTGGCCGGGTATGTATCGGCAGGCCGATGGACCCTGGGACGTCGTGAAGGCGGTCCGCGAGCAGGTCGCCGCCGGCGCGGATGTCATCAAGGTCATGGCGACCGGCGCCGTGCTCGCGCCCGCGCACGAACGACCCGGTGTTGCGCAATTCACGACCGACGAGCTTCGTGCCGCGGTCGATGCCGCCCACGCGCTCGGCCGCCGCGTCGCCGCCCACGCCCACGGGATCGATGGGATCCGGCGGGCGGTCGAGGCGGGTGTCGACACCATCGAACACGGCACCCACCTGCACGAGGCGCCCGCGGTCGCGCGAGCGATGGCCACTCGCGGCATCTTTCTCGTGCCGACCTTGAAGGCGCTCGCCAACATCGCGGACGCGCCCGCGCCAGGGATCCCCGACGAGATCGTCGCGAAGGCCCGCGAGCGGCGAACGGATCGCGACTTGACCTTCCGCCTGGCTCTGGCAGAAGGCGTCGCGATAGCTATGGGTACCGATGCCGCGACACCGTTCAACAGGCACGGCGAGAACGCGCAGGAGCTCGCGATCATGGTCGACCTGGGGATGAGCGCGCTGTCCGCGATCGCCGCCGCGACGTGCATCGCCGGCCGCGCCATCGGCCGTGACGACGTCGGCCTGCTCGCGCCGGGAAAGCTCGCCGACATCGCGATCTGGGACGGCGATCCGCTCGCGGACATCCGCCTACTTCAGCGCCCACCGCGCGTGGTCTTTCTTGGCGGGATGCGCGTCGTCTAAGAGAGGACGCCTATCGTGATGGGCGTGATCCCTCGCGAGCCGTTCGGAAGGACCGGACACCAAAGCCGCCGGACGCTCTTCGGCGCCGCCGCGCTCGGGAAGGTGACCGACGCGGAGGCGGATCGCGCGCTCGAGCTCGTCCTCCGGTATGACCTCGATCACCTGGATACGGCCGCGAGCTACGGTGACTCGGAGCTCCAGATCGCCAAGTGGCTCGCACGGGAGGGACGCGATCGTTTCTTCCTCGCCACGAAGACCGGGAGGCGCACCTATGGCGAAGCGCGCGACGAGATCCGCGCATCGCTGCGGCGCCTCGGCGTCGACCACGTCGATCTGATCCAGCTGCACAACCTCGTGGATCAGGCGGAGTGGGACATCGCGTTCGGCAAGGACGGCGCGCTGCGCGCCGCGGCCGAGGCGCGCGACGCCGGACTGGTGCGGTTCATCGGCGTGACCGGGCACGGCGTGCAGGCGCCGCGGCGTCACCGCGAGAGTCTCGAGCGATTCCCGTTCGATAGCGTGCTTTTCCCTTACAACGCGACGCAGGTGAGGGACGAGGCGTACGCACGCGACATCGAGGCGCTTTTTGCGCTCTGCACGTCGCGCGGCGTCGCGATGCAAACGATCAAGAGCATCACCCTGGGCCCATGGCCTGGTGAGCGGCCCGAGCGGCCCACCACCTGGTACGAGCCGCTCACGGATCAGGGCGACATAGACCTTGCGGTCCGTTGGGTCCTGGGCCGGCCGGGTCTTTTCCTCAACACCGCGAGCGACATCGATCTCCTCGCGAAGGTCCTCGATGCCGCCGATCGCGGTGGTCCGCGCCCGAGCAACGAAGAGATAACGGAGCTCGTGCGGCGCCGCGAGATGGCGCCCCTCTTCGTCTAACGCGTCTCGAGCGGCTTCTTTCCCTCCGGCTGAGGAAAAGACTCATCGAGCTCCTCCAGATCGCGTTTGCTCAATCTGAGGTCCGCGGCGCCGCGGTTCTCGCGGACGTGCGCCACGCGCGCGGCCTTCGGGATCGCGATGATGCCGTCTTCCCGGATGACCCAGGCGAGGGCGATCTGTGCCGGCGTCGCGTCGTGCCGCTTCGCGACGGCGGTGAGAACGGGGTGAGGATGCGCGAGAAGGCCCTCTTCGACCGGCGAATAGGCGATGATCGGCCGATGGCGCTTCCGCATCCATGGGATCAGGTCCCACTCGATGCCGCGGCGCTCGAGGTTGTAGAGGACTTCGTTCGTAACGATGCGCTGCAGGCCCTCCTTGAGCCGCGCGAGCTCCGCGAGGTCTTCGACGTCGAAGTTGCTGACGCCGGCGTAGCGGATCTTTTGCGAGCGGAGCAGCGCGTCGAAACCAACGAGCGTCTCCTTGAGCGGAACGTCGCCGCGCCAGTGCAGGAGATACAGGTCGATGCGATCGGTAGCGAGCCGCGTGAGACTCCGCTCGCACGCCGCGGCCATGCGCCCTCGTGTCGCGTTCTGCGGATAGAACTTGGTCACGACAAAGACGTCGTCACGCCGGCCGGAGATCGCTTCGCCGACGATCCGCTCCGCGCCGCCATCGGCGTACATCTCGGCCGTGTCGATCAGCGTCATGCCGAGATCGATGCCGAGCCGGAGCGCGGCAACTTCGGTCTTCCTCGCGCGAGCGTTCTCGCCCATGCGCCACGTGCCCTGACCGAGCACCGGTAGCGCCTCACCCGACGGGAGCTTGGTGGTCCGCAGCCGCGTCATGTTCGACCGCTAGAGTGCGTCGCCGTGACGGTGTCATACAACCAGCTTGCCGCGCGGCGGCTCGATCGGATCTCGGCGCTAAGCGATGGCTTGTTCGCGATCGCCATGACGTTGATCGTTCTCGAGATCCGGCTGCCTGAGGCGGCGGGCATCCGCTCCGAGCAGGATCTCTGGGGTGCGCTGCTCAACCTGTCACCGCGCCTCGTGACCTATCTACTCAGCTTCCTGACGCTTGGGATCTTCTGGAGTGGGCAGCAGACCCAGCTCAATTACTTCGCGAACGCCGACCGCCACCTCAGCTGGATCAATCTCGGTTTCCTTGCAGGCATCGCGCTCATGCCATTCTCGACCTCGGTCCTAGCGGAGTTCATCACCTTTCGCATCGCGCTGCTCGTCTACTGGCTCAACATCTTCCTGCTCGGCGCGTTGCTCTACTTCGCCTGGATCTATGCGAGCCGGGCCGGGCTGGTGCGACAGGACGCCGGTCCCGACGTCTCCGCCGCGCTGAAGCGACGGATCGTGGTTGCGCAGGCGCTGTACGCGGTCGGCGCACTCCTATGCGTGATCAACACGTACTGGAGCATCGGCTTCATCGTGCTCGTGCAGCTCAACTTCGCGATCGCGCCCCGCATCCCGTGGCTCTCGCGGATCTAGCCTGAGCATCCGATCCGTCGCCGTACTGGATCAGCAGGCGCTCGCCGAGGGTGTGCGCGCGCTCGGCAAGGCGGACGCGGACCTGCGCGAGGTGATCGCACGACACGGTCCGCCGCCCCTCTGGGAGCGCGAGCCGGGATTTCCGACCCTGCTGCGGATCATCCTGGAACAGCAGGTGTCTGGAGCGTCGGCGCGGGCCACGTACGAACGCTTGCTGATGGTCGTCTCATCGCTCACGCCCGCAGCGCTCCTCGCCCTCGACGACGCGGCGCTCAGGACCGCGGGCTTCAGCAGGCAGAAGGCGAGCTACGCCCGCGACCTCGCGCGTTCTCTCGCTGACGGAACCTTCGACCTCGCCGCCCTCGAGCGAAAGGACGACCTCGCGGCTCGCGTTGAGCTGACGCGCCTTCGGGGCGTCGGGATCTGGAGCGCGGACATCTATCTGCTGATGGCGCTCCGGCGGAGCGATGTCTGGCCGCGGAGCGATCTCGCGCTCGCGACCGCGGCCGCCGAGGTGAAGCACCTGGAGCGGCGACCATCACCCGACGACCTTGAAGGCCTGGCCTCCTCATGGCGTCCTTGGCGTGCGGTCGCGGCGCGGATCCTCTGGCATCACTATCTCTCGACGCGGCGTCGGCCCGATTGATCGGTCGGCGCGCGCACAGCAGTTGGATCAGAGTCGGATCGAGTTCACCGATGTCGTTGCGCCAGCGGTGCGCAGACGCTACGCAAGGCCGTGGTGCGGGGGCTACTCGTCCGGATCATCGGCTGCGCGCTGCTCGTCGCGGCCGCGATCCCCTTCGATCGGGCTCCCGAGCGCGTAGCTCAGCCTCCAGCTGACGACGCCGTCGCCCGCGCCGTCCCGTACGCGCGCAGTGATCCGGCGCGCCGCGACAGCGCGCCAAGCACGGATGCGGCAAATCTGCCCGCAGAGACCATCACGGTCCCGGACGGGCCCGGTCTTCCGGCTTCCCCCGGCGAGACCCGATCCGTCGAAGTCGTCGTCCGCAACGAGGGCAGCGCCACGTGGATGGCGGCCGGGTCGAGCGCGGTGAAGCTCTCGTACCACCTCTATGACGCGACAGGGAAGCTGCTCGCCTGGGACGGACTCCGGACGACGCTCCCGTACGACATCGCGCCCGGCTACAACGGCGCCCTCTCGCTTCGCGTCGCCCTACCCCCGAAGACCGGGGTGTACTCGATCAAACCGGACCTTCTGCGTGACGGCCAGGCGTGGTTCGCCTCCGCTGGCGCGGCCGCGAACGCGCTCCCGTTGCGCGTGACGGCCGATCTCGACGCGGGTTACGGGGCCACGACCGCGCCGGCGTCGATCATCCCAGGCGGCGAAGTGAACATCGACGTCACCGTCACCAACACGGGGCTTAAGGCTTGGTCCGCGGGCGGCGACCATCCGGTGCGGCTCGGGTACCACTGGTTCGACATGAGCTCCGAGGCCGTCGTGTGGGACGGCGCGCGGACGCTCCTGCCACGCGACGTCGCTCCAGGCGACTCGGTGAAGCTGACGGTGGATATGAAAGCGCCGCGGGCCGAAGGTGCCTTCGCCCTCGCGTGGGACATGGTCCAGGAGGGTACGAGCTGGTTCTCGACCGCAGCCGTGCCGATGAAAGAGGACCTCGTCGTCGTGCAGGAACGAGGCGTGACCTTCTACGGCAAGGGCTGGGGTCACGGTATCGGGCTCTCGCAGTGGGGCGCGCAGGGCTGGGCCGAGGGAGCCGCCGGCATGCGACTGAACGGCGAGCAGATCGTCGCGAAGTACTTCCCCGGTGCGCTGCTCGAGGCGCAGCCGATCTCGAAGCCCTTCCGCGTGCTGCTCTCAGCGCCCTCGACCGCCTGCATCGCGCGGACGATCTGGGACGTCGCGCGCATGACGTCCGCGGGCGGGCTGCGCCTGGTGAACGATGCCGATCCGAGCGTGGTCTATTTCGACGCGGCGCCGAATCAGCCCCTGCATTTCACGACATCTGGGTCGACGCTGATCGCGACCGAGCAGTGGTCCGGGAGGCGGGTCTACGTCGGCGAGGACACCGTCACCCTCGTCCCGACCCAGTGGTGGGATCCGATCTACATCGATCAGAAGGCCCTGGCCTACCGCGGGAACATCCAGGTGCAGGTCCGTGACGAGGGAAATCTGCGTGTCGTGAACTTCGCTTCGTCTGACGACTACATGCGCGGCACGCTGCCCGGCGAGATGCCGGGCGACTGGGAAATGGAAGCGCTGCGCGCGCAGGCGATCACCGCGCGCACCTACGCGGCTTGGCGGCAGGCGACGGCGGGCGATCGGACCTGGGACGTGCGCGACGACACCGCGGACCAGTGCTATGGCGGAAGGTCCTTCGAGAGTCCGCGGACGTCGGCGGCGGTCGAGTCGACCGCCGCGCGGATCCTCACCTACGCGGGTCAGCCCATTCGCGCGCTCTTCTCGTCCGCGCACGGCGGCATCAGCGAGAACGTGGGGTGCCTGCTGGACGCGGAGAAGATCGGCACCACCTGGAAGTGCGCGGACGGCTGGCCCTACCTTGCCGTCGTCGACGATCCCGCGGAGCTCGCCGCGTACGACGCGCGGGGAGAGAACCCCTACGGCCTCTGGTCTCGTTTCGTCCCGGGCGACGTCATCCGCGAACAGATCATCGAGGACTACGGCGTTGACATCGGCGGTTTCGTCTCGATGGAATTCAACTTGAGCCCGGGCGGCCGTCCGATTTCGGTTCTCGTCCGCGGCACCGGGGACTGGGTCGATCTCAAGGGAGATCGATTCCTGCGGACCACGCTCGGCCTACGGAGCACGCTCGTCCGCATGATCCCCTTTTAGGGGACACGTCGCCCCTCACACCTACTTGCCGGATTCGGCAAGGGCGGGAGAACGCTCGTCCCGCGTCGTCGACCTCCGGTCACGAGATGCGTCGTCCGTAGCGAGCGCGAGCATCGGGGCTTCGCGCAGGAACGCGACCAGAACGACCGCGAGTAGAGCTGCGCCTATTCCGAACACGAACGTGCTGGCCGTGGCCAGCGAGAACGCGCGGTGGATCGCGGCGACGATCTCCGGGACGAACGGCGCGAGTTCCGCGCGGGCTCCGATCGGCGCGTTCGCCAGGATCGCCTGGCCAAGATCGCCCACGCCGGTGAGCTGGTTCAGGATGCCGCGCGAGCTGGAAAAGCTATCGACGATCGGACGCGGAAGCGCCCCGGCCGCAAGCTGCCGTGGCAGCTCCTCGAGCAGCCGCGAGCCGAAAACCGTGCCGGCGGCCGCCAGCCCAACGCTGCCGCCGATCTGCTGGAACAGGGTGAGACTGCTCGTCGCGGTCCCGATCTGGCGAGGCGATACCGCTCCCTGGACCACCAGCGTGAAGATCGCGAAGGTCGGACCGACCCCGATGCCGGTAATGAACATCCAGAGCCAAAGGAGTGGCAGCGGTGTGTCGGCCCGAAGGTTCGAGAGCAGGAAGAGCCCGATCGCGAGGACGACCGGTGACGCCAGCGCAAGCGGCTTGTATCGGCCGGTACGCGCGACGAGCTGGCCGGAGAGGATCGCGCTGATGATCAGTCCGCCGAGGAGCGCGAGGATCTGGTACCCCGACTGCGTGGCGCTCGCGCCGCCAACGACCTGGAACCACCGCGGCAGAAAGACGACCGGAGCGAAGAACGCCATCGACGCCATGAACATCGCGATGACCGAGATCGTGAATGAGCGGTTGCGGAAGAGCTCGAGCGGCACGATGGGCTCGACCGCACGCGCCTCGACCCAGACGAAGAGCGCGGTGATCGCGAGCCCGGCGAGGATCAGCCCGCCGACCGCCGGATCGGCCCAGTTGCCGCTCTGCTTGTTGGTCAGCCCGACGAGGATCGGGACGAGCGCCGCGACGAGAACGGTCGCGCCGAGGTAATCGATGCGCGGCCGCGCCGCGCTTGGGCGGACCCTGGGCAGCGTGCGCCATATAACGGCGAAGACCACCGCGCCGACCGGGAGGTTGACGAAGAACACCCACTGCCAACCGACGGTGTCGGTGATGACGCCGCCGATCGCGGGGCCGATGAGCGAGCTGAGCCCGAATACCGCGCCGACCAGGCCCTGGTATTTGCCGCGTTCCGCGGCATCGAACATGTCGCCGATGACAGCGAGCGCGACCGGGAAGAGCGCCCCGGCGCCGAGGCCCTGTACCGCGCGGAAGCCGACGAGCTGCCACATCTCTCGCGAGAAGCCCGCGAAGAGCGAGCCGCCAAGAAAGACCGCGACCGCGAACAGAAGCACCGGTCGGCGGCCGAAGAGGTCGGACAGCTTCCCATAGATCGGTCCGCTGATCGTCGCCGTCAGCAAATAGGCGGTGAACGCCCAGGTGTAGATGTCGTTGCCGTGCAGGTCCGTGACGATGCGGGGCAGCGCGGTGCCGACGACGGTCTGGTCAAGAGCGGCGAGGAAGAGGCCGAGCATCACCGCGACCACGATCTGTGTGCGGGTCCGCGGGTCGACCAGAACGGGCGCCGAGTTTGGGGAAGTCAGTGCCATAGCGGAGTCGTCCTCCTGTTAGTGGGTCTGCGTAGTGAACATCCGCGAGGGCGTCGAGATTCGTCTTATGGATTGCACTCGCGGTCGTTCGTTAGATGTATTGCAGTTCCCGCTCAGGCCGCAGACCGCTCAGCTCTGCACCCGCTTCTGTAGGAAGTCGAGGATCTTGTTCTGGCCCTCGAGGATCTCGATCTGCTGTTTCGACATCTGGTGGAGCGCCGTGAGCGTCTCGTGATCGGCCTCGGCGCGAGCGTCCTGCGCAGCCGAGATCACGTTCTGCCCGACGATGATGATCGGGAGAAGGACAAGCTGCAGGAAGTTCGACGAGAGCCAGTTCACGAGTACGGTCGGAGAACCCTGCTCGATCGCGGCCGGCAGCGCGACGAGCGCCACCAGCGTGAAGACGTAGGCGCAGTACATCGTCCCGACGATCCTCGTGACCCGGACCGCCACGGCCGCGTTGAAGCGACCGATCGCGTTCGTGCCATGGATCTGAGCGACGATAGATGCGTTCCGCACATGCCTGGGCACATGCGCCCGCGGTGTTTTGATCGCTGTGGCCATGGCCGCTTCGTGCTCGGTGGTGTGGGCGCCGCCGTTAGCGGTCATCGTGTCTCCTCCAATTTGAGAGCGGGATCAGTCGTATCGGGTCCCCGCTCGCTCGATCCATCCGCTCTCGTGCGTGTGCGCGGGGTCGTGGTGAGTGAAATGAACGAGCCCGCCCTGCTGGTTCCAGACGTATTCCCCGTGCACGATCACGGCGTCGCCGGGCGCGACGGGGACGCGGCGACCGATGCTCACGTTGTTGTCGATCAACACGGTCTGGGTCGAGCGCGCCAGTCGCACGATGAAGCGCTGATGCGTCCCCGCCGGGCCGTTGTCATCAGTTAAGACCTGCGTGACGCTGCCCTCGGCGGTGATCTCGAGCTGCGAGCGCTGTTCCGCGAAGGCGCGCTCGACCGCGGCATTGTCCGGCGTAGGCGGCGTGCACGCGGGGGCGATAAGAAGCGCGAGCAGCAGAAATGACCTCGCGGTGACGACGAGAGCGCGCGCTGGAATGCGGCGACGATACAACGAAGGGAATGGAGCGCCCGATACCAGCGCGACAGCGGGACTCCCCTGCTCGGGTGAATGGCGCCGGTGCACGTACTCGCACGCTTGCATTCGGTGTCGCAACGCATACGACTTCTCATTGCCATCGGCTGCGCGGGCCTCGTTCTGGCGGCGCTCGCGGCGATCCTCGCCTCGCCAGCCGAGGCGCAGTCCGCGCTCGTGAATTCGCTCGCGCTGCGCGTGACCGTCAGCCGGGAGACGGCGCTGCTTGAGGTCGCCACGGAGCGCCTCGTGCGCAGCGGCGACACCATCCGTACCAATTCGACCGGACGCGCGATCGTCACGTACCGCGATGGCTCGACGGTCCTTCTCGACGTGGACAGTGAATTGGTCATCGAGCTCATCGGCGCCCAGGACGGTGACATCGTCGTGCGCATGCGGCAGACGCTTGGCCGCGCTTGGTATTCGGTGTCGCGGGCCTTATCGGCCGGCAGCCGCTATGAGGTGCGCAGCGCCGCGATGGCCTCGGTCATACGGGCCGGCTCGGGGTCGTTCGTCGCGGTCGGCGGCGATGGCGAAACGACCATCGTGGCTACCGCCGGGAGTGTGGAGGCCGATGCCAGCGGCGTCAGAGTCACGCTGCCGGCGGGTACGACCACGAGAGCCGCCGTTGGGTCCGCTCCTTCGTCACCAGCGCCCGGCGTCGCACCGACGCCGGTGCCCGCCGGGCAGCCAACACCGAGGCCGACAGCCTCCCTTACGGCGACGCCCACTCCCACGCCCGAACCTCCGCAGCGGTCCGGGCCGGGTGCCGCGCCGGGCGGCACGCCGAGCAGCCCGTCCATCGCCACGCCGCGTGTCACGCCTGCTCCGGCTCCGGTCGGCACCCCGACCGCGACGCCAGTGCCAACAGCGACGCCCGCTCCGACCGCGACACCGGCTCCGACCCACGGAATACTGCCGACGGCGACCCCGTCGCCGAGCGCCACGCTGCTGCCGACCAAGACACTCCTGCCCACAGCGACGCCTCTGCGGTCCCCGACACCTCTGCCGAGCGTTCTCCCGACGCCGAGCCTGCCGCTCCCGTCTCTCGCTACGGGGCTCTGAGCCGGCCGCAGCCAGCAGCGCACATCTACTCTCTCAGCAGTCACCGGGTGGGCCTCGTCGTTCAGTTCGAAACGCTGAAGCTGGCGTTCACCACCTGGGTGCCGCCGGCCGTGAAGTCGATCGCCGCTGTGATCGTGTGTGACCCGTTGGCGATCGTCCTCGTGTCGAACGGGTTCGCGTTCGCCGTCGTTCCGCCGGCGAGGTCATAGGGTGGGTTCGACTCCGTTTGCCGCGGCGTCCCCGTCATCTGGGGGTTGTCGACGAAGAAGCGGACCCGCGCTATACCCGCTGTGTTCGGCGACGTGAAGACGTAGATGCTTCCGGACATGGTCGTCCCCGCGAGCGCCACCGAACTCGCACGGTTCGGGGACTTGCTGACGAGGAGTGTGTAGGTCGTCCCCGCGGCGGTCACCGTCAGCGTGACGGGGAGCGTGCCGGACGTGTAGCCGGTCGCGGTGGCCGTGACGCTGGCGCTGTACGTCCCCGGCGCGAGGCCGGTCGGATCGGCGGTGACCGTGATCGTGCCGGGCGTCTGCCCTGTCGCCGGGCTGATGCTGAGCCACGATGCGTTCTCGCTGACCGTGAACGTCGCTGTGGTGCCGTCGCTCGCTGCGAGCGTCGCCATCTTCGACGCGGCGGAGCCGCCTTGCTGCGCCGTGAACGAGAGCGCGTTCGGCGTGAACCCGAGCGCGGGCGTCGTCGAGCACGCGCCCGTGGTGTAACGGAAGCTGTCCTTCAGGAACGCGGGCGAGCCGTCGCCCTTCACGCCCCAGGCCTCGAAGGCCAGCGTCCCGGCGGCGCCCACCCGTACGCGCGCGAAGACATGCGATGTGTTGTCGCGGTAGGCCGTCCACGAGGGAGGCGGGGTCGTGCCGAACGGGGAGAAGCCCCCGCTGATGTTCGAGAGCTTGCCTCCGGGGCTCACCTTCACCCAGGTGATGCCGTCGGCGGCGGTGTAGCAGTCGGTGGCGCTCGACGTGCGCGTCCAACTCGATGAGGTCACATCCTTCAGCGGATAGCTGCGCTCGTACGCCTGGTCGTGGGCGGCGATCACGAGCTTGACGCCGTGGCGCTCGAAGATCGGGGCGAGCTGACCGCGGAGCGTCGTGTTCGCGGGGTGGTTCGTGCCGTCGCCGAACATGGGCGCGTGCATGAACGGGATGAGCCAGCGCCGGCCCGCGGTCTGGGCCGCTGTGAGGTCGGCGTCGATCCAGTCGACGCTCGCCTGCTCCAGGGCGGCCGTGTCCGAGACCGAGAGGATGGAGGTGAAATGGACATCGCCGACGTCGAACGAGTAGTTGCGTCGACCGTTCCAGCCGTCAGGGGTCGGAAAACGCGCGGCCCAGTTGGTGAAGCCCTCGCCGAGGACGGTCTCGTGGTTCCCGTAGGTGGGCATGAACACGGAGCGTGAGGCGACCGGCTGCATCTGGTTGAACCATGCGTCGATCGTCTTTTCGAGCGTCCCGTAACGCGTGTCCGTGTCGAAGGAGACGTAGTCCGCGCCGCCCAGGACGAGAAGCGGGTTGTCTTTGGCGATCTCGTCGCGCACCTGCTGGGTGCCGGTGGCGAGCCCATCCGCGCGACCGATCAGGCCTGTGTCGGCCACATAGACGAACTCGAAGTCGGCGGGTCCGGGCACCGGGCCGGTTCGGGCGCTCGAGATGCCGCTCCACTCCGACGCGCTGCTCCGAACGTGGTACTCGTACGCGGTCGACGGCGTGAGCGACCCGAGCGTGACCTCGTGCAGTGTTCCCTGAGTTCCTGACGTACGGAGGACGCCGCTTGCGCTCTGCCAGGACG
>WNGI01003777.1_pt1 | contig 13415 bp, 14 predicted proteins | sample 5400621 | NCBI WGS metagenome assembly WNGI01 (sample SAMN13153374, study PRJNA577476) | soil metagenome | isolation source: 20 cm soil or saprolite under Garry oak tree replicate 1 | place: USA:California | collected 2016-06-15
CCGATCGCCATGGCGATGTCACCGACGGCCAGGTTCTTCGAGTCGGCGAAGGTCGCCGGCTGCAGCCCGCTGGCGTCGATGTGCAGCACCGCCAGGTCGTCCGGTGCGAAGCTGCCCACCAGCCGGGCCGGATACTGCTTGCCGTTGCCGAGGCTGACCTGGAAGCTGCTGGCGCCGGCGACCACGTGATTGTTGGTGACGATGTCGCCGGTGCTGGTGAAGACGATGCCCGAACCGAGGCCCTGACTGGTCTGGATCAGCACCACCGCCGGGCCGACCTGCTTGACGACCTGGACGAACTGCTGCTGCAGCGCTCCAGCTGACGCCGGCACGTTCGCCGCCGGGCCGGCGCTGGAGCCGTTGCCGCAGCCGGCCAGCAGCACGCCGGCCGCCGCCGCAGCGGCCAGCCCGAGCAGCGGTCGCCGCGGCAGCCCGCGACCACCGAGTCCCGGGTGGCGTGCCATACGTTGCTGGATCATCCCCGGTTCCTCTTTCCTCGGTGTCGGTGCCGCACAGGTCAAGCCGTGCGGTCAAGCGTGGCGACTGTCCCGGTCCGCTGTCATCGGGGCTAGCGGCCGTCCTCGATGCCGGCTAGCCGGAATGCCAGGCCGCCAGCCTGACTCCACGATGAACGTCAGCAAGAGATCACTCCGTTCGCGGCGAGGCGGCCGCCGGAGCCGGTGGCTGGAGCGGGGCGGCTTCGTGTCGGCACGGCCCGTAGCGGGCCTGGCCGGGGTGGGCCGGCTTGGGTCAAGGGCGATGTGCCGTTGCCTCAGACGATGGAGTTCTCGGGTACGGCTGGGGGCGCGGCCGTTGCGTCGGCGGCGAGCCTTGCGGTGCCGACCTTCGCCGACCAGGCCAGCAACGCCACAGCCATCAAGGCGATCAGCGGCGCACTGTTCGGATCGGTCCCCTGACCGCTGTAGAGCAGGCCGAGGTCCTGCCCGATGATCCAGATCGCGATGCTTAGCACGAATCCGACCGCAAGCGCCCAGGTGCGGGTCCTCCGGAACCCGATCGCCGGGCTGGCCGCGACCAGCTCAGCGCGGCTGAGCGCCCACCTCCGCGGAGACCGAGCCTGATCGGCCGAGGCCAGCAGTCGGTCGGCCACGGTCATCCGGCCCTGCGGTACCGGTGAACAGCCTGTCTTCTTCACATACCTCTCATTGCGCTGGCCACGCCGGTCAGGAGGGCGCGCGACAGCCGATGGCGGCTCGCCGCGCCGCCGTACACCGCAGCCACGCCCGATTCGGCGCTCCTGAGCTGAGTCAGCCCGCCCGGTCGAGGAACTCCCGTGAGCGCTGCACCACCAGCGCCGCCCCGTCCGCGTCGTACGAGGGCAGCGAGCTGTCGACGAACAGGTGCCGGTCGCCCGGGTAGACGAACAGCTCGCCCAGCTCCGGCCCGACCGTCTCGACCAGCTCGCGGGCGGCGTCGATGTCGCCCTCCAGCGCGAAGAACGGGTCCTTGTCCATACCGTGGATCTGCACCGGGACCCCGTCGGGCCACGGCCCGAAGGCCCACTCGCCGGTGATCGGAATGCAGGACTCGTAGAGCAGCGCGCCGCGCGCGCCGGGTCGAGTCTGGGCGAGCCGCTGCGCCGTGCCGGCACCGAAGGAGAAGCCGGCGTATACCAGGCCCTCGGGCAGGTCGGCCACGGCCCGGTCGGCGCGCTCGCTGAGCACCTCGTCTCCGATCTTCTGGGTGAGCGCGACGCCGTCGTCGATGGTCGCCGGTCGCTCGCCGTCGAACAGGTCCGGCGTGTGCACGGTGTGCCCGGCGGCGCGCAGCTCCTCGGCGAACGCGCGCACCCCGTCGGTGAGTCCCTGCACGTGGTGGAACAACACGACTTCGGCCATCTCTACACTCCTGTCATTGTCCGACTATCGTCGAATGGTCGAGAACTTTAGAACGGTCGAGACATGACGGTCAATGAGCAGATCCCGGACTACCACCTCGACGAGATGGTCGTGGTCACCGCGCCCGAGCAGCTGCGCGCGCTGGCCGACCCACTGCGCGCCACCCTCCTGGAGCTGCTCCTCGAGCGGGCCGTCACGATACCGAGATGGCGCAGGCGGTCGACCCCCCCAAGAGCAGCGTCGCCTGCCACGTGCATGGGTCACCTTGTCGCCGGCTGGGCTGCGGGGCAGACTTCGCATGACTGCCCACATTCGGCGGAGCCGACATCGGCGGCGTAGGACTGGTCCATCGTGGATGTCGAGGGCAGACTGGAGCAGTCAGGCCCTGCGAACCGGCTGGGGGTTCTCGTGTCCATCGGCGGTGCGCGCGTTCCTGCGGCGGTACCGGTGCTCTCCCCAGGACGGCACCGTAGCTCGCGCAAGGGCGCGTGTTTCATGGAGTTCGCGTCCTACCTTGCCGGCGAGCGGTGGAGTGACCATCCAGCCTGCACGCACCCGCTGCTGGCTGCCCTGGCCCGGCACGTCAACGATTGCACCTCGAATGCCGGCCGGCAGCGGCTGGTCGAGTTGGTCCCCTCGGTCATAGGTCTGACCAGCGACGACCCGCACGTGGATGCGCGGATCGCGCTGCGGGCGGCCGCCACGGCGCTGCCGGTCGTGGCGGCCGACCGGGTCATGGCGGTGGCCGTCGTGGTGTGCCAGCAGGTGCTGGCCGATCTGGACGGCCGGCCTGAGGGCTGGTTGGACGAGCAGAGCCGGCGCGCGCTGGCCCGGGCGCCGTATGCGGCCGACTGGGCCCGCCGCTACCACCGAGACAACACCACCTCGCTGCGGACCTTCCGGCGGCATACCGCGCCGAGCATCGTGCGGGACGCGGTCGTCGGCATCGGCCAGGCCTGCGTGCCGGAGCCCGACCGGCTGCTGCACGACCTGCTGGCCGAGGCGATCGACGACTGCCGGCATTGGGCGCCGGCCGACCGGACCATCGGGGGGACGCTTCAGCCCACGAGTCGGACCGGTTGCCGTGCAGACGCCGCCGCTGCTGCCTCTTCGGTCCCCGGCCAAGCCGCCGTGCTGGTGCCGCGTTCCTGAAGTCCACGCCAACCTCAGGCTGATGGCCTAGCGCCCCTCATCCGTTGGGACTCCGCCTCGCGGGGGAGAGGGACCGTTCCTGGTCATGCCGGTGGACGTCCGGTTCCGCACCGCGCCGGACGACGGCCTGCTCCCCGTCTCGCAGGATGGCATCCGACGACGAGGAGGTGTGACCGATGCCGGACGCGGAGATCGGCGTGATCGGCGGTTCCGGGTTCTACTCGCTGCTCGGCGACGTGGAGCAGTGGGAGGTGACCACGCCGTACGGGCCGCCGTCAGCCGGGCTGTCCGTCGGCGTGTTCGCCGGCCGGCGGGTGGCGTTCCTGCCGCGGCACGGCCTGCACCACGAGTACCCGCCGCACTGCATCCCGTACCGGGCGAACCTGTGGGCGCTGCGCGAGGCCGGCGTGCGCTGGGTGCTGGCGCCGTCGGCGTCCGGCTCGCTGCAGCCCGAGATCCGCCCCGGCGACATGGTCGTGTGCGACCAGCTCGTCGACCGGACCTCCGGGCGGGCGCAGACGTTCTACGACGGTCCGGACACCCGGCACGTCGGTTTCGCCGACCCGTACGACCCGGTGGCCCGCGGGCTGCTCGCCGACGCCGCCGGGCGGCACGGGATCCGGGTGCATCCCACCGGCACGATGGTCGTGGTCGAGGGGCCGCGGTTCTCCACGCGGGCCGAGTCGGCCTGGTACCGGGCGATGGGCGCTTCGGTCGTGAACATGACCGGACATCCGGAGGCGGTGCTTGCCCGCGAGCTGGAGATGGCGTACGCGAACCTGTCCGTGGTCACCGACTGGGACGCCGGCGTCGAGCAGGACCCGGCGGTCGAGGCGGTCACCCAGGTCGAGGTTGCCCGGGTGTTCGCCGACAGCATCGCCGCGCTGCACGGAATCCTGGCCGACGCCGTGGCGCGGATCCCAGACGCGCCGCCGGAGTCGGTCGCAGGCGTGCTGGACGCAGCCCGGTTCGGGCCGGTGTCCACACCGGACGGTGTTGAGCCGGCGACGGAGCCGGCGTGACGGCGAGGCCGGCGGAACTGGCGCCGGAAGCGGCCGAGGCCCAGGCCCGCGCCGGCCTGCCAGGCGGGCCCCGTCCCCGGTGGCCCGGCGCGCTGGTCGTCGCGCTCGTGCTCGCGTGCGGCGCGGCGCTGGCCGTGGTACTACCCCGGGCCGCCGGGCTCGGCGCGCGGCACCCGACCGCACCCGCAGGGGCCGGGCCCGGCACCGGCGCCCGGCTGCTGGCCGCGGTCGCGCTCGTTGCTCTGCTGGCGCATCTCGGCGGGATGCTGGCCCGGGCCTGCCGGCAGCCGTCCGTGGTCGGCCAGATCGCGTCCGGCGTGCTGCTCGGGCCGTCGGTGTTCGGGCGGCTCGTCCCGGCCGTACCCGGGGCGCTGTACGGCCCGGCCGTACTTCCGCAGCTCAAAACCTTGGCCGAGCTCGGGGTGACGTTCTTCGTACTGCAGGTCGGGTACGAGCTGGGCCAGCGGCGGACCCGGGCGGCACCGCCGGCACTGCTGCTGCTGGCCGCGGTCGGGGTGCTGGTGCCGTTCACGTTGGGCGCCGCGGTCGCGCTGGCCGGCCATTCGCGGCTGGCGCCAGCCGGCACCGGCGTCCTGCCGTTCGCCTGCTTCCTGGGCCTCGCGCTGTCCGCCACCGCGCTACCGGTGCTGGCCCGGATCCTGGCCGACGAGGGTCTCGTCGGCAGCCGGCTCGGCGTGCTCGCGCTGGGCGCCGCCGCCTGCACTGACGGCCTGGTCTGGGTCGGCGTCGCGGTGCTGTCCGCGACCCGGCGCGGCAGCGGCCCGGCCGGTGCGATCGCGCCGGTGCTGGTGACGGCGGGCGTGGTCGCGGTGCTCGTGGCCCGCCGGGGGCTGGCCCGGCACGCCGGCGCGCTCGGCCGGCTCGCACCCGGCGTGCTGCTGACCGTGCTGGTCGTCGCGGTGCTGCTGATGGGGTCGGCGTCCGCGGCGGTGCTCGGCCACCCCGGGGTCGGCGCGCTTGCCTGTGGGCTCGCGCTGCCGGCCGGGATCGCCCCGCTGGACGCGGCGATGCGGCACCTGCGCACGGTCACCGACGCGCTGCTGCTGCCGGTGTTCTTCGCGGTGGCCGGGCTGACCGTACGGCTGGACACGCTTGGTGGGAGTGGCACGCTGACGCTACTCGCCGTGGTGCTGGCGGCCGCGGTCGCCGGCAAGCTCGGCGGCTGCGCGCTGGCCGCGCGGGCGCAGGACCTGCCGTGGCCGGCGGCGCTGCGGTTCGGCGTGCTGATGAACTGCCGGGGCGTCACCGAACTCGTGCTGATCAGTATCGGCGGCGCGCTCGGGCTGGTCGGCCCGCGGCTGTACGCGACGCTGGTGGTGCTGGCGCTCGGCTCGACTGCGCTGACCGGACCGCTGCTGCGGCTGCTGCCTGCGCCGGATGCCCGATGGGCCGCCGAGGTGCCGCCGTGACGGGCGCCGACCAGGCTGGCCCGTCGCGCCGGTTGCACCTGCTGGTGCCGAGCCTCGGTGACGTCGCGGTGTCCAAGGGCGGCACCTGCATGTACCGGGGCGTGGCCCTCGCCGCGGGCGCGGTGACGCCGGTGACCTGCTACCAGACCGTGCCGCCGGCGGCCGGCGGGGACAGCTGGCACCCGGACGCGCCGCCGGTCTGCACGCTGCCGGCCGGAGCGCTGCTCGCGGCACTGGCCGCCGCGCTGCGGCCGGGCGATCTCGTGGTGAAGTTCGCCGGCGCGGTCGGCATGGACGCGGACTGGCGGGCCGACGCCCAAGTCGCCCGGCTGGCCGCCGAACGCGGTTGCGCCAGCGCGTACCTGGACCCGGACGCCCCGTACCGGCTCGGCCTGCTCGGCCCGGCGCCGCCGCTGGCTGCCAGCCTGCCGCGGTACTCCGCCGTGGTGCCGATCGGCGGCGGCCCGCGCGCAGTCGCCGAGTACGCGGCGCTGGCAGGCGACGCGGCGCTGGCCGGTGCGGGTCGGGTCCAGCACGTGTCCACCGCGGTGAGCGCGCTGCCGATCGAGCCGGCGCCCGACCTCGCCGCCCCCCGGGACATCGACCTGTTCGTACCGGTCGCGGCCGGATCGGCGCGGGAGGCGCGGATTGGTGCGGCGCTGCGCCGGTGGACCGCCGGCGACCCGGGCCCGCGACGGCTGCGGCTGGCGGTCGCCGGCGACTGGCCCGACCGGACCGGCGACCGCGTTGCGTCCGCCCCGCTCGGCGACCCGCGGCTGCTGCTGCCGACGTACCGGCGCAGCAAGTACGTGCTGAACGTGTTGCGCGGCGAGTTCGCCGGCTACTCGGAAACGGCCGCCGCCCGGGTCTTCGAGGCCGCACTCGGCGGCGCGGTGCTGCTCACCGAGCGGTTTGCCGGCCTGGAGCGGGTGTTGGCGCCCGGCCGGGAGTGCGTAGTGCTCGACGATCTGGACGACGCCCCGCGGGTGATCCGGGAGCTGCCGGAGGCCGAGCGGGCCGGCATCGCCGCCCGGGCCGCCCCGCGGGCGCTGCGGGAGCGGTCCGCCGCAGCCGCGGAACTGGCCGGCGTGCTGGCCGGACTGCCGCCGGCCGAGCCGATGCCGGACCCGGCCGGCTGGGAGCGGACGGTGCTGCGCCGGCACGACCTGTGGGCCGATCCCGGCCGTCCGCGCCGGATCGGGGTGCTGCCGGACGTCTCCGAACCCTTCGCCGCCGACCTGGCCCGGCGGCTCCCCGGTGCCCGGCTGTCCAGAGTGGATACTGATGCAGCCGGCGGGGCGGCGGTCGACACGCTGGCCGTCCGCAGCGACAGCAAGGACGCGCTGGACGAGACCCTGCGCGGCTGCCGGTGGCTGCCGGCCGCTGTCCTCGTCGAGGTGAGCTCGCCGGGCTCGGCCCGGGGCATCCGCTGGCTGCCGGGCCGGGACTGGCTGCCGCCCGGCACCGATCGGTGGCCCTGGCTCGATGCGCCGGCCGGCGGGCCGGCGACCCTGATCACCGAACGAGGAGGATCGAGATGCTTCGCCACGTCGTGATGTTTCGCTGGAGCCCGGACACCACGGACGCCGATCGCACCGGGTTCCTGACCGGCCTGGAAGACCTGCTCGCGGCGGACGAGGGCGTCCGAGCGCACCGGGTAGGTACGAATGCGGGCGTGCTGGCCGACAACTTCGACCTCGTGCTGGTCGCCGACTTCGACGACATCGACGGCTACCTGCGGTACGAGGCCAGTCCGCGGCACGACGACTTCGTCCGCCGGCATGCGTCCGCCGCGGTCGGGGAACGCTCCGCGATCCAGCACGTCTGGTGACCCGACCCGACCGATCCCGACTGCGACCGACGAGGCGAGGAGCAGCATGCGAGACACCCGGGTGTTCCCGCGGACCGGCCGCCGGCTGGCGTTCGGCCTGGCCGCGATCTGCCTCGCACAGTTCCTGGCGCTGCTGGACGGGCTGATCGTCAGCGTGGCGCTGCCGCCGCTGTCCGCCGACCTCGGGCTGACGCCGGCCGGCGCCCAGTGGGTGCTGAACGCGTACACCGTCCCGTTCGCCGGCCTGCTACTGCTCGGCGGCCGGGCCGCGGACGCCCTGGGTCGCCGCCGCGGCTTCGCCGTCGGGCAGCTGCTGCTGATCGCCGGCAGCCTGGTCGGTGGGATCGCCGACACGAGCACTCTGGTCTACCTCGCCCGGGTCCTGCAGGCGACCGGCGCGGCGCTGGCCATGCCGGCGGCGGTGGCGCTGCTGGCCGGGTCGTTCCCGGACGAGACCGAGCGGGCCCGGGCGTTCTCGCTGCTCACCGTCGGCGGCGGCGTCGGCTGGGTGTCCGCCGGGCTGTTCGGCGGGGCGCTGGCGCAGTACTTCGGCTGGCACTCGGTGTTCCTGGTGACCGTGCCGATCTCAGTCGCGGCGCTACTGCTCGCCCGGGTCGGGCTGCCGGCGGACGACGCGGCGCCCGACCGTCCCGAATGGACGGACAATGCCGGCGCGGCCGCCGGGGCCGGCGGCGTCGACTGGCCCGGCGGGGTGCTGGTGGTGGCCGCCCTGGGCACGCTGATCTTCTCGCTCAGCGGAGTCGAGCAGGTCGGGTGGGTGTCGGCGCGGACGATCGGCGGTCTCGCTGCCGGCCTGCTGCTGGCCGCGGCCGTGGTGCTGCGCGAGCAGCGGGCCGCGAACCCGGTGCTGCGGCTGGGGTTGCTGCGGCTGCGCCAGGTGCGGGGCTCGGCGCTGCTCGGCCTGCTGCTGCCGGTCGGGTTCGTCGGCTCCCAGTTCGTCGGCAGCCTCTACCTGCAGGACGTGCTCGGCTACCGCACCGGCCGCGCCGGGCTGGCGTTCGTACCGCTGGCCCTGATGCCGCTGCTGGTCACGCCGCTGGTGGGCCGGCTGCACCCGCGGTACGGGCCGGGGCCGACGACAGCCGCCGGGTTCGCCCTGACCGCGGGCGGGCTCACGGTGCTGGCCGTGGCTGGCCCAGGTGCCGGCTATGCGGCCGGCGTGCTGCCCGGGTTCGTGCTGATCGGGGTCGGGGTGACGCTGATCTACGTGCCGCTCGCCGTCACCTCGGTGGCCGACGTGCCGGAGCGCGACTACGGCGTCGCCTCCGCCGTCTTCTCGACGTCCAACCAGGTCGGCGGGGCGCTCGCGCTGGCGGTGCTGGCGACCGTGCTCGCCGCGACGGTCGGCGACGGCACCCTGGCTGCGATCTCCGGCGGGGCGCAGCTGCCCGGCCTGCGCGCGGCGTTCGGCACCGCGGCGGCGCTCTGCCTGCTCGGCGCGGCGGTCGCGACCCGGCTGGTGCACCGGCCCGCTCCGGCGAACGTGGCCCAGCCGGCCACCCGGTAGGCCGAGTCCGGAATGGATAGACATGCGATGAACGGTATCCACCACGTCGGCGCCACGGTCACCGACCTCGACCGCGCGGTCGCGTTCTACGTCCGTGTCCTCGACGGCCGGGTGCTCGCGGCGATCGACCCCGGTGACGATCCGAGGGTGCCCCGGATGGTCGGCGTGCCGGACGCGGCAATCGTCGGTGCGCTGGTGGAGACCGCCGCCGGTGCCCGAATCGAGTTGCTCGCCTACCAGTCGGCGCACAGCCGCCGGCTGGACGCCCGCCCGTGCGACTCGCCCACTGTGCACCTGGCGTTCACGGTGCCCGACCTGGAGGCCGCCGGACGGCGGGTGCGTGACGGCGGGGGAGCCGTCCTGGGCGAGCGGGTGACGTTCGACGAGGGCGACTTCCTTTACTGCACCGACCCGGACGGCCACGTCCTGGAGCTGATCGAGCTGTACTGACCGAACCCTCCTTCCCAGCCCGGTCCGATATCGCGGGCCGGGCGTTCGGCTGCCTGGGCGAGGTGCACTGCGGTACACCATCGCGCGGTTGAACGGCCGGCCGCATCCCCCGAGCGAGGGAGGTGAAGTTCACCGTCGGGGACGACGATTCCGCGGCTTCGATCGGGCAGGCTCTCACTGTCCGAAAGAGACTCCGTGACTTCCCGGGAGAGTGACCACATGGGACGACCGATCGGCTTCCTCACCGATCTCGGGCTCGTCGACGACGCAGTCGGCACCTGCAAGGGGATGATGCTGGCGACCAGCCCGGGCTCGCCGATCGTCGACATCACCCACGCCGTGCCGCCGTTCGACGTCTACGAGGGAGCGTCCTACCTGGCCGACGCCCCCGAGTTCTTCCCGGGCGAGGCGGTCTTCGCGGTCGTCGTCTACCCGGAGACCGGAGCGGCGCCGACGATCGCCGCCCGCAACCGCCGGGGCCAGCTCCTGGTCGCTCCGGACAACGGTGTGCTCACCCTGGCCGCCGACAACTGCGAGCTGCTCGACGTCCATGTCGTGGAAAACCCCGATGTGATGCGGACGCCACCGTCGCCGTCGTTCTACGGCCGCGACGTCGTGGTGGCCGCTGCGGCGCACCTTGCCGCCGGCGTGCCGCTGGAGCTGGTCGGGTCCCGAGTGGACGCTTTCCAGCGGTTGCCGCTGCACGCCCCGCGGCACGTCGGCGAGGGCCTGGTGGCCGGGCACGTCTCGATCATCGACAAGAACTTTGGGAACGTCTGGACCACGATTCCGCAGATGCTGTGCCGGGACGCCGGCCTGCTGTACGGCGACCAGCTGGCGGTCCAGTTCGGCGGCGTGCGGCGGGTGTTCCCGCTGGTGCCCACGTTCGCCGACGTGCCGCTGGGGGAGCCGCTGGCGTTCTTCAACAGCCGCGGAAAGCTCGCGTTCGCCCGCAACCAGCGCAGCCTGCTGGAGCTCGTCCCGCTGCGCAAGGGCGTGCCGCTGGAGGTCGAGCGGCTGGCGCTCCACCGGCAAGGCTCAGTCAGCACCATACAGGAGCGGGCAGTGGAAGCCGGGGTCTCGCCGTGACAGCGAGCCGCCCCCTGGCAGTCGTGCTTTGCCGGCCGCCGGACGCACCGGATTCCAAGACCCGGCTCGCCCGTGAGGTGGGTCGGGAGCGGGCCCGCGCCTACTACACCGCCTGCCTGGAGGCGGTGCTCGGAACGCTCGGCCGGGCGGGCGCCGACATCCGGCTCGCGGTCGCCGGTTCGCCCGTCGCGCTCGCTCCGTTCTGCGCCGACCACGCTCCCGAGGCCGACCTGCTCCGGCAGGTCGGGGAGACGTTCGCGCAGCGGCAGGCACACGAGATCGCCCGGGGGCTGGCCGACGGCTACCCGCAGGTGCTGCTGTGCGCTTCCGACCTGCCGGTGCTGCCGCCGGAGGCGGTGGACTGGGCGCTGGCCGCGGGCCGGCGCGGGCACGTCGGCCTGGTTCCCTCGCACGACGGCGGCTACTCGCTGCTGTCCGCGCCGACCCCGCTGCCGGTGCTGGCCGACGTGCCGATGAGCCTGCCCGACACCGGCCATCGGCTGGCTCGTGCGCTCGCCCCGGTGCTGGCCGGAGCCGGGCGGCGGGTCGAGGTCGCCGACTTCACCGTGCCCGACCTCGACGTGCTGGCCGACCTGGACTCGGCCGGGCCGCACCTCGCCGGCTGCCACCCTGTCGCGCAGCCCACGACCGCGGTGTTCAGCGTCGGCCTGCCGGGCCGGCCGGCGGCAGGCCTGGCGGCGGGAGGAGGTGATTCCCGATGACCGACCCCCAGGAGCTTCCCGGCGCGCCGTTCCGGGCGGTCCTGGTCGGCTGCGGGCCGCGGGGCGAAGGCCACGCGGCGGCGTACCGGATGGCCCGGCACGCCCAGCTCGTGGCGTGCGTCGACATGGACGCCGTCCGGGCCGAGGCGCTGGCTCGGCGGTTCGACGTGCCGATCTGGTCAACCGACCTGGCCGGGCTGCTCGCCACGCAGCGGTCGCACCTGGTCGACGTCTGTACGCCGGCCAACACTCATGGCGCCGTGGTGGAGACTGCACTCCGGTTCGATCCGGCCGTGGTGCTGGTGGAGAAGCCGATGACCGTGCTGCCCGAGGAGGGCTACCGGATGATCGGCCGGTGCGAGGCAGCCGGGGTGCCGTTGATCGTCAACCACCAGCTTCGGTTCCTGCCTCAACTGCAGGAGTTGCGCGACCTGGTCGCCAGCGGCGCGCTCGGCGTGGTACGGGCCGTCCGCACCGCTACCCAGTGCACGTTGCTCGAGCAGGGGACGCACTTGTTCGACCTGGTCGATTTCCTGCTCCCCGGCATGTTGGGCTCGGCGCAGGTGCTGGCCCAGACAGTGGGCAGGGAGCGGGATCCGCGGCTACCGGACTCACCGGAGTACGCCCAGGGCGTGGTCCGCTGCGCCGATGGCACCCGCATCTACTTCGAGTGCGGCCCGCAGGCGCCCGAGTGGCCCGGGCGGGCGAACCCGTGGCACCAGGCCGGCCTCGACATCCTCGGCGATCGCGGCCGACTGAGCTGGAGTCTGAACCGCGGATGGCACTGCGACACGACCGACGGGACATGGCAGAATTTCTACCAACACGAGGACGTGGACGATCCCGCCGAGGCCGTCCTGCTGGACAGCCTGGCGCCGGCACCTCAGCACGCTTCCCGGCTGTCGAGCACCCATCCCAACGCTGCGAGGGTCGCCCGGCGGTCACTCGACGTAGTCATGGCGGCGCAATATTCCTCGCTCCTGCGGGGCTGGGTGGACGTGCAGGGTCATGTCGACGACGAGGCGATCGCCGCGCTCCGGGTCGCCCAACTGGCGCCGGTATAACTGGAGTTACCGGTGTAACAGCATGCGTAACACGCTTGCCCGGCCAGAGCGGACATGGTGTGCTGGTTCAGCACGAAGGTAACGTCCGATTCCAGCGGCCGGGCGAATGCACCAGCTCGAGCGGGGAGCGCTCGGTCACGAGACGGGCAGCAGGTGCCGCCGGGGGCCGGTGGTCGCGCTCACCCCGGAGAGCTCATGACGCTGCGCCTGCTGCTATGCGACGACGAGAACCTCACCAGGATCGGATTCCGCAAGCTGCTCGAGGCGTACGACGGCCTCGAGGTGGTCGGCGAGGTCGACCGGCCCGGGATCCTGCTGGCTGCGACCCGCCGGCTCCGGCCGGACGTAGTGATCACCGAAGCCGAGCTCAGCGGTGTGCCGATCCCGGACCTGGTCGCGGAAGTGCTCGACGACGCGGCCGACCCGCCGAAGGTGCTGGTGCTCAGCTCCCGCCAGAACGAGGACGTGGTCGCCTCGGTGCTGCGGGCCGGCGCGGCCGGGTATGCGCTGAAGAGCCAGTCGATGGAGGAGCTGGTATTCGGGATCCGGGCTGTCGGCGCCGGCGAGGCACTGCTGGCGCCGGCCGTCACCCGGCCGTTCCTGAGGCACTTCGCCACCTACAGCCGGCCGGCGGACGGCGGCATGGTACGCGACTGCCTGACGCAGCGGGAGCTGGACGTGCTCCGGCTGCTCGCCGAGGGCATGTCGAACATCGAGATCGCCCGCTTGCTCTCGCTCGGCGGGGCCACCGTGAAGTCACACGTATCGCACATCCTGACCAAGCTGGACCTACGGGACCGGGTTCAGGCGGCCGTCTTCGCATATCGCAGCGGCCTGGTGCCGATCCCCTCGCCAATCCCCTCGCTGTGACCGTTCCGCTCCCCAGGAGTCCCTCCATGCGCACCACGACTGTCGACATGCGAAACACCCTTGTCGCCGCCACGGCCGGAGCCGGTGCCGGGCTGCGGGAGCGGATCTTGGCCGCCAGCCGGGTGGTGCCGGACTTCCCCCGCGCGGGCGTGGAGTTCCGCGACCTCGGCGGCGTCTGGGCCGATCCCGATCTCTTCGCCGGCCTGACCGCGGCGATGGCGGCGGCCTGGAGCGGCCGGGCCGGCAGCGTGATCGGGGTGGACGCTCGCGGGTTCGTGCTGGGCGGCACCGTCGCGCAGCGGCTCGGCGTGCCGCTGGTGCTGGCCCGCAAGGCCGGCAAGCTGCCTGGGCCGTGCAGCACCGTCTCGTACGACCTGGAGTACGGCAGCGCCAGCCTG
>WNGI01026875.1_pt1 | contig 13414 bp, 17 predicted proteins | sample 5400621 | NCBI WGS metagenome assembly WNGI01 (sample SAMN13153374, study PRJNA577476) | soil metagenome | isolation source: 20 cm soil or saprolite under Garry oak tree replicate 1 | place: USA:California | collected 2016-06-15
CGAGCAGCGGGGAAGTAAATAACTCGTGTCCCGGACGAGTGAGCGAGCGAACGAAGATCCGGACCCAGGAGTAACTTCGCGGAGCGGCGATACAGGGGTGCGAAGGAGAGAGTTAGCGATTCGCATCGACGTGACTGAAGGGTTTTTCGTGTACATCCTGGCGAGCCGGCGCAACGGTACACTGTACGTCGGCGTCACCAACGATCTCTCCCGCCGAATCGCGGACCACAAGGCGAAGCTTGTGCCGGGATTTACCCGCAAATACGGAGTTGACAGGCTGGTCCACGTCGATGCGTTTTCCTCAATTCTCGAGGCACGCTCCTACGAGCGCGAGCTCAAGCGATGGAAGCGTAGTTGGAAGCTCGATCTGATCGAGAAGAACAATCCGACTTGGCGCGATCTTTCGGAGGATTGGCTGGTGTGAAAAGGACAGGGGCTCTTGTGCGCCGCAGAGTGAATCCATAACAATTGGAAGTGACTCCTGGGTCCCGGATCTTCGTTCGCTGCGCTCGCTCGTCCGGGACACGCCTGATAAATAACCCAATAGCGCCGCTAGCGCCTGGATCGTCATGTCCCCACCGGATCCCATCCCGCTTCTTTCCGGCACGCCGGTCGTTCCCGTGCTCACCATCGAGCGCGTCGAGCATGCCGTGCCGCTCGCGCGCGCGCTCGTCGCGGGCGGGCTGAACGTCATCGAAGTGACGCTGCGCACGCGCGTCGCGCTCGAAGCCATTGCGGCGATCGCCGCACAAGTGCCGGAATGCGGGGTCGGGGCCGGCACCGTGCTCGGCGAGGCCGACGTCGCGGCGGCGCTCGCGGTCGGCGCCAAATATCTCGTCAGCCCCGGCACCACGGCGGCGCTCGCCGCGGCGCTCGCGGCCGCACCGGTGCCGGCGCTGCCGGGCTGCGCCAGCGTATCGGAAGCGCTGGCGCTTTCGGCGCTCGGTTTTCGCGTCCTCAAGTTTTTTCCGGCCGAGCCGTCTGGCGGAATCGCCTGGCTGAAATCGGTCGCGGCGCCCTGTCCGCAGCTCAAATTCTGCCCGACTGGCGGCATCGACCTGCGCAATGCCGCCGCCTATCTCGCGCTGCCGAACGTGGTCGCGGTCGGCGGCTCCTGGCCCGCGCCGCAGGACGCGGTCGCGGCCGGGAATTTCGCGCGGATCACCGAGCTCGCGCGCGAGGCGGCGGGATTGCGCCGCTGAGGAAACGTGCCAGCGGCTAATGCACCGCGGCGGCGCGCGGCATGATGGCGCCGGGGTGACGGATGACCTCGCCGGCCAGCCGATGCGCCGAGGCGGCGGCGCTCACCGGGGTTTCGCCGGCAAGCCGCGCCGCGAGGTAGGCGGCGTTGAAGCTGTCGCCCGCCGCGGTGGTGTCGGTCGGCACGACGATCTGCGGCACCGGGACGAGCTCGCGCGCGCCGGCGTTGAGCACCAGCGCGCCCTTGGCGCCGTTCTTGACCGCGATCTCGCCGATGCCGAACGCCTGCAGCCGCTCGACGGTGGCGTCGGGGCTCACGTCGCCCCACAGCAATGCTTCGTCGTCGAACGTCGGCAGCGCGATGTCGACGCGCTTGAGCGCCTCCATGAACACGGTGCGGGTGCGCGCCAGATCCCCTTTCCAGCCGCGCGGGCGGAAATTGCCGTCGAACGCGATCTTGACGCCGTTCTTGCGCGCAAGCTCGACCAAAGCGAGGAAGCGGCCGATGCCGACATTGGAATAGAGCGAGAGCGTGACGCCGGAGAAATAGATCAGGCGGCAGGCGAGCAGGCGTTCGGCGATCACGCCCCATTGCGGCAGCTCGAACAGGTCGCGCGCGGGCGCATGGTCGCGCCAATAGCAGAAGCTGCGCTCGCCGTTGGCGTTGGTTTCGACCAGATAGAGCCCCGCGGTGCGGTCCGGCACGCGCACGATCAGCTCGGTGCGAACGCCTTCGGCCGCCGCCAGCGCCAGCAGCGCGTCGGAATAGGGATCATCGCCGAGCGCGGTCGCATAGGCGACGTCGATCCCGGCGCGCGCCAGATAGACCGCGGTGTTGAACGTATCGCCGCCGAACGCAAGGCCGTAGCGGCCGTCGGGCCCGCGGGTGAGCTCGATCATCACCTCGCCGACGGAAATGACGCCGGGCTTCGGTTCGGTCATGACATTAACTTCCGCCAGTCCGCGTCCGAGCGGAGTATATGGAGTCCTGGGCTTCGGTCGATTGCTCTCATTGCTGTTCGTGCATCATGTGCTGTCTGAGGGCGAACGGGTGTTGTCCCCGCTCCAAGGATTTAGAATGCTCTTGACGGAGGATTCGAAGTCCGAAGCATTGCGCGTCACAAGTATGAAATCGTAGGTCTCCACCGTTGCAGCAATGAAGGCATCGATCGCGCCAATCGGCCGGCCTGCGGCTTCGCTGCGGGCCACTACCTTTCCCCAGGCGTTGGCAATAACATCGCTGATCGGCAAAATTCGGCCTTCGAATCGTACCGGGAGTTCGCCCCGCAGCCATTCATCGAGGCGCTCTTTCCGGCGACTCGCGGCCATACGTTCGACCCCATAGCGCAGTTCGGCGAGGGTGACGACACTCATGAAAACGCGATCCTCGTCGACTCCGGCCAACCATGTAATCACGCCAGGATCTGGTCGCGTCTTCACCCATTCGGAAATGACGTTTGTATCGAGAAGGAAACTCATAGATCAACGTTTCGGGCGCGATCCTTGAGCCGTTGTATCTTCAACCCGGATCCGCGGAGCGGAGATGCAGCAAAGAACTCGGCCAGATTGCCGGTGCGCTTGGTTTTCCGTTCCCATTCCTCTGCGGCCACCACAACGACTGCTGTCCGACCGTTCCGCGTGATTGTCTGCGGGCCGCGCGACTGGGCCAAATCGATGACCTCGCTCAATTTCGACTTGGCCTCGGCGACCGTCCAGATTTTTGCGGTCATGGCCTTATCCCAGCGGATAACTATGAATAGTCTTAATGGTCATCATAGTCACGCTGGACTCCATACGCAAGAGTGCGGGGTACACGTCCCGGCAGAAAACCCGCCTTCAACGCGACCCTGAGCATAATTCCCCCGGGGAGGCGCCTGGCTTGAAGCCTCAGGCCGCCTTGCGGGAGCGCAAGAATTCGCCCATGCGGTCGAGCGCCTTGCGGATGTTCTCGGCCGAATTGGCGTAGGAGAGCCGCAGATAGCCCTCGCCGAGGATGCCGAAATCCGGCCCGCCGACCACCGCGACGCCGACATCTTCCAGCAGGGACGATGCGAGCGGCTTGGTTTTCCATCCGGTCCGCGTGATGTTGGGAAAGGCGTAAAACGCGCCCTTGGGGGTCGCGCAGGAAATCCCCGGCAGCTGGTTGAGCCCGGCCACCACGATCTGCCGCCGGCGATCGAACTCGGCCACCATCTCGGCGATGCTGTCCTGCGGGCCGGTGAGCGCCGCAAGCCCCGCCCATTGCGCGGCGGCGTTGACGCAGGAATAGGAATTGACCGCGAGCTTGCGAGCAAATTCGTAGAGCGACTTCGGCCATACCGAATAGCCCATCCGCCATCCGGTCATCGCGTAGGTCTTGGACCAGCCGTTGAGCAGGATCAGCCGGTCGCGGATCGACGGATAAGTGAGCAGGCAGACGTGCGCCTCGCCGTCATAGAGCATCTGGTCGTAGATCTCGTCGGAAAGCACCGCGACGTCGGGATGGCGCTCGAGCCCGGTCACGAGCTTGTCGATCTGCGCTTTCGGGGTGACGCCGCCGGTGGGATTTGCCGGTGAGTTGAGGATGAGGAGGCGCGTTGCCGGCGTGATCAGAGCCAGCGTCTCCTCGGCCGAGAACGTAAATCCGTTCTGCTCGCGGATCGGCACCGGGATCGGCCGCGCCCCGGTGAACTCGATCATCGACCGGTAGATCGGAAAGCCGGGATCCGGATAGAGAATGTCGGCGCCGGGCTCGCCGAACATCAGGATGGCCATGAACATCGTGACCTTGCCGCCTGGCACGATCAGCACCGTATCGGGCGACGTCGCGCAGCGCCTTGACGGCGGCTTCGACGATGTGCGGCGGGGTCGAGAAATCCGGCTGGCCGATGCCGAGATTGACGATGTCGCGGCCCTGCGCGGAAAGCGCGGTGGCGCGGGCCAGCACCGCGAATGCGTTCTCCTCGCCGATGCGGTCGAAAGCGGCAATTGTTCTCAGCATGGGCTCCCCCGTGGCTCTTGCGACCGCCGGAGGTTCCGGCAGCGGGCCATGATTGATTTCGGCCGAGAGTTCAGCGCATCCTCGCCGCGAAATCAAACCAATCCGGCAAACGCCGTCGCCCGGCGGCCGAACGAGGAGGAAGCCATGGCATCGAGCTCGCCAAGCGCGTGCGCGAAGGCATCCGTTCGGCCGGCGGCATCGCGTTCGAGTTCCCGGTGCATCCGATCCAGGAGACCGGGAAGCGCCCGACCGCCGCGCTCGACCGCAACCTCGCCTATCTGGGGCTGGTCGAGGTGCTCTACGGCTATCCGCTCGACGGCGTGGTGCTGATGACCGGGTGCGACAAGACCACGCCGGCCTGCCTGATGGCGGCCGCGACCGTCAACCTGCCGGCGATCGTGCTCTCCGGCGGGCCGATGCTCAACGGCTGGTGGAAGGGCGAGCGCTGCGGCTCGGGCACCGCGGTGTGGAACGCACGCCAGGAGCACGCGGCCGGAAAAATCGATTACTCGGAGTTCATCGACCTCGTCGCCTCCTCGGCGCCGTCGGCGGGGCATTGCAACACCATGGGCACCGCCTCCACCATGAACGCGCTCGCCGAGGCGCTCGGCATGTCGCTGCCGGGCTGCGCGGCGATCCCCGCACCCTATCGCGAGCGCGCGCAGATCGCCTATCGGACCGGCGAGCGCATCGTCGAAATGGTGCACGAGGACCTCAAGCCGTCCGATATCCTCACCCGCAAGGCGTTCGAGAACACCATCGTGGCCTGCTCGGCGATCGGCGGCTCGACCAACGCGCCGATCCACATCAACGCCATCGCCCGGCACATCGGGGTCAAGCTGACCATCGAAGACTGGGAGAAGATCGGCTACGACGTGCCGCTGCTGGTCAATATGCAGCCGTCGGGAAAATATCTCGGCGAGGAATATCACCGCGCCGGTGGCCTGCCCGCGGTCATGCACGAGCTGCTCAAGGCCGGCCGCATTCACGCCGATGCGCTCACCGTCAACGGCAAGACCATGGGCGAGAACGTCCGGCGGACGACGATCGCGGACCCGGACGTGATCCGGCCCTACCGCAAGCCGCTGATGCAGAAGGCCGGCTTCAAAGTGCTGCTCCGGCTGCGCTATCTGTCCAATCCAAAGGATCCGAATGCGTTCGAGGGCCGTGCCGTGGTGTTCGACGGCCCGGAGGATTATCACCGCCGGATCGATGATTCCGCGCTCAAGATCGACGAGAACACCATGCTGTTCATCCGCGGCACGGGGCCGATCGGCTATCCGGGCGGCGCCGAGGTCGTGAACATGCAGCCGCCCGCGGCGCTGATCAAAAAGGGCGTGCGCTCGCTGCCGTGCATCGGCGACGGCAGGCAATCCGGCACCTCGGCCTCGCCCTCGATCCTCAATGCCTCGCCGGAGGCGGCGGTCGGCGGCGGCCTTGCCTTGCTGAGGACGGGCGACCCGGTGCGCATCGATCTCGACAAGGGCACCGCCAACATCCTGATCTCGAAGGCCGAGCTTGCCGAGCGCCGCGCGGCGCTGGAGAAGCGCGGCGGCTACAAATATCCGGCGAGCCAGACCCCGTGGCAGGAGATCCAGCGCTCCATGGTCGAGCAATTCGCCGAAGGCATGGTGCTAAAACCCGCGGTCAAGTACCAGAACATCGCCAAAGCCATGGGCGTGCCGCGGGACAATCATTAGAACGCCAGGCAGAGCCGCATGCGCGCTTTCCCTCCCCGGAGGGGAGGGTCGGCGCCGAGCGAATGCGAGGCGCCGGGGTGGGGGGAAGTTCGGGACCCCACCCGGCTCGACGCTTACGCGTCTCGCCGACCTCCCCTAAAGGGGAGGCAAAAAAGCGCGCGTGACCATAGGATGGAGTGATGCCCACCATCGCCGAAAAGCGCCGCGTTTTTCGCGCGCTGCATGCGCGCGGCTGCTTCGTCATCCCCAACCCGTGGGACATCGGCACCGCGCGCTATCTCCAGCACCTCGGATTTCCGGCGATCGCCACCACGAGCTCGGGCGCGGCCTGGTCGCTCGGCCTGCCGGACACCGCGGTCGGGCGCGACGCGATGCTGGCGCACATCGCGGCAATCGTGGCCGCTTCCGATCTGCCGGTGAACGCCGATCTCGAGTCGGGCTATGCGGCCTCGCCGCGCGAAGTCGGCGAGAGCGTGCGGATGTGCGTCGACACCGGGGTCGCGGGGCTCTCGATCGAAGATTCGACCGGCGATGCAAACAACCCGCTGTTTTCTCTCGAGGACGCAGTCGCGCGAATCCGCGCGGCGCGCAGCGCCATCGATGCCGAGGATCCGCACGTCATGCTGGTCGGGCGGGCGGAATGTTTCCTGGTCGGCCGCACCGATCTCGACGAGACCATCGGCCGGCTGAAGGCCTATGCGGCGGCCGGCGCCGATTGCCTCTACGCACCGGGGATCCGCACCCGCGAGCACATCGCAAGAATCGTCGAGGCGGTTGCGCCAAAACCGGTCAACGTGCTGATCGGCGGTGCGCTCGGCCTCAGTGTGAAGGACCTCGCCGAGATCGGGGTCCGGCGCATCAGCGTCGGCGGCGCGCTCGCCCGCGCGGCCTGGGGCGGCTTCATCCGCGCCGCGCGCGCCATCGCGGAAGCGGGCACATTCGATGCCCTGGCCGATGCCGTGCCGTTTGCCGAGCTCAACGGCTTCTTCCGTCAGGACCTCGAGCGCAGGCGGCCGTGAATGAGCCAGGCGTGAGGCAAGTGAACGCAACTGAGCCGTCGCGGCGCGCCGGTGCGGCGGACGTGGCCGCCGTGAACGCGCTCCAGCATGCCGCCTTTGCACGCAACCGGACCATTCTCGGCCTCGAGCCGCTGCCGCTCACGGTGGACTACGCCACGATCGTCGCCGATTACGACGTATGGCTGCTGGAGCAAGGCGATGCGCTCGAAGGCGTGCTGATCCTGGAGACGCGAGCCGACGACCTCCTGATCTGGAGCGTGGCGGTCGCCCCCGAGGCGCAGGGGCGCGGCATCGGCAACCGGCTGGTGGCCATTGCCGAAGCGCGGGCGCGCGAGCTGGGCCGGGGAAAGGTGCGCCTCTACACCGGTGAAAAACTGACCGGCAACATCGCCTGGTACGAACGGCACGGCTTCGCGGTAGAAAGAATCGAGGACTTGGGCGACCGCCGATTGGTCCATATGATGAAGCGGCTCGGCGATTGATGGGCGGGAGGCGGCAATGGCAGGACGGTTGAAGGGAAAGATCGCGCTCGTCACCGCGGCGGGGCAGGGGATCGGACGGGCCATTGCCGACGCATTTCTCGCCGAAGGCGCCAACGTCGTCGCCACCGATCTCGATACCGGCAAACTCAAGGGGCTGCGCGGCGCGGTGCGCGAAAAACTCGACGTGCGCTCGACCGAGGCGGTCGAGGCGCTCGCAAAGGACATCGGCCGCAACGTGGGTCCGGTCGCAGTGCTGGTGAATTGCGCGGGCTTCGTCCACCACGGCTGCGTGCTCGATTGCTCGGAGGAGGACTGGGATTTCTCCTTCGACCTCAACGTCAAATCGATGCACCGGACGATCAGGGCGTTCCTGCCCGCGATGCTCAAGCGCAAGAGGGGCTCAATCGTCAACATCGCGTCCGGCGCGTCCTCGGTGCGCGGCATCCCCAACCGCTACGTGTACGGCGCCACCAAGGCGGCCGTGATCGGGCTCACCAAGGCGGTGGCGGCGGATTTCATCAAGCGCGGCATTCGCGCCAACGCCATCTGCCCGGGCACGATCCAGTCGCCCTCGCTCGACCAGCGTATCGCCGCGCTCGCCAAATCGACGCAGCAGCCGCTCGCCGCGGTACGGCGCAGCTTCGTCGATCGCCAGCCGATGGGCCGGCTCGGCACTCCGGAGGAAGTCGCCATGCTGGCGGTCTACCTCGCCTCGGACGAATCGAGCTTCACCACCGGGCACATCCATCTGGTCGACGGCGGCTTTGCGCTGTAAGGGAGGCAAACGACGCAGAAAAGCAATTGATCTCACGAAGAGCGATGCGAAACGAAAGTCGACGTCACGAAGAAAGCTGCGGCAATCTCCTCCCCTCCCCCCGCGTCAGCGGTGGGGAGGGGATGGGGGTGGGGGGTTCAGGTATCAGAGATCGGTACTCAGCGGCTGTTCCAATTGGTTTGTGACTGCTGATCATTGATTCCTGGTACCCCCCACCCCGCTCGCCTTCGCCTCGCTCAGGCGAGCGACCCTCCCCACCGCGTTGCGGGGGGAGGGTAGGAGCAAGCCGCTCCGCTCCAGACACAAACAACTAGGTGCAAAAATTTCGAAGGAGACATGACGTGCAAGTGTTGATCATCGGGGCGGCCGGGATGGTCGGCCGCAAGCTCAGTGAGCGGCTCGTTCGCGACAAGGCGCTCAACGGCAAATCCATCGACAAGCTGGTGCTGGTCGATGTCGTCGCCCCGGCTCAGCCTGCGGGATTCGCCGGGAAAGTCGAGAGCGTCGCCGCGGATCTTTCCGCGCCCGGCAAGGCCGAAGCCATGATCGCGGGGCGGCCCGACGTGATCTTCCACCTCGCCGCCGTGGTGTCGGGCGAAGCCGAGGCGGATTTCGACAAAGGCTACCGCATCAATCTCGACGGCACGCGCGCGCTGCTCGAAGCCGTCCGCAAGGCGGGCGAGGGCTATCATCCCAGGCTGGTGTTCACCTCCTCGGCCGCCGTGTTCGGCGCGCCGTTTCCCGAAGCGATCCACGACGAGTTCCATCTCACCCCGTTGACCTCGTATGGAACCCAGAAGGCGATCGGCGAGCTGCTGCTCGCCGATTATCACCGCCGCGGTTTTCTCGACGGCGTGGGCCTGCGCTTCCCCACGATCTGCGTGCGGCCCGGCAGGCCCAACAAGGCGGCGTCCGGCTTCTTCTCCTCGATCATCCGCGAGCCGCTTGCCGGCGAGGAAGCGGTGCTGCCGGTGCCGGAAAATGTGCGCCACACCCATGCGAGCCCGCGCTCCGCGGTGGGTTTCCTCGTGCATGCGGCGGGGCTCACGCGCGAGGCGCTCGGCAACCGCATCAATCTCACCATGCCGGGCGTGTCCTGCACGGTCGGCGAGGAGATCGCGGCGCTCCGAAGGATCGCCGGCGACAAGGTTGCCGCCCGCATCCGCCGCGAGAGCGATCCGACCATCGCGCGCATCGTCGGCGGCTGGCCGCAGCGGCTCGAGGGCAAGCGCGCGGTCGCGCTCGGCTTCCGGGCCGAGACGAGCTTCGACGACATCGTTCGCGCCCATATCGAGGACGAGCTCGCCGGCAAGATCGCGGCCTAGCACAAACTCTCTCCGCGCGCGCTTCACCTCTCCCCGCCGGGGAGAGGTCGGCGAGCACAAGCGAGCCGGGTGAGGGGGCGGATCCATTCATCGTCCGACCCCCCTCACCCCACCCTCTCCCCGCCGGGGAGAGGGAGCCAACCGCTGCAATGAGCGGCAAGCTTCGGCCCCGACTGCATGCATTTCCCCTCGCCCCTGATCCCGGCCACCCTGATCCGCCGCTACAAGCGCTTCCTCGCCGACGTCGTGCTGCCATCCGGCGAGGAGACCATCGTGCATGTCGGCAATCCGGGGGCGATGACGGGGCTGGCGGCGCCCGGCTCGCGCGTATTCCTGTCGAGATCCGCCAACGCGGCCCGCAAGCTGCCCTTGAGCTGGGAGCTCGTCGAGGTCGATCTCGGCTGCGGCCGCGAGCTCGTCGGCATCAATACCGCGAACCCGAATTCGCTGGTCGCCGAAGTGCTGCAGCAAGACATCATCCCCGAGCTGCGCGAATATCGGTCCGCGCGGCGCGAGGTCCGCTACGGGCGAAACTGCCGGGTCGACTTCCTGCTCGAAGCCGAGGGACGCGCGCCTTGCTATCTGGAGGTCAAGAACGTGCACCTGATGCGGCGCGCGGCGTTCGCGGAGTTCCCGGATTGCGTGACCGCCCGCGGGGCGAGGCACCTCGACGAGCTCGCCGGGATGGTGGCGGCGGGGGCGCGCGCGATCCTGCTGTTCGTGATCCAGATCGGCTCGGCGGCAAAATTTTCGCTCGCCCGCGATATCGACCCCGGCTACGCGGTCGCGTTCGATCGGGCTCGGGCGCGCGGGGTCGAGGCCCTGGCGTGGCGCTGCGAGCTGAGCGAGCACGCGATCGCCATCGAAGCCCCGGTCCCGATCCTCGGGTGAGCCGATCCTTGCGCGCAACGCCGCCTCGCTTACATTCGTCGCACGAGCGGCGGCGATGCAGCCGCGGGGACGCGGCGACGCCCGCGAGCGAAAATGACGTATGTGGATGCGGCGCTGGCGCCGCTGCGCAAGACCGGACAGATCAAGCTTTACGGCCCCGACGCCTTCGCCGGCATGCGCAAGGCCGGCCGGCTCGTCGCCGAATGCCTCGACATGTTGGCCGGCGAGGTCGAGCCCGGCGTGCCGACCGCGCGGCTCGACCGGCTCGTGTTCGAGTTCGCCATGGACCACGGAGCGCTGCCCGCCACGCCAACGACAAGCCGCTCAAAGAGGGCGATATCGTCAACATCGACGTGACGCTGATCCTCGACGGCTGGCACGGCGATTCGAGCCGGATGTTCCCGGTCGGCGAGGTCCCGCGGCGCGCCGAGCGGCTGATCGAGGTCACCTACGAGGCGATGATGCGCGGCATCGCCGCCGTCAAGGCCGGCGGCACCACCGGCGACATCGGGGCGGCGATCCAGAGCTACGTCGAGCCGCAGCACATGAGCGTGGTGCGCGACTTCTGCGGCCACGGGCTGGGGCGGCTGTTCCACGACGAGCCGAACATCGTGCACGTCGGCCGGCCCGGCGAGGGCATCGAGCTCAAGCCCGGCATGTTCTTCACCATCGAGCCGATGATCAATCTCGGGCGCCCGCACGTAAAGGTGCTGTCCGACGGCTGGACCGCGGTCACCCGCGACCGCTCGCTCTCCGCACAATTCGAGCACACGATCGGCGTGACCGAGAAGGGCGCCGAGATTTTCACGCTGTCGCCGAAGGGGCTCGACAAGCCGCCCTACCGGGCGTGATCCGCGGCAACCTCCGACTCGTGTCCCGGGCGCGGCGCAGCACACCGGGGCCCTCGGGTGTGCCCGAGTTTCGGCCTATTGCGGTGTGATGCGCTGCAGAACCGGGACCCATAACAATTTGCAAAAATCGCCAATCCCGGCATGCTGACGCGGGCGATCGGGCCCGGAGCTTGGCCATGGCGGGGAAGCCGGACCTTCAGGAAAACGCCGCCGTCGCCGCCATTTCGGAGGCGCCGCCGCCGCCGCATTACCACGGCCACCGCAAACGCCTGCGTGCGCGGTTCCGCCAGGCCGGCGCGCAGGGGCTGGCCGAATACGAGCTCTTGGAGCTCGTGCTGTTCCGGGCACTGCCCCGCCGCGACGTCAAGCCGATCGCCAAGAAGCTGCTGGAGAAATTCGGCTCGTTCGCCGAGGTGATCTCCGCCCCGCCGGCGCGGCTTGCGGAAGTCTCGGATTTCGGCGAGGAGGCGATCACCGACCTGAAGATCGTCCAGGCGGCCGCGAACGAGCTGTTGCGCGGCGGCCTGCGGGAAAAGCCGGTGCTCTCGTCGTGGTCGGCGGTGCTCGATTATTGCCGCACCGCCATGGCGTATGCCGAGAGGGAGGAGCTGCGCGTGCTCTATCTCGACAAGCGCAACCAGCTCATCGCCGACGAGCGCCAGCAGGTCGGCACCGTCGACCACACGCCGGTCTATCCGCGCGAGGTGGTCAAGCGCGCGCTCGAGCTCTCGGCGAGCGCGCTGATCCTGGTGCACAACCATCCCTCCGGCGATCCGAGCCCCTCGCGCGCCGACGTGGAGATGACTCAAGCGATCGTCGAGGCCGCCCGCGCATTAGGTATTTCGCTGCACGACCACATCATCGTCGGCCGCCAGGGCCATGCGAGCTTCAAGGCGCTGGGACTGATTTGATTTGTGAGGGACCGGGCTTACTCCGGCAACTCCGGACCTGCAAAAGCGTTGAATCTGTTTCCGCAGCTACACCTGGTCGGGAGCAGCGGTCGATGAGCGACATCACCAGCAAGCCACGCACCAAAGTTAAGCTGAAGACGGAACGACCGCGCCTGCACAAGGTCATCCTGATCAACGACGATTATACGCCTCGCGAGTTCGTCGTCGCGGTGCTGAAAGCCGAGTTTCGCATGAACGAGGATCAGGCGTACCGGGTGATGATCACCGCGCACAAGCGCGGCGTCTGCGTGGTCGGCGTGTTCGCGAAGGATGTCGCCGAGAGCAAGGCAACGCGAGCGACGGAAGCAGGCCGCAGCAAGGGTTATCCGCTGCTGTTCACGACCGAGCCGGAGGAATAGATGGGTTGAGCAGGCAGCGAACCCCGTCGGCTCTCCAAAAATACTCTGGACTGCCAGCGCCTGTCCGGCCGCCCACAAGGGGTTTCGCTGCGCTCAACCCATCCTACGACTAACGTTCTATTTCCAGAGGGCGCCGCGACGGATGGCGCACGTGAATGATTTCGACAGTATCGGAACCGATCCGGAAGAAAACCTTGTATCGATGTCGCCGAACCACTCTCATTCGGATCTCGGGATCGTCCGTTTTCGGCGCCGCATGAGGGTTTCTACCGATGAATTCGGCCGCTTCCCGGATGGAACGGAGTACGTTTTGTGCTCCGAGTGGGCTTTTGTCGACCAGATACCGGTATATTTCTTCGATGTCTCTTTGCGCGCGCCCGCTGAAGCGAACTCTCATACGCCGTGGCGTTTCCAGAACGCCTCCATCTCCTCGTCGGACACGAACTCGCCGCGGCGCGCCTGCTCGAGCCCTTCGCGCACGGCCGCGCGTTCTTCATCGGTCATCACATAGGTGCCCGTGCGACGTGCCTTGATTTCACGCGCGATCTCCACAAGCTCGTCCTGATCCTCCTTGGGCCAGGACTCGATTTCTTCGAGAAGGTCTCTCGCGGCAGAAGTCATGACGCTCACTTAAGCGATTGCCGATGCGCTCGCCAGTATAGCACAGCTGAGCGCCCCCGTTACTGCCGCACCAGCAGCAGCGGCTGGCGGCCTTGCGGAATGCGGTGCCAGGTGCCGCTTTCCTCCTCCTCGAACCGCCACGGGTCGCTGCGCTCGGACAGCACCAGCAGCAATCCGCGATCCATCCGCCAGGATTTCGGCGCGAAATTGGTCACCAGGCTGTCGCAGCCGGGCTTCACCTTCATGTCGAAGCTCTCGGTG
>WNGI01006237.1_pt1 | contig 13412 bp, 12 predicted proteins | sample 5400621 | NCBI WGS metagenome assembly WNGI01 (sample SAMN13153374, study PRJNA577476) | soil metagenome | isolation source: 20 cm soil or saprolite under Garry oak tree replicate 1 | place: USA:California | collected 2016-06-15
CGACGAAGTGCCTGCGCCACTCTCGGAATCCCAAGCCGACCTATTGTGGCCGGGATCGCAATTAGCTGATGATGCGTTTGCTCCAGCACACGTCTTGCACAGATTGATCAGTTCGAAGGATGTAGCAGCCCGCCTGGGCGTGAGCCAGGCGACGGTTCTCCGCGCCGTGGCGCGAGGCCTCCTGCGACCGGCCCTCGTCACCCCGGGTGGTCACCGGCGGTTCAGCGCGGACGAGGTCGAAGCTTTCGCGGAGGGTTTGCAGAACGATCCTGACGGCGCTCGCCTGCTGACGACCGGCGAAGCCGCCAGGTTGCTGGGAGTCAGCCAGCCGACCCTCAATCGCGCCGTGCGTCGCGGCCGGATTCACCCCACCCTCACCACGCCAGGCGGACACCGTCGCTTCGACAGCGCCGAGCTGAGCGCCGCCCTCTACTTCGAAGGCACCCTGTGACACTCCAAGGCGACGTGAGCTCATGAACCGCTGGGTTCGCCTCGGCCTGCAGACGGCGTTCGGCCTGGCCCTGCTCTGGCTGTGGCTCCGCACCGTCTCCCTGCCCGAGGTCGTCGCCCATGCGCGCGTCCAGAACTGGTGGGCGGTCGCGCTGATGATCGTGCTGTTCCTGGTGACGAGCGTCATCAGGGCGCGCCGCTGGCTGCTGCTGCTGCGGCCGCTCGCGCCGGTCGGGATGGTGCGGGCGTTCGCGATGAACGCCGCGGGCGGGCTGCTCAACTACGTGCTCCCCATCCGCTCCGGAGACGCGGCCAGGGCGTGGTGGCTGTGGCGCCGGCACCGCATCCCGGCCGGTTCAGCGCTGGCCACGATCGTGATCGACAAGGCATGCGACCTTGCCGCGGTGGCCTTCGTGCTGGCTGCCCTGGAGGTCGTCGCGCTGACTGGCGCGGCCAATGCGCCTCGCGGGCTCGCAGGCGCCGCGGCGCTCGCGATCGCGCTGCTGGCGGCGGTGCTGGGGACGGCGTTGACCGGGCCGCGAATCGCGCGCTCGCGTCTGGCCCGCCGGGTGCTCCCGGCGGGGTTGGCGGCGGGCCTGGCCGGCCAGGCTTTTGCGTTTCGCGCCGGCGCCCGCGGGTTGTGGACACCTGAGCTGGCGGCTCGCCTCGGCGCCCTCACGGTGCTGGCGCTGGTGATCGACGCGTTCAATTTCACGCTTCTCTTCACCGCGGTCGGCATCTCCGTGCCGACGCTGAAGGCGATGGCCGCCTACCCGGCGCTGCTCCTGAGCTTTGCGGTGCCGGCCGGCCCCGGATACCTCGGCAACCTCGAGGTCGCCGGGTCGCTGGTCCTGGGCGGGGGACTCGGGTTGGCGTCGGGCGTGGCGGCCGGCGCGATCGTCCTGTACCACGCGATCACCGCCGCCAACGCGCTGTCGCTCGGCGTGCTGAGTCTCTTCCTGGTCGGTGGCAGGCGTCGCGCGCGAGCGGGAGGACCACGGCGGATCGCGGTCTTCCACTGCGGGTTCACGTACTCGGGCGGCGGCGAGCGGCTGGTCATCGAAGAGGTGCTCGGCCTGCGCCGGCGCGGTTACGAGGTCGAGTGCTACGCGCCCACCGTCGATGCGTCGCGCTGCTACCCCGACCTGATCGGCGAGGTGCAGGTGAGGACGTTCCTGCCCCAGCTCCCGCGCTGGTTTCCTTTCCGGGAGGCGGTGCAGATGGCCGCCACCTCGCTGCTCATGCCGCTGTACGCGTGGCGCTTCCGCGGCGTCGACGCGATCGTCGGCTGCAACCAGCCCAGCGCGTGGATCGCGTGGTGGGCGGCGCGCCTGATGGACGTGCCTTACGTGGTCTACCTGAATCAGCCCAACCGTCTTGTCTACCCGACCGCCAGACCGGGTGGGTCTCCAACGCCGACTACCGCCTGCTGGCGGCCATCGTCCTGCGCGCGACGCGATTTGTCGCGTGGGCCGACCGCCGCTCGGTCCAGGAGGCGGACCAGCTGCTGGTCAACGGCAACTACATCGGCGATATCATCCGCAAGACCTACCGGCGCGAAGCCGTCGATTGCCCGGCGGGATGCCATGTGGCGGGCTCTGGTTTTCCGCTCCCGATCGAGGGCCGGTTTTCAGGCGGCCTGACCATCAACGGTTATCCGATCCGGCGGCCCTACGTCCTGCTGACCAACCGCCACTACCCGCAGAAGCGGTTCGACCTCGCGATCCGCGCCATGCTCGAGGTGCGCAAGCGCAACCCGCGCGCCCAGCTCGTCGTGCCTGGGCCGTCGACGTCGCACACCGATTCGCTGAAGACGCTCGTCGCGGAGCTTGGCCTGGGGGATGCGGTGCTGCTCCTGGGCGCGATCACCGAGGACGAGCTGCAGGCGCTGTACGAAGGCGCCGCCGTCTACGTCTACCCGGCGCCGGAAGAGGACTTCGGCATGGGGGTGATCGAGTCGATGGCCAAAGGCATTCCAGTGGTCGCGTGGAATCAGGCCGGTCCCACCGTCACCGTGGGGCCCGGGACCGGATACCTGGCCGAACCTCTGGATGTCGACGACTACGCCGCCGGCATCTCCAAGCTGCTCGAGAATCGCAACGAGAACCAGGCCACCGGTCAGCGCGCTTTTGAGTGGGCCCGGCGCTTCGACTGGGAAAGGCACATCGACGTCCTCGAACGCGCGGTGCTGGAAGTCGCCCGCGCGCACGAAGAGGTCGGGTTGCAAGCCGCATCGGCTTGAAGCTGCTGCCCCGGCTGCTGGCTGACGAGGAAGAGGGAGACGAGCCGCAGTCGCAAGTCGAGGTCGTCAAGCCGGAGGCGCATCGTCACTTCTGGGCTTGGACCGCCACCCTGGCAGCCGCGGCGGCGGTCCCTCGTCTTCTTTATATGTTCGTGTTCAGCAACCCCGAGAACCCCGGTCCATACGGTGACGGGCAGGCCACCGTCGAGGAAAGCAAGCAGCTCGGTGGCTGGTACAACGAACCCGGCTACAACAGACACGCGCTGGCGGTGCCGCCCGACCGCCCCGACATCACATACGGGCTTGCGCTTTACGGGCATGTCGAGCGGAGGCATCTGGTAAGCGAGATGTACGACCCGTTTGCGTACCTGCCCTCCGGCTATCGGTATGAGGATCATGAGGTCGCCGTCAGCATGCTGGTCCGGTGCTGGCTGGGCACGAATGACATCCGGTTGATCGCAATCCCGGCCGGCGACGCGGATTTGACCAGGGCGCTGCAGGTGCATCCGGATTGGTTCATCGATGTCGGCGAGTTGCCGCAGGCGGGTTGGAAGATTGTGGGCGTGACAGTGCGCCCGGTGCCGGCGGCCGAATGCCAGGCAGCGCGATCAGCAAGCCCCTAGCGCCTGCGGCGTCCTTCGACTACGAGGCCAAGCGCTGGGGTGCCGCGCGGTTGCGCCCGAAGCCGTGGTACATGAACGGGCTCAAGCTGCGCTACCTGCTGCAGGATCTGGGACCCGTACACGGGCGCGTGCTGGACGTCGGCTGCGGGGCGGGATCGGTCGCGAAAGCGGCCAAGCGCGAGCGCCCCGACCTCGAGGTGTTCGGGTGCGACGCGAGCCATTCGGCGATCGCGACGGCAAGCGCCTCCCCGCAAGGCGTCGATTTCAGGCTGGCGACCGCGGAGCGACTGCCGTTTGGGGACGGCGAGCTCGATTTCGTCTGGATCTTCGATGTGCTGGAGCACGTCGATGAACCGGAGCGCGTGCTGCGCGAGGTGGTGCGCGTCTTGAAGCCTGGAGGTGGATTTCACATCGTGCTGCCTCTCGAGGGCCAGCCACGCACCCTCTACCGTCTCGTCGGATGCGGCACGCGTTGGACGGCCAAGGTCCGCCACGGCGGCCACATCCAGGTCTTTTCCGCGGCAAGGTTCCGCGCCATGGCGGCGGCAGCCGGCTTGCCCGTGATCCGCACGCGGTGGAGCTACCACTTCGTGCTGCAGGTCCTCGACCTTCTCTATTTCTCGTGGCTCGACTTGCGCGGGCCCGTAAGCGGGTCGGTCGAGGACATGTCCGCGGAGCGACATGGTGTCGCCGGCAGCGTGATGCGCGGCGTCAGTCGTGCTGTGGCGACGACCGCGTGGGGAGAGGCTCGGTTGCTACGTGCGCTGCCGGGCGGCTGCGGTCACTTCACCTGCGTGCGGCAGGTCAGTTGACCGACTCGGCCCACGAGATCAGCTCGCGCAGGCCGCGTTCGAACGGAATCTGTGGCGTCCAGCCCAGATCGTTGTTCGCCTTGGTGATGTCGCTCACGTAAAACTTCTGGTCGCCTTCGCGCCAGTCCGAATGGCTGAACTGCGGCTTCCTGCCGGTCAGCTCACCGATCTGATCGATGACCTCCAGGAGGTTGCGCTGATTTTCGGCTCCGCCGCCGACGTTGTAGATCTCGCCCCGCGTGATGCCGATCTTGTCGATCGCGATTGCATACAGGGCGCTCAGGTCGCGAGCGTCGAGCAGATCGCGGACCTGGGTGCCGTCGCCGTAGATGGTGAGCGGCCGCTCATTGAGGATCGAGTGCACGAAGTGGGCGACCCAGCCCTGATCCTCGGTGCCGTACTGGTGAGCGCCGTAGATGCAGCTCTGCCGAAGCACGACGGTGTTCATGTGGAAGCAGCGGGCGTAATCCCTGACGTACTGGTCGGCTGCGCCCTTGCTGCATCCGTATGGGCTGTGGAAGTCAATCGGCTGCGTTTCTTTACAGGCGGAGTTGTTCTCGTCGAGCTTTCCGTAGACCTTGTTCGTCGATGCGAAGAGAAAGGGCGCGTCGTGGTTGTGGAGGCGGACTGCCTCGAGCATGTTGAGCGTGCCCCGCGCGTTGACGTCGAAGTCGGTCCCAGGGTCGACGAGCGAGGTCGTGACCGCCACCTGCCCCGCCAGGTGGAGGATGGCGTCCTGGCCCCTCACGTGCTCCGGCAACGCGCTCGCGTTCCTCACGTCCTCTTTGATGAACGAGGTCCGGTTGGGGTACCGGGTGATCAGCCACTTGAGGTTGCGTTCGGTGCCTGGGCGGCTGAGGTTGTCGAGCAAGGTCACGAACCAGCCTTCCTTGATCAGGTGGACCGCGGCGTTGACGCCGAGGAAACCGGCTCCTCCCGTGATCAGGATCCGGCGTTCCGGGTCGGCGGGGATCGGCGGCCGCGATTTCGTCTTCGTCAGGCGCTCGGATGGATCCATCGCGGCGATTACCTTAAGGCAGGCCTAGCCCGTGGAGATGCCCCTGAAGTAGGCAATGGTCACGATCCAAGAAGCGCCGGCGAGGATCAGGGCCTCCCGTCGGGAATCGTTCCCACGCGTATAGGCGTACGCGCCCGGCAGAAAAAGGACGGCGAAGATGCCGTAAACCATGTGCAGCAGTCCCTGGGTCGGATGGGCTCCCAAGAGCAGGGCCGCCAGACCCAGCAATCCCTGCAGCGCTGTGACCGCGGCCATGATCAGGTAGGTCGAGCGAAAACCCCCGCTCAAGCGCCGGTCGCGAAAATAGTGATAGGAGCCCCACAGGGCCAGGACGACCGCGAAGACGACCAGCACGCGCGCGCCGTAGCCGTGAAGGAAGCTGACGACGTCCATCGATTACGCGCGGGAACGGGCGATGTGCTCGCGGAAGTAATTGACCGTGAGGCGCAGTCCCTCCTCGAGCTGGATCCGCGGCTCCCAACCAAGCTGCTCGTGCGCGCGCTGGTTGTCGAGCGCGATCCGGTAGACATCGCCTTTGCGGGAGGGGCCGAAACGCGGCTCGAGCTTGTACTCGGTCAGCAGCGCGAGCTTGCGGAAGAGGTCGTTGACCGTGACCGGGATACCCGTGCTGATGTGGTAGATGCCTCCATCGCCTCTCTCGAGGGCGGCGAGGTTGGCGGTCGCGACGTCGCCGGCGTGGAGCATGTCCCGCGACTGACTGCCGTCGCCGTCGATCGTCAGCGGCTTGCCCTCGATCATGCGGCTGGCGAAGATGGCGACCACGCGGCCTTCCTCAGCGGCGAAGTCCTGACGCGCGCCGTAGATGTTGGCGTACCGAAGCGTCGTGAAACGCAGGCCGAAGGTGCGCTCAAAGGTGCCCAGGTACTGCTCGAAGGCAAACTTGCTCGTCCCGTAAGGCGACAGCGGCCGGATCGGGTGGTCCTCGCCGGCCGGCACGATGTCGGGCTCACCGTAGAGAGCTCCCCCGGTGGAGCTGAAGATGACTTTGCGCACCGAGTTGTCGACGGACGCTCGGAGGACGTTCAGGCCTCCGACGACGTTCACCTGGGCGTCATAGCCGGGATCGGCCACAGATTTCGGCACCTCCGACTGCGCCGCATGGTGGTTGACGACCTCGGGCTTGAAAGCGGCAAAGGCCGCCTGCACCTGCGCCAGCTGCCTGACGTCCACGCGATGAAGGCTCGCGGCGGGATTGACGTTGGATTCCCGCCCTGTGCTGAGGTTATCGAGTACGGCGACCTCGTGGCCGGCGGCGATGTAGGCGTCGACGACGTGTGAGCCGATGAAACCGGCGCCGCCGGTGACGAGAATCTTCACCGAGGGTGACTGTACTAGAAGCGGAAATCGTCAAGGCTGTTCCGGCCGCCGTGGCGCCCGCGTTCGTCCGGCGTGTGCTGGCTCGCGCCGCGACGGTGCCCGAGGTCGCCGCGCGGCTGCCTGAAGGCACCTCCACGGTCGCGGTTCGGATCACGAGTGATGAGGAGATGCAGCAGCTGAACCACGCTTACGCCGCCGAGGATCACGCCACCGATGTGCTGTCGTTCACCGGCACCGACGACCATCTGGGCGACATCGCGATCTCGTGGCCGGCGACGCAGCGGCAGGCCGCCGAGCATGGGCAGGACGACAAGACCGAGCTCGCGCTGCTGGTCGTGCACGGCATGCTGCACCTGCTCGGCTGGGACCACGCAACGCGGGCCGAGCGGAAGGAGATGACCCGCCTGAGCCACGAGGCGCTGCGCCAGTCCAACATCACCCTCGCTCCGGGACGCCTCTAAACTCGAGTCCACGGTCTGCGGCGCTCGCCGCGGGCCTTATTGCGCCTGCTTGGAGAACGAGAAGATCGAGGATCGACTGATAGTCGGATTGGGTAACCCCGAGTCCGACTATGGAGACACGCGCCACAACCTCGGTTTTGCCTGCGTGCGCGAGCTCGCACACCGCGTTGGCGTCTCGATCGACAAGAAGCGATGGCAGTCGCTTGTCGGCCGCTCGGAGTCGCGCGGGCTGTGGTTCGTCCTGCCCCAGACCTACATGAACCTCTCCGGCCAGGCGGTGGCGAAAGCGCTGAGGGACACCGGCCTGACGCCCGAGCAGGCGTGGGTCGTCTACGACGAGCTTGACCTGCCGCTCTGCCGGATGCGGATCAGGCGCGGCGGCTCAGGCGCCGGACACAACGGCGTCCTTTCTCTGATCGCGTCGCTCGGCACCGACGATTTCGTTCGTTTCCGTGTCGGCATCGGCAAGCCAGCGCGGAAGGGGGCCGCCTCGGGGCGCCACTACGTGCTCGGCCGGTTCACCAAGGCCGAGGCGGCGCGGCTTCCGCATGTGATCAGCGGCGTCGCCGACGCGCTGGAGCTCGCCCTCGATGCGGGAATCGAACGCGCGATGGACCGCTACAACCGCGCCGGCGCGCTGGGCTGCGAAGAGTTGCCGTGACGGCGCTGTGGGAAGGCGCGGTAGCCGCGGCACCAAAGCTTGAACAATGGATCGCGCACGGGTCGGCGGAGCTCGAGGTGGCACGGCTGCCGCGTTCGGCGTGGCCGATCGTTGCGGGCGCCACGGCAAGGGCGATCACGCAGCGCGGCCGCCCGGTGCTCATTCTCGTGCCCGGGCCCGAGCGCTTTGCGGATGAGCTGCGGCTCTGGCTGGCGGGTCGACCATCTACGTATGTGTTCGCCGAGGTCGCGGTTTCATTTCTCGACCGCCCGCCGGCGTTTGACGAGGCGGTCAACCGTCGCCTCGAGGCGCTGGCGGCGCTGGCGGACAAGGAGCCGGTGGTGGTGGTCTCATCACGTCGCGCCATCACGCGGCAGACGATCTCGCGGGGCGATCTCCTCGCCGGCACGGTGGTGCTCAAGCCAGGCCAGGGGCCGGACCCGGTGACGGTGGCGGGCCGCCTCGTCGAGCTCGGTTATACGCGCGAGCCTCTGGTCGAGGACCGTGGGCAGTTCTCCCTGCGAGGCGGCATCCTGGACGTTTTTCCGTCCGCGGCCGATGCACCCGTCCGCGCCGAATGGTCGGGAGACCTGATCGAGACTCTGCGGCTCTTCGACTCCGAGAACCAGCGCTCGGTGATGCCGATCCCCGACGCGACGATCAGGACCGGCCGGGAGCTGCTGATCGGGCCCGAGCGCGGCTCCGCGGCGGTCGACCGGCTGCGTGAGTCCGTCTCATTCGACTCCCTGCGGGGTGACGTGCGCTCGGAGTGGGAGGACGAGCTGGCACGGCTGGGGGTGGGTGCCGCCTTCGCGGGCGTCGAGTTTTACGCCACGTACCTGGATCCGTCGCGGCCGTCGTTGCTCGACCATCTGCCGGAGGGCGCGGTGGTGCTGGATTTCGAGCCAGGCCGCCAGCTGGTCGATGCCCGGACGCTGCTCGACGAGACGGCGATGCTTGCGGCGGCGGAGGCCGGCGGCGGGGAGCTCCCTCGCCAGTTCACCCTGCCGGCGGTCAGCCGCCTCGACGATTTCACGGCCCGGCCTCGCCTCACCGTCACCGCCGCCGAAGGCGCGGCCGAGGCGCTGGACCTCGGCTGGTTCGAGGGCGAGCCGCTGGTTGGCCAGCCCCGTGCGCTCGCCGGTTTCGCCGTCCGCGGCGACTCCGCCTCCATCGTGTTTGCGACCGAGCAGGACGAGCGGTTGCGCGCCCTGCTCGACGAGGCGGGTGTGAAGGGCGCTACGAGGGAGATCGACCTCGACCTCGACCTGGACCTGAAGGCCGCCCTCAACCATGCCTCGGTCGACATCGCGAGTGGCTGCTCGCAGCCGGCGATCGGCTTCCACCTGGCGACGGACGCGGAGCTGTTCGGCCGTATCCGGCGCGCCTCACGTGGCGGTCGCGTCGCACGCACCCGGACCGAGGACCTGACACGGGAGTTCACGCTCGACTTCGCGCCAGATGAGCTGGTGGTACACGTCGACCACGGAATCGCACGTTTCAAAGGCATGCGTCTGCTCGAGTCCGACGGCGCGCATCGCGAATACCTCGAGCTCGAGTACGCCGAAGCGGATCGCCTCTTCGTCCCGGTCGAAAACCTCGACCGGGTCCAGAAATACCTCGGTGGGGAAGGTGCGCCGACGCTGCACCGCCTCGGCACCTCCGACTGGACGCGCGCGAGGGGACGGGCGCGCAAGGTCGTCCAGGACGTCGCCGAGGAGCTGTTGAAGATCTACTCGATGCGCGAGGCGCGCCCGGGTGTCGCATTCGCGCCGGACACGGCGTGGCAGCAGGAGCTCGAGTCGTCCTTTCCTTATGAAGAGACCCCGGACCAGGTGGCCGCGCTGGCCGAGATCAAGGCCGACATGGAGTCAGACCGTCCGATGGACCGCCTGCTGTGCGGCGACGTCGGTTTCGGCAAAACCGAGCTGGCGCTCCGGGCGGCGTTCAAGGCGGCCATGAGCGGCAAGCAGGTGGCGGTGCTGGCACCGACCACCGTGCTCGCCCAGCAGCACTTCCACGTTTTCCGGGAGCGCCTGAAAAACTTCCCGGTCGTCGTCGAGATGCTCTCTCGATTCGTCGACGACGAGACGCAGGCGCGCACTATCGAGGGCCTCAAGAGCGGACACGTCGACATCGTGGTCGGAACGCACCGGCTGCTTCAGCGCGACGTCCGTTTCAAGCGCCTCGGCCTGCTCGTCGTCGACGAGGAGCACCGCTTCGGCGTGATGCAGAAGGAGAGGCTGAAGAAGCTGCGCACCCAGCTCGACGTGTTGTCTCTCTCGGCGACGCCGATCCCGCGCACTCTGCACATGGCGGTGGGAGGCATCCGCGACATGAGCGTGATCCAGACGCCGCCTGAAGAACGGCAGCCGATAAAGACGTATGTCACGGCGGATGACGACGAGCTGATCAGGGAGGCGATCGGCCGCGAGCTGCAGCGCGGGGGTCAGGTCTACTTCGTGCACAACCGGGTGCGCACGATTCAGAAGGCGGCGCAGCGAGTGAGCGGGCTCATGCCGCAGGCGCGCATAGCGATCGGCCACGGCCAGATGTCGGAGGACGACCTCGCGTCGGTGATGGTGGAGTTCGAATCCGGCAAGCACGACGTGCTGGTGTGCACGACGATCATCGAATCGGGACTCGACATCCCGAACGTCAACACGATCATCGTCGAACGCTCCGACCGATTCGGTCTCGCCCAGCTCTATCAGCTGCGGGGTCGGGTCGGGCGATCGGGCCGCCGCGCCTACGCGTACTTCCTCTTCGATGCCCGGCGGTCGCTGACCGAGGAGGCGGACAAGCGGCTCGACGTGATCTCCGGGCTGCACGAGCTCGGGCAGGGCTTCAAGATCGCGTTGCGCGACCTCGAGATCCGCGGTGCGGGCAATCTCCTCGGCACCGAGCAGCACGGCGCGATCGCCGCCGTCGGTTTCGAAATGTACCTGCAGATGCTGCAGAGCGCGGTGTCCAGGCTCCGCACCGGGTCGGAAGAGCCGGCGGTTGGAGATGTCCTGTCAACAGCCGAGATGAACCTCGATCTGCCGCTCGACCACTTCATTCCCCGGTCGTACATCCGAGACGAGAAGCTTCGGCTCGGCGCGTACCGGCAGCTGGCCAACGCCGAAGACGAGGAGGAGCTCGACTCGATCCTGCGTTCTCTGAAGGACCGCTACGGGCCCGCGCCGGACCAGCTCGACAACCTGGCGTACTCGCTGCGCGTGAAGCTGCGCGGGCAGCGCATGGGTTTGCGCGCTGTCATCGCAGAGGGACACGACATCGTCATCCGCGTCGATCCCCAGCGGTTCCTCGACGTGGAGGAGCTGTCGCGGCGCATGGCGGGGCGGATCGCGGTGGGTCCGAACCGCATCAAAATGCGAAGGAAGGGCGAGGGCTGGCAGGCCGACCTGCTGAGCCTGCTGGACGAGATGGCGCAGCTTTACGAATCCGGCAGGACCGCGGCGGTTCCGTCGTCTTCATAGAATCAGATCGCATGGAAAAGCCTTACTCCGACGGAATCGCGGCCATCTTCGAGGTCGTGCACCGGCTGCGCGCGCCCGGTGGGTGTCCCTGGGACCGCGAGCAGACGCACGAGTCGCTCCGCCCCTACCTGCTCGAAGAGACGTATGAGCTGCTGGAGGCGATCGACTCGGGCGACGACGCGAAGATGATGGAAGAGCTGGGCGATCTTCTCCTCCAGGTCGCGATGCACGCGGAGATCGCGGCCGAGGAAGGACGCTTCGACACGGCGCAGGTCTCGGAGGCCGTGGCGGCAAAGATGGTCAAGCGCCATCCGCACGTCTTCGGAGACAGGTCGGTCGCGAACGCGGAAGAGGTGCTGCGCAACTGGGAGCACCAGAAGATGGACGAGTCGCGCAAGGCGGGCAGCGAGGACTCGGTCGTCGACCGCGTCCCCTCCACGCTACCCGCGCTTGCATGGGCGCTTGGCCTGCAGAAGCGCGCCGCCCGCGTCGGGTTTGATTTCCCGTCGCCAGCCGCCGCCGCGGAGTCGGTCGCCGAAGAGGCGCGTGAGCTCGCTGAAGTCAGCGACCATGACCGCGCCTTCGAGGAGATGGGAGATCTGCTTTTCGCGATCGTCTCGCTCGCGCGCAGCCTGAAGGTCAACCCGGAGGATGCGCTGCGTGTCGCGGGTCAAAGATTTCGGCGCCGATTCGCGGCCGCGGAATCATCGCTGCGCCGCGAAGGCAAAAAGTTCAGTGACCTGGAAGCCGATGAGCTGGTTCGGCGTTGGGAGGAATCCAGGTAACCATTTGATATAGTCGGCTCCCACTCGGGCGTCCCTGAAATCAACGCAGCATGAGACACAGCAGAGCCTTGACCGTCGTGGGCAGTGTGCGCACCAGCTCGTTTGGCGTGCGCAGGACGGTGCTGGTCGTGGCGGCGGGCGGTGTGCTTGCGTGGGCTGGCGTCGCGTTCGCGCAGGAGGCCTATGTCGGCCACCGGTTGAGCCAGCAGGTGTCAGACCTCCGCAAGCAGAACGCCGAGATCGCGGCTGAGAACGCCGGCTACCGCAAGGACGTGCAGGCCCTCACCTCAGGCACCGCCGACGAGGAAGAGGCGCGGCTGAACGGCTACGCGCGGCCCGATGAAAAGCTGTACCTGGTCACGCCTCCAAGCCCGTCGCCCACAGCTTCGCCGTCGCCCAAAGCGCACTAGCCCAGCTCCCCTCTCCCCGCCGGGGAGGGGGCCGGGGAGAGGGGCGCGGGCGGCAGTTATACTGAAACCGCGGAGTGGAGCAGCGGCAGCTCGTCGGGCTCATAACCCGAAGGTCGTCGGTTCGAATCCGACCTCCGCAACCATCTGACCCCAACCCCGGCGGGCGACCACGCCTGATTTTCTGACGGAAGGACATGAACAAGAGAAAGCGCGTCGCCATCGCCAAGCATCGCAAGAAGAAGCGCAAGCTCAAGGCGCGGATTCAAGCCGCTCGCTAGGATCTCTCGGCGGTGCCGTAGCTCAGGTGGTAGAGCGCGCTCGACCAGGCGCGGCGCGGCGATCTCGCGCCCCTCGATCAGGATCGTGCGGCTCTGGCGGATGCTGTGCGTGCTTTCGCGCGAGTCGGTGACGCAGCATCCGCTCTCGAGCTCGCGGCGCGAACCTGGCGGACCTGGCTTTCGCACGGAGAGCTCGACGCAGGAAGCTCGGCGATGGCGGCGGCGCTCACGGCGCCTGGCGCCGAGACCGTACCGGTGTGGCGGGCACGCACCCTTTACGCCGACGGGCTGTTCGCCTTCCGGTCCGGAGATCGCCGGCGCTCATGGGAGCGCAACCAGGAGGCGTTGACGTTCGCCCGCACCACCAACGACGCTCGCGGCGAGAGCGATGCGCTGACCGGGCTGGCGCGGATCGCCCTCCGCGACGGCGAGTACGGCGAGGTCATCGAGCTGGCTATGCAGGCGCGCGAGCGCGCGCGTGCGGCCGGCGACCGGGAGGCGGAGGCGTCGCCGCTCCACCTCCAGGCAGCAGGCGTGAGGCTCCAGGGGCAGTTTCATGCGGCCCGTGAGCTGTACATGGAGAGTCTCGATCTCAACAACGCTCTCGGCAACGCCGCGCGCCTACCGACCGAGCAGCACAACCTGGGCTGGGTCGAGCTTCACCTCGGCAACATCGACGCGGCCGAGCGCAGATTCCGCGAGCGCGACACTCACGCGGGCGCCGACGCCTACGGGGACGCCTGGAGCGATATCAACTGGTCGGCAGTCGCCTCAGCGCGGGGCCAGTGGGAGGAGGCGAAGCGCCGTTTCGCCCTCGGCATGCATGGACTCGAATCGCTCGGGATCGCGCTC
>WNGI01003780.1_pt1 | contig 13411 bp, 14 predicted proteins | sample 5400621 | NCBI WGS metagenome assembly WNGI01 (sample SAMN13153374, study PRJNA577476) | soil metagenome | isolation source: 20 cm soil or saprolite under Garry oak tree replicate 1 | place: USA:California | collected 2016-06-15
GCCCACCTCGACCGCTCGGGGTTCCAGGACGTCGCGTTCAGCGCCGAAGAGGGCGAGCACCCCTACCGCGGTCCGGCGGACGCACCGCTGGTGCGCGCGGTGGCGGCTGTCGCGGAGGAAGCCTTCGGCAAGCCGGCGGTGCTCATCCCGTCGAGCGGCGGCACGTCCCCGATGTGGGTCGTGTGCAACGCGCGCCGGATGGCCAACGTGACGCTCGGGATGGGCCACCCCGGGGCGGGCGCGCACGCGCCGAACGAGCACATCCTCTTCGAGAACTACTGGCGCGCACTGCGCGCGACGACCCGGCTCTACTCCGCGTTCGCATCCCAGCAGTGATCCAGGTGCCCACTCGGTTTCGCTAGCTCCCTCGCCCGGGCGGTAGTCTCTCGACATGACCGCGGTGCCGGTCGCGAGCAAGCAGGTAGGGGTCGGCTGGAACCCGCGACGTTACTTCGGCGGGATGTGGCGGCATCCCATCGCCCGGGCGGTTCTGAAAGCGGCGCTCACCATCTGGGTGACCACGACGATCACCTTCTTCCTCATCCGGCTCATGCCGGGAAGCCCCGTCGAGCTCAAGATCGACGAGCTGGTCCAGTCGTCCAGTGGCTCCATCAGCTACGAGGACGCGCGGGCCATCGCCTCGAGCCTCTTCGCGATCGACCTGAACGCGCCGCTCCACGAGCAGTACCTCTCGTTCATGTGGAGCCTCCTCCACCTCGACGTCGGCAAGTCATTCCTCTCATCCGGGACGAGCGTCACCTCGATCATCCTCGCCGTGCTCCCGTGGACCCTCTTCTCGGTCGGCACGGGACTGCTGCTGAGCTTCATCGTCGGGATCGGACTCGGGCTGATGGCGGCGTATCGCCGGAACTCGCTCCTCGACCGCGTGGTATCGACGGGCGGCTCGCTGGTGAGCTCGGTCCCGAACTACCTCATCGCGATCATGCTCATCCTGTTCCTGGGGGTCCAGGCGCGGCTCGTCAACTTCACGGCGATGCGCGGCGCGTACAGCTCCGGCATGCAGCCGGGCCTGTATCCGGCTTTCATCGGGGACGTCCTCTTCCACGCGGCTATGCCGATCACCATCTACTTCCTGACGCAGCTCGGACTTTGGATCCTCTCCATGCGCAGCGCGACGCTTTCCGCTCTCGAAGAGGACTACGTCACCGCCGCGCGCGCTCGCGGCCTGCCCGACGGGCGAATCCGCACGGCGTACGTCGGCCGCAACGCCGTCCTGCCGCTGGTGGCGCAGCTCGCGATCAGCGTCGGCTTCATCGTCGGCGGCGCGGCGATCATCGAGCAGATCTTCGCGTACCAGGGCGTCGGCCTTCGGCTGCTGGACTCGGTTAGGCAGCGCGACTATCCGGTGATCCAGGGCATCGTCCTCCTGACGACGATCTCGGTGGTCGTCGCGAATCTCGCCGCCGACCTTCTCTATTCGAAGCTCGACCCCCGGATCGGCCGAGCCGGAGGCGCCGCCGGATGACGACCGCGATCCTCGCCCGGCCCACCCTTGGCCAGCGTCTCGCCGGCCCGTTGCTCGCCGCGGTCGAATTCCTGCGTCTGCTGTCCAGGCGTCCGGTGGGTCTCGCGGGCTTCGTCGGAATCGTCTTCTTTCTGCTGCTCGCCTTCGTGGCGCCGCTCTTCGTGCCGTTCCAGAACGATCCGAGCCTGCTGGACATCTACCTGACGCCCTCGCTGGCACATCCGCTGGGCACCGATTTCCAGGGCAAGGATGTGCTCAACCAGATCGTCTTCGGCGGGCGCGACATCCTGACGGTGGCGATCATCGCCGCGTTCCTCTCCACGGTCATCGCGATCACCTTCGGGTCGATCGCGGCGGTGGTCGGCGGAAGGCTCGACACCGTCATCGTGGCGATCACCGACATCACCCTGACGATCCCGAAGCTCATCCTGCTGATCGCGATCGCCGCGATCCTTCGGCCGACGAGCTTCGTATTCCTCGCGGTGATCCTCGCACTCCTCCAGTGGTCGAGCCTGTTGCGCCAGGTGCGGTCGCAGGTACTCTCGCTCAAGGAGCGCGACTACGTGGAAGCCGCGCGCTCCCTCGACCTCGGGCTCTTCCATATCGTGTTCCGCGAGATCCTGCCGACGATGCGCAGCTACATCGTCATCCACTTCATCCTGGCGATGACCGAGGCGATGTACGCGCAGGTCGGGATCATCCTCCTCGGCCTCGTCCCGATCTCCGGATCGAACTGGGGCATCATGCTGTACTTCGCGCAGGGTCAGGGCGCGCTGTTCTACCGGGACAGCCTCTGGTACATCCTGAGCCCGATCCTCGCGATCTCACTGGTCCAGCTGTCGCTTGCGACCTTCGCGTCGGCGCTGGAGGACATCTTCAACCCGCGCCTTCGCGGAGCGTAGGACCATGCCGGTCCTCTCCGTCCGAAGCCTCTCCATCGACTATCTGACGCGCCGCGGGCCGGTGCATGCGGTCCGTGACGTTTCGTTCGAGCTCGAGAAGAGCGAGACGCTCGCGATCATCGGCGAGAGCGGCTCGGGCAAGACGACTCTCGCCGTGGGACTCATCCGGCTCTCGCCGCGCGGGACGAAGGTGACCAGCGGCGAGATCCTGTACACGAAGGACGGGATCACGAACGACATCCGGAAGATCGACGACGACGACCTCCGCGAATACCGCTGGGCCGAGTGCGCGATGGTCTTCCAAGCGGCGCTCAACTCCTTCAATCCGGTCATCAGCATCTGGGAGCAGTTCCTGGACACCGCGCGAGCGCACGGAATCAGCGATCGCCACCGGGTCCGCGAGCGCGCGGCCGAGCTGCTCGACCTGGTGCATCTCGACGCCCGCCGCGTGTTGCCGGCGTTCCCCCACGAGCTCTCCGGAGGCATGAAGCAGCGCGTGCTCATCGCGCTCGCGCTGATGCTCGAGCCGCAGCTGGTCATCCTGGACGAGCCCACGACCGCGCTCGACATCCTGACCCAGCGCTCGATCATCGATCTGCTCCGTCAGCTCAGGCAGCGGCTCGGGTTCTCGATGATCTTCATCTCGCACGACCTCTCGATCGCCGCCGAGCTGGCCGACCGGATGATCACGATGTACGCCGGCCGGGTCGTCGAGCGCGCGAGCGTCGAGGACATGTTCTACCGGCCGCGTCACCCCTATTCGGTCGCCCTGCTTCGCGCCGTGCCGCGCGTCACCGGCGCGCTGGGCAGCGTCGCGTCCATCCCCGGCTCTCCACCCGACCTGATCCGCCTCCCGAAGGGCTGCACCTACGCGCCACGCTGTCCGTATGCGATCGAGGCCTGCCGCGAGGCCGATCCCCCGCTCCTGGCGGTCGACACCCCGCAGCACGAGGCCGCGTGCATCCGGTGGCAGCACGTCGCGGAAGTGCTCGGGTCGAACGCCGAGATCCCGGTGGCGGAGAAGCTCGCGTGACCGCGCTCATCGAGCTCGACCGCATCAGCCGGACGTTCCACACACCGGACGGCTCGATCACCGCCGTCGACGCGGTCTCGCTCGCGCTCGAGGCCGGCGAGGCGATGTGCCTCGTCGGGGAGAGTGGCTGCGGCAAGACCACGACCGGGCGGCTCCTCGCGGGGCTGCTTCGACCCACCGGTGGGCGGCTTCTCTACGAGGGCAAGGACGTCTGGCAGACGAAGGGCGCCGATCTGGCGCGCTTCCGGAAGGCGGTGCAGCTCGTTCATCAGGATCCCTACGCGTCACTCAATCCGACGCGCACCGTGTTTCAGACACTCTCGGCGCCGCTCTTCCGCCACAAGAAAGCCCGCACGGGAAGGCAGGCCCTCGCGTCGGTGAACGAGCTCCTGCAGCGCGTCGACCTGACGCCGCCCGAGAACTTCGTGGCCAAGTACCCACATCAGCTCTCGGGTGGCCAGCGCCAGCGCGTCGCCATCGCGCGCGCGCTAACGGTGGACCCGAAGGTGATCGTCGCGGACGAGGCCGTCTCCATGGTGGACGTGTCGATCCGCATCAGCCTTCTCAATCTGCTGCTCGCGCTGGGTCGCGAGTTCGGCGTGACGATCGTCCTCATCACGCACGACCTCGCGGTCGCGCGGTATTTCGCCCGTGAGGGTCGCATCGGCGTCATGTATCTCGGGCGCGTGGTGGAGCTCGCCGACACCGAGTCGCTCGTCTCCGACCCGGCGCATCCGTACTCGGCCGCCCTTATCGCGGCGATCCCCGAGGCCGACCCCGACATCACGCGGACTAAGAAACGCGTCGAGCTGCGGAGCGCGGAGATCCCGAGCCTGCTCGCCCTTCCGCCGGGCTGCACGTTCCATCCGCGCTGTCCGCTGTTCGAGGCCGGTCTGTGCGATGTGAAGATCCCGGAGCTGCTGCGGATTCCTGGGACACGCGAGGTCGCCTGCCACGTCGCCGTTCGCGAGCGAACGAGCGAGCGAGCGGCCGCGACGGCCTAGATGGACCCAGTCCTCCTTCGCGGCGCGTTCCGCGTCGGCTTTGTGATCCTGTTCCTCGCGCTGCTGGTACTTCCCTTTGAGGACCGCTCTTCGCCCGAGTTCGTCGCCGCGGTGCTCGCCGTCATCGTCGGCCTACTGTTCGTCGGGATCGTCACGGTCCTCGCGCGATCGACGCTGCCGCCACCGCCACGCTCGTCAGCGCGAAACTCAGTCGACAAAGCGACCACGAAGGGCTACAACGAATCAGATTCGCATTCGGGAGGGGTTCGATGACCGACGTGACTAGGTATTCCGTCACACGACGTCGCTTCCTTCGAGACGCGACGCTCACGAGCCTCGGTCTCATGGCGGCAGCCTGCGCGCCCAGCACCCCGGGACCGACCGGAGGCGGCGGCGCGGCGACAAAAGGCGGCGAGTTCCATGGCGGTTGGCCGTACAAACTGCCGCCCGAATTCCACTACAACTACTTCGCCACGAACTCGATGCTCGGCGACGCCATCTACCGGGATCTCTTCATCCCGGCGCTCGGCGTGTTCCGCTGGGCCGACAACAAGTGGGACCTCTGGCTCGCGCAGTCGGCCTCGCTGAGCGGCGACACCTACGAGCTGAAGCTCCGGTCGGGCCTCAAGTGGGATGACGGGAAAGCGTTCACGTCCAAGGACGTCGCGACGACCTACTGGGTCGGTCGTCTCGCCAGCTACGCGATCTGGAACTTCATCGACAAGATCGAGACGCCGGACGATCTCACCGTGCGCTTCCACTACAGCAAGCCGACCAGCCTCGGCGAGCGGCTGATCCTTAGAAACCAGATCAAGCCGGACTCCGTCTACGGGCCTCTCGCCAAGAAGGCGCAGGACTTCTACGGTGGCGGCGGGACGAATTCCACCGATGCCGGCAAGGCGCTGATCAAGGAGATGAACGACTTCCGTCCGAGCGGTCCGCCGTCCGTCGGCCCCTACAAGATCGACGTCGCGTCGCTGACCGCGGCTCAGATGAGCCTCGTTCGCAACCCCGGTGGGCTCTTCGCCGACAAAGTGAACTTCGACAAGGTGGTCATCTACCAGGGCGAGACCGCCGAGATCACCCCGATCGTGCTCAACGGGGACGTCGACTATGCGACCCACGGCTTCCCGCTCGCGGCGGACAAGGCGTTCCAGGACAAGGGCTACCGGATCATCCGAGGGCCGATCTTCACCGGCCCCGCGCTGTACTTCCACTGGGAGAACGCACCGCAGTTCCAGGACAAGCGCCTGCGGCAGGCTGTGGCAATGGCCTTCAACCGTGAGGAGGCCGGCAAGATCTTCTATGGATCCTCGGCCAGGGCGCCGAAGTACATGGCCGGCTTCTCCGATGGTCTCGTGGCGAACTGGGTGAACTCCGGCGACCAGTCCAAGCTCAACTCGTACGCCTTCGACACCGCGAAGGCCGACGCCCTTATGAAGGACGCCGGCTACGCGAAGGTCGACGGTGTCTGGGCGAAAGACGGGAAGAAGCTCGAGTTCGAGTTCTACTTCCCAAGCGACTTCCAGGACTGGGCGGCGGCCGCCACCTACGCCAACGACGCGCTCAACAAGTGGGGACTCAAGCTGACCCCGCGCGGTGCGATCCGCTCGACGCAGCTTCCGGACACGAACAACGGCAAGTTCCAGATCGCGATGAACCCCTGGGGCATCGGGAACTCGCACCCGCAGCCCTCGCTGGTGCGGCCGTTCCGCGAGTTCAACAAGGACTTGTCGGCGGGGGGTATGAAGTACCCGCTCACGCAGCAGTACTCCGGCGGGACGATCAACTTCGACACGGTCCTTGACGACGCCATCGCCGGCTTCGACACCGCCAAGCAGAAGGATCCGGTCACCAAGCTCGCTGTCGCCTTCAACGAGCTGCTGCCATGCATCCCGATCTACGAGCGTCTCAACAACAACCCGGTCAACGACAAGGCCCGCGTCTCGGGTTGGCCCGCCGATGGCGACAAGATCTACACGCAGGGTGCGGCGGACAACTTCGCGGTCATGCTGATCCTGGACGGCACGCTTCACAAGATCTGATCGCAGCTTGACGAACGACGACGGCGACCTCACGGTCTTTCCCGAGGTCGCCGTCGTGCTTGGTGGCGGCATGTCTCCGTCCGGCGCACCTTCTCCATCCACCACGGCTCGTGCCCACGCTGCTGCCCAGCTCGCGCACCATCGGCCTAGCCTCGCGGTGATCGCATCGGGCAGCCACGGCGAGGGGCCCGCGCCGGCAAAGAGCGAAGCGTCGGTGATCGCGGACCTGATGGCCGACGCGGGCGTGCCCCGCGAACGCATCTTCCTCGAGGAGCGCTCGCGAGACACCATCGGGAACGGGGTCGAGGTCGCGACGCGCTACCTCGCGAAGATCGAGCCACGTCCGCTATATCTGGTGACCTCGCCGTTCCACCTCGAGCGCGCGCTCGTCGTGTTCCGCAACGTGCTGGGGTTCGCCTGGCAGGTGCAGGCCGTAGCGGCCGAGCAGACCGACGACGACCTGGCGCGGGCGAATTCCGAAACGACCTTCTTGCAAGAGACCTTCGCGTTCTTTCAGGGCATCAAGCCAGGCGACTTCCCAGCCGTCGAGAAGCGCTATCGCGCAAGGCCGGGCCGATAGAGAGGAGCGACATCCTTTCTTCGGAGGAAGCCGTGCCTTCTGCACTCGTCCTCGCGGTCACCGCGGAGAACGCCGAGTCGCTCCTGTCAGGCGAGCGCGACCGGGACCATCGGCGGATCCCGCCCAAGAAATTACCCGCGCGTGCCTATCTCGCGGTGGTCGGCACAGGCTCGGTGGTCGGCGAGTGCCGCCTCGGCGCGGCTGAACAGCACAGCGCGAAGGGCTGGGCCCTTCCCGTCAGCCAGCCGCGCCGCTACCGCAAGCCGAGACCTGTCGCCGATTTCGGCCTCGCGAGGATCCCGCGCTCGTTCCGGTATGTGGAGCGCTGACTGGGTCCAGCGCTAATTCGCGGGACGCCAGTCGAATGTCACATGGGTGATGAGGTCGCCGTCGGTCTCGAAGGTCCAGGTCGTGTAGTTCGCGAAGTGCCCCGGGGAGCGGGTCAGGCCACGCAGGATCACGACATTCCCCTCGACTTTCTCCTCGCGGACGAGACGGACGAAGGGCGGTGCCATGCGGATGAGACGGCGGGCACCCTCCTTCCCCTCGAGCTGGTTCTCGCCGCCGGGAAGCTCGATGGCCACGTCCTCGGCGCAGACCGCCGCCGCCTTGTCGGCGTCATTCGCCTCGAGGGCGGCCATAAACGTCTTCGCGGCGGACAACGGATCGGCCACTGGGGCGATTATTGATGACGTGCGGTACACCAAGGCGCTCCTGCCGTACCTGGCCACGGCGGCGGTGATCGCCGCGGGATCGACCGCGCTCGTCCTCACGACCGTCGAAAGCGCGGATGTCCCGAGCGGGGCGTCGGGTGACGCGACACGCACGCCGCCGCAGCTCTCATCGACCGGGCGCCTCGCGTACTGGCGCCAGAACCCGGCCGGAGCGTTCGTGCTGTGGGCCGCGAATCTCGATGGCTCGTCCGCGCGTCCTTTGACCACGCTGGTCCCGAACACCTCGCGACCGTTCGGCACGCGCTGGAGTGGCGACGGCGGGGCGGTCGCGTACGTGACCGATCTCGGGATCGGTTTGATCCGCCTCGATGGTTCGCGCGTCGATCTGATGCTCTCGGCGGCGACGCGGAACGCCGGCTTCCGTGTTATCGACCAGCGCTGGTCGCCGTCCGGCACGAGGGTCGCGGCGACGCTTTATCGATCGACGGACGGGAAGAGCGAGGTGCATCTGGGTTCGCTCGAGCGCCGCGAGCTGGCCCGCGCCGGAGATCTGGGGAACGCCTTCGTGGCCGACTGGCTCAGCGACGACGAGGTGCTCGTCGAGTCAGACAACGGGGTGCTCGGCGCGCTCCGGGCGCCGGGCTCGCTCCGAAAGCTCTTCGACCAGAGCGCGGCCTCTCCGATCATCGACGGCGGCAGGATCCTGTTCCTTCAAGGCACCGTCGCCGGGGGCGACCAGACCGGGATCTTCGTCCAGAGTCCGAGCGTCTGGAGCGTCGGCCTCGAGGGAAAGGATGCCCGTCGCGAGACACGGCTCGAGGTCGCGGGTCCTCTGCGGCTCGACGGGCGCTGGCCCGACGGCCGGTTCCTCATGCACATCAAGGGCGACGCGTCGCAATGGTTCGGCACCACTCGTCTCACCGCTCTTGCTCCGAGCAGTCTCTTCCGCCGGGTCGTCGTCAGTGCCGATGGGCGGAGTGCCCTCGGCTTCGGAGGCCCACGCATCGTCCGCGTCGACCTGGCGCGCGGCATGACGCCGACGGAGGCAAGCTTCGTGGTGCTCCTCGACGGCATCATCGGCGCCGACGCATGGATCCGCCGCGTGATGCCCTAGTCGAACACCGGCGCGATCTCGCGAAAGCGGCGCATGGCGTCGATGTGGGCGTCGAGATCGGGAAGCTTCGAACCGCCGGTCCGGAACTCCAGATGCGACATCCCCATGTCGCGGAAGATCGCGGCCTTCTGCGCCCACTCGTCGGGCGCTCCCGTCGCGCCGACGCGGCCCTCCACACCGACGCGCGCGGGATCGCGGCCGGCGTCGCGCACGTACTGACGGAATCGCTCGAGTGCCGCACGCCCCTCCTCGGTCGGTGCCAGGTGCGAGAACCAGCCGTCGGCGAGCCGCGCCACACGCTTCACCGCGACCTCTTCGTCGGCGCCCATCCAGAGCGGGATCGGGCGCTGGACCGGAAGCGGGTTGATGCCGGCCCGGTCGATCCGGTGCCAGCGACCGGTGTAGTCGACCAGCTCCTGCGTCCAGAGAAGGCGCAACACCTCCATCTGCTCCTCGATGCGCTTCGCGCGGTCGCGCCAGCTCATGCCGAGCGCTTCGTACTCAACGTGGTTCCAGCCGATCGCGACGCCCAGGCGGACGCGCCCCCGCGACAGGACGTCGAGCGTCGCGGCCTGCTTCGCGACGAGGACCGTCTGGCGCTGCGGGAGGATGAGGATGCCGAAGGCCAGCTCCAGCTTCTTGGTGAGCGCGGCGAGATACCCGAACAGCACGAACGGCTCGTGGAAGGCGTCGCGATGCGTGTACGCGCCCTTCCAGGAGGGGGGTCGCGCCGTCGGTTCGGCGCCCACGACGTGGTCGTACGCGACGATGTGCGCGTACCCCAGATCCTCGGCGGCTTGCGCGAACGCCGCGATGCGCGCGGGATCATCGCCGATCTCCTGATGGGGATAGACCACACCGACGCGCACCGTCGCATCATGGCATCGATGCAGGTCGAGCACCGCGCGCACACCGGCGGCGTACCCGACGCGGACGCGATCGAACGGTCGCTGCGGCACGAAGCGCGCGATGTCTATGAGTGGTCGAACGCGCCGAACGACGCCTACGGAGAGCACCAGCATCCGTACACCAAGGTCCTCTACTGCACGCGCGGCTCGATCGACTTCGTCTTGAGCGACGCTCGTCGGATCACCTTGCGGCCAGGTGATCGCCTCGTCTTGCCGCCACACACGCGTCATTCGGCGGTCGTCGGCCCGGAGGGGTGCGCCTGCGTGGAAGGGAAGCTCGGGCCCTAGACTTTCGAGGCTTCCATGCGACCGCTCGCCGCACGCATGTCGCGACTCGGGACGGAGACCGCATTCGAGGTCCTCGCCAAGGCCCGCGCCCTCGAGGCGAAAGGACGCGACATCGTCCATCTCGAGATCGGCGAGCCCGATTTCGATACGCCGCCGTCGATCGTCGCCGCCGGGGTGGCGGCGCTCGAGCGCGGTGAGACGCACTACACGCCGTCCGCCGGAGTCGTCGAGCTGCGTGAGGCGGTCGCGGCGTACCTTCACGCGAGGCGCGGTCTCACCGTCGACCCCGCGCAGGTGATCGTCACCCCCGGAGCGAAGCCGATCATGTTCTACGCGCTGCTCGCGCTCCTCGACGATGGTGACGAGGCGATCTATCCGGATCCCGGTTTTCCGATCTATTCGTCGATGATCGATTTCTCCGGTGCCCGCGCCGTACCGCTGCCGCTCCGCGAGCGCAACGACTTCCAGCCGGATCTCGACGAGCTCCGGCGACTGGTGACCCACCGAACGAAGGTCCTCGTGTTGAACAGCCCGAACAACCCAACCGGCGCCGTGCTGTCGCGCGATGCGATTCGCGAGATCGCGCGCATCGCGCGCGAGCGCGATCTCTGGGTGCTCACCGACGAGATCTACGGGGAGCTCGTGTATGAGGGTGAACATCGTTCGATCGCGCTCGAGGAGGGCATGGCGGAGCGGACGATCCTGCTCGATGGCTTTAGCAAGACGTTCGCGATGACCGGCTGGCGTCTTGGGTACGGCGTCTTTCCGAGGCCGCTCATCGAGCCCGTCGCGAAGCTCGTGACGAACTCGGTGTCGTGCACCGCGACGTTCGTCCAACGCGCCGGCGCGGCCGCGCTCACGGTACGGCCGCCTGAGGTCGACCGGATGATCGCGGAGTTCCGGCGGCGCCGCGACGCGATCGTGAAGGGGCTCAGCGCCGTCCCCGGCGTCTCATGCCGATCGCCGCAGGGAGCCTTCTACGTCTTCCCGAACATCACCGGACTGGGCCTGCGCACGAGCGCCGAGGTGGCTGACCGGATCCTGAATGAAGCTGGAGTCGCGACCCTCGCCGGCACCTGTTTCGGCAGCGCGGGAGAGGGCTATCTCCGTCTTTCCTACGCCAATTCGCTGCCCAATCTCGAGACGGCCGTCTCCCGCATCGCGGACTGGGCGTCGCGCCTTGCGCCTCTACCTACCGGTCGGTAATGGCTCTCGTCCGCTAGACGCCGATCCCGTCGACGACAACGCCCACGATGTCCGCGGCCAGCTGCTGAGCGTCGCGGCCGCCCGGCACGGCCTCACGACCGGTCCAGGGGTCCACGAGGTTGAAGAGCGCCTGAGTCGCGAACGCCGTGTCCATCTGCCGCAGCTCGCCGGCGCGCACACCCTCGTCAAGGATCTGCTGCACCGGTGAGAAGAAGTGGCGGAAGAAGGCACTTCGCGCCTGACTGGTTTGATCCACGGTGACCTGGACGCCTCCATCCCGCAGCAGGCGCGGCCCCGAGCAGCGCGCGCTCACCAGATAGGTGAGCGCCGACGCGAGACGGTCGCGAGCGCGTGCGCCGCGCCGGGCCGCGGTCCGCAATCCGCCCCCGTGCTCCTCAAGGACGCTGCAGATCACAGCGGTGTAGAGGGCGCTCTTGTCGGCAAAGTAGTAATAGACGGTCGGCTTCGTGACGGCGGCTTCGCGCGCGATGTCGTCGAGCGAGGCACCGCGAACGCCGCGTTCGCTCCAGAGCCGATCCGCCGCCTGGAGCACCCGTTCTCGGGTCTGAGACTCGCGCGCCTGCTTGGTCAGGAGACGATTCTACCTACCGGTCGGTAGAGATCCACCTTCGGCACTGCGTTACCGAATCTAGGTCGTCCATACGTCGAAGCGTTACTGCGATGGACCCGGCCGTGCTTCCCCGCCCCCTGCAAACGACCCGGACCACCGGGTGATCACAGAAGAAAGCGGGGCAAAGAATGCCAAAGACGCTCTTCTACGCGATCAAGTTCATCAGCGTCCTAGCGCTGGCGATCGTGATGTCTGTCGGACGCGTAGAGCTGGCGAGCGCGTACCACCAGCAGTCCGACACGACACAGATCGCGAACGACGACGGCAAGGACAAGGCCGACCACAGCAACGGGAACGACAAGGCCAAGGGCAACGAGAACTCGAAGGCCGAAGCCAAAGCGGACTCGAAGAGTGAGGCAAAAGGCAACAGCGAAACGAAGGCCGCGGAGAAATCTGCGGCCACGTCCGCGAACACCGGCGCACAGGCGAACAAGATGTCGGGCCCTCCTGGTAACAACGGGACGGTCAAGGTGCACGAGGGCGTGGTCGAGGTGAGCCCGGAGCGGCAGGAGGACTCACACGTCTGCACCTTCCATCTCCACGGGTTCAACTTCGATGGCGGATCCTCGGGGACTTGGGACATAGCGCCGCAGGCGCCCGGCGGCGGACCTGGCGCGCACGGTAACTGGGGTCCAGCCGACTCAAGCGGCGAGTGGCGCACCTCGGGTGCGACAACGACCCTCGCCGATGGGCACTACAAGCTTTCCTGGCGTCAGCTCGTTCCGTCCGCTCCGGGCGGCGACAAGCACAAAGTCTTCTGGGTCGAATGCGCGGCCCAGGGCCGAGGCCACCAGGGCGGACAGCAGGCCGAGAAAGCCCAGGAGCGGCTGAGCTCGGCGGTCACTAATGCGCAGAACGTAAGCGCGGAGCTCGCGACATCGATCGGTGTCGCTAACCAGCTCCTACTTACGGGCAACCTCACCGTCGAACAGCGCAGCGCCCTTACGAACGCGGTGGGCGCGGCCGTCACGGCCCAGACGCAGCTCACCGAAAAGTTCAACGCGGCACAGACGGCTCTCACAAATCTCATCGCCGCCATCAGCTCGGGTACGGCCGAACAGATTGCGACGCGGGTCAGTGAGGCGGAACAGGCACGCGCGAACCTCAATGAGGCGATCAGCGGAGCCGCCAAGGCGAATGCGCAGCTGGGCACGACGATCACCGCCAGCGGCGGCATCGCGATAACGGGTCAGACGATCACGAGCAGCTCTGTAGAAGAGCGAACCGAGCGGGAAGTCACGACCGCCACGACCGGCGGCATGACCACCGTTGCGGGTTCACAGAGCTCTCCACAAATGAGCGAGAGCTCGCAGACCGCGTCGCAGGCGGGCGCACAGTCCGCAACGACGGGCGTGCAAGCGGGCGTGCAGAACCTGCCATCAACGAAAACGTCCGACGAAACAGCGGCGCTCGTCATCCTCGGATTGGCCTTCATGGCTTTCGGCGGAGCGCTCCTTCGCCGTCAGCAAATCACCGTTCGATAGAGATACGCGCATACGACGAGAGGGAGTCCGATAAGGACTCCCTCTCTCGTTATCTG
>WNGI01012550.1_pt1 | contig 13409 bp, 5 predicted proteins | sample 5400621 | NCBI WGS metagenome assembly WNGI01 (sample SAMN13153374, study PRJNA577476) | soil metagenome | isolation source: 20 cm soil or saprolite under Garry oak tree replicate 1 | place: USA:California | collected 2016-06-15
TCGCAACCCGTGTTCGACGCGCGTCCAATGATTGAGCGTGTCCAGGAAACTTGGGGCACTCAACGCCTCCTCAGTTTTCTTTTCTCGATCTTCGCCGGCCTCGCGCTTCTGCTCGCAACGGTTGGGTTATATGGCCTGCTCGCTTACACAACGCTCAAGCGCGTTCGCGAAATCGGTATCCGTCTCGCTCTGGGCGCCCGGCCAGCTCAAATCCGTGTGCTCGTTCTTTCGCACGGAATGCAATTGTTCTTGATCGGGTCCGTGATCGGCCTGGTTACCGCCTTTGCGCTTTCGCGCGCATTGCAAAGCGTGCTCTTCGACGTCAAGGGCATCGATCCGCGAATTTATTTCGGAGTCGGTCTGCTTCTCTTCAGCGCAACACTTATTGCTTCATGGATTCCGGCGCGACGCGCTTCACGCGTCGATCCCATCATCGCCTTACGCACGGAGTAAATGTATGAACGATCTTCGCTTCGCGGTGCGCCAACTCCGTAAATCACCCGCATTCACTTTCGTGGCAGTGCTCACACTCGCGCTCGGTATTGGCGCGAACACCGCCATTTTTAGTTTGATTCAGGACCTTTTCCTGCGCGGCCTCCCGTTTTCCGAGCCGGACCGACTCGTGCGCATTTATGGCGAGTCGAAAGAGCGCGACTTGAAACAGATGCCCTCTTCGGTGCCGAAATTCTGGCATTACCGCGACGGACAAACCGTTTTCTCGAGTATCGCGGCCGATTGGGGCAACGGCTTCATCATGACAGGATCGGGCGAACCAATTCAGTTACTCGGCGGCAACGTTACGGCCAACTATTTCGAGTTGCTTGGCATTCATCCGATTCTCGGTCGCAATTTTTTGCCTGAGGAAGAGAGCAAAGGCGACGTCGTGATGGTGACGGAAAGTTTTTGGCGCAAGCATTTCAACTCCGATCCGACGATTCTCAGTCGCAGCATTACCCTGAACGGAGTGCCCAGCACCATCATCGGTGTGCTGCCGAATCTGCCGATCTCGTGGTTTGGCCGCGACTCGGAGATTTTTGCCAACAAACCGTTCGAACCACCAGGCCTTGCCAAAGACCTCCTCATGCGCGGGGTCAGCTTCATGCGCGTAATCGGCAGATTGAAGCCCGGTGTTACGATCGCGCAGGCGCAGGCGGCGATGCCGGCATTATTCCAAAGCTACAAAGAGCAACACCCGGAAACGGCCGACAACACCTGGTCGCCGTACCTGGTCTCAGCGGCGGAAGATGTCACTGGAGATTTGCGTCCAGCTTTCCTGACACTGCTTGCGGCAGTGAGCGCGGTGTTACTGATCGCTTGCAGCAATGTCGCAAACCTATTGCTGGTGCGTTTCATCGGACGCCGGCGCGAGATCGCATTGCGCATGGCGCTGGGTGCCGAGCGGCGTGGCATCGTACGACTGTTCGTGTTCGAAAGTACGCTGCTCAGCATAATCGCCGGCGTGGTCGGATTGTGTCTGGCGGTTTGGACGGTTTCGGTCGTTCCAAGACTGGCTGGTCAAAACATTCCGCTCGAAAGCGAAGTAACGTTGCAATGGCCCGTCCTCGTTTTCACACTCGGATTGTCCCTTATCACCGGTCTGCTCATGGGTCTTTATCCCGCTTGGCAAAGTTCGCGCGCCGATCTGGTCGATGGACTTAAGGAGGGCGGACGCGGAACGAGTGGCAGTCGCGGTCAACATCGTTTCCGTCGCGGTTTGGTGACGGCCCAAGTCGGATTATCGGTGGTGCTGCTGGCCTGCGCCGCGATGTTGGTCTCAAGTTTCGTCCGACTCAGCCGGCAGGAAGCGGGGTTTCGATCGGAACGTGTGTGGACCGGCGGCATCGGTTTACCACCGGCACAATATCCCGATCCCGCGTCGCGTGAACGCTTTGCGCAGCGATTGCAGACTGAGTTGCAGACTGCTCCTGGTGTTGAAGCCGTTTCGATCACGGGTGCCGTTCCGCTTTCCGGAAATTCCTCGGGGGCGCCTTATGCGCGCGCGGATGGGAACCCGGTGCCGGTAAACCAGCGACCGATCGGGCTGATCCGGAGCATTTCGCCCGGATATTTTCGCACGCTCGGAATTCCGCTCCTTTCCGGGCGCGATTTCACAGAACAGGATAAAGTGGATTCACCGTTCGTGGTGATTCTGAGCAACTCGACCGCCAAGAAGCTTTTCCCGAACGAGAACCCGATCGGTCACCAAATGCTTTTTGGCACCGACAACGGCAACGGACTTCAGGCGGAAATAGTGGGCGTAGTCGGCGACGTCCGTTCGCAACAGCTCGCCAAAACAAACGACGTCGAATTTTATCGACCCTGGCCGCAACGAAGCGCTCCGTTTCTCAATATCCTGGTGCGCAGCGCCATCAAACCGGAGGCGACCGCGGGAATTGTTCGCGCGGCACTGAACAAGATCGACAACGGATTGCCGATTCTGCGACCGAACACGCTCGAAGCGATCGTGACGCGATCGCTCGGGCAGGAGCGATTGACGATGACGTTACTTGGTGTTTTTGCCGGTATCGCCTTGCTTCTCGCGCTGGTCGGAATTTATGGCGCTGTCGCGTATACCGTCGAACAGCGCACCGGCGAGATTGGCGTGCGCATGGCGCTTGGCGCGCAGACGCAGGATGTTTTGCGTCTTGTCGTCAAACAGGGAATGAATCCCGTTTTGCTCGGATTAGTCATCGGGCTTGCCGCAACCTTCGCCGTCGGCCGTTTGCTGACCGCGCAGCTTTACCAGATTTCGCCGCACAATCCATTGTTGCTCGGCGCGACCGCGATCGTGCTGGCAGTCGCGGCGCTGCTCGCTTGTTTGATTCCGGCGCGCCGCGCGACACATGTCGATCCAATCGAAGCTTTGCGTACAGAATAACCCCCACCGGACAACCCATACGATCCAGGATTTTAGATTCGCCTTTCGCCAGCTCTGGAAAGCGCCCGGTTTTACAATCGCCGCCGTTGCGGTGCTCGCACTAGGTATCGGAACGAACACCGCCATTTTCAGCTTGGTTAACACTATGCTGTTCAAGCCGCCGGCTTATAAACAGTCGTCCGAGATCGTGCAGCTGTTCTCGCAGGACAAGAAGAACCCGAAAAGTTTCCGCTCTTTTTCCTATCCGACCTACTGCGACGTTCGGGAACAGAACACGGTGTTCTCCGGGGTGCTGGCCCATTACGACACGATTGTTGGGTTGGGGGAAAAGGGAAATACCCGTCGCACTCTGGCGGATCTGGTGAGCTCCAACTACTTCTCAGTGCTTGGAGTCTTACCGGCATACGGTCGCGCGTTTCTACCGGAAGAAGAAAAGCCGGGCCGCGATGAGCGCGTCGCAATCGTGAGCTACAGGTTTTGGCAGAAACACTCGCGCGATCCCTCGCTGCTCGGCCAGTCGCTCTTGATTAACGGCCGCCCGTTTACCGTCGTCGGCATCATGCCGGAAGGATTCACTGGCATAACGAGCATCTTTTCGCCGGAAGTCTGGCTGCCGCTCGGAGTCCATGACGATATCGCGAACGATTTAGGAAGCACGCGGACCCATTCGCTGGCCGACCGCGGCGTTAACAATCTTATGGTCATAGGCCGGCTCAAGCCCGGAGTCGCGGCGGAGGCGGCCGCCCCGGTGCTCAAAGGCCTCGCCGCAAACCTGGAGACCGCATTTCCGGTTGAACAAAAGAATCAAACCTTCATGACGGCGCCGTTGTTCCGGTTCGACACCATCACCGATCCCGCGGAAGCTGGGCCGGTTAACACCATCGGAGCGCTCCTCACTGGAATGGCGGCGGTGGTGCTGCTCGTCGCGTGTTTGAATCTGGCGAACATGCTGCTCGCCCGTGGCACCGCGCGACGCAAGGAGATCGCGATCCGTCTCGCCTTGGGCGGCAGCCGGGCTCGGATCGTCAGGCAACTTCTCACCGAAGGATTCGTGTTGGCGCTTCTTGGTGGCGCGTGCGGATTACTACTGGGGCTCTGGTCTTCTGATCTTCTCATCGCGTCGCTCCGCGCAATGTTTCCGGTCGATATCGTCTGGCTGAGCGGCCCTAATCCGGTGATCCTCGGCGCGACCCTGGTGTTCTGCGTTCTGGGCACACTTTGTTTTGCGCTCGGTCCGGCGCTAAAGCTGTCGCACACGGCCGTGATCGGAGATTTGAAACAACAAGCCGGCGAGGACGTGCACCGGCCGCGCTGGAAATTTCTGCCGCGCAATCCACTCGTCGTGGTGCAGATCGCCTTCTCACTCGCGCTGGTCACCGCGGCCGCGCTTTTCATTCGGGGCATAGGGAAAGTGGCTTCGGTTGATACAGGATTGCATGCCGACAATACCTTTCTTGTGGAAATCGATGCGAGTTTGGGCGGCTTCGATCGGAAGCATGCCCGGGATCTTTATCGCATTCTGGGTGAAAAGTGTTCGGCGCTCCCTGGCGCGCAGCACGCGAGTATCTCGGCCACGGTTCCGTTTGGAATGAATTCAGTTAGAACAACTGTGCAGAGGGCCGGCGTCCGTCCCGCGCCGGACGCCAAGCCGGCAAGCGCGGCGGAGGGACTAATCTTCAATCCTTGGTCGAACAGCATCGGCGCGGATTATTTCACAGCAGTTGGATTGCCCCTGCTTCGGGGCCGCGCCTTTACGGCAGCGGAAGTGACCCAACCTGGCGGACCGGCTGTGGCTATCATCGACGAAGTGCTCGCAAAAAAACTCTGGCCTGAAGGCGACGCGCTCGGTCAGCGGATTCAATTCCGGATGCTGGACAACGCGCCGCCGGAAAATTCCGCCGACGAGAGCGGCGAGATCAAACGCGGCGAATCGATCGAGATCGTGGGCATCGTGCCCGCCACAAAAGGACGAATGTTTGAAAAAGGGCCGTCCGGCGCACTTTACCTGCCTTACGCTCGCGCCTTCCACAGCGACGCGTTCTTCTTTGTGCGCTTTGCCTCGCTCCCTGCGAGCAGTGAAGCCGCGACGGCAGACCTACTGCGCAGGACGGTGCAGAGTGTTGATCCCGTGCTGCCCGTTCTCGAGTTGAGAACGTTCGCGAAGCACATGGATGGGAATCCACTGTTGTGGATTGTCCGAGCTGGCGCCGCCTTGTTCTCGATTTTCGGTGGAGTCGCTCTTGGGCTCGCGGTCGTTGGTGTTTACGGCGTCAAAGCCTATTCGGTGGCGCGGCGGACGCGCGAGATCGGGATCCGGATGGCGCTCGGTGCGCAAGGCAAGACCGTGCAATGGATGATTCTACGCGAAGGCTTCGCCATGGTGGCGGCCGGCCTCGCACTTGGACTTCTCCTGGCCTTCGCAACCGGAAAGATCGTGAGCAGCATTCTGTTTCAAGTGAGCTCGCTTGATCCGTTTGCGTTCACCTTCGCGCCCGCTCTTTTGGCCATCGCGGCGTTGCTCGCGATCTGGCTGCCCGCTCGCCGCGCGACTCGCATTAGTCCGATGGCGGCTCTTCGGACAGAATAGAAACTCCTGTGAAAATATGATGAACGACCTTCGCTTCGCTCTTCGCCAACTTCTCAAATCACCCGGATTTACTTTCCTCGCTGTAATCACACTCGCCCTTGGGATTGGATTAAACACTGCCATCTTCAGTTTGATCAATGATCTGTTTCTGCGCGGCCTTCCATTCAAGGAGCCGGGACGTGTCCTGCACATGTATTCCAATGCCAAGGATCGCAATTTGCTGGAAATCGCGGTGTCGGCGCCGCGGTATCAGCATTACCGCGATGGACAGACGATGTTCGACGGTTTTGCCGGCGAAAACATCTTTGCCTTCTCTTTGACCGGGCTGGGCGATCCGGTTCAACTTTTTGGCGGTAAAGTGACGTCGAACTACTTCGATGTGCTCGGAGTGCGTCCGATTCGCGGCCGCAATTTTTTGCCGCAGGAAGAAGATACCGCCGACGTCGCGATGGTGACCGAGAATTTCTGGCAGAAGCGCATGGGCGGCGACGCAAATGTGATTGGTCGCAGCATCACCCTCGACGGAGTTCCGCACACGATCGTTGGTGTGTTGCCGAACTTGCCATTCTCCTGGACCGGACCGAATGCCGAGGTTTGGACAACGAAACCGTTCGTGATTCCCGGATTCTCGTACGAACGAATGATGCGCGGCACCGGTTTTCTGCGCGTGGTCGGGCGATTGAAACCCGGTATGACGTTGGAACAGGCGCGTGCCGCGTTGCCGTCGCTCAATCAAAGTTACCGCAGTCAGTATCCGGACAAGATCGACAGCTCAGCGACTATGTCTCTGAAAACGCTGCCTGAGGATGTGACTGGAAATCTACGGCCGGCGTTTGCCACTTTGCTTGCGGCGGTGGCGTTCGTATTGCTGATTGCGTGCAGCAACGTCGCAAATCTCTTGCTCGTGCGCTTCACCGGCCGGCGGCGTGAGATCGCGCTGCGCATGGCGTTGGGCGCGTCCCGCGCGAGCGTGTTGCGACTTTTCATTTTCGAAAGTTTGCTGGTGAGCGTTCTCGCAGGAGTAGTCGGCGCAGCGCTGGCGTGGCAGCTGGTGCCACTCGTGCCGAAAATGGCGGCCAATTTTCTTCCGTTCGATCCCGCGACTGGTGTCAGCCTTTCGCTTCCCGTGCTCGGGTTCACAATTGTACTGTCGATCTTAACGGGCGTGGCCATGGGAATTTATCCGGCACTGCAAAGTTCACGGACCGATCTGATTGACGGATTGAAAGAAGGCGGCCGCGGAATGAGCGGGAGCCTGCACCAGCATCGATTCCGCAAAATTTTGGTCGGCGCGCAGGTGGCCCTATCTGTCACGCTGCTTGCCGGCGCCGCGTTGCTCATCACCAGCTTTGTACAGTTGAGCCGGCAGAACATTGGGTTCCGCGCCAAAAATCTCTGGATTGGCCTCGTTACATTGCCGCAAGCGCAATATCCCGATCCACCCACGCGCCAACGTTTCGTGGAACAAACTCTCGCCGCGTTGCACACGATTCCGACTCTCCAAAACGCAACGATCAGCGGCGACATTCCGCTGCTCGCCGGCGCTGGCGGTGCAACCCTTTACTCGCGCTCGGACGGTGAGATTTTGCCGGTGGATAAGCGTGCCTCGGCCCCGAGCCACGATGTTGCTCCGGATTATTTCAAGACGTGGGGCATTCCAATTTTGGCTGGGCGCGATTTCGATCAGCACGATGTGGACGATCATCAGAACGTGGTTCTGATCAGCCAGGCCGGCGCCCGCAAAGTCTTCGGAAACGAAAATCCGATCGGCAAGACGCTGTTGGTTACGGCTCTAAGTGTGCCGGCTGAGATTGTCGGCGTGGTTGGCGACGTGCGGACGCGGAAAGTAGCCGAACCGGACGATATGGAATTCTACCGACCCTGGGCACAGGAGAATTTTCCATTCGCGGTCGTAGCGGTGCGGAGCGATTTAAGAGTCGATGCGGTGACTAAATTGGTGCAATCGGCGCTAAGCACTGTCGATCCTGGATTGGCGATCGCAATTCCCCAATCGATGGACAAAATCGTCGCGCAAGCGCTTGGTCAGGCACGGCTGATGATGTGGTTGCTCGGCATTTTCGCCGGAGCGGCATTGTTGCTGGCAACGGTCGGCATCTACGGGGCGGTCGCTTATACCGTGGAACAACGCACGGGTGAGATTGGTGTACGCATGGCACTGGGTGCGCAAATGATGGACGTGCTGCGGCTGGTCGTGACGCAGGGAATGAAACCCGTTATTATCGGATTGGCCGCGGGATTGCTAGCGGCGCTTGCGCTCGGACGATTGCTGACATCGCAGCTTTACCAAATCTCAGCGCACAATCCGCTGGTGCTCACTGCGACGGTTGCGATTCTCGGTGCGGCAGCGCTGCTCGCGTGTTTGCTTCCCGCGCGCCGCGTGCGCACTGAATGACATGAATGATCTTCGGTTCGCTCTGCGTCAGCTCCGCAAATCGCCCGGATTCACTTTAATTGCGGTGATCGCGCTGTCTCTGAGCATCGGCGCGAACACGGCCATCTTTAGCGCAGTCAACACACTCCTGTTGCGTCCGCTGCCCGTAGAGGATTTAGATCGATTGGTTTTCAGCATTGCGATGCGTGAAGGATTCGATCCGTTTGGCTCGTCGCTTCTGGAGTTTGCGGCCAACAAGCAGCGAAATCATTCCTTCTCGAGCATGGGCGCGGCGATGCAACGCTCCTTCAACTTGACCGGACGCGGCGAACCGGAGCGGGCACGGGGCGCGTCCATCATGGCTGATTATCTGACCACGCTTGGAGTTAAACCAATTCTCGGTCGCGGTTTTACCAACGCAGAAGACCAGCCCGGCGGTCCGGCGGTCGCCTTGATCAGTTACGGACGTTGGCAAAAACATTTCGGAGGAGACCCGGGCGTCATCGGCGAAACGCTGAACCTCGAAGGTCGCAGTCACACGATCATTGGTGTGATGCCGCCGGGATTTGATCTACCCGCGGCTGCCGAAATTTGGGTGCCGCTGCAAACTAACATCGACAGTTTGCCAATGGCCGATCGCGCAGCGCCTATGTATGAAGTGGTGGCGAAGCTCCGGCCTGGCATCAGCATTGAAAAGGCGGATGCGGAATCGAAATCGATCGCGCGCCAATTGGAACATGAGTATCCGCAATTGCGGCGCGGATGGACCGTCAAGTTGATTTGGCTACGGCAACAATTGCTCGGCGACCTGGCCGGCAAGGTTAGCAAAGCGCTTTTCGCGCTTATGGCTGGTGTGGTATTTCTCCTGCTCATTTGTTGCGCAAACGTGGCGAATCTTCAGCTTGCCCGCGGCATCACGCGCGCACGCGAATTCGCATTGCGACGCGCGCTGGGCGCGAGCCGATGGCGATTAGTGCGGCAACTTCTCACCGAAAGCATGTTGCTGGCGGTGCTCGGCGGCGTGGGCGGTTTGCTGCTCGCGCATTGGATCGTGCCGGTCCTCGCCGCGATGAATCCGATCCAGGGTATTTCGCTCGCCACCTTCTTTCACAATTTCAAGATTGACGGACGCGTATTGAGTTTTGCTCTCCTCGTAACGCTCGCAACCGGCGTGATCTTCGGATTGCTTCCGGCGTTGAAAAGCGCCGGCGAACGCGACGTGATGCCGTGTCTTAAGCAGGGCGATCAAAGAATCGGCGTTAGCGCGCCCGGCCGCCGATGGCTTGATGTTCTCATCGTCGCGGAGATTGCGGTCGCGATGACTCTCCTGGTTGCGGGCGGATTGATGTTGCAGAGCTTCAACCGGCTTCAACATGTCGACCTTGGATTTAGGCCGGACCATCTCCTAACGATGAAGATGGTACTGCCGGCGTCGAAATATTCAGAGCACCGGCAGCGCGTGGCGTTCGCCGACCAAGTCCTTGAGCGCATCAAGAATTTGCCCGGCGTTATCTCCGCGGGCACAACGACGAACATTCCACTTGAGCGCGAAATTGCCTACGACTCGGTCTTCGACGTGGAAGGCCGGCCGCGCCCGAATCCAAACGACGTTCCCATTACGTCGCATCGTCTCGTGAGTCCGGATTATTTGAAAACAGTTGGTGTGACCCTGATTAAGGGCAGGCTGATCGATGATGGCGATCGCGCCGACCGTTTGCCCGTGGTTGTAATCAGCGAAGAGCTGGCGCGTCAAGCGTGGCCCGAAGAAGATCCGCTCGGCAAACGAATCAAGCGCGTTCGGGGCGATCAGAATTTTCCGTGGATGACTGTGATCGGCGTCATCAAAGATGTAAAAGAAGATCTCTTCAATTACCGGATTAACCGTCCGGTTTGGTACGTGCCGTACGCGCAATTGGAAAATAATTTTCCATTGAATCTGGTGGTGCGGACGAGCGGCGATCCAGCGAGCGCGACTGCAGCGGTACGCGAAGCGGTCCACGCGATCGATCCCGATCAGCCGATTTCGAACGTCATGACCATGAACGAGAATCTTAGCGGCGTTCTCGTGACCGAACGTTTCGGCGCGATCTTGATGAGCTTGCTGGCCGCGTCAGGTCTTTTGATCGCCGCGCTCGGGCTTTACGGGGTGATGGCGTATTCGGTCTCGCAACGAACGGCCGAGATCGGTCTGCGCGTCGCGATTGGAGCGCGGCCCAGGCACGTGCTCAAACTCATCCTCGGCCAGGGGCTGAAGCTCACATTGTTAGGCGTTGCGATCGGTCTAACCGCCGTTTGGTGTCTTACGCGGTTGCTCGCGAATTTGCTATTCGGCGTCAGCGCGACCGACCCGGCAACTATTGTCTTGATTTCATTGCTCTTTACGGGCGTTGCGCTGCTTGCTTGCCTCCTTCCGGCGCGGCGCGCTCTGGCCGTCGATCCCATTCAAGCATTGCGGACAGAGTAAAACATGAACGATCTCCACTTCGCCGTCCGACAGCTCTTGAAGAAGCCTGCGTTTACCGTCATCGCGACAATTACTCTCGGGCTAGGGATCGGCGCGAACACTGCCATCTTCAGCGTGGTCAATGCCGTTCTGCTTCGACCGCTGCCGTATCCGCACTCGGAAGAACTGGTGTTGCTGCGAGAAAGATTGGTCGGACCATCGGGTTTTGAATCGGGCTCGGTCAGCTACATGAATTATCTCGACTGGCGCGCAGCGCACCGCAGTTTCACAGATCTTGCACTCGTTAGGACCGAGGGCGTAAATGTTTCAGCCTCCGATTCCGCTTCACCGCCCGAACGAATCCGAGCGGCGCGGATCACGGCAAATTATTTGTCGGTCTTGCAAGTCGCGCCGCGCATTGGGCGCGATTTTGTCGAGAAGGACGATGTTCCCGGCGCGGGGAAAGTGGTGCTAATCAGCGAACGACTCTGGCGCAATCGATTTGGCGCGTTGCCGCTTGCGCTCGGCCAACGACTGAGTGTTGATGGCGTCCCGCGCGAAATCGTCGGCGTTGTTTCGGAGAAAGTTCGCTTTCCGCGCAACCCCGACATTTTTCTTCCACTGGCCGATCTGCGCAGCGATCACGATTTTCTTTCGCGCGGCAATCACGAAGCTTTTTCGTGTCTCGGTCGATTGAAACCAGATGTGACCATGAAACAGGCGATCGCGGAGCTGGATACGATCGCAGCAGATCTTGCGCGGCGTTTCCCTGATTCAAATACCGGACGCCAGGTTTCTGCAAAACCGTTGCTCGAATTTTCCGTCGGCGAGTATAGGCATCTTCTTTATTTGTTGCTGGCCGCGGTTGGTTGCGTGCTTTTGATCGCGTGTGCAAATGTGGCGAATCTGCAATTGGCGCGTGGAATCGCGCGCCGTCAGGAATTCGCGGTGCGCGCCGCGCTCGGGGCGGGCCGATGGCGATTGGCACGGCAAGTCTTGGTCGAAACGGGAGTGATCGCGCTATTCGGCGGATGTTGCGCAGCGCTCATCGCACTCTGGAGTCTCGATACCATTCGCGTGATCTCGCCCGCAAATGTGTCTCGCTTTCAGGAAACTACCAACGACCCAGTGGTTCTTCTTTTCACCACCGGCATCATGATCGTCTCCGCATTCCTCGTCGGCATCTGGCCGGCGTTGCGCATTTCAAATAGCATCTCGATGGCGAACGAGCTTCACGACAGCGGCGCGCGCGGCAGCGATAGCGCGCAACGGCAGCGGGCGCGCTCAATTCTCGTTGTCGCGCAGGTGGCACTCGCCATCGTTCTGCTCGCGGCCGCCGGATTAACCTTGAAAAGTTTCTGGCGTTCGCAGCAAGTGCCACTTGGATTCGATCCGCGCGGAGTTTTGACAATGACCATCGCGGTGCCGTCGTCGCGCTACGATTCGCCGGAAAAGATTTCTCGCTTTTACGATCAACTGCTCGAGAAGGTGAAACAGCTGCCGGGTACGAGTGCGGCGGCGATTTGCAATAACGCGCCGTTCGATCACGACGAATGGGACAGCTCGTTTCACATGACGGGCACGCCGCCCGATCCCCCCGGCCAGGAACCGATCAGTGAAATGGCCATCATTTCGCCGGACTACTTTCGCGTGCTCGGTATGCCGATCTTGCGCGGACGAAGTCTTAATGCGCAAGACACCGCAGGATCCCCTGGCGTCGTCGTTATTGATGAACTCGCGGCGCAGAAGTTTTTTCACGGCGTCGATCCGATCGGAAAACAGATCGACGATCCGGTGACAATCGGCGACAGCAATCAGAACGGCGTTCCGATCACGATCGTTGGGATTGTGCCGCACACGCGCAACAATGCGCCTGGCGACAAAGGTGACGCGCGCAATTTGCCGATGATGTACTTCAGCGCGTCGCAGTTTGCCAAAGGCGGGCAGAATCTGATGGTGCGCGCGCAGGCTCGGTACAATCCACATTCACTCGTTAGTCCGATCAAGGAGCAAATCGCATCACTCGATCCCGATCAGGCCGTTTCCGAGGTCGCGACGATGCAGGAAAACATCGGCGAGAGTCTTGCCTCACGTCGCCTAACGATGCTGCTGCTTGGGGTTTTTGCCGGACTGGCGCTCTGCCTTGCCAGCGTTGGTTTGTATGGCGTGATGGCGTTAAGCGTCACGCAGCGCACGCGCGAACTCGGAATCCGCATGGCGCTCGGCGCGGCACGCTGGGAGGTTTTTCGTTTGGTCCTGGGTCAAGGCATGATCCTGGTTTCCCTCGGAATTGGTCTGGGATTGATTGGTGCGATCGCGGCAAGCCGCGCCTTAAGCAGTTTGCTCTACGGCGTCGGTGCGCTCGATGTTCCCGCTCTTGCCATCGCAATTGCGTCGCTCGCATTTGTCTCTCTGCTCGCGTGTTGGTTGCCGGCCCGCCGGGCAACAATGGTCGATCCCATTCAAGCATTACGCACCGAATAACGTGAACGATTTCCGCTTCGCCGTCCGACAACTTTTGAAGCAGCCGGCATTCAATGCCATCGCGGTTGTCACCCTCGCGCTCGGTATCGGCGCGAACACAGCCGTTTTTAGCGTATTGAACGCAGTCTTGTTGCGACCGCTTCCATTTTGGCAGCCGCAGAATCTCGTCGCCTTAGGTGAGTACGATCTTCGCGAACGAACCGATCCAGGGACAGATCTGAATTCAATCTCTTATCCGGATTTTGCCGATTGGCGCGCACAGAATCGCGTTTTCGAGCGCGTCGCTGTTTATACAAATCAGAGCGTGACTACGCTCACCTACGGAAAGGAGGCCACGCACGTTCAGGGCGAGGCTGTCTCGGCCGACTTGTTTCCGCTGCTCGGCGTTCAACCAATTCTCGGCCGTACCTTCCTGCCTAACGAGGACGATCCGGGGAATCATGTCGTGATTCTGAGTGACGCATTCTGGCAACGACGGCTTGGCGCTAATCCGAATATCATTGGCCAATCGCTCACGCTCGATGGCCAGCAATTTCAAGTAGTCGGCATCATGCCGCCGCGATTTTCCTTCCCGATCAGTTCAGTGCCGCCCGAAGCCTGGACTACAATGTCGACCTTGCGCGAA
>WNGI01013909.1_pt1 | contig 13408 bp, 13 predicted proteins | sample 5400621 | NCBI WGS metagenome assembly WNGI01 (sample SAMN13153374, study PRJNA577476) | soil metagenome | isolation source: 20 cm soil or saprolite under Garry oak tree replicate 1 | place: USA:California | collected 2016-06-15
TCTCCTTTGTCAGGAGTCAAAATCACCTGTATTCCATGCACCTACTAGTAAATGACTGGAGCAGGCACTGCATTTCAAAAGCAGAAGTAACTGATTGCTATTACAGAGCAAGAGCACTGTTGTCCTGCTCAATAGCTCTTGACAGGAATGCTGATAATTATAAATTCTGTCAATTACTTGCACCACATGTTAGGTCAAACATTTTACATGGATTGGAATTAAAGTTGTACAGCAAGTACTATGATGATGAATATGCAAAATTTGCATTTGTATTTGATCATGTTGGGAGCTGGGATGAGCAAGAACAATTGTTACATGTTGCAGTTCATCAAAGGAAAACAAAGCTTGGATTGGACCACTTACATACTCTTACCAGCATGGCTGATCTGGCATCAACATATAGGAACCAGGGGAGGTGGCATGAGGCAGAGACACTGTACATGGAGGTGATAAATGCCAAAAAAACAAAGGTTGGATTGGACAATCCAGACACTCTCACTAACATGGGCAATTTGGCATTAACATACTGGAATCAGGGAAGGTGGGATGAGGCAGAGGAGCTTCAGATGGATCTGATGAAAGTGCAACTTGGATCAGACCATCCAGGCAATCTCACCACCATGGCCAATTTAGCATTAACATATAGGAAACAGGGAAGGTGGGATGAAGCAGAGAAGCTTAACATGTGTGTGGTGAATGCAAGAAAAGCAAAACTTGGATCAGACCACCCAGACACTCTCATGAGCATGGGCAATTTGGCATCATTATACCAGGATCAGGGAAGATGGGATGAGGCAGAGATTCTTTGGATGGATGTGATGAATGCATTCAGAATAAATCTTGGATCAGACCACCCAGAAACACTCACCAGCATGCTAAACTTGGCAGTAATATACATGAATCAGGGAAGCTGGGATGATGCAGAGAAGCTTCAGATTGATGTGATGCATGCATTCAAAACAAAGTTTGGATCAGACCATCCAGACACCCTTATAATCATGGGCAATTTGGCATCAACATACATGGGTCAAGAAAGGTGGGATGAGGCAGAGAAGCTTGAAATGCATGTGATGAATGCTAGAAAAACAAAGCTTGGATCAGATCACCCAAACACTCTCACCAGCATGGACCAATTGTCATCAACATATGAGAATCAGGGAAGGTGGGATGAGGCAGAGAAGCTTCAGATGCATGTGATGAATGCAAGAAAAACAAAGCTTGGATCAGACCACCCAAACACTCTCACCAGCATGGGCAATTTGTCATCAACATATAGGAATCAGGGAAGGTGGGATGAGGCAGAGAAGCTTCAGATACATGTGATGAATGCAACAAAAAAAAAGCTTGGATCAGACCACCCAGACACTCTCACCAGCATGGAGAATTTGGCAGTGACATACATGAATCAGGGAAGGTGGGATGATGCAGAGAAGCTTGAAATGCATGTGATGAATGCAAGAAAAACAAAGCTGGGACCAGACCATCCATTTACTCTCAACACCATGGCCAATTTAGCATCAACATACAGGAATCAGGGAAGATGGGATGATGCAAAGAAGCTTGAGATGGATGTGATCAATGCAAGAACAACAGAGCTTGGATCAGACCACCCAGACACTCTCACCAGCATGGAAAATTTGGCAGCAACATATATGAATCAGGGAAGGTGGGATGATGCAGAGAAGCTTCTGATGGATGTAATGAATGCAAGAAAAACAATGCTTGGATTAAACCACCCAGACACTCTAACCAGTGCAGACAATTTGGGATCAACATTCATGAAACAGGGAAGGTGGAATGAAGCAGAGAAGCTTCTCATGGATGTAATGAATGCATCCAAAACAAAGCTTGGATTAAACCACCCAGACACTCTCACCAGCACAAACAATTTGGCAGCAACATACATGAAACAGGGAAGGTGGAATGAGGCAGAGAAGCTTCTGATAGATGTAATGAATGGAAGAAAAACAAAGCTTGGATCTTACCATGAAGATACTCTCACCAGTGCAAACAATCTGGCATCAACGTACATGAAACAGGGAAGGTGGGATGAGGCAGAGAAGCTTCAGATGGATGTGATGAATGCATCCAAAACAAAGCTTGGATTGGACCACCCTGAAACTCTCACCAGCATGGCCAATTTTGCATTAACATATGGGAATCAGGGAAGGTGGGATGAGGCAGAGAAGCTTCAGATGGATGTGATGAATGCATTCAAAACAAAGCTTGGATCAGACCACCCAGAAACTCTCACCAGTATGGCCAATCTAGCATCAACATACATAGAGCAGGGAAGGTGGGATGAGGCAGAGAAGCTTCGGATGCATGTGATGCATGCAAGAAAAACAAAGCTTGGATCCAACCATCCAGACACCCTTGTGATAATGGGCAATTTGGCATCAATATACCTGAATCAGGAAAGGTGTGATGAGGCAGAGAAGCTTCAGAAGCATGTGATGGATGCATTCAAAACAATGCTTGGATCAGACCACCCAGACACTCTCACCAGCATGGCCAATTTGGCATTGATATACATGAAACAGGGAAGGTGGGATGAAGCAGAGAAGCTGCAGGTATATGTGATGAGATCGAGAAAGGCACAGCTGGGGTTGGATCACCCAGAGACTCTTACTAGCATGACCAATTTGGCCATAACATACAGGAAACAGGGAAGGTGGCAAGAGGCAGATAAGCTGGAGGATGCAAGAAAAGCAAAGTGTAACGACCATTTTTATTCTTTTTTCCTTTACGATTTCTTTTTCTTTTTCTTTTCTTTTTCTTTTCTTTTCATATTTCTCACGGGTTATGTCAGCGTTCCGCGGGATACTTTAGGGCAAGGAGGGCGCAGTGCGAAGTAAGGAGTATATAAGGGTCGAGGGCATAGCATTAGTTCCTTAGCCTTACGATTGTTTCTGTCGTCCATAGACGCAATCTATTGTCTCATCTATCTTTGAGCCTCTGTGTTCAGTGTCTTAGTGGTTGTGTCGGGAAGACCTCCTAACACAAAGCTTGGGCCCATGGCAGGGCCAGTAGTGGGTCACATTCATTTAATTGAGTCTCATAGTAGCTTATTTCATCTCTTGCATCTCTTGCACAGATTTCCAGGTCTCATCATGGCCAATCAGACAAAGTTGTTCAGCCTGTAAAGCAACAACTGAACCAGGATGTAGCCTATATGGTATGGTTTGCCATCCACATGCTTTACTTTAATTCATGCCTAATCTGTTCTTTTATGTAGCATCCTAGCTCTGATAAACAACAAGATATTGCAATAAACCTTCAGGATGATATGAAGTTCCTCAAAGGGCTGAAAGGCATATGGAAAAAGAAGAAGCATTGAGTGTACCTAGTCTTGTAATTGTAAATATCAATATGTTCAGAATGTAGTATGTGTTTACTAAAGTGTAAATGAACTGCCACTGGTTGTTACAAACACGGTACAGACTCCTACATTATGCACACATGACACATTGGACATGCTTACTTTTCATATGTATGTGTCTAACTTCTTTGTCACTCCCATTATGTTCACCACATATGTACATATGGACAACCTCATTCCTTCTTTATCCCCATCCCATTTCCCCTATGCCCAAGTCCTTATCACACCTGTGCATTCTCCTTGTTTTACCTATTCTTGTTATCTACTTACATATGGCTGTGCCTTTGTTCCATTTACAATACAGCTGTGTTACTTACAGGTATATACATGCATGTACTTGTAGAGTTGAACCCTAAGTTCAACTTACTATTTCTTTGTTCTCTCAATATCACTTCAATCTTGCCTAAGAACATTGTCCCTACTCCATTTATTATCATCCTCAAGTATCAGACTCCTTCTGGTCCATCGTACACATCGCCAAACCTTTTAGGAGATGTTTCTGTATGTAATCAAACTTGATTAGTCAAAGGACAATGTCAAGTGATGGGTAGATCAGCTGGAAATGCAAAAATACTGAAAAAGCATTGAAAAAGCATTGAAATCATCACCATTGTCATAGGAGTGTCAGGGACATGTTGAGAATCTATTTGGGGCAGTGAGGCTAGTTGGGAGTATGCAGGTCATCATAGTCAAGTGCTAGAGCTAATCAAAAGAGAAAGCCAAAGAGACAATAACGAGAGGACCAGATAGAAGTCACATCACTTGTCACATATACGATATGGCTCGCTGAGTGCTCAATTTGACAATACAGGGGTGGATGAGGCCATGGGTAAGCAACATATTAATTATCTATGATTAAGATATGGGCTGAAAAACAGCTAGGTGCAGTTGATGAGCCTTGCCCATTGGGCGTGCTGACAAATCAGGTACTGAGCCAGCTAGAACCAGCTCACAGAGCCGAGCTTAGCCGAAATTTCAGCTCCGGTGACTAAGCTCAGCCGGAGCTAGCTTTTGTCAACACTAGTTGCTCATAAATCTATATGTTATTTTACATATGGATTGACACTACTAATCCCTCTGAATCTGGAGATATTGTTGGCCATGAGTCAGGGAGAGATGCAGGTATTGACAGCACCTGCGTAACAGGATGTCACGTATCGCGCGTGACGCTGAGCGGAGTCCCAGTGAGGCTGTGCCGGGGCAACGCTGAGCCACCGGTCGAATCCGGATTGGTCAGATCCGATGCGTCATACGTGCACATAACACTCAACTTCCACGACCGCGGGTCGCCTATCCTTTCTCTTCTCATGTTCTCTAAGCAAGTATGGCGACGCATTCCAGTCGCCGTCTCTCGCTACCCCCGCCTTTCGCGCGCTTTGCCTGCCACGGGCTTATGTAGGCCCATGCGTGAGTTGGCAACGGCTAGCGGCCCATCGCCTAATGACCCGTTTGCGTCCGGCACGAATGCATACTACATCGATGAGATGTACAGGCTCTGGAGGCAAGACCCGAAGGTGGTCCATCCCTCGTGGAACATCTACTTTTCTGGCATGGACAAGGGTCTCTCCAGCCCTCAGGCCTTCCAACCACCTCCCACTACTCATCTCCCCCACCCCGCGGATGGCGCTCCCGCTCTTCACCCGATCGGCGGGGCAGAGTTGGACCTACATCTCAAGGTATGTCGCGCGGATATCATCTCTTTTGCTGAACAACTAAACAGATCTTGACAGGTCCAACTACTAGTTCGTGCATACCAAGTACGAGGTCATCACGTTGCTGATCTCGATCCTCTTGGAATTCTCGACACTGATCTTGCGGACGTTCGCCCTCCTGAGCTTGAGCTCAGCCGTTATGGATTCACTGAGCGCGACCTTGACAGAGATATAACGCTTGGCCCAGGCATCCTTCCTCATTTCGCTACGGAAGACAATAAATCGATGAAACTACGTGATATTATTGCACTCCTAAAACGAATCTACTGTAAGCATTCCCTCCCGTCTCGGGTTACCCCCGTTCCCCACATGACCGTTAGGTGGCGCCGTTGGCATCCAGTATGTTCACATTCCCATCAAGGAAGAATGTGACTGGATTAGAGAACGCTTCGAGGCTCCTAAGCCTTGGAATTATACCGTAGATGAAAAACGCATGATCCTGGACCGTCTCATTTGGTCCGAATCCTTTGAAAAATTCATTGCCAACAAATTCCCGAACGAGAAGCGCTTCGGTCTCGAGGGCTGCGAAGCTCTCATTCCTGGTATGAAGGCTTTGATCGATCGTTCTGTTGACCACGGTGTCAAGCATGTTACTATTGGCATGCCACACCGTGGTCGTCTGAATGTTTTGGCCAATGTGATTCGGAAACCCATTGAAGCCATTTTGAACGAATTTGCTGGTGATATTGATTCGGATTCGCCTGCTGGCGATGTCAAGTACCATCTTGGCGCCAACTATGTCCGTCCCACTCCTTCGGGGAAAAAGGTCTCCCTTTCCCTTGTTGCCAATCCTTCCCATCTAGAAGCCGCAGACCCCGTCGTTCTTGGAAAGACCCGTGCAATTCAACAACTCGAAAACGATGAAACTGCTCATAACACTGCCATGTCTGTGCTTTTGCATGGTGACGCAGCATTCGCCGGTCAAGGTGTTGTGTATGAAACCCTTGGTTTCTCTGATCTCCCCTGTTTCGGTGTCGGTGGTACCATCCATCTTATCATCAACAATCAAATAGGTTTCACTACCGATCCCCGCTTCTCCCGTTCGACACCTTACCCATCGGATATTGCCAAGGCCATTGATGCACCCATCTTCCACGTTAACGGTGACCACGTGGAGGCTGTCAACTTTGTGTGTCAACTCGCTGCTGACTATCGTGCCAGATGGAAGAAAGATGTGGTTGTTGACATAGTGTGCTACCGTCGCCACGGCCACAATGAGACGGACCAGCCAAGCTTTACCCAGCCAAGGATGTATGCAGCCATCGCAAAGCAGCCTACACCACTCACTAAATACACCAAGTTCTTGGTGAAGCGCGGTACATTCACTGAGAAGGATATCGAAGAGCACAAGAAATGGGTCTGGGGCATGATGGAGAAGGCCGCGGAGGCTGCAAAGGACTACGTCCCCACGAGCAAGGAGTGGCTATCGGCTTCTTGGCCTGGTTTCCCCTCGCCGAAACAGCTCGCCGAGCAAACGTTGCCTACCCGGAAAACCGGTTCCGATCTCGACACTCTTAAACGCGTTGGAAGGGCCATCTCATCTTGGCCTTCTGGCTTCAACGTCCACAAGAACCTTGCACGGATTATACGCACACGTGGCGAGTCAATTGAAGAAGGCAATAAGATCGATTGGTCCACAGCTGAGGCGCTTGCATTTGGTTCACTTGCCCTAGAAAAGATCCACGTCCGCGTATCTGGACAGGATGTAGAACGTGGAACATTCTCCCAACGACACGCAGTCCTCCACGACCAGGTTACTGAATCCCAGTTCGTACCCATAAATCACCTGGGTTCCGACCAGGCCATGTTCGTCGTGTGTAACTCATCATTATCTGAGTATGGTGGACTTGGGTTCGAGCTTGGTTATTCCCTCGTTTCTCCCGACTCGCTGACGATTTGGGAAGCTCAGTTTGGTGACTTTGCGAACAACGCGCAGTGTATTATCGATCAGTTCATTGCTTCTGGCGAGCGCAAATGGTTGCAACGATCTGGGTTGGTGGTCAACCTTCCCCACGGCTATGATGGTCAGGGACCCGAGCACTCGAGCGGACGGTTAGAGAGGTTCTTGCAGCTCTGCGACGATCATCCAAACATTTCCCCATCGCCAGAGAAGATTGAGAGACAACACCAGGATTGCAATTGGCAGGTCGTGTATCCTTCGTAAGTTTCGTCGTTCTTGGTTCGTTTATAGATGTATGCTGAATGCGGTTGGGAATTGTGCAGGAGTCCTGCAAACTACGTGTGTTTTCCGTTCGTTCTTACAGAACTTTATGCTGAACCCATTCCTAGTTCCACGTCCTCCGTCGCCAGATTCATCGCGATTTCCGGAAACCGCTGATTCTGTTCTTCTCCAAAGCGCTCCTGCGCCACCCCAAAGCACGTTCAGAACTTGCTGAAATGACCGGAGAGTGGTTAGCCGTTCCAACCTACAACTTCATATTCGGTGGCTGACGCGGTGCCCTGACAGATCACACCACACTTGGACAAGTATCCTAACGCAACTTCGGTCTGGTGTCAAGAGGAACCGCTGAATATGGGTGCATGGAGCTATGTTGGACCTAGGATCTACACCGCCAGCGCACAGACGCAGCACCACAAGGGCAAGTATCCCAGGTACGCTGGACGGGATCCGACAAGTTCGGTTGCGACAGGTAGCAAGGTGCGTTTGTAGCATTTCCCTTTGCATTGCAGGCGCTGATAATACCCTTGCAGACGCAGCACAAGAAAGAGAATGAAATGCTCCTCAACGAGGCGTTTGGCGTTTCCTCATCGTAAATGCACTTAGAAGCATACAAATATCTGCATCGGAAAAACACTAGTTTGTCATCGTGCCTCAACTGAATGCGTGCCCGATGACATTCACAACCCACAATATACATATAGTACAGCGTTTACAGCTATGCGTGCGTTCCTATGGTTTCTTTATATATTACACTGTCTGTAAAAAGATTATAATTATAATTGGTTTGGTGAATCTGGCTGTGACTGTGTACGTCCGACCAGGCTGTGATTATGCTTCTCGGTTTCTCGACAAGTGTGTGCAGAAATTCTCCTAGTCACAATAGCATTTGCCTTGACTCGACTCCTCAACCGGACCCCCATTACAATCTACGGCCTCCTTCAAAGTACCCAACGTCTTCGATCATGGTTTCTGGTTACGAACATCCTGGCGTGGGTGATGTTCTGGCTCGTCTCACTGGGCCTTACACCGTGCCTACGGATCTCGGCAAAAATTTGGCCGACCTGGTTGTGTGCAGAATCGGGTGTGTAGCCGAGGGCCTGGGGTGCAGGATCGTTCCGGAGGCCAAGAAGGAGGGAAATTTGCGTCCGTGCGAGAGTACTGCCTTCCCATGGGTTATTCAGATGTATGGCCCAGTGGTGTAGGGGCCCTTGGGTGTAGGTGCTGTCGTGAATAGCGAGCTTGATGTGGTGTCGGCATTTTGAAATAAACTGGAGTGACGACACGCGGGAGTCTCCGCGTCTCAGTGACGTTCCTGACAGTAAGGTCCTGACCAACACCTTGCTGGGGACACAAATGGCCAAAGATCCATTACCAGCTCCGGAAGACAATGTGAAGCCGTTGAACTATAAGGAGCTGTTTGAGGTGAGAAGTCAGGAAGGTTTAGGCGAACACAGCAGGCTAATTGTAGTCGTAGGGAAGACAGGTGGCTTCCAAGTTCATCGAGTGAGTTGACTAGCTGCTGTTACGGATTTAACTTGTACGATCGCCTGGTATTCTACCCAGTCCTTGCGCTGCTGCATCAGAAGCGTCCATGGAGTGTATGAATCGCAACGACTATGACAGGGACGCTTGCTTGGGTTATTTCCAGGCATACAGAGATTGCAAGAAGGCCTGGGTAAGCTTCTTCTCCCAGGCTATCCTTCGTGCATTTTTTCCTAACTTCTATGTGCAGATTCAACAGAGAAAGGCAGATCGCCGGGCCGGTCGAGCATGATAGGAGAAGACGCGTCTTTCCAGATCTCGCAACAATCTGAACATGCGTTACGTCCGTACTTAGATAGCGAGATAGCGTACAATAATATACGTTTACAACTATCACAAGAGTGTCCTGTCCTGTACGTAGGGTATGTACACTGTTAGATACAGATGATTATACAACATGGTAATAAAAAGTGCACAGTACGGTGAGCTTCTAGTTGGAGGGTAATATCATGGCCACGGTATAATGTAGCCGACATATATGGATATAGTTAGAGGCGGCGTACGGTTAATATAGCTATGCGGCCGTCTTGAGGTATGCCGTGATTCACACCTGCACTTCATATCAGCTTATCCCGAAGAGACGGAAGTGTAATCGAGAACTTGCCATCGCTCCCTTCTTGGATAAGGTCTGTGCGCCACTCGACATCGGCTTTCCACCACCTGCCCTTCCAGTATCCACCTGATACAGCGCGTTCAACGAGCCAATCACGGCCTGCAGCCTCGTGTGAGTGGGGCCCGAGGGATTCATAGCTCACACGCACCAATATTGTAGCCATTAGGCACTATCATGTGGTTTTTACTGGAATCCTGTTTGGTAATCAGATGAAGAAAATTCACATTAAGGCTGAATGTTATACTTCTTCCTTGGATGCTCTGCCAAGCCGTACATGCATGTCAATGCGCAGGATTGCTTTATGCGAGATTACGTACCCTATGAACCAAGCGCCACTACTGGCAAGGGTGCCGTTCTGCTTCCATGCTCTAAAGTGTTGGCCTCCTGTGAAACCATAAGTCTCGGCACGAAAATGTAGAGGCAAAACTTGCCTGCCAAGCTCTCCCAGCAGGTACCCCATATAGGAAAATAGTGCTGCCGCGCAATGACCTGCTGTGCCTTAATACCGTCGCCGTCACCCAGGTCGGCTCCATGGAGGGCGCCCATGTGAAGACCTAGACATTCCTTGGAGTAGCCCAGAGACCTTGAGAGAATGAGTAACGAGCGACTGAGCACAAAATTTCACGTACTTTGTGTAATACTCAAAACCATGATCTGTAAGAATGAAAGGGTCGGACGATCCGGATATAATGACGTTGAGGGGCTCTCCGTTAGTCTCGGTTGTATACTGTAGGAAAAATGGGTCTTGGGCGTAAAAACTAGAAGAAAGAACTAAACATACGTCCAAAAAGCGACCACCGTTGTCGCGAGGGTCGTACCAGCCCACTTGAAGCTCATTGGAGTTACCTAAGAGCGTGACCTGGGCAGACTCTGTGTATGAAGGTGCGGCAACGGTATAGCAGGCGAAAAAGAGGAATGTGAGAGCTGCAGCGTTGGCCATTATTCTTGTCTGGTGCTGGCAGGAGGCAAGTCGGACGTTGCGAGGTAAAAATAGATTCACCTTGATCGCAAAGGGTGTGACATCCTGTCACACCTGATATTTCGGTGCTCAGGTTTACTGCATGGCCACGTCTCTTCCGCCGCCCCTGCCCGCCGATGAAGGCGCCGACATCCACGGCGAATATTTTAATAACGAAGAGGACGACGCCGACACCGCGTCCCAACGCTCAATTTCTCTCTCGTCGCCACAAATCTCGCCCAGGAATTCTACCCTGGATGATATTACCCCACAGCCATCCGGTTCTGCTCTCGCTTCCTTCACAAATCCATTTTACAAACGCATCTCACACGCAACTACTCTGGATACCGACTCGTACTCCGGAATCGATACCTCAAGCTCGGATACCCATGAGATAGGTCCACATGAAACACCAAACACGTCCGCACCCTCGTCCATCTACGAAGAAGACAAGGACGTCAGGGATAGTCGACTACCCACATATCCACCTACTCCCTTGCATAGAGACAGCACCGTGTCCCTATCTTCCTTTGCATCGACATCATCCCGGAAAGCGCGTCCTGAGTCACTTATTGTCGCAGAAGAAAAAGGACCCCTCATCCTCGGAATTGCACTCGTAGACTTTAACCATTTGGTAGTTTTGTTTGCAAATAATGAAGATCATCATCTGACTGTCTTTTGTCAGGTTGGTCCTAAAATCGAGTATTGCAACGGTGATATCTTTGAAAACGAAGAACTAGCCAAGATCTTGCCGTTCCTCGCTTTACCCGATGGTGCTCATCTGGTACGTTGTGTGTGCGATTTAGCGCTGAGTAAAATATGAATGCATGTTTTAGAGTGCGGAAGATTACACGTACTTCCATCTTGTCCCTTCCGGACCGCATGCCACAACTGTTTTTGGCATTTCGTGAGAGTGATTGCTTCTTATACTCTGTCTGTGTTGTAACGCGCGCGCGACGCCAGATGTAACCAACAGATTGCTGCGTCGACTTTGCTCGTAAAGGATGCTGAAGTAACTCGTTCAATCGTGCAAAAGGCTGTTGTTGTACTCGCCTCTAAGCCGCTTTTCGGACCTATACGGTCTGTGGAGCTATCTTTTCATGGATACGAGAATAACTAAGAGTGTGGCTAGAGATAAGCTAGGCGTCGTCACGACTGCGCTTTTCATGCAGAAGTGGGTCTTCATGCTTGACAGACGAAATTAATATCCATTTTCTTCATCCAGAGACTTCACCGACACTACCATTCTCGATGAGTTCGGGACTTCGTTAGAGCTGTCTCTCCGTGGGCAGCTGACAGAGAGCGCCCTCTACATGGGTAGGCGGGTGCACTCCATGACAACTCGCCTTTGCTAATGGATGTCTAGGTACAAACCTGTGAGTCAAGCCGAGGCGACGCCCTGAAAAGCAATAGACTGACAATTGAACCAGACGTGATCTTGTCCACAATTTTCGGCAAAAGACTCTCCTACTCGTCAAAGCGCTCATGCTTCAGAAAAGGGTATGGTCCTTTATGATTGTCACAAGATAGTGTTGACAACTGGAATGCAGATCATGTTTTTCGGCTACCCTGTAGAAAAGCTATGTACATACCAATATTCACTGGTATCGCTATTGCCAGGTATGCATATACTTGGTTGAATATCGCATGTTTCAACAACGTTTCAAGGGCTGTTACATACTCTGGATGATTGCGGTTCACCCCCATTAGCGTCTAGGGCACCAATGCTGTCAAAGCCAATGTCGTTGCGGACGTCGGATCATAAGAGTATGATGGCATATACCGGTCTTCCCCTAGACATTTTCGGAAAGGTGGCTTGTCCCTTTGATTTTGACCGTATAAGCTTACGAGTTCATTAGGATGCCTTCTTTCAGCCCTATCTACCGCTCCAACAGCTAGACATGATAAAAGAGACGAAGAGTTGGCTATGTGGAACAACAAACAGCATCTTGACGCAACAGAAAGAAATTGACTTGCTTGTGAACGTTCGTATGCTTACGCCGATTGCCTTGATATTATTCAAATGCTAGAGACAGACAGACACTGGTGTTTTCGAATTCCGTGATCCAGTGTTGGAGAGAACGACTGCCCTCACAGCAGCCGATAGGAAGTGGATGGATGAAATCGTGAGAGACGTTAACGAAACCTGGAATGACATCGATCCGAGAAAGTCACCAGGGATGCAGTACGTGTGCATCCCTATATTTACTCCCCATATTCACCGTCGTTGAAGATTCAAGGGCAGCGATGATTACATTCGGAGCAAGGTCAGCTTATCGTTCTCTCAGTTCGTTTATGGACCATAATGTGTCTCCAGTTTGAAGAATACGTCTGCGCAGGATTAGCTGCGATCAGGTATCGCGACTTCATTGCGAAAGGTGAAGGGAGCGGTGTCCTCATTTCGGGCGGCACTGGCTTAGCTTCGCCATGGGAAGGTACAGTCCACCCCACTCACGCTGCGGGGAAGCTAAGACGTGGTGTTTTGCAGATTTCAACCCTGCATGGGTTCACGAGTTCAAGTCCACGAACGTTTACGAAGTTTGGGAAAGAATAACGGATCCGCTCTTGTTTGATATTGTAGAACCTCGGTTAGTCATAGTGATCTTATATTTTATTGCATGGTGTTCTTAACTTTCTTTTCAGTCATCCGTGCAACGAAAAGCCATCTGTTGTCTCCGACATTGGCCTTAGACTGCAAGAGGGAATACAAGACCTGAAGTTAGAGCAGCAGCTAGCCCCTGCTCGTGAAGCCGTCACCAGAACAATAACCGTCGGATCTGCAAGCTTCTTCAAAGCCATGGAAGGCGTACGCGAACGTTGGACACAACGCGCAACCTTGGGTTCGTCATCCACTGATGACTTGAGATCATCTAGCTCAAGTACACCAGTCGAAGTGACTAAAGCAGATCTAGAGGACCCACCTTTGACAGCACGTCCTTCACTGAAACAGGCAAAGTCTGGTGATAGCCTTAATTCACAGCAACCCGCGACAACACCGATGGCACAACGGCCTAGTATA
>WNGI01003781.1_pt1 | contig 13406 bp, 10 predicted proteins | sample 5400621 | NCBI WGS metagenome assembly WNGI01 (sample SAMN13153374, study PRJNA577476) | soil metagenome | isolation source: 20 cm soil or saprolite under Garry oak tree replicate 1 | place: USA:California | collected 2016-06-15
TACTCGGGAGTAGATTGCAGCGGAAGTAATTACTGATTCAAAGTTTATCACCTATTACTGGCTTGAACAAGGCAATCATAAGTACCAGAACCGATTCCTGGAGGCGCTGGAGCGTGGCATAGATCATATCTTCGTTGCACTCCATAGAGCAGAAAATCTCCAGCTCCATAGAGGACAATTACGCTTTTTATGTAAAAAACGGTTCATGCATGCTGTTGATGCAGCTTGCATCGGGTTTCTCTGCTGGGTGATTCCAAAAAGATTCCGGGATAGTGTCAGGACACGTGCTGGTGGGAGAATGTATAAAGTGTCCCACTCCAGGCAATTGGAAGAAGTAACTCCTACTCAATGTCTGGGCTGCCAGCATCCCGTTGGTTGGTGGGGTTGCTGGATCGTACTCGCCTTGCAAGATTAGCGTCGGAATAGTGCTCCTGACCGGCTCCTTCTGGATTGCAGGGACGGGTTTCATCCCCCAAAACTGACAGACAGAGAAGCTGAACAAGTCAGAGTCGAGCAATGAAGGTCGGATCTGAGTCGGAAGTCCTTGAGAGGATGTCTCCAGATCATGCTGCGTGATAAAAGCCATATCTTCGCCGCACATTACAGAATAGAACATTCCCCAACTCATCGTGTCATTAATGTTGCTGCCGTATATCAGGGAAAGCAGTCTGTAGTCATGCTGACGAATGTGGAAGATCGCGGCAGGTAACTGAGGAATGAACGCTGTGGTGTACATCGATTGTCGCAACCACAGGACAAGATCATTACCTGTGAAATGTACAGTGAGACTATTTCCTGTTTGGGTAATCGTATCAAACGTGATAGGTTTGTGGTTGAGGTCAGTGACAAGCTGAAAGAATACTGTTTTGAGGTTTGGATAGGTCGCATTGCAATGTGAGTCGACTGCGCACCTATGGAAAAGGACATCAAAGGCTCTTTGTGCTGCAGGCGGTATGCTGGGAAAACTAATTACCTGCGGAGGGAGGACCGAATCGAGTACCACACTGCGCAGGTCTGCTGGGTACAGGCGCATGATGGTAAGCGCCAGTCGTGTGCCATAGGAAACACCTCTCAGGTTCACCTGCTGATAGCCAAGTGTATGGATGAGATCATGCACATCGGCAGCATTCTGCTGTGTCGTGTAGGCGTTCAGGTTGATGCCCGACTTCACTAGACGGTCGTGACACGTGTGCAGTGTCTCGTTGTCGAAGCAGCGTAGCGAGGGCTGCGAGTAGCCTACACCACGCTGATCTAACAGGATCAGGTCCCGATTCTGCAATTGATAGGCGAGATTCTCTGCGTTGAACTTCGGTCCAAGTGTCTCCAGTAGGGCAGCGCCAGGACCCCCGCTTAGTAAGAGCACTGGGTCGGGGGTAGATTGGGAATTGGGTGTCTTAAAGATCTCGACCGCCAATCTAATGGAGGGACCGTGCGGATGGCTCCAGTCTTCAGGCACAGTCAGGAAGCCGCATCTGACGTTCTGTCCCTCGACAAGACCGGCACCTGGAGGAAAAGGACAATAAGTCACCTGGAAAGCTGAGGATGCCTGATGAGAGGGTTGCGAGACAGCACGAAAGACACCATATCCTCCGGCCAGCGCGATAAGGACAACTACCGCCAGTGCTACCTGTAGAAGCCGCATGCGGTGATGAGACGTTAGTCGCTGTTCCATATCTGATACCTCATCGTCATTTATTCATGCCCACTATCTTTGGGGTAATCCTTGAAGACGAACGGCTTCAAGTCTTCTGCTTGTCGCTCAATACGCTCTTGTTCCGAACGTGATGGGCGAGGATCAAACACACTGTACATCATGCGGTACATGGGGAGATAGGCAAAGGGAAGAAGATTATTATCATCCGAGCCTGAATTTCGCTTCACTTGATGCATCGTCGAGAACACCAGCACACTGATACTAAAGAAAATGGTTATGCCGACCGGGATGAATATGAGGTCCCATAGCCCAAGCACTCCAAGCCCAAGCGCTAGTAGAAGTAAGGCCACTACTACCAGGATAGCAGGGTGAAATGCAAGGAAGCGCTGCATTTTATTGTTCATTGAATTACTCATTATTGTCCTCTTTCATTTTAGTTTGAATATAACTATTTGTTATGTTAAAAATAACATATTGCTATTGAACTAACAAGGACTGAGTTCACACATGGCTTTGATGTGAGGCTCAATCTTCAGGTCTTCTCAAATGTCAGTATGTTCCTGTTTTCTGTGCGCCTGCGTCGCACTTTCTTGGGAATGTGGAAGATTGTAGCACGCTACAATCTTCCACATTCCCAAGAAACAGGCTCGCATGCGAGCCGAGTCAGGTGAGGCAACACCTTTTGAGAAGCCCTGTCTAATCTTTCCTAATAACGTGGTATATAAAGACAGATGATATACTGATGTTATCTTCTGGAAGCAATCTGAGAGAGGAGAAGTAATTCAACCAATGGCACATTCGAACTCCTGGTGGCAAACGGGTGTCATTTATCAGATCTATCCACGCAGTTTTCTTGATAGCAATCGGGATGGGATAGGGGATCTCCCTGGTATCACTAACAAATTAGATTACCTGCAATGGCTCGGCGTTGATGCTCTCTGGCTTTCTCCTATTTATCCGTCTCCCATGGCCGATTTTGGCTACGATATTAGCGATTACACTGATATCCATCCGCTTTTCGGAACCTTAGACGATTTCGACACCTTGCTTGAGCAGGCACACAAGCTCAATCTCAAGGTCATCCTTGACTTTGTGCCCAATCATACCTCCGATGAACATCCCTGGTTTCAGTTGGCACGATCTAGCCGCACTAATGAAAAACGTGACTGGTACATCTGGCGAGACCCGGCTGCTGATGGTGGTCCGCCCAATAACTGGCTGAGCAATTTCGGCGGCTCTGCCTGGCAATTTGACGAGCAGACTGGACAATATTACCTGCACATATTCGATGTGAAACAGCCCGATCTGAACTGGCGCAATCCCAGCGTGCGCCAGGCGATGTATGATGTGCTGCGCTTCTGGCTCGACCGTGGCGTCGATGGCTTCCGCATTGATGTACTTTCGAGGCTGCTCAAGGATGAGCAGTTCCGTGATAATCCAATGAACCCGAGTTGGAAACCGGGTGATCCCCTTAAGTCTCGCCAACTGAGTCACTATACGCAAGATCTACCAGACGTACATCAGATCGTACAAGAGTTGCGAACCGTAGTGGATCGCTATGATGAGCGCGTACTCATCGGCGAGCTTTATCTGCCAATGGAGCGTGTGGTGCAGTATTACGGTGAGCAACTAGACGAGGTACACCTGCCTTTCAATTTCCAGTTGGTGACCACGTCAACCTGGGAGGCAAGTACTATTCGCCAGATAGTAGATACATACGAAGCTGCTCTCCCATCGGGCGCGTGGCCTAATTGGGTCCTGGGTAATCATGATCAACCTCGCATCACTAGTCGTGTGGGACGCGAGCAAGCGCGGACTGCCCAGATGTTGTTACTCACCTTACGAGGTACACCTACTTGTTATTACGGAGACGAATTGGGGATGTTGAATGTTCCTATTCCGCGAGAGCTGATTCACGATCCGCCAGGGAAGGAGCATCCTGGGTACAGTCGTGATCCAGAACGCACTCCCATGCAGTGGGATGGCAGCGCTCATGCGGGCTTCTGTGCTCCCGAAGTGATCCCGTGGTTACCGGTCGCAGATGACTACCAGATCTATAATGTGGCAGATGAACAACACGATCCACATTCCATGCTGATGTTTACGCGTCGCTTACTGGAACTACGAAGGGCTATTCCCGCGTTGACCCTTGGTTCGTATCAATCCATTGAGCAGGAAAATGTCAATTGTTTCGTCTACCTGCGCCAACACGATGATCAGCGCTACCTTGTGATCCTCAACTTTTCGGCTCAAGACCAGGTGGTGACCGTACCAGGACACAATCAAGGATACATTGTACTCTCTACTTCTATGGATCGTGAGGGCTTCATCGATCTCTTGACGGTCCATTTGCGAAGCAACGAAGGTATTCTTATTAACGCGGGAGAGTGGTGAGCTGTAGCGGTTTTTAAGTTATCGTAAAAAAGCATCGCAGGACAAAAAGACACAATTAATGCACATTCACTATAGAATGCGGACATGAGAACCTGCACCAAGGGCCGATGAATCGGCGGTGTGCACGATACATCGGCACCTACGGGTGTCTGGGTTCATTTTTTTAATCAGCATGAATTGGTCGTGCAGATATATATGTGCTCCCTGGATCAGGACATAAACAGACGCTTTCCACAATCGTTGAAAGCGTCTCGCTTTCAACATTTAGATGGAACAGGTGACTACTCCCCAGACGTAAACGTCGGGGCTTCTACGGATTGAATACCGATGCCTCTCAGACTCTCCCTTTGTTGCTAAAAGATGGCTGCGCCCGTATCTGCGTCAAAGAGGTGTATTTGATCGGTATCGATATGCAGAGTGATCTGGCCGCCAGAATGTGCTGAAGAACGTGGATCCAGGCGTGCCACGATCGTTTTGCCAGCAACACTCATGTAGACCAGCAACTCATTGCCCAAATGCTCTACCACCTCGACTGGAGCAGTGATTCTGGACTCATCTTTCGCATCTGGCGGTAGCAGTTCGATATCTTCAAGATGCTCGGGACGAATACCAAAGGTCAAGTTCCTGCCCGCTGCTTCTCGTGTCTGCTCTTTATAGAGCGGTGGGACATCGGACTGCCCTACACCCTCAAGCACGATGGTAGTTTTGTCACCATCAGCGACGACTTTGGCCCCTGGGAAGAAATTCATAGCGGGAGAGCCGATGAAACCAGCCACGAACAGGTTCGAGGGATGATCATAGAGTTCCTGTGGAGGCCCAATCTGCTGGATGATGCCAGCATTGAGAAGGGCGATGCGAGTGCCCATGGTCATTGCTTCCACCTGGTCATGTGTTACATAAATAAACGTTGTTTGGACGCGCTGGTGGATCTTGGTAATCTCCGCCCTGGTCTGCACACGCAGTTTCGCGTCCAGGTTCGAAAGCGGTTCATCCAGGAGGAACACCTGGGCATCGCGCACGATGGCTCTGCCAAGTGCAACACGCTGACGTTGACCACCGGAGAGTTCTTTGGGTTTACGCTGGAGGAACTTCTCGAGACCGAGAATTTCGGCTGCATCGTCAACCCGTTTCTTGATCTCATTTTTGGGTAGGTGACGCAGCTTGAGGCCAAAGGCCATGTTGTCGTGGACGGTCATGTGGGGGTAAAGGGCATAGTTCTGGAAGACCATGGCGATGTCGCGATCTTTGGGATCGACATTATTGACGATGCGATCACCGATTTTGATGTCTCCTTCGCTGATCTCCTCCAAACCAGCGACCATGCGCAGACAGGTACTTTTACCACAGCCGGAGGGACCTACCAAAACCAGGAATTCTTTGTCCTTGATATCGAGGTTGATATCATGGACGATTTCTACTTTGCCGAAGCGCTTGTAGACGTTCTCAAATTGGACACGAGCCATTAAAGTAACTCCTTTTCGCTCTGATAACAAGAATACATCTTATTCCTGCTACATCTAAAAACAATAGAGCTGTTGCTTGGTGCGCGCATTGCAACTGAAATGAGTTGGGAGTCAGTCAATGCGGCCTCTTAACGTTGTACTGCTGAGCTATTGAAACTAGTTACACTAGTAATGCCTGCAATAAACGTTGTTTAGAGTATAACATAGAAATTAGGAAAAAACAGTGATAAAGCAGGTAATTACTACCGCTGTCTAGATGATTTAGTTAAATGCCGTTCCTTATACTATACGTATCGCTCAAACCACTCTAGTGTACGGCGCAAGCGATCAACACGTTGCTCAGGCGTACCGTAATCCGGCGAGTCAATTAAGTGACTTACACCTGGATAGCGCACCAGTTCAACTGTGTGTTTGCGTTTGCGCAACATGACAAATAGCTGGTAGGATTCGCTAAATGGGCAGCGTATATCGTTATCTGCATGCAGCAGTAAGAGAGGGGTTGTGATACGGTCAGCAAAGGTTAGAGCAGATCGACTTTTCAGTAAAGTCTCACCATCTTCTGACCCAGTTCCACCCATTACATAGTCGAACCATAATGTTTGATCTGACAGCAAGCCTGAAGTAGAGAGAGAGCTAATGCCATTGCGGCTCACGGCTGCCTTGAAGCGGTTGGTTTGTGTGATGGCCCAATTTGTCATATAGCCACCATAGCTGAGGCCACCTATTCCTAGTCGCGTTCCGTCCACTGGTTCTGTAGCAAGAACATAATCGATTCCTGCCATTAGATCGCGGAAATCATTGCCTCCCCAGTCTTTGAGGGTTTGCTTACAAAATTCTTCACCATACCCGGAGCTGCCTCGTGGATTGGCCGCTAATACCGCATAACCCTTCCCAGCGAGTAACTGGAATTCGTGGACATAACTGTCGCCCCATGCCAGTGACGGGCCACCATGAATCTCTAAGATCAAAGGGGCTTTCACTGCTTGCTGTATGGGTGCGAGATAGAGCCATCCTTCAATTTCCAGACCATCAAAACTTTGCCAGGTTATGCGTTTAGGGCGAACTAGCTGACGACTTCGTAGCAGCGTATCATTGACACCAGTAAGTTTGTGCCGATTTTCGCCGTTATTGTCCATTCTCCAGACATCGCCCGGAGTAAACCAGTCTGTACGCACCATGGTAATGACTTGACCATCTTTACTAAGCTGTGGGTTAATATAGCAGCCGTTGCCGCTGGTTAACTTTACCGTCTGATCGTGCTCAATATCGAGTCGATACAGGTGAACCTGACCTCGTTCCTGCACGGTGACGAGCAATGACTGGCTGTCAGGAAACCATTGAGGGCGACCTATAGAGTAATTGTGTAATTCATCGACAATAATTTCCCAGCACGTAAGATTAACAGCGCTAGATGTGGCCGGACGAGGTGCGCTATGATCGTGGGCATTTACCACCCAGGGAGATAGATTGCTTGTTTCAGTCTGATCTATGGAATAGTAGTACGCGATGGTTTGCCCATCGGGTGACCAGGTCGGCATTTGTGCCAATCCATCTTCGGATGTCAGGCATCGCATCTGGCCTGTCGATAGTGTTAGCACCCATAGCGCCATACTCACGCTGAGATCGGGATCAGGACGGCGATTAGCACAGAAAGCAATTTCACTCCCATCAGGTGACCAACATGATTGAATGCTGTCTACTGGCTCTGAAGTCAGGCGAGTAGATGTGCCATCCAAAGTAATCAACCAGAGCTGCTGATGTCTTCCTTGCTTGTACCCTAAACCATCAGATTGTTCATCAAGTCGAGTATATTCGACTGAAATGCTGCTCGTGTCAGGTTGGTTAAGGTCATCGATTGGTTTCCAGGCACTATGGGCCAGGAAGGCTTTCCCGCCTGGTCGCCAGCTGTACTCAGTTATATTCTGGTTGAGGCTACTTACCTGCTGCGTTTCTCCGCCTGCGAGTGGTAGTATATGTATCTGTGCTGTGCCGTTTCGATCGCTCAAAAATGCTAGAAATTGACCATCAGGGGACCAACGAGGAGCGAAATCATGATGCTTCTCACTACCTGTGCCGGTTAATTGTCTTGGAGTTTGCGCTTTACTATCTTTGCTATGTATCAGCCAGATGGTACTACTTGTGGTATTAGTTTCTTCATTACACTGAACAGTATATGCAATGAGCGAACCGTCAGGTGAAATCTGTGGGTCACTGACAACCTTCAATGCTAACAAATCGTCTACACCAATAAAGGGGTTTGCGGTAGGAATTGTTGCCTCTTGCGTAGCTGGAACCTGAATAGTGGTAGATGAGGCGGTAATAGTATCCTGAGCGATGGGACGAGGTGCAGTAGCCATATCTTCTTTTTCAATCATATACAACTCCAATCGATAGTTAGCCTGAAGCAGAACCGCTTTTTTGAACAGAATATACATTACTCATCACAATTACGTTATGCACTGTACGAGGTTGCAAATTGTTATCTGAGACTCAACAGCGTGAGTAAGGCAACTAATCCGAAAAGCGTTATAATGGCACCCGAGATTCTATTAATCCAAAGGAGCCAATATGAATTCATTTTTTTCCGTAGCAGGCTGATGCCGCTTGTCAGGATAATCCACCATAGAGTTGAACCAGAGAACACTCCAAGCACAACCGCGATTGCTGAAAAAAAGCTTTTACTTGCGCTTCCTACCCCTATTCCGGCGAAGATGGCTGCAAAGGAGAGAATAGTTAGAGGGTTGGTAAGTGTCAACAAGAATGTGGAGGTGTATGCTCCGAGGTAGCCAGTGGTTTTTGCATTGAGTACTGCTGCTCTCTCGGGTGGTTTGGAGAGAATGGTCTTTATACCCAGGTACATGAGAAACAGACCACCAATCAAGCGGATCCATATTTGCTCATTTATGAGAAAATTAGTAATCAGAGTGAGTCCAAAAGCCGCGATGCTACCGTAGACTCCGTCGGCTGTTGCTATTCCCAAACCCGACACTAAACCATAAAGTTGCCCTCTGTTCAGTGTGCGTTGGATGCACACAATACTCATAGGGCCAACGGTGGCTGCAATGGAGAGGCCGATAATAAGACCTCGGATAAAGAAACTAAGATCCATTTTTTCTCCTTTGTGAGAGTTTGATGTAAACAGACAAAAAAAGTCGCCAGGCCTTCGATAGGTCTGGCGACTCATTGCTTCTGCTTCTACTCAGGTAGCGGTAGGCATGCAATCTAAACCAAACCTCTGTTCGGCCTGGTTTACTTGCTGGATTTGAGTGAATATGCCGGTTATATATGTATGCATGCTTACTACCTACTTTGTTATTGAAAGGATAATGCAGGGTATCGAAATATCCACCGAGGGCCGATGAATCGGCGGTGGGCGCGATAAATCGGCCCCTACAAATGCCCTTGAATGGGATAGGCTGAGTATAGCAGATATAGCTGTCGAAAACAAGACCAAAAGTGAGTACGTGAGTACTGCCCTCGGTTGTCACTCTGAGTGAAGCGAAGGGTCTGTTTTGTGCTATTATAAACATAGAGGGGCTGATGGACTGTGTTCCACACGTTGTGGGATGAAAGAATGGACTTTTTGGAAAATATCTAATGATAGTTAGCGAAGTAATGACGACCAAACTGGTGACGGTTGTTCCTGATGATACACTTAGCCATGCTGCTAACTTATTACGGCAATATCAATTTCACCATTTGCCTGTCGTTAAAGATTCTAAAACAGTTGAATCGTTCGAGCCAAACCACGCAACTCACAAAACCGTATTGCTTGAGGGTTTGCTGACTTCACAGGATATTGAGCTGGCAGCATCATCGGGTAAATGGAGTTCCAGTGACTTGTTACAACATCCCTGGCAAGAACGACGTGTCATTGAACTGATGCATCGAGCTTCAATCCGTGTGTCTCCTAACACAAGTGTTGCAGCAGCGGCACAAATCCTGGTGGAACGAGGCTTGAATTGTCTGCCTGTTGTTGAATATGAGCGCATAGGACAAACATCCGGAGGGCAGGGGAACGAGGAAGAAGCACAGGCCGTCCTGGTTGGCCTGCTCACGCGTAGTGACTTACTGATGGCGCTGGCACGTTCTCTGGGTGCTTTTGAACCAGGGATGCAGTTGATAATACCTCTTCCAATTGGCGACCTAAATCCATTGGCGCGGACACTTTTGCTTGCTGAGGAACTCCACATACATATACGCAGTGTGATAGCCGCGCCCCTTCAGACGAATATACCGCTTGAAGCAACTTTGCGCCTGGGAACTATTCATCCAGCTCCCCTGCTTGCCAGATTACAAGAGGAGCATATCCAATATAAGTTTGCTGATTTGCTAAGTGAAGAGGACGAGCATGTCTGAGGTACAATCCGACTCGAGAGCGAGACTTATCTTTGACCCAGAAGAGTTAGATTATGACTTTGGGCCTGAACATCCACTACAACCACGACGTATTGTGGCATTGATGGACTTGCTTGAAACCTGTGGACTTTGGCATAGTTCAAACACATATAGTTCATTGCCTCTGCGAGCCGCTACAAGTGAAGAGCTGAGCCTGGTTCATACAAGTGATTATATTAGTGCAGTGCAAACCCTCGGCGCCGTAGGCAAAGTGGAAAGGCTCGATAGCGAACATTTACAACTAGCAATTAAGTACGGTTTTGCTGAGGGAGATACTCCAGTATTGCCGCGTATGCACGAAGTTAGCGCGCGTATTGCAGGTGGTTCGCTGGCGTCACTGCACGCAGTTATGGGGATTTCCGATAATGGCACGATCGTGCCATCAGATGAACGTCCTTTGCATGTCTTTCATCCAGCAGGGGGACTGCATCATGCCTGGGCTGAACGAGCTTCGGGTTTCTGCATCTATAATGATATTTCAGTTGCTATAGCCAGTGTTCTCCGTGCTAGCGAAGCGAAGATGCTCTACATTGACTTTGATGCACATCATGGCGATGGTGTACAACGATCTTTCTATGATGAGCCGCGTGTGATGACCGTCTCAATTCATGAAACTGGTCGCTATCTGTTCCCTGGTACTGGTGATGTGCTTGAAATGGGGAACGGATTAGGACGGGGCTATTCTATCAATGTTCCACTGGAGCCTTTTACCGAAGACGATTCATATATTGAGGCGATTGATTTGTTATTATCTCCCCTGGTTCTCTCATTTGCTCCTGATCTTATCGTTACTCAGCATGGTTGTGATACCCATGCATGGGACCCATTGACGCATCTTAGCCTGACTATGCGAGGGATTCGGGAGCAAATCAAACTGGCCCACCAATTGGCTCATAGTTATTGTCAGGGACGTTGGGTAGCATTAGGTGGAGGAGGGTACGATCTCTATCGAGTGGTCCCACGCGCCTGGAGTATGGTGTGGGCAGAAATGTCAGAACAAACTCTGCCAGGTGAATTGCCAGATGAATGGGTAAATCGCTGGCGTCCTGTGTGGAGTAAGGTGGAAGAGCAAGAAGCAGAAGAACAGCAGGTAATGGGTAAAGTTCCGGGTTCAACACATTTTCCAACACTGTTTGAGGATCTTCCTGAGGACTTTCCTGCCCAGCCTCGCAGGTGGGCTATTACCAGTACAAATCGTCATACGGTGGCGCTGGTACGTCACCTTGTATTATCTCCTACGATACGACAGGCATTTCCCTCGACTCGACGTCATTCGGCTTTGACGGGTCTTTTTGATCTATTACATCTACATGGCACCGCTACTCCATCACGAATCAAAACGCTAGAAACACTCAACGGGCCCCTTCTTTTGCGCGATTTCTGCCCTCCATCGTTGGTTGAGCGACTGACGGCTGATACAGGTTTACATGCTTTTGCTCGCCTGTCTGAGCGTGAACATCAACTTCTGCTCAATATTGCGAAGCGTCCAGACTGCGCGCTAGCACTGGCACATACGCCTACAGGTGAGATTGTGGGTGAAGTAACTATTGCGCCTGGTGATGAATGGTGGGAGGGCCTGGATAATGTGTACGAGGTAGCTATCGAAGTGAGCTCAAATTGGCGTCAAATGGGTGTGGCACGCGATTTATTAGCTTTTGCACTCGAACTCGATGCCCTGGAAGACATGATACTGTTTGCTATCGGCTTATCCTGGCATTGGGATACTGAAGATCTAGGACTGAATGTGTACCGTTATCGCGAATTGATTTCACATTTATTTGCAACACAGGGCTTTGTTGAATATCCAACGACCGAACCAAATGTGAGTATGGAACCTGCAAACGTCTTGCTGGCCCGTATTGGTAAGCGCGTTGATCAACAGGTAGCGAGTCGCTTCTACAACCGTATGCTCAGTTCACCTAACCTGTCGCGGGTATAGACTGCAAGCACACAACTCATAGCTTGGAGCGCAAACTTACTCCATTGCTGATATGAAGATCACTTGTATGGATCGTTCTATAAAGCGATCTGGTCTGTCAATTTACCTTTGTCAACCAGGTAGCGAATAAATTCTAAACGCCGGAGTGCTTCGAGTTCTTCGAGTTTTATTCTTTCACGGTGGACTCTACGAAGTTGACTTAATCGTTTCATTTCTCCTTCTGACAAACTTCCTCTACGCATAATGTCTCGTTCTTCTTTGCGGTCCATATGAACCTCCTTTTCACTGAGAACAGCTAGTAAGGCGCTATCGTTAACATGCGTTCGATACGCTTAAGAAGTGTCTGCATAAGAAATGGCTTGGGTAAAAGGTCCAGCGTAGACCTGGTTTCGCCACGAATACGAATTTGTCTGTTCACTGACGATTCAGCGCTTGTGAGCAATACAGGTGTTCTAGAATATGTGCGTAACATTTGTAATACGTCCCAACCATTGATTGTGCCAGAAAGATCTAGATCGAGTAAAACCAGGTCTGGCAAAGTATGCTCAAGGACTGTGATGGCCATCTCTCCATTACTTGCAATCGCCACCACATAGCCATGGGCCTCTAGAATGCCTGCTTCCAAATTAGCTAGCGATGAGTCATCCTCTACCACAAGTATGTGGTAAGATGAACCTTGCTCGCGAGCCTGTTGTTGCGTCGGATGCGCTAAACTTTGAGCTCCATAGGTTGTTGAATTGTTCCAAATACTCATATCACCGCCATCCGGCAGCGTGTATGCAGCGTCTTTGTCTTGCATGCCTTACATTTTTCTCCCGCAAAGGTTGAGAATAATATTGCGGTAGACCGTCGGTGCGGTAACGAGAGAATCACGCTCTCTTAGGGAGGAGTGTACCCGATAATCGGTGATAAAGATGTGAAAATTGGATTGAGTCATGTGAAATTTATGTGAAAATAGAATCTCCCGCTTCTCCATCATGCAGGATAGAATGTGGTATCATTTACGATAGAGCATGCTAAGGCAGATGGCAGCTTCAGGGAGAGAACAATGGCACAACGCAAATTCTTAGTCATGGGTGTTGATGATTACCTGATGCTCAACAGAAATAGCAAAGACATACGTTACGAATATCTCGATGGTGACGTACGAATGCTAGCCGGAGGTAGCCCCGATCACTCCATTATCATCGCTAATCTGACATCCGCGATCAAAGGTCCGCTTAAGGGTAGCCAATGCCGTGTCTACAATTCAGACGTTCAATTAAAGCTTGCTGAAAAGCGCTATGTCTACCCCGATATCACGATAAGCTGCGATGAGCGCGACAGAAATCAGAAGGAAACTATTCATTATCCCCGCGTCCTCGTCGAGGTGCTATCTCCAACTATAGATGCTATTGATAGAGGCAAAAAGGCAGCCTACTATCGTTCGTGTCCTACAGTACAAGAATATGTGATGGTTGACTCCGAAGAAGTCTTTGTAGAAGTTCACCGCCTGGAAGCGGGAAGATGGACGATCAATAACTTTGAACCAGGAGACTCCATCACACTTGAAAGTCTC
>WNGI01003785.1_pt1 | contig 13402 bp, 10 predicted proteins | sample 5400621 | NCBI WGS metagenome assembly WNGI01 (sample SAMN13153374, study PRJNA577476) | soil metagenome | isolation source: 20 cm soil or saprolite under Garry oak tree replicate 1 | place: USA:California | collected 2016-06-15
AGCGACTGGTATGACTCCACCGCCTGGTTCCCGACCTGGCCGTAGCTGAGGCGCAGCTTGAGGTCGCTGAACAGGGACTGGCCCTGCATGAAGGGCTCGTCTGTGATCCGCCAGGCGACGGCGCCCGACGGGAAGAACGCCCACTTGTTGTTCGCGCCGAAGCGGCTGGAGCCGTCGTAGCGACCCGTCAGCGTGAAAAGGTACTTGCCGCCGATGTTGTAGTTGGCACGAGCGAGGTAGGAGAGGATCGCCGACTTGCCGACCCCACTGCTGGCCGGGAGCAGTTGCGAGCCGGAGCCGAGATTGTAGACGGTGGTCTCGTCGGTCGGGAACGTCGCGCCATCGCCGCGAATGTTCTCCCCATAGAAGGTTTGCACCGAGAACCCGCCCAGCACGTCGACATTGCCGGGCCCGAGGGCGCGACGGTAGGTGATGGTATTCTCGTTGGTGAGGTTCCGGATCTCCTCCGAGAAGATCCAGCCGGAACCACCGACGCCGCCATCGAGCACCGTACGCGGGGCGAAGAAATGAATCTTGTTGAACTGGAAGTTGCCGCCCAGCGTGCTCCTCAGGTGCAGGTCCGGTGTGACGTCGAATTCACCGGAGACGCTCCCCAGCAGCCGCGCCGTGGTGTTCAGGTCCGTCTCCTCGAGCGCGTTAGCGATGGGATTCGGGACCGGCTCGGTCGTGGGCGAGGTCTTGATCCAGTTGCCGGCGGCGTCCTTGGGCGCCACGAACGGCGCGAACTGCATGGCCGCCTGGATACCGTTGGCGCTGTTGCCCAGAGACCCGTTCTCGACCCTCGGCGCATTGCGCGTGACCTCGGTAAAGCTCAGGCTGCTGCCCAGCCGGAATCGCGGGCTCACGGTACCGTCGAGATTGACCCGGACACCGTAGCGCCGGAAGTCCGAGCCGAGCTCGATACCGTCCTGGGCGGCGTAGTTGCCGCTGATCAGGTATCGCAGGCCCTGGTTTCCGCCCGAGAATGAGAGGGCGCTGCTCGCCTGCGGTGCGGCGGCGCAATATTCCCAGGTGTCGCAGGTGCGTAGCATCATCGACGGGTAGTTGTAGGTTGGGGCGGAGGCGATTTGGGCAGCGGTGTACGGCTGCGTGAGCCCCGCGTTGGCCGCCGCCTCGTCCGCGAACTGCATGTACTCCGGTCCGGTGAGCACCGGAATTGTCTTGGCCAAGCGCTGAAACCCGTAGCTCGTTTCGACCGTCACCCGACTCCGGTCCGCCTGGCCGCGCCTGGTGGTGATCAGCACGACACCGTTGGCACCTCGCGCCCCGTAGATCGCCGTCGCAGAGGCGTCTTTGAGCACGTCGATCGACTCGATGCCGTCGACATCAACGGACATCAGCGGGTTGGCCTTTGGATCCGACGACGAGGTCCCCTGTTCCGCGGGAATGCCGTCGATTACGTACAACGGCTCGCTGTTCGCGCTGATCGAGCCGGTCCCGCGGACGCGGACGCGCAGACCCGCGCCCGGCATCCCTGAATTCGAGGTCACCTGCACGCCCGCCGCCTTGGCTTGGAGGCCCGTGGTCAGAGTGACGATGGGCGCCGCCCCGGCCTTGAACTCGTCCGCCGAGAGCGACGACACCGCCCCCGTCAGATCGTGCTTCTCGACCGTGGCGTACCCGATGGCCACAACGGGGTTGAGCTCGATCGCGCTCTGCTGCAGCGCGATATCCACCACGGCCTGCTGGCCGTCTTGCACCGTGACGCTGGCCTCCGCGGGGACATACCCGACCAGTCGGGCTCGAACGCGGTAGGTGGCCGGGGGGACGTCGGCGATCGTGTACTGGCCGTCCGCCCGGGTCTCGACACTGAACCGCGTGCCGACGAGCGCTACGCGGGCGTTCAGGAGGGGCGTGTTCGTGGCCGCGTCGCGGACCGTCCCGACGATCGAGCCGGTTTGGCGCCTCGCTCGCCCGTCCGGTGCGTCCGAGACGAGAAGAATCTGGCCGGTTCCGTCTACCGTCGGCATGGCACCGGTGCCCTGAAGCAGCCGGTCGAGCGCGACCCGAACGGGGACCGCGTCCAGCCGCACCGAAACCGACCGCTCCAGCGGGACGACCCGACGCGAGTACGCGATCCGCACGCCGGCACGCCGGGCTACTTCGTCGAGCGCGTTCTTCAACGACACGCGCTCGAGCGCGATGGTTACGGTGTCGTCGAGTGGCGGGCGTACCTCCACTTGCCACGCGGCGGCGCGGGCGGCCGTCGGCGTGCCCACTGCGACCAGTATGCCGGTAACCGTGATCAGGAACCGCATAGCCAGTTTCCTCCGTCTAGTGTCGCGGATGAACCGGGACGAAGCGCACCAGTCGTCCGGTCCGCGTGGCGCGGACGTTGAGAACCTGTGCCAAAGCTTTCACGGCCTCGTCGGCCGACCTGCTCATCAAGGAGATGGTGACTCGCTCGTTGGCCAATGCTGCGTCGGTCTCGATCTCGAGGTCGTACCAGCGTTCGAGTTGCGCGATGACACGGGCGAGCGGGGCATCGTCAAACAGCAACGCGCCACGGGTCCAAGCGAGATAGTTGGCCAGCGACACATCGTGCATGACCGTTGCGCCGCCGCCCGAGTCGAGCACGGCACGTTCGCGGCGGTGCAGCGTCACGAGCGCGGGCTCGGCGCCGTGCAAGCCGCGAAGCGCCACGCTGCCCTCCGCGACCACCACTTCCACGGAGGCTTCCTCCCGGTAGGCGCGGACGCCGAACTCGGTGCCGAGGTCCTGCGTCGAACCGTGCTCCGTGCGCACGATGAAGGGCCGTTTTGCGTCATACGCCACCACGAAGTATGCCTCACCCTCGAGATCCAACGTCCGCGTGCGGCCGCCGTAATCGCGGGGGACGCGCACGCGGGTGTCGACCCCGAGCAGCACACGGGAGCCGTCAGGCAGCGTCAGTGAGGACAACTGGCCGTGGGTGGTGGCGTACGCGCGCGGCGCACCGCCGCGGGGGAAAAACCAGATCAGGGAGCCGGCAACGAGGACCGCGATTGCCGCCGCGGCGGCCGGCGTGGCCCACGATGCCGTCCACCACCGGTGGCCGGGTGCCACGAGCTCCAAAGAGTGCTCGGTGCGCTCTAGACGCCTGAGCGATTCCGGGATGCCCCAAGCTCGCGTGGTGTCGCCCGTGATTCGCCACACCGCCCGCAACTCGTCCCATAGCTCGCCGCGCTTGGGATCGACGGCGATCCAGGCTTGGATTGCGGCTGCTTCCTCGGGCGAGCAGTCGCCTTCGATCAGACGGAGCAGGTCGGCTTGTTCGAACATGGGGCTCTCACTCCTGAGAACCCCTGACGAGTCCTAAAGTATGAAGAGGTACGGCGCGAGCTTTTCCTTGAGCAGCACCGTCGCCCGCCACATCTGCGACTTGACGGTGCCTAGCGACACACCCGCGCGCGCGGCGATCTCGTTGTAGCTGAGGTGCTGGTGACGACGCAGGACGAAGACCTCACGACACCGAGCTGGCAGCTCCGCGATCGCGCGCCGCACGGCATCGGCAAGCTCGCGCCGCAAATACAGATCCTCGGGGCTCGATGCGGTTGGCGGCTCTGCTCGCGCTGCGCGCTCGATCCAGGCGGTCGCCACGCGGCGGTGGCGCAGATACTTCAAGGCGCGGTTCTTGGCCGCTACATACAGGTACGCCCGCGTCAGCTCCATCCCACCGCGCCCGGCGCGCGAATCCCACAGGCGTAGGAAGAGATCGTGCACGAGGTCCTCGGCGGCCGCTGCAGATCCGACGAAGCGGAGGACGTACTCGCACAGGTCGACGTAATGCGTCTGGAACGCCGACTCCCAGGTGTGCTGCGTCGGATCGGCGACGGAGGGGGCCGCCGATCTGGACTGCGGGTTCGGGAATGCGTATCGCGACGGCTCCGACATGGGCGCGTTGTCGTGGACGTACTTCAGCTATCAGGCCTGGCCTGGGAGTATACCCCCTACCCCGCCACACGATCGGGGGATGAGCGATCGAATGATGTGCGGTGCGGTCGATTGATTCTTGGAAGCGCCGAGCGTACGCTTACCATGTCGCCGGACTCTTCACGAGCTCGCCATGCCGGTGACTGCGAAGCTATCCCGAAAGTTCTACGAGAAGTTTGGGGATGATCTGACCAACGAGCTCGTGGAGTGGTTCAATCAGGTGGATGCTACGTACCGCACCGAGCTTCGTGATCTGAATGAGCTGAACTTCGCCCGGTTCGATGCCAAGCTCGACCAGCGGGTGGCGGAACTTCGCGCGGAGATCCAGGCCGGCCTGGCTCGCCTCGAAGGCGGCCTCATCGCTCGAATCGGAATGGCGGAGGGTCGGCTGGCACGTCTGACGGTTATCCTGTGGCTATCAGCGCTCGGTGCGTTGGCCTTGATCAAACTATGAAGCGATTCCTGACCTCCCCGTTTGACCGCGCGATGTTCCTGATGTTCATCGGCAACGTGTTATTTCTCATCTGGCTCCGGCCGGATATTCAGCGGGCACTGGCGACAGCCAGGTCCTCGGATTCACCCCGTTGGGCGGTCGTGCTGCTTGTGGTGGGTTTGGCTTCGCTGTTGTTTGCGGAACTCGAGACTCTCATCAACGATCCTCTCGATGACGAGTTTTCGACGCGCCGGTTCTAAAGCTCTACATAAGCCCCGACTTCAAAAACCTGATTTGGCGGAATCTTGAAGAAAGCTGTAGCCCTGAGCGCGTTGCGCGACATAAACCCAAACAGCCGCTCCCGCCACATCGCCATGCCTGGCCGATCCGACGCAATCAACGTTTCGCGCCCTAGAAAGAACGTCGTCCCCTCGAGCGGGATGTCGAGATGGCTCTGCTTGCACGCCGCCAGCACCTCACCGATGTCGGGATCCTGCATGAATCCATAGCGTGCAGTGACGCTGTGAAAGCCCTTTCCGCTCCGTTTGACGATGACCCGTTGATCGTTCCCCACATGCGGCACGTCTTCGGTGATGATCGTGAGGAACACGATCTTCTCGTGCAGCACCTTGTTGTGCGTGAGGTTGAGCACCAGGGCCGGCGGGGTCCCGTCGGCGCTCCCGTACATGAAGACCGCGGTTCCGGGGACGCGCACCGGCGGCTCGGCAGCGAGATCGGCCAGCAACAGTTTGAGCGGAACGGTCTTCTCCATCATCCGCTTGGACAGAATCTCGCGGCCGCGCTTCCAGGTGCTCATCGCGAAGTACAGCACGATCGCAATGGCCAGCGGTACCCATCCGCCGTGCCAGATCTTGAGCGCGTTGGCCACAAGGAACGTCAGATCGACGACGAGGAACAAGCCGGAGACGCTGGCCGCCTTGAGAAGGCTCCATCCCCACACTTCACGGCTCATCACGTAGAACATCACCGTCGTCAGCGCCATGAGCGTGGACAGCGCCACGCCGTACGCTCCCGCCAAGTTGCTCGACGACTCGAAGCCAAAGACGAGCGCAATCGTCAAAACCATCAGCATCCAGTTGATATTGGGCACATAGATCTGCCCAATCTCCCGTGAGCTGGTATGCTCGATCTCCATGCGGGGGATGTACCCGAGCTGCACGGCCTGGCGCGTGAGTGAGAATGCTCCCGAAATCACGGCCTGGGAGGCGATGACCGCCGCCGCCGTCGCCAGAGGGATTAGGAAAAACAGCGCCTTGGCGGGTGCCAGGAAGTAGAAGGGATTGGGAGCGGTCTCCGGATGCGTCAGCAGCAAGGCGCCCTGCCCGAAATAGTTGAGCAACAGCGCGGGCAACGGAACCGTAAACCAGGCGAGTTGAATCGCCGAATGGCCGAAATGCCCTAGGTCGGCGTACAGCGCCTCGCCGCCGGTGACCGCCAGGAAGACGGCGCCAAGCACCAGCAATCCCCGTCCCGGATCCTCGGCAAAAAACCGGATCGCATGCGTCGGCAGTACCGCGCCGACGATGCCGGGATAACGCAGAATCCCATTGAGTCCCAGAACGGCGATCGTCAGAAACCAGATCAGCATCACGGGGCCGAAGACCGCCCCTACGCCCGCCGTCCCGCGCTTTTGAAAGAGAAACAGCCCCACGAGAATCACGAGCGACGTCAGCAGGATCACCCAGTGCTGCAAGGTCGGCGCGGCAATCTCAAGTCCCTCGACCGCCGATAACACCGAAACTGCGGGAGTGAGCGCGCCGTCGGCATACAGCAGCGCCGCTCCGAAAATGCCGAGCACGATCATTAGCCGGCGAGGCGGGAGGCCCCGCATCAATCGGCTGCCGTTCACGAGCGCCATGAGCGCGAGCACGCCACCTTCGCCCTTGTTGTCGGCGCGGATGATCACCACGTGATACTTCACCGTGACGATCAGAAGCAGCGACCAGACGATGAGCGATAGCACGCCCATCACGCTGCTTGCGGTCAATGGAATGGCATGCGGCCCGTGAAAGGCCTCGCGCAACGCGTACAGCGGGCTGGTCCCGATGTCGCCGTACACCACCCCGAGCGCCAGCAGCGCGAGACGGGCGAGATAGCGACCCCTGGGGCGGGTGTGCGCGCTGGTCATGTGGGGGTTTTCCGGTGCTGCAGGGGCGCTCATTGCGGGGGAACCCTACGCAGGCCGCTCCAGAAAGGCCAGAGGATCACCAAACCCGAAGCGCCAACTGCACTTACGAGAAATGCCGTCGCGCCGCTCCCGCGTTGGAAGATGACGCCCAGCGCGACTCCGCCCACCAGCGCCGCCACCCCCGTCAGCGCATGATAGACCCCAAAGCCACTCCCGCGATGACCCCCCGTGGCGGTCGAGACGAGCGCACGCTCCGGACTTTCCGTGAGCCCGGCGACCACGCCGAGCGCCAGAAACAGGAGCCAGGCCGCCAGCGCACTCGCCGCCCGCCACATGCCAGCCGCCAGCGCGACGTAGCTGAGCCAGCCGATCCACATCGTCCGCGCCGGGCCAATCCGATCCGACAGCGCGCCGCCGAGGAACGAGGTCGAGGACCGGACGACGTGCAGCGCCGCCCAAAGGAGCGGGATGAGGGCGACGGCGATACCGAGCTGCTGAGCCCTCAGGATCAGGAGGGTCTCTGGCATCCGGATCAGATAGAAGATCGCAATCGCAATGACGAAGGACGGTAAGGGACGGTAAGGGACGGTAGAGGACGGTAGGGGTTGTTCAGGGGCAGTTTCCCTTACCGTCCCATACCGTCTTTTACCGTCCCTTACCGCCCACGCTGCAAGCACCAGGACCACGATGCCCGGAATTATGCTGGCAAGAATCACCGTCCGAACATTGGCACCGCCTCGAGATAGCAGCGTCCAGGCAACCAGCGGCCCAATGACGGCGCCGACGTGATCCAACCCCCGCTGCAATCCAAACGCCCGCCCCACGAGGGGTGGCGGCGTCACGTCCCCGATCAGCGCGTCCCGCGGCGGGGTCCGCAGGCCCTTGCCGAGCCGGTCGACGACCCGCAGGCCGATGACCTGCCACGCCGCCGCCGTGACCGCGATGATCGGCCGGACCGCCGCCGCGACGAAGTAACCGATCACGATCAACGGCCCGCGGCGCGATGGACGGTCCGCGAGTCGCCCGGCGATCAGCTTGACGAACGCCGCAGCCGCGTCCGCGGCGCCGTCCAACGCGCCCAGCGCCGCCGCCCCGCCGCCCAAAATCCCGGTGACGAACGCCGGCAGCAGCGGGTACACCATCTCACTTGCGAAATCGTTAAGAAGGGAGACTGCACCGAACAGCTTGACCTGCCTGGGGAGCTGATTACTCACCCAAGCCGAGTCCCCAGCGGATCAAGGTCACGGGAAGTCCGCCGTACGGGAGCACGGCGTCGTGGAAGGCGCGCAACGAAAAGTGGCTGCCCTTGGCTTTCCGAAAATCGTCCCGCAGCCGCAGCAGCTCACGCCGCCCGACGGCGTAGCAGAGCTGATAGGCCGGCCAGGCGCAATAACGCCGCACCTCGGCCTCGGCGTTCCCGCGCTCGACGTGCAGCTCGTTCACCATCTGGTCGACCGCTTGCTCGCGCGTCATGCCGCGGGTGTGCAGGCCGACATCGAGCAGAATGCGCATCGCCCGCCACAGCAGATGCACGCGCTGGAAGAACAACTCCTGGTCCGAGGCGTAGAAGCCCTCCTCGCCCATCATGTCCTCGCAATAGAGCGCCCAGCCTTCGACCGTCAGCGGCGTCCAGAGGTTCTTCCGCACGTGCGAGGACGACTCTTTCGCGATGACGAGCTGCAGATGGTGCCCGGGGTAGCCTTCGTGCAGCGCGGTCGCGGCGAGCTCGTAGCGGCAGTGGTCGCGCAGGATGCGCTCCTGCTGCGCGGTGGGCAACCGGGAATCGGGGACGGTCACGTAGAACCAGCCCGTCCGGTCGCGACTGTAGGCGCCGGGGCTGTCATAGGCGGCGTAGGGAATGACCGGCCGCATGAACGCGGGTGTGGGAATCACGCCGAGCGGCGCCTTGGGAATGGGCGCGAGTTGGCGCTCCGCCACGAAGTCGCGTGCGCGCGCCATCTCCTTCGAGTAGGCATCCACCAGCTCGTTGGGGGCCGGATGATCGGCGCGGAGCTTGTCGACCAGGTCGGGCCACGGTTTCCCGTCGAGCCGTGTGGCGATACGGACCAGATCCGCCTCGATCTCTTCTTTGAGTCGCAGGCCGTAGCGCCACAATTCCGGCGCCGTATCGCGCAGCGCGTGCTGATAGTGCAGCAAGAAGTTGAAAGCGTCCTCGCCGATGGCGAAATGCTCCGTCCCCATTTCGAGCCAGCGCTCGAGATTCGCATCGAATTTGCGGAGCGCTTCAATTGCCTGCGCGGCGGCGGTACCGAGCCGGGCCGCGTGCATCGGCGCCTGGGCGCCCAGCGCGGCGGCCATCTCCTGGATGAGCATGCGCCCGCCGTCGGTCATGCGCACGGCCGTCTCGACGAACACGCGGACCGGTTCGTCGAGCGCGGTCTTGAGATCCTCGAGAAAACCGGGGATGTCTTCCAGCCGCCCGATCGCGGCCACGGCCTTCTCGGCCGGCGTGCGGTCGGCGGAGAGCAGGAGATGATGCAGTCCGCCGAGCAGGTGCGACAACCAGAACTCGGGGTTCTTGGCCTGCGGTTTGAGCTTCTCATAGCGGCGCACCATGACGCGGGTTTCGTTGAGCAGCGCCGTGCGGTCGATCTCCTCTTGGAGATCGGCCGCGTTCACTCCCTCCAGCGCCGTGGCAATTGATTTGAGGGCGGCGAGGTGCGGCGCCAGCGCGCCGGCGCTGAAGCGACCGTAGCGGTCATCGTGTCCCGGCACCCCGGCCTGCGTGGCGGCAACCGGATCCATGTGCCAGTAGAGATCGAAAAACGATTTCTCGATGTCCGAGAAACTCATGCGTTCAACAACCGGTGGCACTCCTCGTCGGACAGCACCCGGTCGGTCCGCTTCGCCGCGTCGAACAGCGTGCGGCACGCGGCCTCGTCGTTGGGATCGTAGCCATGGTGCTCGAGCCAGTACTTTACGTTCGAGATGCCCGACACCGGTGAGATCTCGATGCGCTGCTCGAAGCCGAACTCCTCGGCCGGGACAGAGCTATAGACTCGATCGGCGAGCCAGTTGTGGCCCTTCTTCTTCGCCTTGATGATCGCGGCGGCATGCACGCCGGTCCCGGTGCGAAACGCGTCGTGACCGACCACCGGATAATTCACGGGAATCGGCACGCCGACCGCTTCGGCGACGAGGCGGCAGTACTCCGGCAGCTTGCGAATATCCCCTTTGTGCGCGCCCAGCAGCTTCAGGTTGACGATGAGGAGATCCATTTCGGCGTTCCCGACGCGCTCCCCCACGCCGAGCGCGGTGGCATGGACGCGATCCACGCCGGCCTCGATCGCCGCAAGACAGTTGATCAGCCCCATCCCGCGGTCACGATGACCGTGCCAGTCTATCTTGACGGGTTGGTGCTGGACGATTTCCTGCTTGACGAATCTTATCAGTGCCTTTACGCCGTCCGGCGTCGCGTGCCCCACCGTATCAGCGAGGCAGATGCGGCGCGCCCCGCACGCGATCGCCGCGCCGTACAGCTCCTTGAGCGTTTCCGGCCGGGCGCGGGTTGTGTCTTCCGTGACGTACATGACCGGTAGGCCATGCTCTACGGCAAACGTCACCGCCTCCTCGGTCGCGGCAACGATCCGGCCGAGTGTCCAGTCCTCCGTGTACTGGCGAATCGGCGAGGAACCGATGAACGTGGCCGCTTCAATCTTGATGCCCAGCTCATCGGAGATGCGGACGATCGGCTCGATGTCGGCCAGGACCGTGCGGGCGGCGCAGTTAGGGGCAATCGGGAGCTTCTGATCACGAATCTCGCTTGCCAAGGCGCGCACCTGTTCGACGACCCGTGGACCGGCACCCGGCAAGCCAATGTCAGCCGCCACAATGCCGAGGTCGGCCATGAGGTGCAGGAGGCGCTTTTTGACCTCGAGGGAGGGATCGGTGACCGAGGGGGACTGCAACCCGTCGCGCAGCGTCTCGTCGTTCAGGTCAACGCGGGCACGGGTCCAATCGAAGTGGCCATCCGCGCCGCCCGCGTTGTTCCAGTCGTAGATGAGCTGCCGCTCCTCCATGGGTCTAGTGTCGCCCCCGCTCCAAGCCAGGTCAAGTTGCACCCGCGCCATACGTCATCATAGTTTGGCAGCGTGATTGCCGCACTTCTCGCGAACGACCGGATCCGCGCAGCACGCGCGCATATCGAGCGAACCGACGAGGTGACGCTCGCCCGCCAAGCCGCGCTGTCGGCGATCCCGGCACCCACCGGTGCGGAGGCCGCACGCGGCCGGCGTGTGGCGGAGATGTTCGGTGACGCTGGCCTGGACGACGTCACGATTGACGCTGTCGGCAACGTACGTGGCTGGTGCGGGAAACGGGAAACGGGAAACGACTGCGTTGTGCTCAGCGCCCACCTCGATACGGTCTTCGGTCCAGAACTCGATGTCTCTGTCTCGCGCCGCGGACTGCGGCTCGAGGGACCCGGCATCGCCGACAACGCACGCGGCCTCGCCGCGCTCGTCACGGTTGGCGAGGCGCTCACGCGCGCGCGTGTGCACGCCGAGCGGCCGATTCTGTTTGCCGCGACCGTCGGCGAGGAGGGTAGCGGCGATCTCCGTGGGGTCCGGCATTTGTTAGGCCCGACCGACCGTCCGACCGTCCGACCGTCCGCCTTTATCGCCCTCGACGGCGCCGGCATCGAGCGCATCGTCCACCGCGCGCTCGGCGCACGCCGCTACCGCGTCACGTATGCTGGTCCCGGTGGCCATTCGTGGGCCGCCTGTGGCGTGGCCAACCCCGCAAATGCCGTGGGTCGTGCGGTCGCGATGATCGCCCAGCTTCCCACGCACAACGCACCGCGCACCACGCACGCGGTCGTGCGCATCGGCGGGGGCACGAGTCTCAACTCGATCCCGCAGACGGCCTGGTTCGAAATCGATCTCCGCAGCGAGGATCCGCGGGCGCTCCAGCGTATCGACGACGCGGTGCACGCGACGGTGACGGCGGCACTGCACGAGGAGAACCGCCAGCGTGTTCCGGGAACGGCGCCCCTGGCGATGGATGTCCGGCGTGTGGGCGACCGGCCGTCAGGGCTGACGCCGCGCAGTCACCCGCTGGTGCAGACCGCAGTCGCTGCGACGCGGGCGATGGGCCACGAGCACCAGCTCGCCTGCGCCTCGACCGACGCCAACATCCCGATCGCGCTCGGTGTCCCGGCGGTGGCCCTGGGCGCGGGCGGTCGCGCGGGCGACGCGCACCTGCCGACGGAGTGGTATGAAAACGACAAAGGCGCGCTCGGCATCGTGCGCGCCCTGCTCGTTACCGCGGCGATGGCTGGAGCTCGAGCAGCGTAATCTCCGCCGGCGCGCCGAGCCGCAGCGGCGGCCCCCAGTAGCCCGTCCCGCGACTGACGTAGAGCCACATCGACTCGAGGCGGTGCAGCCCGGCTACGAACGGCTGGAAGAGCCGCACCAGCAGATTGAAGGGGAAATACTGCCCGCCGTGCGTGTGCCCGGAGAGCTGGAGGTCGTACCCGGCGGCCTGTGCGGCGAAGGCGCTGCGCGGCTGGTGCGCCAGCAACACGCGCACGTCGCTCGGCGGTGCACCCGCGACGGCTCCCGCCGGATCCGAGGCCGCCGAAAGGTCGGTGACGCCCGCGACGAGCAGTCGCGCCGCGCCCCGCTGCACGATCCGATGCTCGTTCGACAGCACCTCCATGCCCAGCCGCTCGAGCTCCGCCATCCACCCACGGACATCCCAGTAGTACTCGTGATTGCCCGTGACGAAGTACGCGCCATGCGGCGCCCGCAGACGGGCCAGGGGCGCGACGTGGTCGCGGAGATCCGGGACGAGCCCGTCGGCCACGTCTCCCGTCACCGCCACGAGATCAGGCCGTAACGCGTTGGCGCGGTCGACCACCGCATCGACAAATCTGCGGCGGATCGTCGGCCCAATGTGCAGATCGCTCAGCTGCAGTATCCGAAACCCCGCGAGGTCGCTGGGCAGATCGGCGATCGGCACGGTCACATGAACCACACGCGGCCGGCGCGCGAGCACGACGCCGAGGAGCGTGACCAGCGCGGCCGCGCCCACCACGGTCCATACCACCCTCACGGTGTCCGGCAGACGCAGTAGATCGACGACGAAGAAAGACACGATCAGCAGCGAGGACAGCCCCATCGCGATGTAGGCCGCCCAGTCGAGCACGCGCGTCATGAGTCCGGACGCCGCTTCGATCCTCTCGCGCCGGGCCGTGAACATGGCCACGAGGGGCAGCCAGGCCAGCAGCAGCACGGCAGCCCAAGCCACGACGCGTACGCCGCCGGCGAGCGGCGCCGGGCCGAGCACGTGCGCGCCCACGTAGACGTTGAGCAACGTCCAGATGCCACCAACAATCGCGAGCCGCCTCAGCATTTGCGTCTTGGTCAATGTGCCGCCGCTCCCGCGCCCGGCATGCCTTTGCTCTTGTGCATCAGCGGCAAGAGTGCCAGCGACAGGACGAAGACCGCTCCGAAGAGCAGGAACAGCTGGTCGAACGACAGCATCATCGCCTGCCTGGTCACGATGCCGTTCAAGAATCCGACCGCTTTGGTTTGCGCGATCGCCGGCACTTCCCCGCGGGCGATCAGCGCCTGCGTGATCTGCCCCAGGCGTTCGCGCGTGGCTTCGGAATAGAGCGTGATATTGGCCGCGAGATCGGCGCGGTGAATCGCGGTAAACCGCTGTAGCAGCGTCGCCGAGAGCGCGATCCCGACGCTCCCGCCCAGCTGCCGCATCAGGTTGAACAGACCGGTTCCGTTGGGGATTCTCGACATCGGCAAATCGGCCAGCGCCAGGTTCGTCAGCGGTACGAAGATCAGGCCGAGCCCCACCCCGCGGAAAATCAGCGGCCAGAAGAAATCGCTCATGCCGCTCTCGGTCGTGAA
>WNGI01015948.1_pt1 | contig 13402 bp, 9 predicted proteins | sample 5400621 | NCBI WGS metagenome assembly WNGI01 (sample SAMN13153374, study PRJNA577476) | soil metagenome | isolation source: 20 cm soil or saprolite under Garry oak tree replicate 1 | place: USA:California | collected 2016-06-15
CTGGCTGTATTCCAAGCGAACCGGCACCGCTTGGCGAATCAATGTTTTTTGCTGCTGTCCTTGATCATCGACGCGTGGCTTGGGACTTTATACCTTGCATTTGTTGCGACCAATCCGCAGGTTGCGGAATTCGCCATCCGGCAGGCTTCCGTCGCCGGCGTGGTTTACCTCGCGACGTTAAATCTGCTGCGGATTTCGATTCGGCGGAGCCAGGAGGGGTGGCGCGGCGTTCTTCGCCATTCTCGAGTTTGGCTGCTCCTCGCGATCGGCATCGTTGTTCTTTGCCAGACAAAGGCGTTTTTGAGGGGCGCGCAGATGCCGCACGTGACAGGAGGCGCACCAAGCCCGATTTATGGGCCGGCGGTTAATCTTTACGCAGTCTTTTTTGTCCTCGCGTTCATTGCGCTGATTATCAGCTACTGGCGCGATCTGAGGAAGACGACGGGCGGCGAGCATGCGGAACTCGCATTCATCCTGATCGGCGCGGTTTCCGGGGTGGGCATCGCGCTGCTGCTAACATTCATTCTGGATGCTTTTATCGAGCAATCACGCTGGATGTGGTTCGCGCCGTTTCGGGTGGTTTTCATCAGCCTGGTAATCGCCTATGGCATCGCCACACGCAAGATTATGGAGGTCGGGGTCTTTCTCCGGCGTGCGATGTCTTACACGCTGCTGACTCTATATCTTCTGGCGATTTACGCATTGGTCTGGTGGCTGGTGGTGACGGCTCTGCGATCATCCTCGGATGCGCATTCGATTGCGCACGTGGCCGCAGCCATTGTCGTCGCCTTTGCTATGGCGCCGGCCCGGGGCGTCTCGCGCCGGTTGGCCGAGCGCCTCTTTATCAGCTCACACCATCTCGATTTTCGCGCCACCGTTAGCAAAGCAGCCGAAATCCTCTCGTCGGTCACCACGCTCCATGATTTGCTGCATCGCTTCGCCAATACTATCGCTGAAGCTGTCGGTACCGAGCGCGTGTTAATTCTGTTACATGGTCGCGAGGGCTACACCACTAGATATGCTCTCTCGCGCTCGAGCGAGGCCCAACCGGGTTATCAACTACCGCTGGATGGCCCGGTCGCCATTTACTTGACCGCGCATCGTGAGCCGGCGGTGGTGGACGAACTGCACCGAATTCGGCAAACCCCCGAAGTGCTTGGTCTCGTTAATCGTATGCGGGGGATGAAGATTGCCGTGGCCATGGGGATTTTCTCGCGAGAGCATCTTGCCGGCATCATGCTTCTGGGGCCGAGAACTTCCGGACGCATTTACGGCAGCGCCGAACAGAATGCATTGCAGGTGCTATGTGGTCAGCTGGCCGTCGCGATCGAAAATGCGCAGCTCTTTACCGAGGTGCAGAACGCGAAGATGTACAACGAAACGTTGCTGGAGAATCTCACCACTGGAGTTATCGCCGCTGGAATCGACCAGCGAATCACCGTTTTTAACAATGAGGCCGGGCAGATTACCAAAGTGGATGCCAAGGCCGTTCTCGATCACACAATCGACCGGCTCCCACTGCCGCTCTACAGCGCGCTGGGTGAGACTCTCCGAACCGGAGAAGGCCAGGAAAATAGCGAGCTCTTTTTAGATACAGGAGCGGATGGCGTGACGGTGCGCGCCAGCACTTCAATCTTTCACGGTCAAGATAAACAGGTGCTCGGCGCCCTCATGGTCTTGACGGATATCACCGCGTTGAAGCGACTCGAGCAACAAATCCGGCGAAGCGATCGTCTGGCCAGCCTTGGCACCCTCTCTGCCGGCATGGCCCACGAAATCAAAAATCCGCTCGTCTCGATCAAGACTTTCGCGCAACTATTGCCCGAACGTTATCAAGATTCGGATTTTCGCGAAACGTTCTCCAATCTGATCGGGCACGAAATCGATCGAATTGATTCGTTGGTCAATCAGCTGCTGCGTTTTGCCCGTCCCACCAAACCTCACCTCCAGCCGATGCATATCCACGAGATTCTGGAGAAGTCGCTCCTGCTCGTCGGCCATCGTTTGTATCAGAAAGATATCAAATTAACTCGTTCCTGGGAGGCGAATGTTGATACAATCCGGGCCGATGGCGATCAATTGGAGCAGGTTTTCCTCAACTTTTTTATCAATGCCATGGATGCGATGAAAAATGGCGGCGAGCTGAATATCAGCACGCAAATTCGCACGGATGAACAATGGATTTCGCCCCTGACGCAATCGAACGGGGAAGCGTACGAAATCATTCGCATTACGATTCGCGATAACGGGGACGGCATTAGCAGCGAGGATCTCCCCCACGTTTTTGATCCCTTTTTCACGACAAAAGACTACGGGACCGGTTTGGGCTTATCGGTGGTGCACGGAATTATTCAGGAGCATGGCGGTCAAATCGAGGTCGAGAGCGAAGTAAAGAAGGGCACGGCATTCCACATTTTGCTGCCTCTGGTTCGCTTCGACAGTAAAGTAGCCGCGGCATGATCCCTCCCCCGGTCTGCATCCTCTACACTCAAGATTCGGATCTCGTTAGGCGGATAAAAGCATTTGCGCGCGCGATCTCGCAGGTGCGACATGTCGACGATCCTGATCGGCTGGAGGCGGTCTTGCAGCAAATTGGGCCGGCCCTGCTCATCATCGACTTGCGGGCACGCGAAAGTCGCGAATTACTTGACCAAGTTCAAAAAGAATGGCCGCAAATCGTAATTACGGCCCTTGGCATTTTGCGTTCCGAGCCTTTGCGCGACGCCGAGCAATACGGTATTTACGCTGCCGAAGATCTTCAGCTCGATCGTCGACGCTTCCAGGCTCTGATTACGCGGGCCTTCGATTATTTAAGGGTACTCGAGGAAAACCGCGATCTGCGCGAGGAAACTGCGCTTGTGCCAACGTCCCGCTCGGCCCCGCGCACTCAGATTACGCCAGAGGGCTACAGCTCGCCTTCGCTGCCCATGCTTCGGTTTCCCCGCGTCTTTCGGCCCTTCGAAAACGTGGAGGCACTTCTGACAAACCTCGTCGAAGGGGTTGCCGATGCCGCCGGCGTGACACGCGTCGGCATTTTTTCGAGAAATCGTCCCAGTGATCAGTATCATCTTCGCGCCGGGCTGCGATGCCTACCCGAGACACATCAATTGGAATTCGCTGAACGCGATTCACTCGTGCGCTGGTTTGAACGCCATGCCCACCTGGTTAGCCGCTCCAATCTTGCTGAGACGCCCGATCGCACCCAACGCTCCGTTCTGCGTCGCGCCCTCGATAGCTTTGGCGCCGAAGTAATAGTGCCTTTGTACGGCCGAGGACGCATCCTCGGATGGCTTTTTTTTGGCCATCGCCTGACCGGCCAGCGCTTTGAACAGCGCGATCTCGAGGGATTGATGATCCTGGCGGAGCATGTCTCAACCGTTTTGGAAAACGCTCTGCTTTACGAGGAAGTCACATTACAGAAGACGCTGGCCGAAACACTTCTTAAAACGATTCCACCGGGGATCGTCGCAATTGATGAGAATGGAACTGTCCGATGGTTCAATCCGACCGCCGAGCAAATCCTCGGCCTCCCAATTGCCAAAGTCCTAAATAAACCGGTGGAGACAGTCGGTGTCACTCTCGCCGGTTTCTTGCGCGACACTCTCGACACGCAGGAAAACTTTCCGGCCCGCCAATGGGTCGATCCTAATACACGTCGATCGCTTTCTGTCGAAACACGTCGTCTTGCCGATCAGCGCATTCCCCTCGGAGCCGTCGCAGTGATTCAGGATCTAACCGCCGAGAAAAGCTTGCGCGAAAAGCAAGACCTACTTGATCGAGCCGCATTTTGGACCGATCTCGCCGCCGGTATGTCCCATGAGATCCGCAATCCACTCGTCGCCATCAAGACTTTTGCCCAATTGTTGCCGGAAAGATTTGAAGACGCCGATTTTCGTCAGGAATTCACCCAAATTGTCGTGAAAGAAATCGACCGCCTCGACAGCATCATCACCCAGATCAACAATTTCGCGCATCCGCCGGAACTGGAGTTTAAGCCGATCGATGTCCGTGCTTCGGTGAAGAAAGCACTCGAAATCGCGCGCAGCCGATTTGAGGTAAACGGTAATCTGGCCGTGGAAACATCGCTACCAAATGATTTGCCAAAGGTGTTCGGGGATGAAACCGCACTGACCGAAGCGTTCGCGCATCTGGTCGCCAACGCGGCCGAAGCACTTTCCGGTCTGGAGAAGCCACGAATCACTCTCAGCGCAAAACCAGTCCGGGAAGGAAACCAGGCCAGTGCAGTGGTTGTGACGGTGCGTGACAACGGCAAAGGAATCTCACCAGAACTAAAGGACAAAATCTTCTCCCCCTTTTGCACGACGAAGCCGCGCGGCATGGGGCTCGGACTCCCTATCGTAAAACGCATCGTTTTCGACCATAATGGCCGCCTCGATATCGACTCGAGTTCAAAAGGCACGCTTGTCAGCGTGATGCTGCCGACCAGTTCCAACGGGCACTGACCGGAACGTCGAAGCGCTGAAGCTCGGACAAAATATCAGATTTTCGATTCGGAATTTCGGATTAAACTCCGTCTAGCGTCAGGCTACGCTTGCCGAAGATGATCGCTGAAAATCAACAATTGAAAATCGTATGATCGTAACCACCGCTCAATTATACAAAGTCGCCTACGAAAAGTTCGCGATCGGCGCCTATAACATTAACAACATGGAACAACTGTTGGGTCTGTTTCGCGGAAATGTGCAGAGTCGCGCGCCCTTCATCATCCAATTATCCAAGGGGGCCCGGCAGTATGCCGATAAACGGATGCTGGAGGCGATGATTCGGACGGCTCAAGGAATATTTCCCGAGGCCATCTTTGCCGTTCATCTCGATCACGGCGACGAGGAAACTTGCTACGATTGCATCGAATCGGGCTTCTACAGCTCGGTCATGATCGATGCCAGCCATGAACCTTTCGAGAAGAACGTTGAAATCACCAAGCGCGTCGTCGATCGCGCGCATGCCAGAGGTATCAGTGTCGAAGCCGAGCTCGGCATGCTTGGCGGGGTCGAGGAAGATATTAAAGTTGACGAAGGCCATGCTAGCCTAACGAATCCGCTCGAGGTGGTTGAATTCATTAAACAAACAAAGTGCGATTCGCTCGCCGCCGCCATCGGCACCAGCCACGGTGCCTACAAGTTCAAAGGCCAGCAATCGTTGCACTTTGACGTGATCGAGCAGATTCGCGAAAATGTAAAGAAAGCCGGCTTCCCCCCTACTCCAATTGTCATGCATGGTTCGTCCAGCGTGCCGAAATCGGAAGTGGAACGAATTAACGCGGCCGGCGGCAAACTCGATCCCTCCGCTCGGGGCGTTAACGAGGACGAATATCTGCCCGCCGCCAAACTGGGCGTGACCAAAGTTAATATCGACACCGACGGTCGCCTTGTCTGGACTCGCGTCCACCGGGAGTATTTTCGGGATCATCCCGAGGTCTTTGATTTCCGGCCGCCGGGAAAGGTCTTCGTGCAGGAGTACGCGAACTTCATCGCGCAAAAAAACGAAAAACTCGGCTCAGCCGGCCAATTGGAGGCGGTGCGGGCGAGCGTAAAAAAATAACGCAAGTCTGCGGCTTGCCAAGCGAATGAGGGCCAAGCTGAGCCAGCCTAACGACAATAGCCCGGCAGGATCTGCGCCCTGACCGCTTCGCGATTGACATGCTCTGGCCGGAAGGGTTGTTTTGAAATCGGTGACGTTCACGCTGCAAGAACTCGCGGCCATGTGTGGCGGTGAGCTATCGGGGGATCCGGCAAAGGAAATTAAAGGTGCCGCTTCCCTCGCGGAGGCCGTGGCCGGCGAGGTCACATTCTTCGCCGATCCACGTTATGCTGCCCTTCTCAGGAAAACGCAGGCCTCGGCCGTTTTTGTTTCGTTTGATTTTTCCGAACCAATCAGCCCGGCACAAATTCGCGTAGAAAATCCAGCGAAAGCTTTCGAGCAAGTCGCGTTGAAATTTGCGCCGAAGCCGATTTCCTTCATCCCGGGCGTTCACTCCACCGCCATCATCGACCCCAGTGCCAAGCTCGGGGTGCGTGTTTCCATTCAACCTTATGCCGTGATCGAGGCTGGAACTGTCATCGGCGATGACACAGTGATCGGAGCCGGGACCTATGTGGGGCACGACACAACTATCGGCGATCAAACCACAGTCTACGCAAACGTGACCATTCGGGAGCGAACGCGTATTGGTTCCCGTGTAATCATCCATGGTGGCGCAGTCATCGGAGCTGATGGATTTGGATTCGAAGTGATTGGACGGCGCTTCGCTAAGGTTCCCCAGATCGGCATTGTGCAGATCGACGATGATGTCGAGATCGGCGCCAACACGACGATTGATCGCGCACGCTTTGGCCGCACCTGGATTCAAGAAGGGGTCAAGATCGACAATCTTGTGCAGGTCGCCCACAACGTCGTGATCGGCAAAAATTCCGTCATTGTGGCACAAGTCGGCATCTCGGGTAGCACGCGCGTCGGCGAGCGCGTCACCATGGCGGGCCAGGTCGGCATTGTTGGTCACGTCGAAATCGGCGACGGAACGGTAATCGCAGCGCAAAGCGGCGTCTCCAAGGACATCCGCGGAGGCGTCTGGTTTGGCTATCCGGCCGTGCCGATCGCCGAAGCGAAACAGCAGATCGCCTGGGTTCACCGGCTGGGAAAACTAATCGCGCGCGTCAAAGCGCTCGAGAAAAGGCTGGGATTGTAAGCCGAATTGCTCCGGGAGGCCGACCCAGCCGCGTGAGCTCAATGCTCAGCCGTAGCGGCTTTGGTTTTTACGCCTCACCTTCGGCGCTTTGAATTCAAGCGGAAGTCAGCGCACGGATCGACGCTAAAACGCTTTGCTAGCTGATTCGCCTCTCTCTTTCTCGAAAAGATATGTTTGGCGTTGATACGGAGCGCTGTAGGCGCGGCATGTTTAAAAGGAAACCGAGCGACAAAGCCAGTAGCCCCATTGGGCGACAATTTTCTCTGGCGAGCGCTGAATATCCCCTCAACGTAATCCTCTCCCCAAAATCGGAGAGAGGGAAGTCAAAATTACTAATAACGCAGCTTGGGGAAGCCCTGCTTTGGGGTGTTTTTGGCAGGCGCAGTTTCTAAGCCAATCGCGCCGGCGCGCGGGGTTGGCAAGCTTAGTGCTTATTGATAATATGGAGATTATACACCAATGAAGCTCTCAACCCGCGAGTGTTCCCAGTTCCTGATCATTGATGATGATCCCGGTATCACACGCTTTCTCGTGACTTATCTCCGCCAAAAAGGCCATACCTGCGAAGCGCTGACCGAAGGTTTCCAGACAGCCATCTGGCTCGCTCACCATGACTGCGAAGTGGTGATTGTCGATCTTAAGATGCCCAAGGTGGACGGTATTTCTCTCATCTCTTTTATTCGCGAAATCAATCCAACTCTGCCCATCATCGCTTTTACCGGCATGGGCTATGACGAGGAAAAAATGCACGCGGCACTGCGCGCCGGTGCTAACGGTTACGTCAGCAAGAATCTTCCGGTCGAGCAGCTCTATTGCGTCCTGTCACGCGTCCTTACTACTTGCCAGGAGCGCGCCCGCCGACGCCCCTCGTCCAGACCGCAGCCTGCTTTGCTCGGCGCGGCCTGAAAAGAGGTCCTAGCGCCCTTTGCGTGTATCTGCCTCTTCCAGAATCTCGCGCAATATTTCGGGGGAAATCGATTCCGCACCGAAAGCGTTGGCAGTTTGTTGCTCTAGATAATCGGAGGTAGCCACGATCAAATCGAAGCGCGTCGCATATTTGCTGGCCAGCCTCTCGATAATGGAATCGGCCGTTTGGCCCCGGCGTGAATAAAAAATTTGGACGTCGTGTGGATCTGATGTCGCGCTAATCTGCGTGCCTTTTCCGTCGAATACCACAACCACGCGCACACCCGTCCAGTCTTGATACCCACGCAGTTGTTTGACCAGCGACTCCCGCGCCAGCGAAGGACGTTGCGCGTGAAGCTTGCGCAAATCCGGCCAAGCGAAAATGACACTATGGCCGTCGACAATCAAAAACCGCCTGCGGCGCGACATGTGTGTCAGCCCATCGCCGCGTCCAGCTTGAGAGGGGCGATCCAACCGCTTACTCCGCCGCGGCCGCGGCGGCAGCTGCCTGTTTTTTCGGTTTCGGCTTGGAAGTTTCTCGTCGCGCACTTTTAAGCGAAGCCTTTTTGCGTTCAAGATATGCTCTGCGCCGCTTTCGCTTAGCTCTTACGCGATGCTGTTGTCCCATATTACGTCTATAGGTTGAAATAATCGGACACGCAACGCCGGAAGTCGTCAGCTCGAGGGAATCTAGGGGATGTCCCAGAGGGCTAACATTCCGGCTGACCGGTAGGGTAGTCCGCATCTTATGGGGGAGATCCTTCGCTGCCCAGCATCACCCCCGGCGCCAGGTGGAAAACGACCGCTAATTCCATGGTTCATTCCTGCCATAGTGCAAATCCGATTGCATTTTGCGGCTCTTCTCGTTTACAACATCATCGCGCATGTCGCTTACCATGCCTATGGCCATTACTGCTACTCCAAGAACTCTAATCGGACTCTCTATTGCCCTATTGGCCGCGGCCGGAATTTTTGGAGCTCTCAACACCCATAAGGTCAAGTCGTTGCGCGCAACTCTCGTGGACACTAACGCCGCGCGGGATGCTGCTGAGCGCCGTCGGCTCGACGAACAGAAGACTCGTGACGCCGCTGTGACCGCAGCTAAGGCGAAGGCAAGCGAAAACGAGAGCAAAATCGCCAAGTCCGAAGCGGACCTTGTGCAATTGCAGACAGAAAAGGCCGACCTCCAGACAAAGCTCCAGGCAACGCAGGTTCAGATCGCGTCATTGCAAAGGCAAATCGAAGAAACTGGAGCCAAGCCTTCGGAGAATCCCGGTGCCCCCTCAGGGCCGGAACTCCAAGCGCAGCTCGACGACGCCAGGCGACAGCTTGAAAGCGCCGAACGCGAGAACACTTTCTTGTCTGAAAAAATTCGGACTGCGCAGGAGCGTGTAGGCCCGCTGGTAACGGAGAGAAAGCAGCGAAGAGACGCGGGGGTGGGAAAGGCCGGCGTGCGCGGGACTGTTCTGGCCGTTAACCAGGCTTACAATTTTGTCGTTTTGAATCTAGGGGGGCGACAGGGAGTGGAACCGAATGCGGAGATGCTTGTTTTGCGCGATGGCACGCTCATCGCAAAAATCCGCATTTCTTCCGTTGAACCTACCACCGCTATCGGTGATATTATTAGCAGCAGCTTGGAGCGAGGTGTCCAAGTCCAACCTGGAGATATTGTGATTTATGGTGGTACTGGTTCGTAAAATTCAAAAAGGCATCGCAGGCGCCATGTTGCTGAGCGCGACGGCAGCTTTCGTGTCGTGCGCGTCGCAGAAACAAGTGGCAGTGGTGGACGACCCCGACAGTAAACATGAGTCCATGGTTCCCTGGAACAAACAGGAAAAATGGGAAACTCAGGGGCAGTTCGCCGGCATGACAGACCGACGCTAAAGTAAAAGCGTAGGAGCGGCTTCAAGCCGCTTTAAATAGAAAGAAACGCGGCTGGAGGCTGCGTCTCCTAGATCCAGAATCCCGGGGGTATGGTGGCGTTCTTCGGCACCACCACGATGCCATCGCGGATAAAGTAATTGCCTCCATCAAAGTCCGCCGGTTTGCCTTCCGGAGTAATTACAACTCCATCGGCAATGCGCGCGTTCTTATCGATGATGGCCCGGTCTATGACGCAGTTCCGCCCGATCCCTATTCGCGGACGGTCCGAATCTCCGTCTTGCTCGAGCTCGAAGTAATCCGCCCCCATAATGATACTGTTACGGATGGTGGCGCCGCTCTGAATGATGCTACGGATACCGATGACGGAGCGCTCAAGGTGAGCGTCCGAAATAATACAGCCGTCCGAGATAATCGCTTGCCGCAGGGCTGCACCATTGACTTTGCTACCGGGTAAAAACCGTGGGTGAGTATAAATTGGCGCTTCCGTATCGAAGAAACTGTATTCGGGGACAAGTTCAGTCAGATCGAGATTCGCTTCATAAAAAGCCCGAATTGTTCCGATGTCCTCCCAATAACCTTTGAAAATGAATGCACTCACATGCCGATCCTTAATCGACTGCGGAATGATATGCTTTCCGAAATCGGCCAAATCGTTGTTCAGGCATTGCACCAGGACGTCGCGATTGAAAACGTAGATTCCCATTGAGGCCTGAAACAGTTCCTCGCTTTCGCCCGAACCAATCGCGGCCAGCAGTTCCCGACTGATCTTCATCTCGTGCAGCACAGCTTCATCTTTCGGCTTCTCGACAAAGCGCGTAATGCGCCGATCCACTCCGCATTGCATGATCCCGAATTCGGAAACCTGTTGCCGCTGGACCGGTTTGGTCGCCAAGGTGATTTCGGCGCCGGAGCGGATGTGCTGATGCAGCAGCACCCGAAAATCCATCCGATAAAGTTGATCCCCGCTCAGAATTAAAAAGTAATCGTAGGGACGCTCGAGAAAATAGCGCATGTTCTGCCGCACCGCGTCGGCGGTGCCTTGGTACCATTGCGCGCCTTCAGGTGTTTGTTGCGCGGCCAAAATGTCAATGAAGCTGCGCGAAAAATTGTCGAACTTGTAACTCGCCTGAATATGCCGATGCAGCGACATAGTGTTAAATTGCGTCAGCACGTAAATCGAGCGCAGCCCGGAGTTCAGACAGTTGCTAATTGGGATATCAACCAGCCGATATTTACCGCCAAGTGGCACCGCCGGCTTGGCCCGATCTTTGGTCAACGGGAAAAGACGCGTGCCAGCGCCGCCGCCCATGACGATCGCCAGCGTCCGTTGCGTTGTGCCGGGCGGAAGCGCAGGGGTCGGTATTGCCGGAAAGGGGTCGTTGGCGAGTGATTCGCGACCGGTGCGATTTTTCTTTTCCACGACTGTAATAACTCAGCGTCTAGCGTTCCGAGCAAATTTTTTGGTTTAGATTTATAAAGGCGTTCACCGCAAGGAGGGGTGTCCGCGGTCCGAATACATTCTGACAGGGGCGACCGATCCTTATTGTCATCCCGCCTCGGGATCGCGACTGGGCGGAGCGCTGATCTCACAATCGAAGCGAATGTCACTCTGGCTGAAATAGCGTGTTCAACTCGGCTTTTGAGAGATCCTTCACTCCGTTCAGGATGACACCGCGCCGATGCATCGCGTTTGACTATACCCTCAGCATGCGATCGCCCGGGATCGCCACTGGGAGGAAGGCCAGACTATCGCAGTTTAGTCCTAGCGCGTTCAGGTAATGAAGCCGCGCTGAGCCTGTTGCTCCAAGGTCGCGGAAACGCTAGTATTGTATTTACTTCGATTTCCAAAATGTGCGGGATTGTCGGTTACGTCGGACGTTCTGAAGCAGCACCCATTTTACTTGATGGGCTGCGCCGCCTCGAATATCGGGGATACGACTCTGCCGGAGTAGCTATTGTCAACGGCGATCACGTCCAAACGCGCAAGTGCGCGGGTCGTATCGAAGCACTGGCGAAACTGATGTCGGAAAACCCACCCTCCGGCTCTTTCGGCATCAGCCATACCCGTTGGGCTACGCACGGAAAGGTCAACGACGAAAACGCGCACCCCCATTTCGACGCCACCGGCAAGATCGCGCTCGTTCATAATGGCGTAATCGAAAATTACCAGGCGCTCAAGGAGCAGCTTCTTCGCGATGGCGATCATGAATTTACAACCGAGACCGATACGGAAGTTCTGGCGCACCTTATTGGTAGCATTTATCAGCAGCTCGACGGAAAGGATTCCAAGGCTCGCCTTGTCAACGCCGTCCGCGCGGCTTTGAAACAAGTGATCGGCACTTACGGTATCGCGCTGGTCCATGCGGATATTCCCAATTTTATTGTGGGTGCACGCCGCGGCAGCCCGCTCGTGCTCGGCGTCGGTAAGGACGAAAACTTCCTGGCCAGCGATGTGAGTGCGATCGTCGCGCACACGCGCGACGCGGTTTATCTGAACGATTTCGATGTCGTCGCGGTCGAGCAAGACAAATTCGAGATTAGCTCTCTTGCGGGCGAGAGCGGTAATTATCAAGTCAGCAAGGTCGAATTCTCCGCTGAGGAGATCAAAAAAGGCGACTACCCGCACTACATGCTCAAGGAAATCTTTGAGCAAGCGGACTCAGTTCGCGACGCCATGCGTGGGCGCCTTAGCTTGGAAGAATGCACAGCCAAGCTTGGCGGCCTCAACATGACGGCGGCGGAATTGCGCGACGTCGGGCGAATCGTTTTAACGGGCTGCGGGACCGCGCTTCACGCAGCGATGGTCGGAGAATATTTGATCGAACAGCTGGCGACCATTCCGACGGAAGTCGAATATGCGAGTGAGTTCCGGCATCGCAACACGCCGATGACATCGGACACACTTGTGTTCGCGATCAGCCAGAGCGGCGAAACCGCCGACACTTTGGGCGCGCTGCGGGAAAGCCGACGCAAGGGTTACCGCACTCTCGGCATTTGTAACAACGTGGCCAGCACCATCGCACGCGAGAGCGATGGCGGCGTTTACATGCACGCTGGTCCGGAAATCGGTGTCGCCGCCACGAAGTCGTTCACGTCGCAGCTTGTCATCCTTACTCTGATCGGCTTGCTCCTGGGGCGGATGCGGCATCTTTCCACTGCACAAGGCAGTCACATGATCGAAGCGCTCGAGATGTTACCGGGACAAATAGAGGACGTCTTAAAGCTAAGTGATCACATCAGAGCGATCGCAAAAAAGTATGTTGATGTAAGCGGCATGCTCTTTTTGGGCCGGCAATTTAATTTCCCGATCGCACTCGAAGGCGCGCTCAAGATGAAGGAAATCACTTACCTCTACGCCGAAGGCCATCCGAGCGCCGAACTTAAGCATGGAATTATCGCGCTGGTTCGCCCCGAGCTTCCGTCAATTTTCATTGCCCCGGATGACGCCGTTTTTTCGAAAAACTTGAACAACATCGAGCAGGTTAAGGCGCGCAAAGGTCCGCTCATCGTTATCACAAGCGGGAATGGGCCTAAACAACTGAAAGGCATTGCCAACGAGATCATCGCCATACCTGAAGTGCCAGATTGTGTGAGCCCAATTCTCACGGCGATCCCGCTTCAGCTGCTCGCTTACCATCTCGCTGTCGAGCTGGGCCGCGATGTCGATAAACCACGCAATCTGGCCAAGAGCGTGACCGTCGAGTAGGCGCTAGCGGCTCCGTCTCCTTTCCTTCGATGGGCCGTCTTTGCCGGATCCGGTGCGTACTCGTTTGGACGGATAAGCGACTCGCGTCTCGTTTTTCCCACGCCCTTTTTAGAGTAATGGACAAACAGAACCACTGGCTGTCTACGGTGGCGTAGGCAATTGGGTAAGGGCGTTTTGCTTGATAATGTTAACGTCTCCAG
>WNGI01014362.1_pt1 | contig 13400 bp, 10 predicted proteins | sample 5400621 | NCBI WGS metagenome assembly WNGI01 (sample SAMN13153374, study PRJNA577476) | soil metagenome | isolation source: 20 cm soil or saprolite under Garry oak tree replicate 1 | place: USA:California | collected 2016-06-15
CTCGCGGTAGGGACGTTCCACGCCCTGTTCCTCGTGGCGGGAGCGATGGGGATGCTCGGGGGCCTCGGCGTGATCGCCGGGGCACGGTTGCACGCTCGGGAGCGAGCGGGCACCGGCCCCCCCGCCAGCGCCTAACGTTCAAGCGGTAGGCGGCAGTGGATGCATCCGCAACGCCGTCGCCGGCATGGTGCCGCGCACCAGCCCGCGCAGCCGCGCGGGGGTCGCGGCAGCAAGGCGCTCGCGCACCTCGGGGTCGACCGTTCCGGGAGCCAGGCGCTCGGCAAGATCCAAGGCCGGGAACACCAAAGGACTCGTCTCGGTCCGGGCCACCAGCCCGTCGAACGCGCGCCATGCATCGGGACACCGCTTGAAGTCTCGCTGCATGACGAGGACCAGCTCCACGAGGCGAATCAGCATGATGGCCCCAAAGCGAGAGGAGGTCCGCGTCGCCAGGTACGCCAACAGGAGTGGCTGCGGCAGGACATGCACCGATGGGCCGAGATCGGCCGCCACTTCCCATTCCGACGAGTCAGGAGTGCCGAGGCTGGGGCGCGCGCCCTTGGCCGGAGGACCATCGAGCGTGCAGTGCAGGTGGACCGAGCAGGGATCATCGGCATGTGCGAAGTCCAGGGAGCGCGCCACTGCGGGCTCGTCTGGGCGGCTCCAACGCCCCGCCGCATCGACGTATCCTGCGTCCCACAGCGCGCCGCCCGCGGCCTCCTGGTCGTCCGGGCGCACGAGCAGGTCGATGTCCGCCGAGGTGCGCGTGCCCGGGTCTGGAAAATAGCGGAGTCGCGTGCGTGCGCTTCGCAGCACGCACACGCCGATCCCCCGGGCTGCGAGCCGTGCGGAGACGGCATCGAGGGTCCCGCGCATGCGCCTGGCGCGGCGCCGCCCATGATCCAGTGCGGTCGCGAACCGCTCCGCGATCTCGTCATCGGCCGCGACCGCACCCGTCTCACACCAGTAGCCGATCAGGGGTCCCATCCCGCCGGCGAACGCCGCGACGCCGAGCGCACGCGCAGTGAGGGCCACCGTGTGCCGGAGCGGAACGCCTCGAGCCGAGCCCGTAAGGACCCCGCACGTCACGCGCGCCAGCTCGCGTTGAGCGGCGCGAAAGGAAACGACGGAGACATCGGGCCAGAGGTCCCGAGCGTCGCGCGTCGTCACGAAGCGCGCCAAGCGCGCGTCGAGGTCTCGCTGCCGTTCCATGCAGCGCAAGCTACCGAAAGGCCCCGGGCCCCGCTAAACTGAGTTCCCATGAGTCAGCCGATCTCGTTCGATCGACCCGGGGACCCCATCTATCACACGATCGTGCTTCGTCACGTCGTCGAGCTCCCGGTGCTCGGCGTGACCGTGCGGTACGAGTCGAACAGCGCAGCAGCGCTCCAGGCGGTGGAACAGGCGTTCGGCGTCTGGCGCGGGCTCCTGCAAGACCCGGAATTGATCGACGCGGGCCAGGTGCGGGTCAGGCTGATCGTGCACGAGGGTGCCGAAGGTGAGATGCCGCACGCCCCCGTCACGTGGCGGCTCCCGGATCCCCATCGTCTGCTCATCCACACGCCGGGAAGCGTCGGTCTCATGGATATGCGCGCGCGAGACGCGGTCGTCTACACCACGCCCGCCCTGCTCGCGGACCGCGCGCATTTCGAATACGCCGTGCTCCACACCATGACCATCCCGCTGGTGGACACCTACGATCGCTACCCCGTTCATGCCGCTGTCATCGCGCGGGGGTCGGTCGGGCTGCTGTTGGCCGGACCGGCAGGAACGGGCAAGAGCACGATTGCCTATGAGGCGCACCGCCACGGCTTGCGGGTCCTGTCGGACGACGTCTCGCACATCCAGCTGCGCCCCATTTTCCGGGTGTGGGGGGAGTTGCCCGGGCAAGTGTACCTCATGCCGAGAGCGCGCGCGCGCTTTCCGGAGCTTGCAGGCCGCGTCCCAACGCTGGTCGCGAACGGTGTCGAGAAGGACTTTGTGCAATTCCCCTATGCCTGGTCGGGTCCCGGGGGCGGCGCGCCCATGGCGTCACACGTTGGCGTATGCCTCCTCGAGCGCAACGGCGGTCGCGCGTCCCTCGCTCCGGCGGCGTCCCACGAGATCGAGGCCTTCTTGAGTGAGGGTGTTGGCATCGCCCGCGTCATGTTTGGCGACGGGATGGAGGAAGCGATCGCGCGCGTCGCCGCGGGCGGCGGGTGGCGGCTGTCGCTGTCGGACGATCCCGCGGACGCCATCCCCTTCCTCGACGCGATCTTCACGGCGCTGGAGCAGCGCGACTGAAGTGGCGGTCCTCCCCTGGCGCGGGGCCAAGCGTCTCGGCTACGTCGAATACCTGGTCCACGGGGACGGCTACTACACGACGATCCTCATCGTCCTGGAGATGTTGCGGCGACGCCTGGCCGATCACGGCCTGACGGTGGACCGCTATGACATCGAGGTGACGATCCGCGACGCCGCGGGCGGCATGCTTCGCGAAGTCGTTCGACAATACGCGGGGACGGCTGCGTTTGCGAGACTCACGTCCACGGACTTCCTGCCATCCGACTGCACCGTCACGGGTTCGATGGAATTCCTCATCCGCTGCTCGGATCAGAGCGGACGGTCTCTCGACCAAGTGCTGCTCGACGCGCACGTCTCGCCGGACGCCTTTCTGCTCTGGACCGACGAACGCCGGACCTGCACCTGCACGCACGCCAACATGGCTACCGGGCGCGCACCGCTGCCCTGGCGCGCATGGCGCCGGATCGAATGGAAGGCCCGCGAGCTGACCCATCGCAATCACACTTATGCGGGGGCGATCGCGGTGTTCGAGGACAACCGGTCGACGAGTGCACTGGTGCTCCAGAGCTATGACAGCCCGTGGCGCGACATCCCCATCGAGCTGCGCAACGCCGCCGGCGAGGCACTGCGCACGCGGCTCCCAGGCCTCGGGCGACATCAGGTGTCCGAGGTCGCGATCGGCGATGCATTCCCTGCTGCGCGCGCCTTCCTGAACGGCGCCCCCGGCAACATCCTGGTCAAATCCTACCCCGACGACCTGCGACGCTACCGGTTTCTCGTGAAGACCACCGACCGGCGTACGGGGGCCTTCTCTCTCGATCACTCGTACTACATGTCGAAGCTGGCGCGGCGCACCTACCCGGCCGTCGACCAGGAGCGCCTCGGCAAGGGCTTCATGTTCCCCCATTCGCTGCTCCTCACCGACAACCTGACGACCTCGGTGATCGTGTTCAATACGGAGCTCGAGGACAGGGCGAAGACGCTGGGGCTACTCGTCTACGACGCTCAGGGAGCCGAGGTTCTCCACGAGCACCACGCCGCCCGCGTTCCCGCACGCGGCTTCGTCCACCTCGACTTCCGCAGGTACGTCGCCCTGAAGGCGGGTCAGACGTTCGAGGGGCATTTCGAGCTCTACTACGCCGAGCCCTGCACGGGTGAGGGCCGGTTCGCGACCGGTCTCCACGGTCAAGTGCTCTACGACGGACCCAACGCGCGGGAGTCGACGCAGGTGGGGGCCGACGTGCCCTGGCATTCGCCGCGCGGGTTCGTGCGGCCGGACTGGGTTCTCAATTACCAGACGGTGTTCATGGTGCTCCCCTACTTCTGCACAGAATCACTCGAGACCTACATCAATTTCGCGAACGTGTCGCACGCGTGGGACTACCGTGACGCTGCCGCGTTCAGGTGTGAGCTGGTGGATCAAGACGGGTGCGTGGTGGACCGCCAGGACATCGAGCTCGCTCCCAACGCGCAGGTGCATCAATCGCTGCGAGCTTTGTTCCGCCGTCAGCCACAGGGGGGAGTGGGGCTCGTGTTCGTGACGGCGAGAGACCCGGATCGCAGCTGGGTGCCGCTCCACTATTTCATCGAGTGCGCTCCGGCAGGCGTTACCACGAGCGATCACGGGCAGGGGCTGTACGCCTACCACCTGATGGGGCAATAGCCTTGCGATGATGGAACCGCCGGCAGACGGAGGCTCGACACGCGCGCAGCATATCGCGTTCGTGGTGGCCGTGAGCCTCGTCGTCCGTCTCTACCTGATCTATCGGTATCCCATCATTTTCGGCAACGACACGATCGCGCGGCTGGCGAAGGCCAATCACATCGTGCTGTCCCACAACCTCCCCCTGTTGCAGGCGGCAATCCATTTCCTCGCACCGATCTCGCGCGGGCCCCTCTTGGTTCGGTGGTTCATGGCCGTGGTGGGGTCGGTGGCGGGCGCAGGATTCTACCTTCTGCTCTCGGACCTGGTGGTGCCGAGCGTGGCGCTCGACGGGTCGCTCCTCTTCGCGACCAGCCCTTTCATCCTGGCCAACTCGGTCGTGCCATATCAGGAAATCCTGATGCTGGCGGGCCTCGTCTTCGCGTTTCACTTCGCCTTCACCGAGCGATGGGCCCTCGCGAGTCTCAGCCTGGGAGTCGCCTGTCTCACCCGCTATGAGGCGTGGCTCGCCTGCCCTGTCCTTGCCGGCGCTTACGCATGGAAGCGTGGCGCGGGGCCACGGTCCGCGCTCGTCGGGCTGGCACTGTTCGGCTGGGCGCCGCTCGGCTGGATCGCCTACAATCGCGGGATCACGCCGACCGGGAGCTATGCCATCGAGTGGTCGTCGAACCCTGAACGCCTGTTGCGCTGGGCGCACCTAGGGGCAGTCACGCTCCGCTACGCGGGCCTCCCGACGCTCGCACTGGCTGTCGGGGGGATGGTGGTGTTCTGGAAGAGGCGGTTGTTCACGAGACCGGCGTATCGGATGCTCACCGCGTATCTGGTCCTGTTCCTCGTCGCGATACTGTTCTCGGCAATGGGATACGGGCAGAATCCGGAGCGCACGGTGACGGAGCGCGAGGCACATATTCCCTTGGTGGCGGTCACGCTGCTAGCAGCTCTCGGACTCTCCGCGTTACCCCGGCTTCGGCACGGCGTTGCAGCGTTGGGGGCAATCGTGGGTCTGGTGATGGCCGATCGTTACGTGCGGCACCAGACGTCGGAGCCGCATCTCGCCTTGAGCTATCGGGTCGCACGGTACTTGGACCGCGAAGTGCCAGCAGGCGCCACCGTTGTAGTGCTCGCCCGGGGCAGGGGGCCCGACGCCGAGCCGTCTCTCGCCCGATTGGAGCAACTGCGCGGCGCCGCCGCCGTCCGCCGCAGGGTGCAGGTGCTGCAGGATCTGGACATGGCGAAGCCGGCCGATTACGAGCGCATTCTTGTGCACTCCCGGCTCGGCGAGGACCGCCTGCAGAGCTACGCGACGCTGGCGCTGGGCCGGTACGCAGATAGCGCCACGACGAGTACCTCCGACAGTACCGTCCTCTTCCGCCACCCCCAATGGATCGTACTCTGGAATAATTTCGTGCCGACCAACGCCCTGGAGACAAGGCTCCAGGCCGAGGCGGTCGTGGCCCAGCCCGTCCAAGTCTTCCAGCAGGACAGCGTGTCGGTGCAGCTGTACTCGCTGAGCAAGTGACCATGAGCCGAGTCCGTCGCTTCGTGCGCTATCTACCTGCCTTGGTCTTGGGACGGCCGCTCCGTGGCGTCGAGCGGTACCGGCCATTCTTCATCGTCGGATCAGGGCGGTGCGGTACCACGCTGTTGCGCGCGATGCTGGAAGCACACCACGACGTGCACATCCCCCCCGAGAACGACCTGCGCGCGGCGATCCGAGCCTGGCGCACGTATTCGCGGCTGCCCTGGAACGCGGTCTTGCGGCTCGTCTTGGGGCGCTTCGAGTTCCATCCCCAGTGGGAGCGGTGGGAGCTCTCCCTGGGCTCGTTGTTCCAGGATCTCGATCGCCGCTCAGGTCGCGCTCGTACCCTCGCGACCGTGCTCGACGCCCTGTACCGCGCCCACTTGCACCGTCACAAACCCTCTGCGCTGCGATGGGGTGACAAGACGCCGTCGAACGTATACGCACTCGCCAGCCTCCGGGCAGTGTTCCCTGACTTGCGCGTCGTGCAAATGGTGCGGGACGGACGCGACGTGGTGGGCTCCTGCCTGCGCATCTACGACGACGGCTTGACGAGCGCCGCCGAGAAATGGGTGCGCGCCGTTCACACCGGGCAGCGCTTCGGTGCCCGACACCCGGGGCAGTACCTCGAGGTCCGATGCTCCACTACCACGAGCTTGGCCTTAAGCTGGGTGACGTGGAACGCATCCCGCACATGCAAGGCGTCAGGCAGCCCATTCATGGGGCGGCGGTGGGTCGCTGGCGGACGCAGTTCACCCCGGACGAGATCCGTACGTTGGATCGGTTGCTCGGCCCCACGCTGGCAGACCTCGGGTACGACGGATGACGCCACGGACAGACCCTTCTCACGTGGAACGCTCCGTTCACCGGGCGGCTGCTCATCACGACCGTACGCCGCCGCGCGCCGACCACGGGCCCGCGGAGCGGCCGGACGTCGTCAGCGCTCGCCTCGCGCAGTTCGCTGTAACGCGCGACGCGCGAGTCCTGTGGCCGGACGTTTCGGCGTCGGCGTTTCGAGCGGCCCAGGCGGAGATCGGGCGCGTCATTGTCGCAGCGCTGAGCGACTCAGTCGCCCCGGTCGCGCTCCAGGTGCCGCCGGGTGCGAACGCTCGCGCGATCGGCGTCGCTGCCTACGCGGGCGCGGTGGGTGCCTTGCTCGGGTATTGGTGCGAGACAGGCCGCGTCGTCGCCGAGCCCACCGCCGCCCGTGTGCTTGCCATCCACCTGGACGACGGCCGACGCCGGGCGACCCGCCTGCGCAGCGGATTCGAGAGCGCGCTCATCGCGTTTGCCGACCAGGGTGTCGAGGTCTGCGTCCTTAAGGGCATGCACACCGGGCATCGCTATTTCCCCGAGCCCGGTACCCGGACCGCGAGCGATGTTGACATCCTCGTGCGCCCAGGCGAATGGGATACGGCGCGCGCGGTGCTCCGCCAACTCGGCTTCATCGAATCCAACCTCGGCCCGGGAGGCATCCAGGGCATGAGCGACAGCGTGACGGCGAACGCCCCGACCGCTGTCCCCTCGGTGCGCATCGTCGATCGAACGCACCCAGACCAACCCTGGTCCGTCGACCTGCACCGGTCCCTCAGTTGCACACCGTTCGCGGGGCTCACCGCAACGCTCGGGACTCTCGATCTCGCCACCGCGGAGGTTTGGCACGAGTTTTCTCGCCCCGTGCGGGTCCTCCCCCAACCCCTGCTACTCGCCTACCTGGCCCTGCACGCGTCCGGCCACTTCTACACCATGAAGCAGGCGTGGCTGGTCGAACTTGTCCTGGTGGCCCGCCGCGACTTCGCAGGCCGGGCGGAGCGCTGGCAGGCCCTCGATGAGCTCGTGAGCCGCGCGGGCGTCGGGCGATTCGTGTTTCCGGCGCTCGAGCTCGCCGAGCGACTCGTTCCCGGGACAATCGACGCGGGCCTGCGCGAGCGCCTCGCGACGAGGGCGCCGCGGCGACTGCGCCAGATCGTCGGCGCCACAGCGCCCGCCCTGGCGCAGCACCTGCACCCCCACCCGGGGCTCAGAGACCGGTTCGTCTGGATCGCGTCGGCACGGGAAGCATTCCTCGCGCTTGCATGGCTACTCTGGCCACGCGACGGCGAGCACCCAGCGTCGCCCGGCGCAGCGCTCGGCGCAGCGCTCGGCGCCCAGTGGCGTCGCCTCCGGCGAGGTGTGCACCGGATCGTGCTGGGCCGCTTCCGGCGCTAGGGGACCGAGCCTCAGTGCCCGAACCGACGCGGAGGGCGTGGTCGTGGGTCATCGCCGCCGCCAGCTTCGCGCTCATCGTGTGGAGCGCCGTGCTCCCGGCTGCACGCCACATCTACACCGACTTCTCCAACTACTACATCCCCGCCCGCCTGATCGCTCGCGGCCAATCGACGGCGCGCATCTACGAGTTCTCCTGGTTTCAGCGCCAGATGGAGTACGCGGGGATCCACGAAGCGCTCGGCGGATTCAACTATTTCCCGCCCCCGGCGGCGCTCCCCCTCGTGCCGCTCGGCGGGCTGGAGCCGATCCCCGCGAAGACTGTCTGGACGATCGCCAACCTGATCATGCTCGTGGCGCTCCTGCTCTTGTTGCGCCGGCTAGGCGGGTTGCCCCTCGCGGCCGGGCTTGCACTGGCCGCGCTCTCGGGGAGCGGCTTGCGAGACAACTTTCTGTTCGGCCAGTTCTACATCGCGCTCACGCTCCTCATCGCCGTCGCGCTGTGGCTGCTCCTTGCGGGGCGCTCGACCCCGGCCGGAGCGCTGCTCGGCTTCGGAACCGCGCTCAAGCTCTACCCCGCCCCGTTCCTGGTCTACTTCGTCGCGCGCCGCGACTGGCGCGCCGTGTTTGCCTTCGCGGCGGCCGTCGTCGCGTCGTACGCCGTGTCGATCGCGGCGCTGGGCTGGCCCCTGCACGCACACTACTTCGCCAGCATCCTGCCCGCGTCGCTCTCGGGCCAGACCGACACACCGTATCACCCAGCGCTCCAGAGCTGGACCAACGTCCTGCGCTTGGCCCTCGTTCGTGAGCCGACCTTGAACCCGCACCCACTGCTCGATGCGCCGTTCCTGTTCCACCTCGCGCGCGACGCGTCGCTCATGGCCCTGCTCGCGCTGCTAGTGTTCACCATCCGGACGGTCGACGAGGCACCGGCCCTGAGCCTGATGGTGCTCGTCCTGCTGCTCCTCTCCACATCGGCCTTCTCGTACCACGCGTTGCTCGCGATCATTCCGGCCGCCTGCTGGCTGCCGCGGTTCTGGCGCGCGCGTCGCTACGGTCTCTGCGCGGCGACGGCGGCCCTCTACCTGTTCGCGGTCTCACCATTCGCCGGCCAGTGGCCGATGCTTCACCTGCGCATGCTGGCCCTCGCTGGTCTGTTCTTCCTGCTGCTGCGCGAGGTAAGGCCCTGGCGGTTGCCTCGACCCGCCCTGGCCGCCATCGTCCTCCTGTCCGTCGGCCACGCGGCCTGGTCGGTTCGGCCGCGCCAGACCGACGCAGCCGTGCCCATGGCATGGGACGCATTTCACATCGAGTCACCGACCGTCGGCGGAAGCGCCCTGGTGTACTCCGCGTTGGGCTGCGCGGGCTGCGAGCAGTACCGTCTCCGCGGCGACGTGCCGGCCGGCGTCCCAGGCGATGGCCACCAATTCGCCCCCGCCTTCGCCGGGGCCGGCCCGCTGCTCGTCGAGATCGCAGCGCAAGGACGATCGCGCATCGTCCGGGTCGAGGCGGGACAGGCCACGGACTGGACGCCGCCGAGTCTCAACTGCCAGCAGCCAGGCGGCTCGGGCGACGGGACGCGCGTGGCCACCGTGTGCGATGGGCGCTTGTATCTGTTCGATGCTCCTGAGCACGGCCGCGCGCTCCCACCTATGGACGGAGAAGTCGCCGACCCCGCCCTGTCACCCGACGGCGCGCATGTCGCGTTCGCCTGGCTCCGCGAGGGCCGCTGGCACCTCTATGAGCTCGACATGGCGGACGGAACAGTCCGTCCGCTCGTGAACGCCCGCGGCGATGAGCGCGGGGCGCGCTATTCACCCGACGGCGGGCGCCTCGTCTTCTCCCGACGCTCCGGTGGGTGGGACGCGATCTGGATCCGCGACCTGTCGACGGGAGAGGAGCAACGCGTGAGCTACAGCACCGGGAATGACAACCAGCCGACCTGGGGTGCGGACGGCAGCAGCGTGTACTTCGCGAGCGATCGCGGACGCGGCATATTCATGCCCGCCGTCTATCGACTCGCAACGCCGCCCACGAGTATACCTTCAACCGCCGTGCCTGCATGGTAAACACGTTCTCCCGCGCGCTCGCGAGACTCGGGCGCCTCGACCGACATGGGCTCGCCCGCGTTTCGCGTCGCCTGTGGCACCGCCTTCAGGGCGACGACTATGCCCGCCCCGACGGCCGCTGCCGCCGTTCACCAACGTGGCTGGTGCTCGGCGTCAATAACGTATGCAACCTGCACTGCAAGATGTGTGACGTCGGCTTGGGCGAGAGCGGCACGGCGTTCTGGGCGAACCTGATCGGGCCCAACCCGCACAACATGACGGTGGAGCTGCTCCAGGAGATCCTGCGTCAGGCCTGCGGCTTCCGGCCCCGCCCGCGGCTCTCTATGGGCAGCACCGAGCCCCTGATCCATCCCGAGATCGTCGAGTTCACCCAGGCCATCGTACGCCAGGGTTTCTATTGCAATATCATCAGCAATGGCACCATGCTGCCGCGACTGGCGCCTGCCCTGGTCGAGAGTGGGTTGCACGAACTCATGATCTCGGTGGACGGCCCCGCCACTGTGCACAACCGGATCCGCGGCGGGCACGACTCATTCGAGAAGCTGTACCGCGGTGCGGAGCTCCTGCGCGCTACAAAGCTTCGCCTCAAACGCCGGTACCCGAAGCTGAGGTTCAGCTTCACGGTCACCGACGAGAACTACAACCACATCCTGGAGTTCGTCCAGGCGGTCGAGCCGCTGCAGCCCACGGCCATCCACATCTCACATCTCAACTTCATCACCGACGACATGGCCCGGGTTCACAACGCGGGGTACGGCAGCGATCTGGCCGTCACGCGCTCGAACCTGGGCGTCATGAATCCGGCGGCCTTTGACACGCACGCGATCTGGGCGGAACTGCAACGCGTGCAAGCCTATGTGCGCTCACGTGGCGCCGCCCTCCCTCCTGTAACCATTAGCCCGAATTTCAACAGCCGCCAAGGAGTCGACACGTTGTACCATGACCCCTTGACGTTAGTCACCGGTCCGCGCTGCACCGATCCGTGGAAAATGATGATGGTCAGAACCGACGGCACGGTCATCCCTGCCCAGAACCGCTGCTACAATTTCCCGATCGGCAACGTCCAGACGTCGGCGCTGGCCGACTTGTGGAACAACGATCGCTTCCGGGCGTTCCGGCAGACGCTGCGCCGGGCCGGCGGGACCTTGCCCGCCTGTGCGCGTTGCTGCGGCGTGCTGAGCAAGCCGGTCCTGTCGGGCGGCACTCCAGCTTGAGCATCGGTAGTCACCCCCCCACGCTCGTATAGCGTCGTAGCGCCGCGCGCCACATCAGGCGCGCCAGCACCCACGCCACCACGCCGACCCCCGCCGCGCCCAGCGCCGTCCCCGGACCGAGCCGGCCCGTGAGCGCCGCGGCTGGAACGGTGGTGATCCAGGCGATGGGCAGGAGGTAGACGAACACGAAGCGTAAAGCGCCCGGGTACGCCGTGACGGGATAGCGCGCGCCCTCGAACAGCGCATCGAACAACACGGAGATGTTCTCGACCGCGACGAACCAGAACGCGAGGCTCATGAGCGCCACCCAAACCGCGTACACCACCACGCCCGCCGCGGCAAGGGCCACGAGAAAAGCGAGAACGCTGAGGGGGGCCGGCGGCTGACCCAACCGCGCCAGCGCGTACCCCGCGAGCGCCAGTCCGAGCACGATGTCGGTCAGCCGCCACACGTCGAGCCGTCGGAACGAGACGAACGCCTGCGCATCCACGGGAAGTACCAACACGAGATCCAGCTCGCCCGAGCGCACCTCCTCGGCGAGCTGGCCGATCCCCGGCCGCAGGACCGCCTCGACGATCCCGGAAAGTGCGTTGAACACTCCGAGGAGAACCACGACCTCCCAGAAGTCCCAGCCGCCGAGCCGCGTGGTGTGACGGAAGAACAGCGCGAGCGTGAGCAGGGCCGTGCCGAGGGAGAAGACCGTGCCGACGACGCTGGCCACGAAGTTCGCGCGGTACTGCAGCTCTTCGGCGAGGTTGAGCCGCCACAGGGCGGCAAGCAATCTCAGCCAGCGGGGGCTCCGGGGCGCGCTCATCCGCCCACCGCGCCGTAGCGCGCGATCCCCCGCTGCCACGCCACGCGGCAGGCCACCGCCCAGACGACCAGCCACACGACCTGGCCCGTGAACCCGCGCACCAGTGCATCCGGCGTGGTTACGGCGCCCGTGAGCAGGTCCACGGGGAACGCCAGCATGTAGGGGAACCACAGGAACGCCGCGGCACCACGGACGGCGGGGGGGAGCAGCGCGAGCGGAGCGACGCGCCCCGCGAGGAAGAGGGAGAGGCCGGCGTGCAGCTCCATGATCGCCGTCGCGCGCGTGGTCCAGAACGCGAGCAGCCCCGTGGTGAAGGAGATGAAGAACCGCATCGCGGCCGCGAGCAGCACCGCGAGCGCCGTGAGCGCCCAGCGGCCCGCATCGAGCGGCAGCCGCACTGTGGGCCACGCCAGCGCCACGAGCAACCACACCACGACGATCGTCGCGCCGGTCCGCGCCTTGTACGCGATGTTGTCGGCGACCGCCTCGTGCGCCGGGTGCAGCGGGCGCGTGAGGCGGAAGTTGAGCTCGCCCTCGCGGATCCACCGGTCCAGATACCAGGAGTCCCACGCGAGCGTGAGCTGGTTCACGAGCGTGAGGGCGAAGAAGTACTGCGCGAAGTCGGACCGGCTGTAGCCGCCCACCGGCCCCGCGGCCGCGATCGCCCACCAGATCCCCAGCGCGACCGCGGGCTCGACCACGCCCCATAGCACCCACAGCACGATCGCCACACGGTACTGGAGGTCCACCATCCAGGCGTTGCGGATCAGCGCCCCGTACGTCCGGGCCCAGCGCGCCACCGCGCTCACGGCTGCTCCTCGGCCGAGGCGGCGCCGAGCGCGAACGCACGCCGGACGATCTCCTCGATCGGTGGGTCCGCGATCGACAGGTCCGCGACCGGAAAGGCGGCCAGCAGGCGCGCGCTCGTGGCCGCCGCCTCCTCGCGCGGCACTTCGACGACGGCATTGGGGAAGTGAAAATCGAGCACGGTCCCGAAGGCCGCGAGCGCCTCGCGCGTGACGCCGTCCCCGAGAACCAGCTCGAGTCGCTTGGTGCGCGCGATGCGGGCGACCAGCGCATCCAGCGCGCCGTCATACAGGAGCCGGCCCTGGTTGATCATCAGCACGCGGGACGCGAGCGCCGTGACGTCCTGCATGTAGTGCGACGTGAGCAAAATCGTCGCGCCGTGACGCTCACTGTAGGCGCGCAGGAACTGGCGGATCCCCTCCTGCGCCGTCACGTCGAGTCCCAGCGTCGGCTCGTCGAGGAACAGGATCGACGGCTGGTGCAGCAGCGCCGCGACCAGCTCGCATTTCATGCGCTCGCCCAGCGACAGCTGGCGCACCGGCTTGTCTATCACGACGTCGAGCTCGAGCAATGCCACCAGCTCCGCGAGCCGCGACCGATAGTCGGCATCGGAGACGTCATAGATCACACGGTTGAGCCGAAACGTTTCCTCGGCCGGGAGGTCCCACACGAGCTGCTGGCGGTTGCCGAGCACGAGTGCGATGCGGCGCTTGAACGCCGGACCACCGCTCCAGGGAGTGAAGCCTGCCACCTCCGCCCGGCCCGCCGTCGGGTAGAGCAGGCCGGTGAGCATCTTGAGCGTCGTAGTCTTGCCCGCGCCGTTCGG